>Ga0187770_10001608_pt1 | contig 12116 bp, 8 predicted proteins | sample 0116_SJ02_MP02_2_FD_133154 | JGI IMG/M metagenome (GOLD analysis project Ga0187770, IMG submission 133154) | Tropical peat soil microbial communities from peatlands in Department of Meta, Colombia - 0116_SJ02_MP02_20_MG | ecosystem: Environmental > Terrestrial > Soil > Wetlands > Peat | place...
CGAACTCTCCGCAAGACCGAATCGATTCCTGGCGGGCGCTCGTCCAGCTCCAGCGCGAGGGCGTCTGCCGGGCGATCGGGGTCTCGAACTACACCGTCCGACATCTCGAGGAGCTGCGGGCCCACTCGGACGTCGTCCCGGCGGTCGACCAGGTCGAGTTCCACCCGTTCGTCTACAACCCGGAGCTCCTCGGCTACTGCGAACAGCACGGCATCCGTCTCGAGGCATGGTCCCCGCTCACGCGGGGTCGGCACCTGGACCATCCGACGATCGCCACGATCTCGGCGGCCCACCACCGCACGCCCGCGCAGGTGCTGATCCGCTGGGGTCTCGAGCACGGGATCCTCGAGATCCCGAAGTCGATCCACCGGGAGCGGATTCGCGAGAACGCCCAGGTGTTCGATTTCTCGCTCACTCCCCCCGAAGTGGCGGCGCTCGATGCGCTGAGCGGAGGTCCGCGCGTCGGGATGTGGAATCCGGCCGACATCCCCTGACCGGCGGGGTGCGTCGCGAGCTAGCACGCCCTCCGGAACGGAGGGAGACGTTCTCCACGGAACGACTTAATATACGCCGCTTCGGTGGGAAAGCGGGTAGGTCCCATGGTCAGTGTGGAGGTTGCTCACGAGAAGTGTACCGGCTGCAGCCACTGCCGGGATGTTTGTCCCGTGACCGTGTTCGAGATGCAGCCGCGTGAGAATTGGCCCAACGTCGTGGACGACCCCGCGGTCGCTGCGAAGTTCCAGTTCCGGGCGGAGAAGTCGGCCGTCATCCACGGGCCCGACTGCATCATGTGCGAGGCCTGCCTGTTCGAGTGCGAAGGCGAGTGCATCACGATCGTCGACGACGAGGGCACGTCCCACCAGTCGACCTACAAGTGAGCCACCGCCCCTTCCCCGCCCCGGTCGCGGGGGACCGGACCTCTCGTCCTAGATCGGGTGCTGTACCGGCCGGTAGAACGTCGAGCGGACCTCGACCGGGCCCCCGCCGTTCGGGAATCGGACCTTGACGCCGGGGGACCGCCCGAACATCGTGAACTCGAGGGAATACCAGACCGCGACCCAGACCCCGCTCGGCTCCTCGAACGCCTCGCCGAAGTGGTAGGTGTCGCGCAGGACCGAGCTCGCCTGACGGGCGAGCGGGTACGACCATTCGAGCGCCTCGGCCGCCGACCCGGGCGTGCCCGGGTGGGAGGTCGGCTCGACCGGTCCCTCGACGCTCACCGGTCCCTCGGTGATCCCGCGGCCGAGGCGGTAGCGCGCCCAGGTGGTGCGGAGCCGCCCCTCGGCGAGCGTCTCCGAGATGAGCATCCACGAGAACGGGTTCCCGGTCGGCACGAGCTCGGACCGCGCGCCGAGGGCGCTGCGGTGCCGACCGATCGCCCAGCGCCCGGTGAGGCGGATCGAGAAGTACGCGACGAAGAAGGCCGTGAGGACCCAGAGGGTCGCGACGTAGACGCTGAACGCGACGTGGTTGCGTTCGACGCCCAGGAGGACGTAGAAGCCGACCACGGAGACGACGAGCGTGACGACGCTGATGGCGCGGTCGGCGTCGATGTGGAGCCGCTTACCGGAGAACGGCGCCAGCGGGGGGACCGAAAACTGCGTGAAGCCGTCCTGGAGGATGTGCGCGATCCCGCCGAGCTCCATGACGGCGAAGTACACGAGGACCGAGCCGGGGAGGATCAACGGCGCGAGGAAGGCGCCGGCGACCGCGACCACCGTCACCCCGGTGAGCGAGTGGGTGATCCCGTGGTGCCGCAGGAGCGGGAAGCGGCGCGCGAGCGGGAAGAACAGCGCGTCCGCGTCGGGGAGCCCTCCCGCGAGCGCCCCCGCCGCGAGGTACTGCGGCTGGGGCCCGAGGAGCCCGTAGGTGAGCAGGTAGGCGACGAGTACGTGCGAAAAGAGGTCCACGGCCGCCTCGCCGGCTCCCCCGCCCTAGAGGAGCCCTTGCTCCATCACTTCGACGGACTCGACGTGCGGCACCTGGGCGAGCGCACGCTCGGTCATCTCGAGAAGGCCGCCCGCGTCGTTCATCACGACCGCGACCAGGAGCGACTTCAGCCCGAAGGCGATGTCCTTCACCTGCATCCCGCGGACCGTGACCCCGGTGGGAAGGGACGCCCGGACGCCCTTCGCGACCTCGTTCATGTCGGTCTCCACGCCCTGCGGCATCACCCGCAGGAGCACCGCCACCTGACCCATCGAACGGAACCCTCCCCGCCCGCTCCTACGGGCCCTCGAAACCGCACTTCGTGCACCGGTAGAGCACGCTCTGGTCCCGGCAGCGAGCGCACCGCCCGATCGTCGTCTCCCCGCAGTTCGGGCAGAGGAACTGGGTCGCGCCCTTCGCGGGGACGGTGCGTCCGCACGAGGAGCAGTGCAGGTCGACCCGAGCCGCCATCATCCCTACCGAACCTCGCCCGCGAGTGCCGACGCCGTCAGCGACGCGCCGTCCCTCGCCGGCGCGCGGCCACCCGGGTAAGGAATATAAAGATGGCCCCGAAGAATGCCACGATTCCGGCGATGTACCAGAGCGTGTAGCTCGGCGGCGGCCCGGTGACGTAGACGCTCTCCGAGTAGACGGTCTGACCGTTCGAGAACGTGACGAGGCCGTGCAGCTGCACGAGCGAGAACGTGAACGTGTGCGAGCCGACCGAGAGCCCGAGGGTCGGGTACTCGTACGTGACCCGGGTCGACGCGCGCGGCGCGAGGCTCGAGACGTTCACCTGGCCGATGACGGTCCCGTCGAGCGTGACGTAGACCGCGAACGCGCTCACGGTCGCGTTCGTCGGGTTGACGATCGTCGCGGAGACCACGTACGGCCGGACGACCGACACGGTGATCGAGAAGTTGGTCGACGCGTTCTTTCCCTGGTACACGGACGAGACCATGATGTCGATCGAGATCGTCTGGGTCGTGTTCCCGGGGTGAAGCGTCGCCGTGATCGACGCGTTGTTCTTGAAGAACGCCGAGCCGGGGTTGAAGCTGACCCCGGTGAGGTTCGGACCGACGGGCGTCGCGTAGTAGCTGAGGTTCCCGACGACCGTCGCGTTCGCCGAGACGGCGGGACCCCCCCACCCGCGGACGTGGTAGAGGTCGGTCGAGTTCGTCGAGACGACCGTCGGCCCGGTGATCGAACCGGTCACGGGCGCGGACGCGTCCCCGGTCAGCGGAGCGGCGAGCGCGCTCCCTGCGAGGAGCGCCCCGAACAGCAGCACGACGACGAGGGTGAGCGAAAGCCCGGCGGTCGGTCGACGGCTCATCGCCGGGTCCACCTCCGGGTGCGCCACCACCGGTACGTCAGCACCCCGACCACGAGGGCGATCGCCGGCACGAACGAGAGGAGCGGGACGAGCCAGAACGGCGGAAGGTTCGGCGCCGAGCCGAGCGACGGGCCGGTCACGCTGAGGGGCGGGGATCCCGGGGTCGTGCCCGAGCGGACCGCGACCACCGGCACGGAAAGGGAGAGCGTTTTCGAGATGCCCCCGGTCGCGTTGAGCACCGAGACCGTGATCGTCACCGAACCGGGCGGCACGAAGACCGACGACGTCGAGGTGAGGTTCACGTAGAACGTGTCGTTCGCGCCGGTCGAGAGCGTCTCGGAGAGCGGCGAGGGCGTTACGCGGGAGGTGATGCTCGTCGAGAACCCGCTCGTCCAGCCGAGGCCCGCGAGCCGGACCGTGTCGTCGATGGAGACCATGACCGTCTCCCCTTGGTTCCCCGTGTTCACGACGTAGAACGGGACGAGGGCGCTCGCGGGAGCAACCGTCGGTCCGGTCGGAGTGGCCCCGGCGCCGACCCCGTAGTAGCCGACCACCGAGATCGTCGGGGCGGGCGACACGGCGCCGAGGACCGTGCCGTTCGCCGCCTCGAACTCGAGGGTGACGCTGGGATGGGCGACGGCGGTGCCCGCGGGGACGGCCACGGTCACTTCGCCGGAGTAGCTCGCGCCGTAGGGGCCCGGTTGTAAGGTCACGTTCGCGAAGTTGAAGGTGAAGTTCCAGTACGACGGGGTTCCCACGGGGGAGACCGTCACCGGCACGTTGCCGGTGTCCCGCACGGTGAACGCGAAGCTCGCCCTTCCCCCGGCCGTGACGGTCGCCGACGTCGGGCCGACGAGCGTACCTGTCACGGTCGCCCGCGTGAGGTAGGCGAGCGACAGCACCGTGCCGACGTTGCCGCCTACGACCGTCACGCTTTCGGAGGCGCTCGCGTTCGTCGCAATCCCTCCGAGCGTTCCGGCAGCGCTCGCGGCGACGGTGTACGCCCCGATCGGGAGCGCGAGGACGATCGGCGAGTTGACCGGCTGGTTCGTATAGACCGCCTGGGCACCGAGGGAGTTCGTGACCGTGAGCGTCACCGGGCCGAGCGGCCCGCTCCCGCCCGTGGGCGGGGTGATCGTGACGGAGTCGACCCAGGTCGGCACCAGGGTGAGCGAGAGGGGCGAGACGGAGGTCGAGGGGAGGGCGAGGACGTTCGTGATCGCCGCGAGCGTGTGGGCGGCGCCGGTCCCCACCGCGTAGAGCGAGTAGGCGCCGGGGAACAGCGCGACCGAGAACGTCCCGCTCGGGGCCGCGACGGTGGTTGTGTTGAGCGACGGATAGGGCCCGACGAAGAGGAGCGTCCCCGGTGCCGGGCCCGAGACGCCCGAGGCGAGGAGCGTCCCGTTGAGCGACACCGACTGCGCGACGCCCTCAAGATGGACGAGGCAGGAGGAACTGCCGGTCGAGGTCGTGCATCGGGCCCCGGCGACCGTGCTCCAGTCCTTCACGTAGCTTCCGTTGGGACCGCTCGTGAGGGCCGAACCGTTCGCGAAGACCGCGTAGGTCGTGCTCGGGCTCAACGCGAGCGAGAAGGTCCCGTTGGTCACGGTCGTCTGGACGGCCGCCCCGCTCAGGGTCACGAGGGTCGCGGAGGTGTTGAGGGGCACCGCGACGCCCAACGAGTTCACGAGCGACCCGGAGAGCGTCGAACCGACCCCGGTGAGCGTGATCGTCGGGGTCACCGACCCGCTCGACGCGACGGTGACCCGGGTGAGCGTGGCGTAGGAGGTCGAGTGGAGGGTCGCCGTCACGTACGCGGAGTACGTGCCCGGGGCCGCCCGGAACCCGCGTTCGTACGCGCTCCCGTTCACCACGACCGACACGGAAGGCGACGTCAGCGCGACCGTCACCGAGGCGGGGGAGACCCCGGTGGGGAGGGAGAGCGTCCCGGTGGAGTTCACTTGCGGCACCAGTACGATCGTCACCCGGGAACTCGTCCCACCGAGCGGCAGGGTCGTCGAGAAGGCGCCGGTGGGGAGGTAGACGACATTCCCCGAGCCGACGACCGCTCGAGCGCTCAGCGAATAGACGCCGGGAGGCAGTGACAGCGAGAACGTTGGGCCGCCCGACAGGGACCGGTTCACCGCCGTGGTGCTCGACGCGGTGAAGTTGACCGTGACCGGAGTTCCCGACGGCAGACCCTGCACCGTGACCGTCACCGGGACGGGCGTGAGGGAAGTGCGTACCTGGGTGAGCGCGGCGAGCGCCGACGGCGAGAGGTCGCACTGGCTCGTCGGCGCGAAGCCGAACGTCGAGGTCGAAAGGCAGTACGACCCGGCCGTGAGCGGCAGGGAGCTCGGAACGTACAGCGCGGCCGACCCCGAGGCGTTCGTGACCGTCGAGAGCGCGGCTCCGCTCGCCCCGGCGCTCACGACCACGGACGACCCCGCCGCCGGGTACAGGCTTCCGCTCGCGAGCGGGGCGCCGACCGTGAACGCGACCCGTTCCGCGAGCACCGGCGTGAACGAGAGCGAGGTGGACGCGGTGAGCGGTAGGATCGCGAGCGCGCTCCAGATGCTCGCGGGTTTCGGGGCCGGCGACCCGACCAGGACTTCAAGGCTGTACGACCCGCTCGGCAGCGAGAGCGCGTAGGACCCTCCTGAGGCCCACGCAACGACCTCGCCGCCGTTCGCGTACGCGACGACGGCCGTTCGAACGCTCGAGGCGGAGCCGCCGACCGACGCGACCGACCCCGAAAGGCGGAGGGCGGGAGTGAGGGTGAGTGGGACCGCGGGATTACTCGTGCCGGCCGTGATCGTCGTCGCGCCGACGGCCGAGTACCACTGCCCGTTGACCATGCCGTAGGCGTAGACCGAGTACGTGCCGGCCGGCAGGCTCGCGGTGAGGAACCCCGAACCGGAGCTCACGACCACCGTCGAATTGCCGGTGATGTTCTCGAGAACACCAATCGGGGAGGCCGACGCGTTGGTGAACGTCGCGACCGGTGTGAACCGGACCGGTATGTCCGACGCCGGGAATCCGCTCGCGGTGAGCGAAAAGCTCGCCTGCCCCGACGGAAGGACGGTCAGGTTGACCGAGAGGTTCGTCGCTCCCGAGATGATCTGGACCGGCACACCGGCCGAGCGGAGGTCGGTCCCGGGCAGCGTCGCGGTCACCGTGTAGTTCCCGGGTCCCGCGCTCCCGAGCTTGTAGCTTCCCGTCGGGTTGGTCGTGTACGTGGAGACGGTCCCGCCCGGACGGCTCAACGTGACGACCGCACTGCTCGCGGCCGTCCCATCGCCGTGGTGGACCGTCCCGACGACCGTTCCCGAAGGAATGCCCACCGTCGCGTTCTCGATGCCGCCGGGAGTGACGGAGGTGAACGACTGGGTGTAGTTGTGCCCGTCGAGGAGGACCGCGTAATTGTACACCCCGGGCGCGACATCGGGGAGGTTGAACGACCCGCTCGCGTCCGTGATCGCGCTGTGCCGCGTGAGGTTCGAGCCCCAGAAGACGACCTGGGCCCCCGGGATCAGGGTGTCGGTGGAAGGGTTGTAGCTCGTCGAGTTCACGTTCTGCCAGTAGACGAACCCGTCGATCGTGCCGGAGCCGATCGTGTACGTCTGAACGAGGCTCGGGGCGTTGAAGCTGAGGCCGACCGCATTCGGTACGACGATCTTCACGGACTTCATGACGTTCGGCCCCTGCTGGGTCGCGCCGTCGAGCGGTCCCATGGTGATGTTGACGGTGTCGTTCCCGGGGGGAAGCACCACCGAGAACGAACCGTCCGGCGCGGCAAGGACCGTCTGATGCGGAATCCCCCAGCCGTCAGAGACGGTGACCCGGACCCCGCCGGCCGGCGAACCGTCCGGGAGCTGGACGTTCCCGAGCAGGGTCTGCCCCGGATAGTACTCGAGCATCGACTCACCGCCGCTGAAGTAGCTGAAGGCGCGGGTGTCGGCCGAGCCGTTGATGCTCGTCGCCCGGGCGACGGCCGCCGGCTCGTTCGCCGCGTTGCAGACCCCGCCGTAGTTGGGTTGCGAGCAGAGGTAGGCGGTCTTGTAGACGACCTCGAAGTGCTGGAGCATCCACCCGGGCTCGATCGAGGCGTTCATCGAGAGGCCCGGGATCCCGGGGCTCTGGCCGATGTCGGTCCCGTTGTAGCCGATGTAGGTCCGGTAGATCATCGAGTTGTAGAACGGCGCGAAGTAGTTGATCACCGGTGATCCGATGGCCGTCACTCCGGCGGGAAGCGGCTGGTCGTACGGGTAGTAGTTCCCGTCCGAGCCGAGGATGGTCAGGTTGAAGAACGTGGACGGCTGCCCGGCCGCGTCGATGACCCGGCCCGTGAGGTCGGCCGGCGCGTAGAAGATCCCCGTGTCCGTGCCGCTGAACGGGAACAGCCGCGAGTCCGCCATCGCGTAGCGGATCGACCAGCCCGTGTACTGCTGGACGTCGTCGTAGACCTTCGCGACGCCGCTCAACGGCAGGGACGACGCGAGGAAGTACTCCATCGCGAGATACATCGCGTTGTCGTCGGTGATCGTCTTCGGGTTGACCGGGAGATACGTCCCCGGGTGACTCACCACCAGCGAGTAGTCGTAGCTCGTGTTCGCGAGATAGTTGTGGAGCCGGGTAACGTTCAGCCCATCCTGACGGAGGATCTGGTTGAGCGCGGGCGGCAGGTACGGCAGTCCCGTCGCGCGCTGTTCGGCCTGCAGGATCGTGGTCGTGAGGACGCCGATCGCGAGCGACTCGTTCTGGGAGAGGAGGAACTGACCGGCCGGGTCGATGCCGTGCTGGAAGTTGTCGGCGACGCTCGGGTGCCCTCCCTGGTCGATCGCCTGGAACCCGTAATCCCACCAGCTCACGAACGCCGGCCGATTCTGCGGCGGTAAGTTCGTGTCCTGTTGCGCGAGCCAATTGTAGCCCGCGCTATCGTACTGGTTCGGCGTGTCGAGCGCGCCGCCGACGGCCCCGAAGTAGTACGACGCCGGGTTGGTCGTGTTGAGCTGGAGCCAGGACGGGAGGCTTGAGCCGACCTGCGCGGCGTACTGCGATTTCGTGTTGCCCGGGATGCCCGCATCGACCGCCACCCAGACGTTCGGAAGGACGACCGCGAGGACCAATGCCATCACGAGGACGTGCCGCGGCTTGAACGCCTTGCGGAACGCGGAGAACTGGCTCCGCCGGTCGGAGAGGGACGCCGCCGTGCGACGGAGCTGACCGTAGCCCGCGATGTCGAGCGCCCGACGGATTGCCTCCGCCGGTAAGAGGGCGAAGATCGGCGCGGCGACCAGGAAGAACTTCGCCGCCGAGACCGGGAGATAGAGCGAGAGCAGCGCGAAGACGAGGAAGACGATGTGCTGGCGCTTGAAGCGGCCCCGGACGAGCACGTAGACGAAGATCGCGAGCCCGACGAACGCGAGGAAGAACGTGACGACCCCGTAGGCGAGGACCAGCTGGTCGATCGACGGGGCCTGCGCCTCGGCGACGGTCGAGTAGATGAGGGTCTTGACGAAGTAGCCCTGGCCCGTGACGAGCGTCGTGTAGTCGACCGGGTTAACGAGGTAGAGGACACCGACGCCGGCACCGACCACGCCCACGAGGAGCGGGACGGAGAAGACCCACGGGACGTCCCGCATCAAAAGGAACGGGAGCAACAGCGCGAGCGCGCCGAAGAACAGCAGGAGCGGCAGGTCGAACCACGTCGTGAACTGGCGCTGGACGAGGTAGTACGGCATCGCCATCGGGAAGCCGATCAGCCCGACGATGGCGGTCGAGACGTAGAGACCGAACGAATCGACCCGCCGGATCCGTTCGATCACCATCGCCACGACGAGGGAGATGACGAGGACCACGACCGCGTAGGTGTACCCCTGCCAGGCGAGGGCCAGGGTGCCGAGGCAGACGCCGGTGAACACCGCCCACTTGACCGACGAGCGTTCGGTCCGCAGGAACGCGCGCAGGGCGGGGACGTACTGGCGGGGATGGCGGTAGTCCTCGACCCAGCGTCGGCTCCCGACGGTCTTGACCGTACGGATGTACGAATAGACCGTGATGAGGATGATGAACGTGTAGAACGAGAGGTAGTTCGCGTAGCCGAAGATCGAGGAGTCGATGCTCCCGCTCAAGAACGGGTAGATCATCGCCGCGATCAGCCCGGTGCGGCGGTCGGCGACCTCGCGGCCGATGAGGTAGATCGGGAAGACCCCGAGCGCGGCCCAGAGGGGCGCCTGGAGGTTGAGCGCCCAGGCACCGGCGGTGACGGCGTTCCCCCCGAACAGCGGGGCGAAGACGATGCCGAGGATGGCGTTCATCCAGTCGAACAGCGGCTCGCGGGGGTTGATCGCCCCGACCGGGAAGTTGAGCATCGGGTCGAAGATGAGGTTCCGGTGGGTCCCGATGATCCATTGCATCACGCGCGAGTGATAGTACGAGTCCGAGCCGCCGCCGTACGTGTAAAGGGGGCCGAACTGCGCCACGACGGGGTAGGCCCAGATCGTTCGGATCGCGAACGCGACCCCGAAAGCGGAGAGGAGGATGGCGACCGTCCATCCGTGACGGTGCCACCAACCCGTACTGGTCGATTCCATGCAGGTCCGGTACCCCACGCCGGCGGCGCGCGAGACCTAGGGGGTGTATAAATAGCCTACTCTCGGGAGAACGTCAGTAGCACCGAGCGGGGGTTTTCGGACCCCCGGAGCGGGCCGGGAGACCGATCCCGGGCGTCGAGCTCCGAGCGCGCTCACTCGGTCGTGCGGAACCGGTAGAACATCCGACCGTCGCCGATGTCGTACGCCTCGGTGCGGACCGGGGCACCGACCCGGAGCTCGGTCCACGGGCGCCCTTCGATCCGGCCGAACAGGCGGAGCGGAGTCCCGTCGATGTCGACGAGCCCGACCGCGAACGGGACCTCCGTTTCCATGCCGAGCGGTGCCCCGGCGAGCACCGCGCTGAACGCGTAGATGTGGCCGTGCTCGGGCAAGTCAACCCATTCGAGCTCCTCCGACCGGCAACTGGGACACGCCGTGCGGGGGGGCCAGTGGAGCGAACCGTCCCGGAGGCAGCGGGTCGTGGAGACCCGCCCTTCGCGCAGCCGGTCGTAGAACCGGTGGAGGCGGGTCTGGTCGGGGGTCTCGAGCGGGAAGAAGTCGAGGAGGAACGGACGGCGGGGAACCGGCTTCGGGGCGGGGTTCGCGGGCGGAGCCTCGGCTGCTCGGGCTTCGGGCGGGGGAGCGGGCGCGACGACCACCGAGGCGGCGCCACGTCGACGGCGCGCGGAGTCACCGCTCATGCCGCGCCTCCGCGCTGGTAGACCATGACGGAGTGGACGTTGGCGCTCCCCGAGAGGTTGTGGACGAGCGCCCACTCGGGCTCGGGCACCTGCCGGGCGGGCGGCACGATCGACGCGAACTGCTGGAACACCTCGACGGCCTGGGCGACACCGGTCGCGCCGAGCGGGTGGCCACACCCCAGTAGGCCGCCTCGGGGATTGACGACCAGGTCCCCCCCGAGGTTGCCGCGGCCATCCTCGGCGAACTTTCCGCCCTCCCCGCTTCGACAGAGCCCGAGCGCCTCGTACTCGACGATCTCCGAGATCGTGAAGCAGTCGTGGAGCTCGGCGAGGTCGAGGTCGCCGACCTCGATCCCGGCCCGGCCGAGCGCCTCTCGGGAGGCCCGGCGGAGCCCGTTCCACTCGGTAAGCGAGCCCGCGTGAGCGAGGTTGTGGAAGTCGGAGTACTGGCCGCTCCCTCGAACCCAGGCCGGGGTGTCGGTATACTCGCGCACGTGTTCCTCGGACGTGAGGACGACGGCCGCGGCTCCGTCCGTCATCGACGAACAGTCGCCGAGCCGGAGCGGCGGGGCGATCAGCGGGAGGCGAAGGAGCTTGTCGCGCGAGAACGTCTTCTCGTGGAACTGCGCATTCGGGTTCGTGTTCGCGAACCGATGGTTCTTCTCGGAGACCGCGGCGAGCTGCTCCTCCGTCGTCCCGAACTCGAGCATATGCCGCTGGGCGACCATCGCGAAGAACGGCGGCGCGGTCGCCCCCGCGGGGCCGTCCCACGGCCGGTCCATCACGCAACCCATCGCCGAGTTGGCCTCGGCCATCGACGGGAGGTTCATCTTCTCCACCCCGACGACGACCGCCACCTCGGAGAGGCCGCTCGCGATCGCCGCGTAGGCGGAACGAATCGCCGACTGCCCGGAGGCGCACGCGAGCTCGTTCCGCTGGAGGATGCGGTGCGGCTTCAGCCCGAGCTGCTCCGCCGCGAGCGGGGCGACGTGGGACTGGAAGGCGAAGCGCTCCGGCTCCGCCGCCCCGACGAACAGGGAGTCGACCGTCTCCGACCGGAGCTCGGGAACGGCGCGGCCGAGCGCCACGCCCACCTCCTGGACGAGCTCGGACCACGTCGCCGGCCGGACGCCGAACTTGGTCGTCGCGCCGCCGACGATCGCGACCGCCCGCCCGCTCATCGCTCGGCCCCCCGGATCGCTTCGGTCACGCGGTCGCCGGCCTCCCGGGTCGTGACGGTGCCCCCCTGGTCGAACGTGCGGGCTGTGCCCTTCGCGAGCGTCTCGGCGAGCGAGCGCTCGAGCCGGTCGGCCTGGCGAACGAGCCGCGCGTCGGCGTGGCGGGCGCCGAGCCACCGGAGCATCTGCTCCACCGCGAAGAACGTCGCGAACGGGTTCGCTTGGTTCTTGCCCGCGTACTTCGGGGCGCTCCCGTGCACCGGTTCGAACATCCCGTGGTCCGTGCCGATGTTGCCGCCGCTCGCGAACCCCATGCCTCCCTGGAGGACCGCGGCGAGGTCGGTGACGATGTCGCCCATCATGTTCGTCGCGACCACGA
>Ga0187770_10001609_pt1 | contig 12113 bp, 13 predicted proteins | sample 0116_SJ02_MP02_2_FD_133154 | JGI IMG/M metagenome (GOLD analysis project Ga0187770, IMG submission 133154) | Tropical peat soil microbial communities from peatlands in Department of Meta, Colombia - 0116_SJ02_MP02_20_MG | ecosystem: Environmental > Terrestrial > Soil > Wetlands > Peat | place...
ACATCGGCGATGGCAACCAGGATCTTGACCGCTCCTCCAGACAGCGGCTCGGCCACGGTAAGCTGGTCCAGATCTTCAGAGTCGTCGTTGTCGATCGAGGCCCAAAGCAAACCCCGCAGGTCTTGGATTTTAGGATCCTTTTCAATAGCAGCGGATGTAATTCTATTGATTTCTGCCATCACTTCAGCCGAGAAATCGGGCAGCAGGCCGCGATCGATCATTGCACGGCGGGCAATGGCCTTGAGATCGGCTCGATGTCTTCTATTGTCACGAACCATTTAGCCCCTTTTCACTATGGGATAAAATAATAGGCTGCTCAAAAACGCCCAGCTGCTGCGCTTCTCCCGCCTACCGTTGGCAGGCGCTATGCTTCTCCTTGAGCGGGTTCGGGGAGTCTCTCCAACTTTACCCTTGAAATTCTCTGCCCCACCATTTCTACAATTTTTATCCGTTTTCCTTCGATTTCTAGCACATCACCCGCTTGGGGAATCTTCTGCAAGGCCGTCATCAAAAACCCGCCCAGGGTTTCATATTCTGGAGATTCCGGAAGGGGGACATGGTAGTCTTCTTTCAAATCCCTCAGGTTGATTGATGCGTCGATCAACATCGTTCCATCCGCGAGCTGAATCACGGGACTTTCTGTATCATGTTCGTCTCTGATCTCTCCAACAATCTCTTCCACCAGATCCTCCATGGTGACCAGCCCCGCCACCCCGCCGTACTCATCGACCACCAAAGCCATATGAATTCTTCTCCTCTGCATCTCTCTCAAAAGGAGGCTGATCTTCATCGTCTCGGGGACAAAGAAGGGAGGGCGGATGATCTTTCGGATATCCACGTTAGCTGTTTTTCCAAAGGTGGTCAGGAAATCCTTCGCATTGAGGATTCCCCTGATGTCATTCAGTTCTCTTCCGAAGACCGGATATCGGGAGAATTGTTCTTCCTCGATGATGGAAAGAACCTCCTGCGGTGACCGATCGATTTGGACCGCCACCATCTGTGTGTCAGGGACCATCACTTCCTTCACGGACATGTCCGTGAACTCGAAAACGCTTTGGAGGATTTTTTCCTCTGTGGGTTCAAAGACGCCGTGCTTGCCTCCCTCTTTTATGAGGAGCTTCACCTCTTCCTCGGTAATATAGGCCCGTTCCGTAAAGGGTTTTCTTCCAAAGGGCCTGAGCACAAGGGAGGTGCTAAAGGTAAGGAGCTTGACAAAGATGGAGTTGATTTTCGAAAAGGAATCGATGGTCCTTGCTGTCCAGAGACCAACGGTTTCGGGGTGCATCAAAGCAATGGACTTGGGGACGAGTTCTCCAAAGATGACCGAAAAATAGGTGATGACCACGACAACGATGCCGATGGAAATGGGTTCGGCGGCAAGAGAAATGGCCTTGACAGGAGCCGCCTGGAGGGCGGGCTTGATGACCTTTACGGCCGCCGCCCCACCCACCGCAGAGGCGAGAACGGCGACACCGGTCATTCCAATTTGGATCGTAGCCAGAAACCGGTCAGGCTCTTCTTTCAGCTTTAGAAATATCTTTGCACTTCTATTTCCACTTTCGGCCAGCTGTTTGATCTGACTCTTCCTCGCTGTTACAACAGCGATCTCCGTTCCAGCTAGGTAACCATTTAAGAGGATGAGGAATGCTATGAGAAATGCCCCATACAGAAGGTTCTCCATTTCTTACCTCCGTTTTCCCCCAACCCTCCCCTGTTTTACGCCTGACTCCGGCAATCAGAAGAGGGCGTGTCATTTTTCTTTTCGGCCAGGGGATGGTGGCATTATGGAAAATTGGTTACAGAAAGTGACTTTAGAACTTAACCTTTGTGAGCCTTTCGATCGCTTCTTTCAGCCTTGTCTCCTCCACGGTAAGAGCCATCCGAATATAACCCTCCCCCTCTTCCCCAAAACCATTTCCAGGAGTGGCGACGATCCCTGCCTTCTCAATCAAGAGCGTTGCAAATTGGCTGGAGGTGTATCCCCTTGGGACTTGAATCCAGAGGTAGAAGGTTGCCTTTGGCCATTCCACTTCCAGGCCCACCTCTCGAAGCCCCCTCACCATCACATCTCTTCGCTTCTCATAGATTTGGATGATCTCAGGGATCGGAGTGTCGAAGTGATGGAGGGCTACAATCCCAGCCTCCTGGATGGCCTGGAAAACACCAGAGTCGATATTGGTCTTCACCCTTCCCAAAGCAGAGACGATCTCAGAATGGCCCACGGCAAATCCAATCCTCCATCCGGTCATATTGAAGGTTTTGGAGAGGCTATGAAATTCGACTCCCACCTCTTTGGCGCCGTCCACCTCCAAAAAACTGAGGGGTCGGTATCCATCAAAAGCGACCTCTGAATAGGCTGCATCGTGGCAGACGATAATCTGATACCGATGAGCAAAGGCTACAACCTCCTCAAAGAAAGACCTCTCAGCAACCGCCGATGTGGGATTATTTGGATAGTTGATAAAAAGAAGCCTCGCCTTTGCGACCACCTCTTCGGGAATTCCTGAGAGGTTTGGGAGAAAGGCATTCTCTCTTTGAAGAGGTAAAAAGTAAGGGATTCCTCCGGCAAAAACGGTGGAAACACGATAAACCGGATAGCCAGGAGTGGGGACCAATACATAATCCCCCGGGTTGACGAAAGCGAGGGGAATGTGGGCAATACCTTCTTTTGAACCGATGAGGGAGAGCACCTCTGTCCTCGGATCGAGCCCAACGCCAAACCTCCTTTCATACCATTGGGCGACTGCTGTTTTGAATTCGATCATTCCTTCGTAGGATGGATACCGGTGGTTCTTGGGATTTTCTGCTGCGACCTTGAGTCGTTCGATAATCAATTTCGGAGTGGGGAGGTCTGGATCCCCGATCCCCAGGTCGATCAGATCGATCCCCTTTTGCCTCATCTCCCCTTTCTTCCTGTCGATCTCTGCGAAAAGGTAAGGGGGGATTTGTCCAATCCGTTTCGCCATCTCGATCTCCATTGGTCTCTCCCTTTTCGATGTTTTGGAAGCCTTCGAGTAGTCAGCTTCTTTTCTTAGCCTTAATCTCAATCTTAACCTAAAAGTTTTTATTTTTTATCTTAAGGGCATTCCCTTCCAAATTCAAGATAAAATTTGTGGTCGGCCGGTGGCAGGATTTTCCCGTTCATCCTTGCGAGAAGGATTTTTATGTTGACATTGCAAGGCCTTCCTATCATAATTAAAAGGTTTTTTTGGGAGAGATGTTCAGATGAAAAAGGGGATGTTTTTTAAGGGGGCTATCCTTCTGCCTATTGCGTTCGCCGTTCTTTTCGGATGTGGTGGGAAGGGGAAGAGCGTGAAGACGATCTCAGGAGATCCTGAAACCCTTTATAAACAAGGGCTGGCCCAATTCAATAAGAGAAACTATAGCGAGGCCCTGAAGAAGTTTGAGGAGCTCAAGGCCAGTTATCCCGATAGCCCTCCCTATACGCTTTGGGCAGAACTGAAGGTCGGCGACTGTCACCTCCTTAAGAAGGATTATGTGGAAGCCATTGCCGCTTATGAAGAGTTTAAAAAAATCCATCCCACCCATGAAGATATTGTCTATGTTCAATACCAGATCGGAATGGCTTACTTCAACCAGATGCTCACCCTTGATCGGGATCAGACCTCCACGAAGAAGGCCCTCTCCGGCTTCGAATATTTAGTGGGCAATTATCCGCCCGGTTTGTTCACGGAAAAGGCAAAGGAGAAGATCGGTGTCTGTAAGAGGCGACTTGCTGATCACGAATTCTACGTTGCGGATTTCTATTATAAGAGCGGGAAATTTCAGCCAGCAGCTTCCCGGCTTGAAGAGTTATTGGAGAAGTTTCCAAAAATGCCTGACGAGGATGAGGCCCTCTTTCTTTTGGGAAAAAGTTACGTCGAAATCGATCGAGGAGAGAAGGCGAAAGAAGCCTTTACCAAAATCGTCACTCAATATCCCAAAAGCTTGCACTATAAAGAGGCGAAAGCCATCCTTGAGAAAGGTCTAACGGAAAAGAAGGTCCCTCTTCGCAAGATGAAAACCGAGGTGTCCAGGAAGAAAGGCGAAACAGCAGAGGCAGAACCCAATAGGGTCGCCCTGGTCAAATTTGAAGAAGAGGGAAAACAACCTGTTTCCCTAAAGGGAGAGAAAAAGGTTGATCTGGGGAAGGAGGAAGAGAGATTACCTTCCATTCCTTCGAGCAGCGAGTCGGCCAGGGCGATTCTTTCAAAGGAAGAAACAGGGACGACGATTCCCCCATTGTCCAAAGACCAAACGGAAGAAGATCGAGCCTTGGTCATTCCTCGAGAGATGAAACAAGAGAAAGAGGCTAAGGAGGATCTGAAAATTGCGCTGATTCCAGAAGAGGAACGGCAAAGAGGCATCCCGCCAAAGACCGAACTAAGGATTGAGGTGGCACCCGAAGAGGAGAAACGGATTGTTTCATTACCAGCCACTCCGCCGACCCCTCCGGAGAAGGAGAAGTCAAAAAAAGGAGTTCTCGGAGAACCGGGCGGGAAAAACAGTGTGGATACAGGCCAACCCATTGATATTACCTCAGACAGGGTGGAGAGTTACTCTAGGGATAACTTGATCGTCTTCAAGGGGAATGTCATGGCTCGGCAGAATGATATCGTCATCTATGCTGATTCCATAGAGGCAGTGGTTATAGAAGGCGGTAAGGGGATTGAGAAGGTCATCGCAGGCGGGAACGTGAAGATTCAGCAGGGGATTCGGGTGGCAAGTTGCCAGAAGGCAATCTTCCACAATCTTGATCAAAAAGTCTTCTTGACGGGTGACCCAAGGGTTTGGGAAGGGGATAATATCGTTTCAGGAGATGAGATTGTCTTCGATATCCAACAGAATCGTGTCGAAGTCATGGGGGGGCCGGGTGGAAGAGGAAAGGCAAAGGTTTATCCTGGAGGGGAAGTTGAAAAGCCGAAATGAGAAGGAACCCCACTTTATTTTTCCTCACCTTCTTCTTCCTCCTTTCCTGCACGGTTTCTGAAGAAAACCAAATTATTAAGACCTTGAACCAAAGGGAGGAGGCATTGAGGAAGAAAGACCTCTCCCTTTACCTTTCCTCCGTCTCCAAAGCCTATCAAGATAAGGATGAAGATTTCGGCCGGCTCCAAAACCGAATCGAAGATTATTTTAAGACCTTCGATCGGATCGAGTATGCCTGTTGGGATCGCACCATCCGTATTGAAGGGGAGAGGGCAGTGGTGATCCAGCAGTTCAATTTGGATGTTGAGAAGGGTGGAAAGAAGAATAGGTATTCCGGGAGGGAGGCGCTCCTTTTTAAGAAAGAAGGGAGAGGATGGAAAATCTTGAAAGGCCTATCTAATTGACAATCAGGAAAAATCTAATAAAATATGATATTTAAATCCCGTCTTGGGTTAGACGATGTTTGAAAATCTTTCGGACAAACTGGATGGTATTTTTAAGAGACTGAAAGGCCGCGGCAAATTGACAGAGCAGAATATCCAAGAGGCCTTGAAAGAAGTGAGGATCGCCCTGCTGGAAGCCGACGTCAATTTCAAAGTCGTCAAAGATTTCATCCAATCCGTCGAGCAGAGGGCCGTCGGTCAAGAGGTAATGGCAAGCTTAACCCCCGCTCAACAGTTGATCAAGGTCGTGAAAGAAGAAATGACGTCTTTGATGGGGAGTGAGGAGCAAAAAATTCATCTCTCGGGAAGTCCTCCTGTCCCCATCATGCTGGTTGGTCTCCACGGCTGCGGTAAAACCACCACGGCCGCTAAACTGGCACGATATTTTCAGGAAAAGAAGAGGCGTCCCTACCTCGTCCCTGCGGATGTCTACCGACCAGCGGCCATTGAACAATTACAGAAATTGGGGGAGGAGTTAAAGGTCGATTTTTACCGTCCCGAACCATCCCAGATGCCACTGGAGATCTGCCTCAAAGGGAGGGATTCCGCCCTGAAGGGAGGGTTTGATGTGATGCTGATCGATACGGCTGGGAGACTCCATATCGATGAGGCATTGATGCTGGAGCTTCGGGAGATCAAGACACACGTCAACCCGAAAGAGGTGCTCTTGGTGGCCGATGCCATGACCGGACAGGATGCTGTCAATATCGCTAAGAGTTTTAGTGAGCGACTGGGTATCGATGGAATCGTTCTGACCAAGATGGATGGGGATGCCCGGGGAGGGGCTGCCCTTTCGATCAAATCGGTGACCCAGAAGCCGATTAAATTCATTGGCGTGGGGGAGAAGCTTGATGCCCTGGAGGTCTTCCACCCCGATCGGATGGCTTCAAGAATTTTGGGGATGGGCGATGTCTTTACCCTCATTGAGAAGGCAGAGGCCGCCTTTGATGAGAAAAAGGCGAAGGAGATAGAGAAGAAGATCCGGAGGGATACTTTTACATTGGAGGATTTTCGGGACCAACTCCAACAAGTTCGAAAGATGGGCTCATTGGAATCGATTTTGAGTATGATCCCTGGGCTCTCGAAGAAGATGAAGGGGATGGGGGGTCTCGATTTCGATGAGAGAGAACTGGTTCGGGTGGAAGCCATCATCAATTCGATGACACCCAAGGAGCGAGCCAATGCGATGATCATCAATGGAAGCCGGAGGCTGAGGATTTCTCGAGGAAGTGGAACGAGCGTTCAAGATGTGAACCGACTTCTTAAACAATATGCCCAGGTCCGAAAGATGATGAAGCAGTTTACCAAAATGGGGGAGAAAGGGTTCGGAAGAGGGAGAGCACCGTTTTTTTCTTAATCGAATCGCGCCTGGCTTTAGGCGGACGCAACCCATTGAGCCTAGTGGTGTACCCCATAAATGGAACTATGTTTGGAAATGATTATCCCCAGCAAAATAAGCTATCCAAGTGCTCTTTGAAATATAGCGTTATTTCTGTGGTGCACCACTAGCGATGATGGAAGCATGAAATCCCCAAAATTATAATGTCATTCAATCAATCAGTCATTCGTCATTGAATGACTTAATTACCCAGTGACTTAATGACTGAGAAGCATTAGGGTTTTGGAATTTGGGATTTTAGACAAAGGAGGTGGTTAAAAGCGATATGGCTGTATCGATGAGGCTGATGAGATTTGGTGGGAAAAAGAGCCCTTTTTACCGGATCGTGGTTTCGGATCGTCGCTCTTCCAGAGATGGAAGGTTTATTGATCAGGTGGGCACTTACGATCCCAAGAAAAATCCCGTAGAAGTCCGGTTCAAGGAAGAAAAAGCGATCCATTGGCTGAGAAAGGGAGCTCAGCCCACCCTGACTGTCCGTCAACTTTTGATAAGTTCTGGCGTATCGAAAAAGTTGAAAGAGGGCAGCAGAGAATAGGTTGCTTTTTCCCAAGCCCTTGCTTTTCATCGACTTCTGGCAGGACCGTTGCGGGGACTGGAGGTGGGGTTATGAACACGAAGGATTTGATTGAGTATATCGCAAAGGCATTGGTCGATCATCCAGATCAAGTTCGGGTTTCAGAAATCGAAGGGGAGAAGACTTCGGTCATAGAACTCTATGTGGCCAAGGATGACTTGGGGAAGGTGATCGGGAAACAGGGCAGAACAGCCAGGGCCATTCGGGTCATCCTGGGGGCTGCCTCCGCGAATCTGGGGAAACATTCTGTTTTAGAAATCATTGAATGACAATCCATGGGAAAAGATCTTTTCTCCATCGGCAGAGTGGTTAAACCTCACGGGGTCAGGGGGAAGATCAAAATAGAGTATTTTGGAGAGGATCTCGACGGCTTTTCTTTCTACAAGGAGGTCTTTATCGAGAACAGGACGGGCAAGCTCGAGCCCTATGAAATCCTAGAGACCATCCCCCAGCCGCCCCGCCTCATTGTCCGATTAAAAGGGATTGAAAGGATAGAGGATGCCCAGATTCTGGTAGGGAAAGAAATATTCATCCGGAAAGAAGCTTTGCCCGATTTAGAAGAGGACGAGTATTATTGGATTGATATTTTGGGAATGACCGTTGAGACAGAGGAAGGCAAAAGGATCGGTAAGGTGAAGGAGATCTTTCCAACGGGGGCCAATGATGTCTATGTTGTCGAAGGAAAGAGGGGGGAGATCTTTCTTCCGGCGACGGGGGAGGTCATCCAGAGCATTGACCGAAAGAAAGGGGTCATGAAGGTTCTTCGGATGGAGGGGTTGTGGGAGGAAAAGGATGAGGTTTGATATTCTCACCCTCTTCCCTCGTATGTTTTCTTCTCCCTTTCAGGAAAGCATCTTAGGTAAGGCGATCGAGAAAGGGCACCTCGACATCCGAATCATTAACATCCGAGATTTTGCCACAGATAGACACCAGGTGGTGGATGATACCCCCTACGGGGGAGGGCAGGGGATGGTCATGAAGGTGGAACCCATTGCCCGAGTCATCGATTCGATCAAGTCTCAAAACCCGTCTGGTTGGACGGTTTATTTGACCCCCCAGGGAAAGCCATTTAATCAGGAGATCGCCCGGGCCCTTTCGTCGCGACCGCACGTTGTTCTGCTTTGCGGCCGGTATGAGGGGGTGGATGAGAGGGTGAGGGAACTCTTTGCGGACGAAGAGATTTCGATCGGGGATTATGTCTTGACCGGGGGGGAACTGGCAGCCATGGTGGTCATCGATGCGGTCTCAAGGCTGCTGCCCGGAGTTCTGGGATCGGATCGGTCGGCAGAGGAGGATTCCTTCTTTCACTCTCTGTTGGAATACCCCCAGTATACTCGCCCTTCCAATTTCAGGGAAAATTGCGTTCCAGAGATTCTCCTTTCTGGAAACCATTCAGCGATTTCACTCTGGAGGAGAAGAGAGGCTCTCAAGCGGACATGGGTGAGGCGGCCTGATCTCTTAGCCAAGGCCAACCTCACGGACGAGGATAAGAAACTCTTGGAGGAGATCGTCCAGGAAAATGCAACTGCGGATTGCGAAATTCAGATTGAGGATAAAGAAGCCTTGAAAAAGTAGTTATGACGAATCGAACATAAGCAATTGAAGATGGGCTCTAATATTTATATTGGTTTGGTCCACCATCCGATTTATGACAAGAGAAAAGAGGTGGTGGCCACAGCTGTTACTAACTTCGATATTCACGACATCGCCCGTTGCACAAGGACATTTGGGGCGGGAGGTTTCTTCATTATTACTCCTTTGGAGAGCCAAATTCAATTGGTAGAGAGGGTAATTCGTCATTGGGTTGAGGGCAACGGAGCAGTTTACAATCCCTCGAGGAAGGAGTCTCTTTCCCTTGTCCGGGTCACCCGGACCATCGACGAAGCAGATCGAGAGATCTCCAGCCTCTGGCAAAGAAAAGTGAGGAGGGTTGCGACAGGAGCGGCCCGGCACCCTAACAGTATCGGCTTTGAAATGTTGCGGAAGTTAACGGGAGATGGAAATACCCCCTTCTTCATGCTCTTTGGAACAGGATGGGGGCTGACTCAGGAGGTGAAGGACAGTTCTGACTATGTCCTCGCACCGATCGAAGGCAAAGGATATAATCACCTCTCGGTTCGCTCAGCAGTCGCCGTCATCCTTGATCGACTATTGGGGGATCGAATTATTAATTCGGAGTAATGAGTTCGGGGTTCGGAGTGAATATTTTAAAAACTCCGAACTCAAAACTCCTAACTCCGAACTGATTTGGAAGGAGCATAATATGAATCCGGTGGAATTGGTTGAGAGAGAGCAGTTGAGGACAGACCTATCCGATTTTAAGGTGGGGGATACGGTGAAGGTCCACGTGAAGATCGTGGAGGGAGAGAAGGAGAGGATTCAACCCTTCGAAGGGGTCGTCATCCGTAAGAAAAAGGGGGGAGTCCGGTCTACCTTTACCGTTCGAAAGATTTCTTACGGGATTGGTGTAGAGAGAATTTTCCCTTTACATTCTCCTCGGATCGATCGAATCGATGTGATCAGCCGAGGAGACGTGAGACGGGCCAAACTCTTCTACCTCAGAAGTCTGAAGGGAAAGGCAGCACGCATCCGAGGTGAAAAGAAACAGGTCGCCTCTTAGAACCTTGGAATATTGGAATAATGGAACGATGGAATGATGGGAAAAGAAGAATCTGTTTGAATACCCCAATATTCCATTATTCCATCAGCGCATCATTCCAAACAGAATTCTTATGCTCTTTCCATCCCTCCCAACGCAGCCCATGGACTATTTTGAAACGATGTACTATGGCCGGGGATACCAGAGGATTGCAGGGGTGGACGAGGCCGGAAGAGGACCTCTGGCCGGACCCGTCGTCGCCGCGGCTGTGATCCTTCCTAAAGATGGTATTGGAGAGAAGCTTTTCGATTCCAAGAAAATCTCATCAAAAAAACGAGATCATCTCTACCAAACGATCTTTGCAAAGGCGCAAGGAGTCGGCATTGGAATTGTTGGACAGGAGGAGATCGACCGTTTCAATATTCTTCAGGCGGCGTTAAGAGCCATGGCCTTGGCCATTGAAAACCTTCCCATCCCTCCGGATTTTATTCTGATCGATGGTCCTCACGGCCTCAAAGTTTCCATTCCGCAGAAACCCATCCGAAAAGGTGACCAACTCTGTAACTCCATTGCGGCAGCTTCTATAGTCGCCAAGGTCACCCGCGACCGAATGATGCTCGAATGCCACCAGAAATACCCTCAGTATAATTTTGCCAAACACAAAGGGTATGGGACAAGAGAGCATCGTAGGGCAATCGAAAAATTTGGCGTCTGCGAACTCCACCGCAAAACCTTCAGAGGGGTGAAAGAATATTTGTGATGGGGAGATAGGGAGACGCGGGGACACGGAGATAGGGGGACATGGGGATAAGGAGATAAGGAGATAGTAAATTCCGGAATCCGCAATTGATGATGGAAAAGAAAGAACTCGGTAAGAAAGGGGAAGAGCTTGCTCTTCGATTTCTGAAGAAGAGGGGATATCGTATTATTGAGAATAATTATGTCTGCAAAATGGGAGAAATGGATATCATTGCTAAAGAAAAGGATACCCTCGTTTTCATCGAGGTGAAGACACGGACATCGACCACTTTTGGTCCTCCCCAGCTGGCCGTCAACTCCGCGAAGCAAAGACAACTTTCCAAAGTGGCTCTCAATTTCTTAAAAGAGAAGAAGCTTGAAGATGTGAGGGCAAGGTTTGATGTGGTGGCCATTCTTCTCGGCCCCAAAGGAGAAGAAATAGAATTGATCAGAGATGCCTTTGATCTGCAATACGTATAGATCGTTCGGACCGTTGAGATGGTTAGGACCGCTGGACGAAGGAAAAGAACGATCAAGCACTTAACCGGCAATCCGCATTCCGAAATCTGAACGCGAATTTAGCTTCTGCTTTTGCCTTCCCGAAACCACCTCTCGTTTGTTCCTTAGCACCAATAAAAAAGCCCTCCCCCCCTTTACGAGGCGAGGGCTTTTGACATTTGCTCTATGCCCCTATTTGTGTTGGTGAGCGATCTTTGCCTCCATGGTCGGGAGTTTTTGAGCGGCCTCTTCCTTCGGTATTCTCATCTTGTAGAAGGAACGCCATACGAAGATGAGCCCTACAATGAAGAGTGGAATGGCGATGTAGGGAGCGTAGTTCGTGGAACTGCCTTCCTTTGCGCGCACCGCCATCTCGATCGCGATCTCAGTCGCGAGGAGGCCAAACAGAGTGGAGAACTTGATGATGGGGTTCAAAGATACGGATGAGGTGTCCTTGAAGGGGTCGCCTACGGTGTCGCCGATGACCGTTGCGGCGTGAAGGGCAGAACCCTTTTCATTCAGGTCCACTTCGACGATCTTCTTCGCGTTGTCCCATGCGCCACCGGTGTTCGCCATATAAATGGCCTCGAAGAGGCCGAAGCAGGCGATTGAAATCAGGTACGCCACAAAGAAGTTGGGGTTCAATAAGGCGAAGGCCAGGGTAATAGAGATCAGCGCGATGAAGATGTTCCACATTCCCTTCTGCGCATACTGGGTACAGATTTTTACAACTGTCTTTGAATCCTCGATATCCGCTTCCTTCTTATCCAGGTTCATGTTCCTCTTAATAAACTCGACCGCCCGGTACGCACCGGTGGTGACCGCCTGCATGGAGGCGCCGGCGAACCAGAAGACCACCGCGCCGCCGCAGATCAGGCCGATAATGATGGGTGCATCGGTCAGCTGCACATGCAGCATGTTCTTGCTCTGGAG
>Ga0187770_10001610_pt1 | contig 12113 bp, 13 predicted proteins | sample 0116_SJ02_MP02_2_FD_133154 | JGI IMG/M metagenome (GOLD analysis project Ga0187770, IMG submission 133154) | Tropical peat soil microbial communities from peatlands in Department of Meta, Colombia - 0116_SJ02_MP02_20_MG | ecosystem: Environmental > Terrestrial > Soil > Wetlands > Peat | place...
CACCGGCGCACCCACCGGCAGCGGAGCACCCACCGGCAGCGGAGCACCCACCGGCAGCGGAGCACCCACCGGCAGCGGTGCACCCACCGGTACCGGAGCACCCACCGGCCCAAGCGCAATCAGCGGAGCACCAACGGGCACCGGAGCCACAACCGGCCCAGGCGCAACCAGCGGAACACCAGCCATGTCAGTGACTGGAGCGCTGCACATGTCCGCGACTGCCGATCCACTGGCGGCTGCCGGTCCGCCGACTGGTCCACCAGCGGCTGGCAGCGATCCACCGGCGGCTGGCAGTCCACCGGCGGCTGCTGCCGGTCCACCGGCGGCTGCTGCCGGTCCACCGGCGGCTGGCAGCGGTCCAGCTTCGCCCGCCATCCCCTGGACGCACGCATGACCGCCCGTTATCAGCGGGGTGGCTGCCGCGTCCGGGCTCAACGCCATAGCGGCTCCGCACAACCCAGCGCTGGCAACTACTTTGATGTTGAACCGATCAAAGATCGTCATCAACGTCAACTCCTTTATTCGCGCTCAGATATCTCCGTAATCAAACGGTGCAGCAGAACCGCATAGCCGTACCGAAGTCGTGCGTACACGACCGACTCAATTGTCGGCAGCCGTTGTGGAAGACACGCCGCGCCGCACCGCGCCGTTTCCAAATGGTGATGTTCAGCCGGCGCTGGTCCCGGGTGCTAGATGGCTTGGCGACGGACCGCACCCGTTTCATGTTGTGGAAAAAGTAGCCGCCGCGATGTGCCATTAGCTCACCCCGTGCCGACTTTCCATTCTCACAAAATTTAAATTTGCCGCACAGCACGTTCCTTGGGCTTACATGTAGATGTATAGGGTGCGCCGTCAAGTCAGGGCGGTGAATAGGCAAAGGAGAAGGAGCTATGGCAGCGCAGAGGCGCTATGGCCGGTTTATGGGTGCAGCACTGGTCGGTGGCCCACTTGTGGTCGCCGGGGTCGTCTGGGCCAGCCCGGCGCGGGCTGACGAGACCGCCTATCTCAATGACTTGCACAACGCCGGGATCCAGGACGTCAATGGCGGCGATGCGGCGCTGTTGCAGACGGGCTGGAGGATATGCACCCAACTGGGTTACGGCGCTCCACCCCAGCAGCTAAGGAACTTGGCGCTGCAACGCTCCGACAGTGCCCTGGGCGCCAGTGGGCTCACCGTCCAACAGGCCGACGACCTGATTAACTACGCCCAGCTCGATCTGTGTCCAAGCGCTTAGCGGTGAACCGAGTACGTGCGTGACGAATGGCTCCGCACGATCAGTGGCTCCCGGAGGGCTACTCAACAAAGTGGTCCCAGGCCTGGCTGGAAAACGCCGGACGTCAAGGCGTGGCTCCGCAAGTCGTCGTCGAGATCGCCCGACGGCACGGCATCACCCCGCATCGCTTCGGTGTCCTCGACGAGATGGCAGAGATCAAAGACCCGGACGGTAAGTCCTTCTTCCTCGTCCCGCCGCGCACCAGGGGCGATGACGTGCGCACGGCGGTGCTGATGACCTACATCGTCAACGCGGGCACCGGCTACGGCAAGGCAGGCAAGCACCGCGGAGACTTCCCCGCGACGCCCTACTCCGCCGCCGAGATAACGCGAATCATCAACCGGCAGAACGCAAACAGCTGGACTTACACCCGAGACGTAGGGTTCGTCGACCGCAACGGGGGACGCCTCGTCACGACCCCGAACGGCATGCTGATGGGTCTGGGCGGCAACTGGATCCAACAGCAATTCACCCGGCGCGGCGGCACCACCTGGGGCGACATCTTCATGGTCAACCTGGGCAAGCTCGCCGACCCCGCCGCGCAGCTTCGCCAGATCGTCCAATCCGGGCATGCCTGGTACGTCGACGGCCGCGGCAACCGTTTCGAGAGCAGCCTCGTGCTGGACCGGGTACTCCACCACGAGGAGCGACACTCTCAACAATGGGCGGCGAAGGGCTACGCAGGCATGCTCAGGGGCTACAGCTGGGAACTGATCCGCCAGTGGGTGTTTGGCAAAAGCAACAGGCTGGAAGAGGACGCCGGGCTCGCTGACGGGGGCTACCGGTGACCCGCCGGCGCGGCGGCCCGGTCGCCGCAATCCCGCTGGCCTTAGCCGTTGTCGCCGGATGCCACACTGGCAACGACTGGCATCCCAATGCGCCGTTCGCTCCGTCGCTGCGACCCGCCTTCGGTGCCCGCGTCACCGACGGGGAACTGCGCATCTGGACTGGCTCGCGGTGCACCGGCGTCAAGCGTCTCGCCCTCTCCTTCGAGCCCTACCCGGCCGAACTCGTGCTGACCTCCGAGCGGGGGGCGGAGGTCGAGCACCTCACGCTCGGCGGGCAATACCCCGGGTTGGAGGTCTCCCGCCCGCTACCGAGCGGCTTCGACTGGCACCACGAGGATTCGATGCGCATCTCGATCTACGGCGTTGCCGGCGGCGGGGGTCTGGGCTCGAGCACCGATCTTGCCGAAGTCATCGACGGGTCCGACCAGCACCCGGTCGACACCTACTGGTTCCAGGGCGTCGGCTGGCTCGACCCCGGCGAGGTCGCGGCGAAGGACGGCAAAACTTTCCTCGCGACGTGCACACCGGACCCGGCTAAGAAGAAGTAAACGGTGTCACAGGTCGTGAATTCCGTGGTGGAGGATCATCGCACCGATCACGATCAGGATTGCCGCGAGCAGGGCGGCGTTGTTCTTGTCCATCCAGTCTTTGACCCGCGCCAGCGTATCGTCCAGGCGATTACCGGCTGCCGCATAGGCCAAAACCGGGATCGCGACGCTTGACGCCGCGACGGCAACGAAGAACGCGGCCGCCAACCAGTCACCGGCCGGGCCGAGTCCGCTGCCGCCGATGGCCAATCCGGCCGGCACACAGATGAGCGCCACGTCCGGTCTCAGCGCGGCCAGCACCGCCCCGGTAAGCCCCGCACGGACCGGGGTGATGCCGGCGAACGAACGCATCCAGGACGGCGACTCGGAATGGCCGTGCCGGGTCAACCATCGGAAGACGCCGTAGACGATCAGCGCCGATCCGAGCACCACGCGCAGCCATGACGACCACCTCGGCGGCGACTTGTCCAGACCCCCGAGCAGACCGGAGGCCGCGACGGAGAGCGCCGTCAGCGCGGCCAGGCCCAGCAGCCAGCCACCGAGGAAGGCAAGGCTGCTCGGCCGCGGCCGCGGCGCCTGCAAGACCAGCACCGTCGGGATGACCGTGACCGGCGAGAGTGAGATGACCAGTCCGAGCGGAACAAGCCCGGTCAGCACAGAACCCCAGCTTCCTGCCATGAGCAGCAATCTTCGCATTGACACCGCCGCTGGGGCGAGAGCCGCGCCGTGCCGGTGTCGCGGCGAGTGACCGGCGGTTACGGCAGAGCGTGAATTCCGTTGTAGAGCACCATGAAACCGATCAGGACAAGGATCACCGCGAGCAGGGCGGCGTGGTTCTCTTCCATCCAGACTTTAAGTCGTTCCAGTGCGTCGTCGAGGCGGTCACCGGCACTGACGTAGCCCAATATCGGGACGGCAACCGTCGACGCAGCGACGACGACAAAGATGACGCCGACGATCAACTCGGCTGCGACACTGAGGGTGCTGTTGCCGATCGCCAAGCCGGCCGCCGCGCACAGGATCAGCGCCTCGGGTCTTAGCACCGCCAGCGCTGCGCCGATCACCCCCGCACGTGCCGGGGTCAGTGTGGAAAACGAACGCATCCAGCGCGGACTCTTGCCAGGACGATGCCGGGTGAGCCAGCGAAATGCGCCCAGCAGGATCAGTACCAATCCCAGGGCCACCCGTAGCCAGGACATCGAGCTCGGTGGCGCCTTGTGCATATCGCCGAGCAGGTCGGAACCCGCGACGAACACCGCGGTGACGGCGACGAGACCCAGCACCCAGCCGCCGAGGAAGGCGAGACCGGTCGGCCGCGGCCGGGGTGCATGCAAGACCAACACCGCCGGAATGACCGTGATCGGTGAGAGCGCAATGACCAGCGCCAACGCGATCAGCCTGGTCAGCAGCGCGGCCCAACTTGATTCCACGGGCAGCAATCATCGCATTGGCTTGACGTGGGCGCATCGATTAATCGCACATCGCGCGCAATCATCGCGTTGCCCATGCACCGATCCGACGTAGTGCGCGATCACCGAAGCGGTTGGATATAGCTTGCGGCACAGACACTTTCATACTGTTCGGCGGCGCCCTGCCCGGGCAGGAGCAAACTAGACAGGGCCGGTTGGCAAAACGGCGAGAGGAGACCAGGTGGCTCGAATTCATCTTGGGCACATATTTCACCTTGCCGGCGCCCCGCTGCTGACCGAAGCCGGCGGTGCGCGCGCACTGGACATAGAGGACCGTTTCGGCAACTTCGACGTCCCCAAGGAGGCCGATTTCGTCGTCGTCGACCCGAACCGCACGCCGGGACGTACGTGCAGGGGACGCCGACTGACCGACTAGCGTTTCCGGCGCAGCGTCCAGGCCGGTATCCAGTGCGTCACCGTCCTGCGCTTGGCGCCGTATGCGATCGGGTACGTCACCAGCCCCCACCAATCCCCCTGCTCGCAGATGCCCCAGCAGCTCAACCGCCCCTCGACGACCTTGTGCAGTTGCAGGCCGTTGGGCTGATACCGGCCCGCGCGGTGTGGCGCGCGCGGGAAGAGCACGGTCAGGTCGACCAGCACCGTGATCGGCGGACGGACCACCCGAAACGGACTGCGCACCGGCTGGCCGTTGTATCCGATTGATGCGAGCTGACCCATCTGTCGATCATATGTTCGAATGACGGCTTCGGGGTATGGCCGGTGCCCCGGTCCGTTCTGGCAACATAGCGGTGTGACCTGCGTGGCGGCCCGGTGAGCGTCTCCCCTGCCGGCAAGCCACGGGCTGTGTTGGACCCGCTGATCGTTGGACTGTTGGCCGCTGCAGTGAGCCTGGGCGGTGCCGGCCGGCCGTCTTTCTGGTACGACGAAGCCGCCACCATTTCGGCCTCATACAGCCGTTCTCTTGGTCAGTTGTGGCGGATGTTGGACAACGTCGACGCCGTGCACGGCCTGTACTACGTGCTCATGCACGGCTGGTTCCAGGTTTTCCCGCCCACCGAGTTCTGGTCCCGCGCGCCAAGCGGACTGGCAGTCGGCGGCGCCGCGGCCGGAGTGGTGGTGCTGGGCAAGCAGTTCTCGTCCCGCACTGTCGCGCTGGCCTCCGGAGTCTTCTGCGGCATCTTGCCGCGCTCGACGTGGGCGGGCATCGAAGCCCGCCCGTACGCGCTGTCGATGATGGCCGCCGTGTGGCTGACGGTACTGCTCGTTCGTGCCGCGCGCCGCGACGTCGCGTGGCTTTGGCTGTGTTACGGCATCGCTCTGGCCGCGTCGATCGTGCTCGACGTCTACCTTGCGCTGTTGGTATTGGCGCACGCCGCCTTCATCGGCGCCTTCTGGTGCAGGCGAACAGTCCTGGTACGGTTCGCGATTGCCTCGGTTGTGAGCGTTTGCGCCCTGCTGCCGTTTTTCGCAGCGGCCATCCGGCAGACGCATCAGATCAGTTGGATCGCTTCGATCGGCCGCCGAACGATCGAAGATGTTGCGGTACAACAGTATTTCGAGCGATGCCCCCCCTTCGCACTTTTGTCGGCACTTGTCATAGCTGCGGCAATTGTGTTGTGGGTCAGCGGCGCCGCGCAATTGACGGAGGCGCACCGGCAGCTGTTGACCCTCGCGGCGGCATGGCTTGCCATACCGACCGCGCTGATTGTCATGTGGTCGGCGTTGGTCCACCCGATCTACACACCGCGCTACTTGTCGTTTACGGCACCGGCGATGGCGCTGGTGGTGGGCGTCTGCGTTGCCGCAGTGGCCGTCAAACCACGGACAACGGCGGCCATCGTCGGCCTGTTCGCCGTGTCCGCTGTGCCGAACTATCTACTGGCGCAGCGCAATCCGTACGCCAAATACGGTATGGACTACAGCCAAGTGGCCGATCTGATCACCGCGCGGGCAGCGCCCGGCGACTGCTTACTGGTGAACGACACGGTGACATTCATGCCTGCTCCGATGCGCCCGTTGCTGGCGGCACGCCCGGATGCATATCGCAAGCTGATCGACCTCACCATCTGGCAGCGAGCGACCGACCGCAATGACGTCTTCGACACCAATCTCATACCAGAAGTTGTCGCCCAGCCGTTGAGCCATTGCACCGTCGTGTGGATCATCACCCAGTCCGACCAGTCACGGCCCTCGCACGAGCAGGGTGCGGCGCTTCCGCCCGGCGAGCGCTACGGAGCAACCCCCGCCTTCGCGGTTCCACGCGACCTCGGCTTCCGGCTTGTCGAGCGCTGGCAGTTCAACTTGGTTCAGGTGTTCAAGGCCGAGAAATAACCGCCTACCAGATCCGGATGTAGTCGATGAGCATGGACGCCGGGAAGGTAGCCGCGGCTGGATCACCGGCGCCGACCCCACCGACCGCAAGCGTGAACATGGGAGTCATCCAATAGCCGGGATTGTTGAACGGCCACCGCACATCCTCAGGAGGGCCGCCGTAGACGTGGATGGGCTTCGGCGGAACACTGAAGTACGTTGCCCCGTCTCGCGAGAATTGGAATCCGTCCTCGGCCCAACGCATTCGCCAGGTGTGCCAACCGCCGTCCACCAGACCGGGAATGGACTTGCCTTCCCAGGTTTTCCCGTTGGATGCCGCGTGGACGGTGCTACCCGCGGGCCAGGCGCCGTTACCGTACCACTCGAAAACGTCGACCTCGCCGTCTGGCAGAGGATCCTCGTTGACACCCCAGAACGCGGACCAAAGACCGGGATACAAACAGTCCAGCTTTACCCGCGCTTCCCAGGTTTGGTTGATCATGCTGCGGAAGTTGCCCCGCAGTTTGCCGCTGTAGTAGTTGCCCCCTTCCTGGGTGGCGCAGAGGACGAGATTGGAGTTCCCGTCCAGGAAGACGTTTCGGCGATCGTTGCGGTATATCCCCTCGACCGGCGGGAACACGTCGTCCTGCCAGGTCTGCACCGTCCACTTGCCCGGATCGGGACCCGCACCCGCCGGGCCGTTGAACTCGTCCTGGAAAATGTAGGGGCCGCCCGCAGCGGGTGGCGCCTCCGGCGGTGGCGGGGAAGCCCAAGCCTCCGGGATGCGCATGGCGGCCCCCAGCATGCCGAGCCCCGTCATGAACAACATGCTGCGACGATCCATCACTACCACCAATCGTGAAAACCGGCCTTTAGACCTAGCGCGATACTCATAGCTAACCCTCGCAAACGGTGTTATGAAACCACGCACCGGGATAGTACGCATCCCGCACCGCGATGCTCTCAAAAGACACGTACCCAGTCGATGAGTATCTCGGCGGGGTAGATCCCGCTTGCGGGATCGCCACCACCCGAACCGCCGAACGCAAGAGCCGTCGGCGTGCAACCCGGCGATCGCGACAGCCCGGCTTGTCGCACCCGGCTTCCCGCTCAACCATCAACCTGGTTGACATTGCCGCGGTCGGTGGTATCAAGGAACTTGATGCCTTAAGAAGGGAAACAACAACTATGTCTGGTGGCAAATTCTTCGGCGGCTTCGGCGGACCCGGCTTTGGTGGACCCGGCTTTGGTGGACCCGGCTTTGGCGGATCCGGCTTCGGTGGACCCGGCTTCGGTGGACCCGGCTTTGGCGGCTGGGGTGGACACGGTGGTCCGGGTTTCGGTCCCGGCGGTCGGCATGGTCTCAAGCGCGCGGCGTTCGTCACGGCCGCGATGCTGCTCGACGGGCCCGCTGACGCCGCACAGGTGGTGCAACGGGTGTCGGATGCGACCGACGGCGCATTCACCCCTCCGCAGGACGTGGCAGAGCTTGCCATCGGGCTGCTCGCCGGGCGCGGCATGGTCACCGTCGACAACGGCGTGGCGACCCTGACCGAACTCGGCCGCAACGTCCTGGCCTGGCGCGGCATCAGCAGCGAGACCGCACACGCCTTTTTGGGGCGCGCGGCCAAGTTCGGCGATGTCTTCAAGATCCGCCGGACGCTCTTCGAAATCGCCGGGCTGGCTCGCACCATCGCCTGGACGGGCACCGACGAGCAGAAGCAGCAGCTCGCCGAGACCTGGACCAAGGTCCTGGAAGCCCTGACCGAGGCGAAGAAGGCGCTGCACCGCGTGCTCGGCGAAGACTAGCGCCTTAGCCGGTGGTGGGCTCGCTGAGCTTGACCAGCGTCTTGCCGATGTTGGCCCCGGTGAACAGGCCGTTGAGGGCATCCACACACGACTCGATGCCCTCAAAGATGGTCTGCCGGTGCTTGAGCCGGCCCTCGGCCTCCCACTGACGCAACGAGGCGAAGGCTTCGTCGAAGCGCCCCCACTGGTCGAGGGCGTTGAATCCCTGCATGAGCGCGGTCTTGGCCAGCAGGTTCACATAGTTGGCCGGCCCCGGGTGCTCCCCGGTCAGGTAGCTGGAGATGACGCCGCAGAGCACGACTCGCGCTTTGGAGGCCAGTCGGCCCAGCACCGCGTCGAGGATGGGCCCGCCGACGTTGTCGAAGTAAACATCGACGCGCTGCGGGCAGTGCTGCTTGAGCGCCGCCGCCAGGTCGTCGTTCTTGTAGTCGATGCACGCGTCGAAGCCGAAATCCTCGACTACCGCCCGGCATTTCTCCGGGCCGCCCGCGATACCTACCACCCGGGCGCCGGCGATCTTGGCGATCTGCCCGGCCACCGATCCGGTGGCGCCCGCGGCCGCCGAGACCACCACCGTCTCACCCGGCTGCGGCCGGCCGATGTCGGTCATCCCGAAGTAGGCGGTGGCACCAGTCGGCCCGTACACCGACATGATCGCCAGCTGGTCGTCCTCGCCCGGGATGGGTGTGCTGAACACGTCGTCGCGGACGATCACGTACTCCTGGAAGCCGGTCAACGTGGTGACGACGTCACCAACGGCGAAGGCGTCACAGCGCGACTGGACCACTTCGCCGATCCCGGCGGCCCGGATGACCTCGCCCAGCTGCACCGGCGGAAAGTAGCTGGGCTGGTCATCGAGCCAGGTGCGGGCGGCGGCATCGATGCCGACGTAGGTGGTCCGCAGCAGCGCCTCACCCTCGGCGGGCTCGGGCGCGGGCCTGGTGACCTGTTCGGTGTCGCCGGGCTGAATCAGCCCGGTTGGGCGGCGCCGCAACAAGATCTGGCGGTTCGGCAACTCGGGCACGATGCAGAAAATACCGAACCGGCCGAAATCCCCCAGCGGAATGGGATATTCAATGCATGGCCGATAAGGAAGACCCGGAGGAGCGGATCCGGGAGCTCGAGCGCCCGCTCACCGAGACGGCGCGGGCGTCCGAATCAAACAGCTGGCAACCCGCTGCCCAGACGTACCCACCCGGCACCACGGGTGCCCCGGGACCGACCCCGTGGACCTACGGCGGCGCATTTCCGGGGCCGCCTCCGAAACGTCCCTCCGGCAACCGCGTGTGGTGGATCGTGGGCGCGGCGTTCGTTATTGGCGTGGTAGCTCTCGCGGGGGGCATCGCCGCCTTCGCCGCCCACCAGATTTCTGGTGTCCGGTCGATCATCAGCTCCCCGCCGACCATTCACGGGACGTTTGGTCCGCCGGTGAGCAACCCGAGCAGCACCGGCCCGTCGACGTCAGCTGTCCCACCGGCGGGCGGCAAGCTCAGTGTCTCCGGTATCAACGAGAATCGAACGATCGCCTGTAACAACAGCATCGTCAGCGTCAGCGGAGTTTCCAACACGGTGATGATCACCGGTCATTGCGCACGTCTCAGTGTGTCCGGCGTCCAGAACTCGATCACCGTCGATGCCGTCGACAGCATCGACGCCTCGGGATTCAACAACAAGGTCACTTACCACTCGGGCACGCCGGCGGTCAGCAATGCCGGCGATTCGAACGTGGTGCAACAGGGCTGACCGCCGGGAAGACTGTCAGGACTGCTCTTCCGAATCGTCGTCGAGCACGCTGACCGCAATGCCGTACGGCAGGAAGCGCACCTTGCGCTTGGGATCGATGTTGTTCTTGTTTGCCCGCAGCGCGTCGAGTTCGGTCGCGTACACCTGTTCGACGCGAGCGCCGCCGTCGGCGTCCACCGTGTAGATGGCCCACACACCGTCACCGGCCTCGCCGGCGGTCTCCGGCGCGGAACGCGGCCGCCGTGACAGGTCTTCGAACAAGCCCGACCAGCCTGACCGGGCGCCCGGCGCGGCGACGAACCTGCTGACCCGTTCGAAGACGTCGCGCAGCCCCTCACTGCCTTCCCTGATCATTCGATCGAACTCGTCGGGATCGAATCCGAACGCTCCGTACTCGCCCACGCGGCCCCCTTTCAGCTCATGCCGTCATTGCCAGTGTGCGCTCAGTCGGCATCGTTTGCCACGGCTTACGGGGCCGGCGGCGGGGGTGCCGGCGGCGCAGCGGGCGGACGCGCTCAGTTTGTGCGTTGAGCAGTGACGATGGGACTAGTAACCCGGGCTCAGGAACGGGTTTTGCGCGCTCCCCGGATACTGGGGCGCCTGCGGAGCCTGGGGAACCTGATTCTGCGGAACCGGGACCGGTATCGGCACCGGCAGCAGCGGAACGTGGATCCACTCCGTGGTCATCGGCACCGTCGTCGTGGTGGTGACCGGCGCCTCCGTCGTCGTTGGCGGCGGAGGCGGAGAGGACGAGGTCGTCGGGGTCGTCGGGGTCGTTGGGGTGGTCGTGGCCGTCATGGTCGGCGGTTGAGTCGGTTGAGTCGTCGCCGACGGATGCGGATGCCTCGTGGTGACCACCGGCGGCGGCGTGGTCACGACCACCGGTGGTGACGGCGGTTCGGTCGGCGCCGGCGGCGCAGGGCTCGGGACGGGTTCGGCGCTCGGTGGAGGCGGCGGCACAGCCGTGGGAGGCGGGGATACCGGACGCGGTGCCAGGGAGCTGGCCGGCGGCGCCGGCAGCGGCGCGACGGTTGGCGGGGCCTGGTGGTTTTCGATGCCCGTCAACGTGTACGCCACACCCCCGATCGCCGTCATCGCGACCACGGCACACATCCCGATGATCAACTGCGACACCCGCACGCGCCGCCATGGCCGTGCTTTGTGCGGTTCGATCAGGTTCAGCCGCATCGACCAGCCGGCCGGGCCGTCTTCTTCGTAGCCCTCGCCGCCGAACCGCACCCGCACGTCACCGGGGTACTCGGTCTGCGACCACGCCAGCTCGCGATCCGTCAGCGCTTCGTCGTCGATCACCAGCACGTCGCCGGCCCCCAAGTCGACGACTTCGCCGACGGCGGAAGCCGAAGCGAGCAGCCCGATGGACGTGCGTGTCCGGATATCGAGCTCTTCCCCGCGGGAGGCCAGCAGCAACGCGCCGGCGGCAGCGGCGAACGCCGGCTGCGACGGTGTCACGACCGGCCTTCGGCCATGCACTGAAAGACGTTCAGTGACAAGCGGGATGCTGGCACCACCGCCTACGGTGACCACCGCTGACAGGTCCGCCCAGCTCTTGCGGTGGCGTACCAGCATGTCGTCGAACGCATAGATGAAGCCGGTCAGACGATCCTGTATGAGGTCGCCCAACTCGTCTCGAGTCAGCGTAAGGCTGCAACTGCGCCCCCCGAGGTCGGCGGCGATTTCAGTGACCGCGTCGGTCGAAAGCCGCTCTTTGGCCGCGCGGCACTGTTCCCCGAGTTGGGCGAACTGTCCGACAGCAGCGGTACTGGCCGGGTCGATGCCGCTACCGTGTCCCAGCTCCTCGAAAACCCGAAGCAGCAGCTCCTGGTCGATCTCGTCGCCAGAGAAAGCCGCGTAACGCATTGTGGCACTGACCAGCTCGAAATCCCCCGCGACATCCACCAACGTGGCAGACGTGCCGCCGCCGCCGAAATCGAGCAGTCCGACCACGCCATCGGCCGGGAGACCGAGTTCGGAGTTCACCGCGGTCAACGACGCGATCGCGTCCGAAACGAGGCGGGGCGCCAAGCCGCTTCGGACGAAGCCGACATGGGTCCGTAACGCGTTGCGAAGCGCCTGCACAGTACCGGGTTTCCAGTACGCGGGAACGGCGATGGAGATTTCCGACGAAGCCACGTCCGCACCGGCAGTCAGCACCATCGCGTCCAGGGCCTCGACCATCAGCAGATCCGGATC
>Ga0187770_10001611_pt1 | contig 12112 bp, 9 predicted proteins | sample 0116_SJ02_MP02_2_FD_133154 | JGI IMG/M metagenome (GOLD analysis project Ga0187770, IMG submission 133154) | Tropical peat soil microbial communities from peatlands in Department of Meta, Colombia - 0116_SJ02_MP02_20_MG | ecosystem: Environmental > Terrestrial > Soil > Wetlands > Peat | place...
GCAATACAGCAAAAACTGCAGACGCTCGTCGATGTGGGGCTTGGCTACGTGCAGCTTGGGCAGTCGGCGACCACACTTTCGGGCGGCGAAGCCCAGCGCACGAAACTCTCGAAAGAGCTTTCTCGCCGGCAAACGGGCCGCACGCTCTATATTCTCGATGAGCCGACCACGGGTTTGCACTTCGACGACGTGAAGAAACTGCTCGACGTGCTCAATCGCCTCGTTTCGCTCGGCAATACCGTGCTGATCATCGAGCACAATCTCGACGTGATCAAGCAAGCCGATTGGATTATCGACCTCGGCCCCGAAGGCGGCGAGGCGGGCGGACGCGTGGTCGCGCAGGGTACGCCCGAACAAGTCGCGCGTGCGAAGAAGTCCTATACAGGCCAAATTCTTTCTCGCGCGCTCCACGGCGCGAATGGAAATCGCGCGAGCTGAGGACCAATTGACCTTCGACGAGAATCGCCCTCCGGCGAACGTCCCCGAGTCCGACGGCGCTCAGCCTGAAATCGGCGAGTCGTCGCGTCTGGATGCTCCAGCGTCTTTTTCGTCCGAACCCCCGCCGCAATTGTCTTCCCTTGTTCCCGCCGACCTTCGAATCCCGTGGGGCTGGCTCGACCTGCTGTTGTTCGTGCTCGTGGCGTTTGCGGCAACGATCATCGTAGCCATCATCGTGCTGCTGGGCTTCATGGCTTTCGGCGTGAAGGTCTCGCAATTGCGCGCCTCGGTAAGCAAAGAGGGGCTTTTTGCAGTCATCAACCAGGTAGTGCTTTTCTTCGTGTTGATAGGCTATCTGGCGGCGCTGATTCGAGCGCGTTTTCGCGCTCCCTTTTGGAGCACGATCGGCTGGCGGCGGCTGGAGGTGGAACATGTTCCTCGGGCGCTGGCTTATTTCGGATACGTCGTGGGAGGATTTTTTCTCGCTACGGTCGTGCAGATCGTCTCGGTTGCTGCCGGCACCAAAGCGAAACTCCCGATCGAGCGATTGTTCGAAAACCGGCTGACGGCGCTGCTGATCTTGCTGATGTCGGTGCTATTGGCACCGCTGGTTGAAGAAACAATCTTTCGCGGCTTCATCTATCCCGTCGTCGCGCGAACTTTCGGCCGTGGGGTAGGGATCGTCGCCACAGGGACGCTTTTCGGCTTGCTGCACGCATCGCAGCTTTGGGGCGGCTGGACGCAGATCGCGTTGCTGGTCTTCGTCGGAATCGTGCTGACGTACGCGCGCGCGGTGAAAGGGACCGTAGTCGCGAGCTACTTGTTGCATCTTAGCTACAATTTCTTTGTTTCGCTCGCGTTTGTGATCGCCTCGCACGGCCTGAAGATGATTCCGCCTGGCTCCTGACGCTCTCTCGCTCGCGCTGTCGCAGAATCGGCTAGAATGGCTAGTTGCGCGCGGGGCAATGGACCGACACGCGCGCCGAACACGCGGAGATAGCTTCATTGCACACGGTTGAACCAATTCAGTGGACGCCTGAAGGCGTGGTCATGCTCGACCAGCGGCGCCTCCCGCGCGAGGTGATCTACCACACCTACACGGACTACCGCGAAGTGGCCAAGGCGATCAAAGACATGGTCATCCGCGGCGCTCCGGCGATCGGCGTGGCGGCGGCGATGGGCGTTGCCACCGGCGTCCAGCATTCAAAGGCGGAAACTCTTAACGAACTGCGCGCAGAATTCGACGTAATCTGCGACACGCTTGCGCGGACGCGCCCCACCGCGGTCGACCTTTTCTGGGCGATCGAGCGGTTCAAGCGCCGGTTCGCCGAACTCGCGCTGGCTGCCGAGAAAAATGGCGCCGGTGGAATCGCCAGTATCAAATCTGCGCTGATTGAAGAAGCCAAACGGGTGCACCAAGAGCGCCGTGACGCCGATGAGCGCATCGGCCGCTTCGGCGCAGAGCTGATGCCGCAAAGGGGTCGCGTGATGACGCAGTGCAACGCAGGCGCGCTGGCCACGGGCGGCATCGGCACCGCGCTAGGCGTGATTCGCATGGCCGTTGAGACGGGCCATCACATCGATGTACTTGTTCCGGAGACGCGTCCCTACCTGCAAGGCGCGCGGCTCACGGCCTGGGAACTCCTCCACGATCACATTCCTCTCACGCTGATCACCGACAACATGGTGGGGCATTTCCTGAAGACCGGAGGTGTGGGAGCGGTCGTTGTCGGCGCGGACCGCATCGCGCGCAACGGTGACACGGCGAACAAAATCGGCACATACGGTATCGCCGTACTCGCGCGGGAACACAACATTCCCTTCTACGTCGCCGCGCCGATTTCGACGCTCGATCTTTCGATTCCTTCAGGCGAACAAATCCCAATCGAAGAACGCGCCGAGGAAGAAGTCACGCATCTTGCAGGTGTGCGCATTTCGCCGGAGGTTCGCGCGGCGCATCCCGCATTCGATGTGACGCCCGCGCGATTCATCGCCGCCATTATTACCGAGCGCGGAGTCGCGAGGCCCCCCTACGAAACTTCGCTGCGCGAGCTAGCGGCTCACTCGTAGCGCAAAGCTTCGACGGGATTCAGCAGCGACGCCTTCCATGCAGGATAGACCCCAAAGAACACACCGATCATGCCCGCGACGGAAACTCCGAGCAGCGCCAGAAACATAGATACAGAGGCTGGAAAAGACGGGAAGATCAGGCGCACGGCCAGCACGACGGACGCTCCGAAGATTACTCCAATCGCGCCACCGACTCCGGCGAGCGTTACAGCTTCCAGCAGAAATTGCCAAAGGATGTTGGCACGACGCGCGCCGATCGCTTTGCGAACCCCAATCTCTCGCGTGCGCTCGGTCACGCTCACCAGCATGATGTTCATCACGCCGATACCGCCTACCAGCAGCGCCACCGATCCGACCGCGAGCATCACGATGAAAATTCCGTTTGAAATTTCGTTCCAGACCTGAACGAAGGTGTCGGTGGTCATGATTTCAAAATCGTCTTTCTTGTCCGAGGGAAGCTTTCGCATCCGGCGCATATATTCGCGCACTTCGTCGATCGCCAGAGGTAGATCATCCGTGCTGTCCGCTTTCGCCAGCAATATCACGTCTTTGAATTCCGGATGCATCTTCATCAACATTTCAAACGGAACACAGGCTCTGTTGTCCTGCGGGTTGTCGCCGGTGCCGAGCGCCTGCTTTTGCTCCTGCAAGACACCAATGACGGTGAAGACACGGCCTTCGAGCAGCACCTCCTGCCCGATCGGATCCTCGCCGGAAGGAAAGAGCGTCTTCGCAGCCGTATGGCCCAGGACTACGACCGGGGAATGGTGTTCGTTGTCGATTGGGTCGATGAATCGGCCGCGCTCCATGTCGAAATCGCTGATCTCGGCGGCGTCGGGCCCGTCACCCTCCATAATCACGTTCTTTGCTCGAAGGTTTCCGCGCCTCACTTCGCTGGCCCCGGCGCCAACCGCATAGTTCGCAATCTGCCCCACGGGAGTGGCTCCAACGATATGGGGCAACTTCGCCATGTTGTCGGCCCAGTCCGCCTGGAGCCATCTGCGCTGCAGCAGCTCCATCGACGGGCGACCGAACGTAGCCCACGACAATCGCGAAACGATGATGGTGCTCGATCCGAGCGTCGAGATCTGGCCGAGCACGTTGGAATTTAAGCCGTTCACAACCGCGCCGATGATCATGATGGTGCTGACGCCGATCATGATTCCCAGGACCGTCAGAAACGAGCGCAGTGGATTGCGGCGCAGCACATCGAGCGCCAGCACGATCGATTCCTTGATTTCGTCGAATCTTCTCGCCACTCGCATCATCATCCCCTGAAATCTCTACTCCGACCTCAGCGCTACGACCGGATCGAGCCGCGCCGCCTTCGCTGCGGGATACACGCCGAAAAATAGCCCCACGCTCGTCGCCACAATCAATCCCACGATGACGGACCAGAGTTGCACCGAACTTGGCAGGGCCGTCGTGAGCGTCACGACCTTCGCAAGCACAATGCCCAGGAGTACGCCGAACCCTCCACCAATCGCCGCAAGCGTCGACGACTCAATCAAGAACTGCATACGGATGTCGCTTTGCCGCGCTCCGAGCGATTTCCGCAGACCGATCTCGCGCGTCCGCTCAGTCACCGACACGAGCATGATATTCATGATCACGATTCCGCCCACAACGAGAGCGATCGAAGCGATCCCGATCATCACGCCGAAGAATGTGCCGCTGATGCTTCCCCAGAGCTGAAGGAACGATTCGTTTGTCTCGACCGCGAAGTCGTCGGGATCCTGGTAAGCCACATGCCGGCGGCCTCGCAGCAGGAGCCTCACTTCATCGATGGTCGACTCCATGGAGTCCCTGCCCGCGGTTTTCACCCACAGCCGCACGGAATCGTCTCTGGCGTACATTGTCTCGTATGTGGTGAGGGGCATAATGACCCAGTCGTCCTGCGACTGGCCCATCACGGAGCCTCGCTTCTTGGCGACGCCGATGATTTCGCATTCGCCGGTATCGACGCGGATCATCTTGCCGAGCGGATCCTGGTCGGGAAGCAGCTTATCCACGATATCGAATCCCACATCGCACACTTGCGAACCGCGGGCTTCGTCTAGCCGCGTGAAATAGCGCCCCTGCTCGAGGTCACGACTGTAGACTTCGGGCATCTCGTGCGTAAATCCGATGATGGCGGCGTCGGAGAGATAATTGGTGCCGTACTTCACTTGTCCGATCTTGTTGAGGTTCCCGGCTACGGCCACGCAGCTCCGGCAGCCGTCGCGAAGGGCCACGTAATCGTCGTAATGGAATTTCCGGCGCTTCTGACTCGCCTCCCATTCGTCCACGCTATGGATGTTCGACGGAGCCCGGTTGATCATGAAGACGTCGGCGCTGAGATTCGAGGAGATGGCCCGCGAGACGTAATCGTTCAATCCGTTCACCAGACTGACGACGGCGATCACCGACATCACGCCGATCACGACGCCGAGCAGCGTCAGCATGCTGCGCATCTTGTGCGCGTGCAGGCTCGAGAGTGCGATGCGCACCGCTTCACCGAACGTCATCGAGGTTTTCGCTGCCATGGGTAAGTGCCACCTGATTATACGTGCTGGGGCGCGCAAAGTTGCAAACAGCCGCGATTCTGATGGGGATCATAAGCAAATGAGCCGGAATGCTTTAGGCCAGTGGAAGGGCGCAAAAAGCAAATGGGGAGCCGCAAGACTCCCCATTTGGAACTGTTACTACCGAGTTGCGGCCTTCGTCAGAACTCCAGCTTCAGGGAGAACTGCCCGAACCGCCGCTCATCGCGGTTGCCACCGAGCGCCCCGCTGCCGAGGCCGCCTTTCTCTTCGACGATTTGGGTTCCCACATCGGTTGGCGCGGTGTAGTAGTTATCACCCGCGTTCACGTAGAAATTGTGGTGGTTGAATACGTTAAAGCCTTCCGCGCGGAAGTTGAGGTTGAACCTCTCGGTGAGCTTGAAACTCTTCTGGACCGCAAGATCGTCGTTCCAAGCCCCCGGCCCGCGAAATGCGTTCCTTCGAAGCATTCCTGCTGGGAACGGCCCGAAGTCGGAGAAGCCGAGGGTTGGATTATCGGGTCCGAGCGCGGCCGGCGGCGGAATGTACAAGGCGTCGAATGTATTCCCCGCGCCAGCCACCAACTCGGGCGTTTGGGTGTGGAATTGCGTTATAGGTCCGGCCGGCGTCAGCCGCGGTGCGACGTAGCCAGAGTTGATGATGTAGCTGGTGTCGTAAAAGGAGAAGGGTATCCCGCTTCGCGCGGTAAATACCGACGAAATCGTCCATCCCCCTAAAACTTGCCGTGTCACTCCTCGTCCATCCCTAAACCAGGGTGTATTCCAAATCGGCGAGATCACGATACGGTGCCTGAGGTCGAAGTCAGAGCTGCCCCAGTCGAGTTTTGGGTCGGTATAGAGGGTATAGCCGAACGAACCTTGCTGCAAACTCTCAGAGAAGGTTGTGCTCAGGTCGTCCAGAGTATGGGAGTAGGTATAGTTGGTCACCAAGCTAAGGCCCGTATGGTGCACGTCGTTGGTTTGGAACTTTATGTTGAGGCCGTCATAGGCGCTCGTGCCACCGCTGCCCCGCTGATTGATGTTCGAATACTGCGAATTCGGCCTGGTGTAGCACGCGGCGACACTGTCGCCGTTCTTTAGCTGAGCTTGAGTAAGCGCGGCCGTGGCGCCCGGGTCTGTGTACGGGCACTCTGGCGACGGAGGAGTGACCGTTGGGTCGATGAACTGCGTGACAAGCGGATCGCCGAGGTAGTACTGTCCCGCGCCAAGCAAGTTGATGTTGGCGATATCATACATATGTACGCTGTGAGCTCCGCTGTAGGAGATGCTGAGCAGCGTGCCGGGGGCGAGCTCGCGCTCGAGAGCCAGGCTCCAGAATTGCGTTTGCGCTACGTTGACGTGAGCGTCGTCGTCTCGCAGCTCGACCGGCGTTAGCGCCGACGAAGGTCCCGGCAGACCCAACGGACCGAGGTCGTTGTTGGTGACAAAGTAGTTGCAGCCCGAACCGATAACGCCGGTGGCTCCTCCGGTGCATACGTCGCTTAGTACCGCGCTCGCTGGAGGATTGAAGCTCGCGTTGTAGGTCACGTTGCCGAAGTTGCGTTCGTAGCTGATTCCGAACCCCCCTCGCAGCGCTGTCTTCCCGTCTCCAAAGACATCGTAAGCAAAGCCGACGCGCGGTGCCGGAGTGCCCCACACCGGAGCCCAGAACTGACCGACCGGGCTCTTGGTCGTGAGGAAGACCCCGCCGGTGCGAACATCTTCCGGATAAGCCCCGGGACCGTCATAAAAGTTTGAGTCGAGGTCTTGATGATTGTTGTGCTGGACGCCGAAGTGTTCGTAGCGCAACCCATAGTTGATCGTCAGCTTGCGCGTAACCTTGAAGCTATCCGACGCATACAGGTCCCAGTCGTGATAGCGGTAGCTTCGAGCCGGATCGGCTGCCGGAAGGGGAGGGGTGACCGTGCAGAATGCAGGCGATGGACTGGGCGACTGGCCGTAAATATTAGTTGGGCAAGGCAGGGTACCCTCTGCGTTTACTCTCGCAGAAAACGAGAGGATGGGAGCCGCATACGCTCCACCTGACATCAGTTCGCCCTCATCCATCATATTGGCAAGTGACGGGAGAAGGCCTGAGCCAAGTACTTCATTCGCCTGTTGATAGGCGCCGTAGGCGACGTTGAGCTGAATGTAGGTGAGTTCGCCGCCAAAGCGCATCGAGTGCTTGCCCTTGGTCCAAGCGATGTCTTCGAGCGCTTGTAGCGTGTTTTGAGGCCCGCCAAAGGGCAAGCCGCCCGAACCGTCTGCAGTGTTTTCCAGTCCCGGCAGCTGGATTACGTTCTGGGTCAGGGGATCGGTCTGTTGAGCGTAGGGATTCGAACTCACGTAGAGATTAGGAGTGCTGGTTAATGCTGTATCGAAACTGCTGATCACGTCATAGCGCGTGAAACTGACCTTACTGGTACTGAGCAAGTTACTGGAAAAGGTATGGTTTATTGAGTAGAGGGCGCTGTCGGCGTGGTTCGCTCCACCGGTGTCGTACTGAGGGTATGCCGTGTAATTAACTGAGCCGGGAAAATCGGTCTCGTTGTAACGCGCGAACCGGAAAAACATCTGCGTGTTGTTGTTCAGGTTGTAATCAACGCGACCCAGGAGATCGTAGGTGTTCTGCGGCACGCCGCCGCCTGCATCAAATGGCGCTCTAAAGGCGACCGTATCGAACACCGGTGTGGACGCGGGAATGGCCGTCTTGCCATCTACAAGAGGTATCGGAATGGCTGCGGCGGTAAATTGCGGCTCGAGCTGACCCCACGTGACGCAAGAGCTGGGGCACCCGGCCGAAGCCAACGCACCCGTTCCGTACTTCGCAAAATAGTTCTGCACGTTCGACGGCAACAAAGCGATAAATTGAGGCGCGAAGATATCGTTTAACTGTTCCGAGTCGCTGCGCACACGAACAAATTCTTCCGAAAAGTAACCGAACAGCTTGTTCTTAATAAATGGCCCGCCGACATTGTAGCCAAAGTCGTTGCGTACGTAGGATCCTTTGGGAACGTCGTTAATCTCATCGCCAAACGTGTTTGCGGTGTAAGCCGACAGGCGATTAAATTCAAATGCCGAGCCGTGGATATCGTTCGATCCTGATTTCGAATCGACGTTTACCACGCCACCCGAAGCGCGCCCATATTCGACGCCAAAGTTATTCGTGATTATGCTGAACTCCTGGATGGAATCAGACGGTACCGGCTGCCCGGTGTTCAGCGAGAAAACTCCAACATTTTCGACGCCGTCGAGCAGGATTTCGGTGCCAGTTTCACGCTGGCCATTGATCGAAAATCCCACTCCGCGCGAGGTCGAATTCTCACCGATGGTTATCAGCGGATTGGGGGCGCCGGAGTTGCTGGTAGTGTCAGCGCTACTGACATTGCCCGAGAGGGCGACGAAATCGTACGGATCTCGGTTGAGGCTGGGGAGTTGGGCCAACTGCGTCGAGTCGACCAGCTGCGACAGTTCCTGCGATTGGGTATTGACGATCACGCCGCCGGCACCCACGACTTCGACAGTCGTGGTCTTACCCGCCACCGAAAGCTGCGCGTCGACCGTAGCTTTGCCGCCAACCGTCACCTCCACGCGGGCCGTAAATGGCGAAAAGTTGCCGCTGGTCACGGTGACGTCATAGAGCCCCGGCAGCAGCTCTTGGATGAGATACCCACCCGAGGCTCCACTGGTTGTCGTCCTCTCCGCCCCCGTAGCCACACTCTTGGCGGTCACGGTCGCTCCCGGAATTACAGCGCCCGTTGAGTCAGTGACGGTACCGTTGACAGAGCCGGTCTCGGCTTGAGACCAAGCCGGTCTGTACGCGAAGAGAACAGCCGCCAAAAGTGAAATAGCCACCAATAGTTTGCGGTTCATATCGCCTCCTAAGGAGAATGGCGCCCAGCTAGGCCAGTGGAATTGACACGCCCCAAAATTGCCCGCGCAAACGAGAGACACGCCTGTAAAGCATTATGGCAAGTCTCGCTCCAACGGGAATCGACACTAAATGCCTATTTTTCATAGTGATCGTCGCGGGCGAAATATGGAGAGCGGTTAGGGCTCCGTATTGACGTATACGCAAATTGGAATCAAATTTTTGTCAGAGGCGCGTTAGCTCTCCTGGCGCATCGTTGACTTTTCCTCAAAATAGTCGAGTTTTAGTACTTATTTTAGTACTTAGTGTCATCGGAACCCGAACATGAGCCGTGCCGATACGAGAACAGAGATTTCCGTCGCAGACAGCCAGCCATCGCGCCACAGCATCTAACTCTGTCTCAGCCCTCCCGAACTTCGGCTCGCAGTTGCGGACCTGTGTCCCCCGTTATTGCTGTGAGGTGCCGACGTTCTGCTCAAAACCATAAAGTTGTCTTCTGGAGGATCATTTATGGCTCGAAGGTTGGCATGTTTAGCCGGTTTACTGATCCTGTGTTCATTCTCGGCTCATGCGCAGGGCTTGGGAGACAAGCTCGAACTATATGGAGGGTATTCCTACATCCACGTCAGCAACAGCCCGTCGTTCAGCACGAACGGATGGGAACTCGCGGGCGAGTACAAATTCATGGATTGGATCGGCGGAGTGATCAACGTCGACGGGAACTACAGCTCGGGCAACGCACTCCACACGGTTTTGTTCGGGCCGCAGGTTTCGTGGCCCGCTCGCGTATCGCCTTTCGCGCACGTGCTCGTCGGCGTCGCCCACGGCGACTCCGGTTTTTTCACCGACAATTCGTTCACAGCAGCGATCGGAGGCGGAATTGACGCTCGGCTGGTGCCGCACGTCTACTGGCGAATATTCGAAGGTGATTACATCCCGACTCATCTGTTCGGAGTGCACGAAAACAACGCGCGTATCTCCACGGGCATTGTGATTCACTTCTAGGAATCGGACATCGCCGTGTGCGTCGGAGCGGCTGGCACCCGATCGGCCGTCAGCCGCTCGACGTGCGGAAAACTATTCCATCCGAAACTGCACGGTGATGATCGTTTCGACTTCAACAGGGATCCCGCTGAGCCGCGTCGGCTGATAGCGCCACTGCTTCACGGCGGCAATGGCGGCGTTCGCGAGGATCGGATTCCCGCTCACGACCTCGATATTCTCGACGATGCCGTCCGTCCCAATGATCGCGCGCAGTTCCACGTTGCCCGAGAGATGGATCTCCTTCGCAACTTGTGGATAGTCGGGTTGCACGCGGTGAATGAGCAGCGCCTCCATCACGCCGCCGCTTCGCTGGATCGGCCGATCGGGACGCGGGCCGGTGGCGGGTCGCGCGATTTGTGTGACCTCGGTTCCGTCGCCGATTCCACTGCCAGGGCCATCGAACGGGGACGGCGTCACGTTTCCGTACTCAATCGGCGGTGCATTGTTTCCGCTCGTGTCGACATGCGACGGAATTTGTGGCGGCTGATGCAAAGTGCGGTCGAAGATACTCGGTGTTGGTTCCTGCGTATGGGGAGGCTGCGCGGCTCGCACAATTTCCTCCTTCGGCGCCGTATGGAAAACTGGCACGGGAGTGAGAATTGGTTGCGAAGGCAGCACAGCCGGGTTCAGCAAGGGCCACAGCAGCAGACCTGCCACGACCGCTGTCTCCAGCGTGATTGAAGCCGCTACCGCGCGGCCGCGCACCCGCTTCGCGCGGCCGATTTCTCTCGAATCGCCGTCCACAATACACTGCGAAAGATCCACAAGATCGCTCACGAACACACCTCCTCCATTTCGAATTTCTGAGCGGTTAACTTCAGGCGCCTGGGCCTCAGCCTTGTGGGAGGCGGCGCCGTCGCCACTTCGGAGGTCGCGCGAACTCTGAAAGGAATAGACACCGCCAATGCGGCTGTGTTCCCGCGTACCTGAATTGGGCCGCTGAAATATCTCTAAGCCGCTTGATTGCGGGGAGTTGACGGCTCACGACGATCGCTGCATCTGAAACCGAATGTCGCGCGTCTAACGTGTTGTATTCGCCCCACACTGGGGTCATAGAGGTGGCCATCATGAATCGTAACGTGTTGGAAACAGTAGGTGTTCGCTATACAGGCTGGGCGGCGCTGAACCGCGACCCGCTCGAGGATCAGGTTGAATTCACGTGTCCGCATTGCGGGGCGCACGCGAAGAAGGCTGCTCGCCGTCCTCGCTCGGCGTATCACTTTACCGACGGGTTCGTGCAGGACGTGGAAGGCGAGAGCGGCACGTGCCGGAACTGCAAGGGCGCGGTTCACGTTTCGCCGGTCGTGCTGGTTCACGACCGCAACGAGCAACTGCGGTTTCACGCCGTGTTCGAAGCCGATCTCGCCGTCTCGAAGAACTAACCTCCATCCGCAGCGAAAAACAACGGGCGAGGGAGCGCGTGCTCTCTCGCCCGGTTTGAGTTCCCTCGACCAGCCGATCAGTGGAAACGGCACTCCTCCCGGACTCGATCGAGTTCGCGGCGTTCGTGATCGGCCTGCGGACTGTAATAGCCGTGATGCGCGATGGCCTTGTCCAGCTCGTGCTGTTGATGGGCAATGTGCCTGGCGCACCAATCGCCCGCGTTGGCCGTGGCCGCCGTGCCGAGAATCAAGAAGACTCCCATTATCATTGCGAATGATTTCACATGCTTCAACATGACCAACCTCCGCTGCAGCCACGAAGCCTGCTGGGTGGCTACGCCTGATTGGCTGCCTGTAGAGGGGATGGCTCGACCGGCGGCGAGGTTGCTTGCGCCCGCATCTGGTTGATCCACCACAAAATAGCGGCGGGCTCACTCGGTTTCGAGCGCGAGGTGGTGCTTCTCCATCTGGTGCCTGACCTGAGCGAAAGCGTCGTCCACCGTGTCCGCAAACTTCAGCAGCCTGTAGTCCGCCTCGCTCATCGTGCCGGTGTGGACCATATGCCGCCAGTTCAAAACCTTGTCCCAGTATTCGCGCCCGTAGATCAGGATCAAATGTTTCGAAGCGAGCTTTCCGGTTTGCAGCAGCGTAAGCATTTCCCAGAGCTCGTCCATCGTGCCGAACCCGCCGGGAAAAACGATCAGCGCCTTGGCCATCTGCGCGAACCAGAGCTTGCGCATGAAAAAGTAGTGAAAGCAGAAGTTGAGCTCTGGACTGATGTAGGGA
>Ga0187770_10001614_pt1 | contig 12109 bp, 10 predicted proteins | sample 0116_SJ02_MP02_2_FD_133154 | JGI IMG/M metagenome (GOLD analysis project Ga0187770, IMG submission 133154) | Tropical peat soil microbial communities from peatlands in Department of Meta, Colombia - 0116_SJ02_MP02_20_MG | ecosystem: Environmental > Terrestrial > Soil > Wetlands > Peat | place...
CCCCGAATTGTGGTGAATGCTCTCAGTTGCATTCGCGACCACTCCCGTGATTCCCAGTGAGCGTTCACTATCAGCAACACTTCCACGTTGATTACAAGGACCGCGTAATCACAAACGTACAAGGGAGAACATAAGTTCGGCGCGAGCACTATTCGAATGATGGACACCATATTCCATGACCATCCCTCCGTACTGGTTTTGTCTCCTCACACTGACGATGCCGAGCTAGGCTGCGGTGGGACCATTGCACGGCTCCTCAAGAGTGGAGCCGAGGTTTCGGTCGCGGCGTTTTCGTTGGCGGAGGAGTCGCTGCCGCCGGGCTCAACTGCTGACCGGCTGCACCGCGAGTTCTTGGGCTCCATGCGGACGCTCGGGATCAAGGCGGAGATGACCCATGTGTACAACTATCCCGTGCGCAGGCTTTCCGAGCACCGGCAGGATTTGCTCGAAGATCTGGTAAAGCTCAAACGCAAGCTGCAGCCGGATGTCGTGTTTGCCACTTCGAGCGCTGATCTTCACCAGGATCATCAGATGCTATACAGTGAGGCAGTCCGCGCCTTCAAGGATATTACCTTGTGGGGCTATGAGTTGCCGTGGAACAGCATCAGATTCTCCCCGGAAGCCTTTGTGATCCTTAACCAGGATCACCTTGATCTCAAGTGGCGAGCGCTGCAGGCGTACGAAAGCCAAGCGGAACTGCGCCGTCCATACTTTTGCAAGGAATTCATCGAGGGGTTGGCGAGGGTTCGCGGTGTACAAGTGCGCACCCAATTCGCCGAGGCCTTCGAAGTGGTGCGGGTAAGGTGGTGATGCGTAGCGTCCTGTCACTTCTTGTCACCGGGGTGGGCGCTCCCGGCATTCGGGGAACGCTTTATGCACTGCGGCATAACCCTGACGGTTGGCCAGTACGTATCATTGGGGTGGATATACACCAGGACAACGCAGGCGCGTTGCTCGTGGACAAGTTCTACCGCGTACCGGAACCCGAAAAACGCGATTACGTCGAGGCGCTGGTCGACATCTCGAAGCGTGAACAGGTGGTTGCAGTGTTACCGCAGACGACTCGCGAGATCGCCGCGTTGTCGACTGCACTCGTTGCGATTGAGAAAGAGGGCATTCGGGTTATGGTGTCTGACGCAAGGGCAATTGCGGCCGCCAACAACAAGAGTGTGGTGATGGAAGTGTTTCGCTGGCTGGGGCTGCCCACCGCGGCTTGCCAACTTACTCGCGGTGAGAGCGAGCTCGTGGGGGCCGTTCGCAGGTTCGGGTATCCGGAATTGCCTGTCGTCGTAAAGCCTCCGGTTTTGAATGGAATGCGTGGCGTCCGAGTGATCGTGGCGGAACCCTGGGACGTGCGCCGCTTCCTGAGCGAGAAGCCCCAAGGGCTGGAGATCCCTTTGGAGGAATTGATCGGTATCCTGCGCCGTGGCGAGTGGCCGGAGTTGTTGGTGATGGAATACCTCCCGGGTGACGAATACACGGTCGATGCATTTTGCGGGTCGCGATTCGCGATTGCCGTACCACGCAAGCGGATGAGCGTACGGTCCGGTATTACTTTTCACAGCCGCACCGAACTGAGGGAGGATCTGAGCGAGTACGCATTGTCCGCCGGTCGAGAACTTGGCCTCCGCTATGTTTTCGGTTTTCAATTCAAGCTCGATGCTGCCGGCATTCCTAAGGTACTGGAATGCAATCCCCGAATCCAGGGAACAATGGTAGCCAGCGTGTTCAGCGGCGCGAACGTGGTCTGGTTTGGAGTGCGAGAGGTTATTGGTGACCCAATCGACGGCTTGAGCGAGCCCCTCCAGGTTTCGGAGTTCTTACGCTATTGGGGCGGAGTAGCCGTCAATGGGAGGCTCATTGCTGAAATCTGATTGGCGACAGTGGCCGTACCTGTTCCACGTCCACACGTCGTATACCGATGGAGATCTCACGGCAGCCCAATGCGTGCACTATGCGGCGAAGGCCGGTGTGAGTACGGTGGTGTTTTTGGAACACATACGCCGCAAGCCTGACTATGATGTGGAGCGCTTTTCGGCGGAAGTGGAGTTCGCTGGTCGTGGGTCTGTCGCGACGGTCCTGGGCTTCGAAGCCAAGTTGCTTCCTGACGGCAGCCTGGACATTAGCGAGGATATTCTCCGAAGCGCCGCCGTGATCGGCATTGCGGAGCACTCTTTCCCTAACGATGCTGGTCTCTTGCGCGATAGTCTTTTCAAGGTTGTTGGAACATATCCTCTCCGATGGCCGCGAGTCACGTTCGTGTGGGTGCATCCGGGTCTTTGCTATCTTAAACACCACTTGGACAGCGACGATGATAAGGATTTTCTGCGGATGTTGACGAAGGCGAGCGAGGCGGGCGTTCTCATCGAGCAGAACCTGCGCTACGGTTTGGTGGCCCCTGCTATCGCAGCGAAGTTGCCCATTTCCTCTCTCGTGACCGGGGCAGATGGGCATTCCCTTTCTGACCTGCAGTGCTGGGCAAGGCAGGTGGCGGGCATCACTCCACCTCAGTCACGTGTGAGAGCACACGAGCCCGTCCTCTAAGGTCCTCATGCGAATTTGGATGATCAACCACTACGCTTCCTCGCCAAGCCGGGGTTGGAGCACCAGGCACGTGTCCCTTGCTGCGGAACTGGTTCGGCGCGGGCACAGCGTGCAACTGTTCGCCTCCAGCTTCAGCCGCGGTACCAGGACCTGCAGCCTGGCAGGCCGTCGTGGGCAGGTGGGGTGGGAACACGCCCTTGGGGTTGACATTGGCTGGCTTCGCACGCCTCCCTATTTTGGTAACTCGTTCGGACGCGCTCGGAATGAGCTTGTGTTCGCCTGGCGCCTCCTGCGGTTGCCGAAGTACTGCAACACTCCTCCTGACATCGTCTACGGAGCAACTCCCAGTCCATTTGCCGCGCTGGCCAGCTTGATCGTGGCGCGAAGGCTCGGTGTCCCTTTCGTGCTGGAGGTCCGCGATATTTGGCCGCAGACACTCGTCGATATAGGCGTTCCACGCTACCACCCATTTGTCATTGTGTTGGCGGTAATTGAGGATTATCTTTATCGGCATGCAGACGCCATTACCACCTTGATGCCCAAGGCAGCACCCCACTTGGTGGCACACGGCGCCTCAGACGAGCGTATCTTTTGGGTCCCGAATGGAGTGAAATTTGAGCTCGTTCCGCCGGTTAAACCCCCGGAGCGCAAAGAAGCACTAGACGCGATATACGCCGGCAACTTTGGCGGCGGAAACGATCCGGGCTTAATGCTGGAAGCTGCGGCCAGGCTGAGACAGCGGGGGGGACCCGCTGTGCGCTTTTGCTTCCTTGGCCTCGGACCGGAAGAGGCAACCCTGCGGGCCAGGCAAGCCGAGCTAGGGTTGGAAAACGTCCGCTTCGAACCGCCCGTTCCTAAGACCAAGGCGTATTCTCTGTTGAGTGAAGCTGACCTCCTGATTGCGCCCGTTAAGGATCTTCCCGTACACCGCTTCGGAGTCAGCTCAAATAAGGTTCTAGATTATATGGCCGTAGCGAGGCCGATTATCCACGCGGTACGTGCGCCCAATCACGCCGTGCAGGAGGCTGCTTGCGGTATCGAGTGTCCACCTGATCCGGACGCGTTAGCCGACGCGATCACCAGGCTTGGCACGATGTCCCCGCAACAGAGGTGGGAACTGGGGCTCAACGGCCGCCGCTATGTCGAACGAAATCACGACTTTGCGCAGCTGGCAGTAAAGCTGGAAGCTATCCTCGCCAGTACTCAGCGCCAACGATTGAGTTTATATCGGCTTACCAACGACCGCACTGTGGAAAATGCGAAGCCGGTTTCAGGAAACGACTAAACGGCACTTGTGGTGGTCAAGTAACTGCGTGAGGGAAGGGTTTTGGCCGGGTGTTTCTCAATTATACAATATCGCCCCGTCGATCACTAAACGGTTTGGGCACGCATGGACCTAACAGACCGAAATCTCGAAACCATCTCTTCCATCCAGCTATACAACATGACAACAGAAGAGCTGGTTGAAGCCGAGAAGATGATGGGGAGACGTCTCCACTACTCGGAGGGCACGTGGTGGAAACAGGTGAAGCCCTTTTTCTATCTCCCGGCCAATTTCATGACGCGGGTGGTCCCCCAGCAATGCAGGCCTAAGCCGTGGGTGGCGCTTGGGGGGTATTACCATATGGTTCCTACAGGTGCGCCGAGGAACGGTGCGATCGTTATAAATGAGATTTTAGACCCTTCCAGTTATGGACTCAATTCGTTGCAGGCTAAGAAACGTCAGCAGATGCGGCGCCTCCTGGCGCAATTTCGCATTGCCCGCGTGGAACGACTGAACGATTTGTTGACGGACGGCTTTCGCATTTACCGGGATTGGGAGAAAAGAAAGAATCCGCGCATCAAGCGTTCGAATCCCGCGGTGTTCGAGAAGTGGATCACCCGTTTGTTTCACCACCCGCACCAGCTCATCCTGGGGGCTTACGACCAGAGCCGCTTGGCGGCGTTCTTGACGGCGGAAGCCGTCGAGGGGGTGGCCAATGCCACCGAGCTCTTCACCGACTCGAGCTATGCCAAAACGGCGCCATCGGTCGCACTTCGATACGCCTATGCGAAAATCGCCGCCCAGAGTCCCGGGATTTACAAAGTATGCGACGGCTTTCGGAGCATGGTCGAATCATTGGAGCGCATAAAGTTACTCCTCGGTTTTCAGCATGTACCGTACCCGGCCTTCATCAATGTCCGGTCCTTTTTCCGGCCTTGGGTACGGTTACTGTTGCCTACCGAATACCGCCGCCTCATGGGTCAGTATCGGACGGAGACGCCGGTCGCGCCTGTGGTATCAGTAGTTCTCCGGCCTGGAGCCAGTCCAGGCCTCGAAACGAACACCGGGCCGAGGGTTACCAGAACATCGTGAGGTTGTGCAGAGATTCCATCGCCGAATCGCGGTTGTTGCGTCGGGTTCTGCTTCCCGCCATGCGCCCGTTAAGCGATCGTGACATCACCACGCGGCACCCCGCCGTTTGACGCGGAAGAATCCGAGCTGCTCATCCTGCAGGGCATGCGCCATCTGATGTCAACGGCCAGGCCGGCGATCATCGTGGGGGTCTGGGATAACCGCGAAGCCATCCTCGAACTACTGTTCCTGTGCGGGTATCGCGTTCTCAACTCCGACTTTACTCCTGTAAACGAACTCAAAGATCTGCGTACTGATAATGCCTTCGCCGTTTAGGGTCATGGCGCCCTCTGCCCCGGCCTTCACCCATGATCGCTGAGCATTTACTTTCGACCGACGATCAAGACGCGTGGCGGGACTATCTGCCCGAACGCCGGAGTGTATTCGGGAGCCTGGGGTATGCGCGCATCTGCCAGGCCCATCGTAACTTCTCGCCGCGCCTTTATGTCTTGGAATCAGGCGAGGCTGCGATTTCCTATGCTTTATTGTTTCGCTCGTTGACAGGTCTGCCCTTCCGTGGCGAAACGAGTGTCAAGTGGGACGCTGCTACTCCCGACTTCACCGGGCCGCTGATGTCGGGCAGCGATTCTCGTCTTGCCGCTGCTTTCCCTGGCCTTCGCAATGCACTCTTCGAAAAGGAGGGTGTTGTGGCCGAGTTCGGACACCTGCATCCCTGGTCGCAGGCCCGCGCCCTCCTGCAAGAAGGGTGTGATTACAACCGGGATATCGTCTGGGTGGACACCAGCCGTAGTCCCGAGGTCTTATGGCACGAACACCTCGCCCCGGCATGTCGCAGGAATATCAGCCGGGCAGGGCGCGAAGGTGTCAGAATTCTTACTGCTTCGTGTGACGAGCATGTCCGGGAATTCTATCGTATTTACTCCCACACCATGTCTCGGAACGACGCGGAGGCCGGTTATTACTTCTCTTACAAGTTCTTTCGGGCATTTCGTGAGGAACTGCCTGAAAACTCTAGCTTTTTTTTGGCTGAATACCGCGATCAAATTGTCGCCGGGGCACTCTGCCTGCACGACGACACTGATGCGTTTTATTTCCTTGCCGGAGCCGACGCCGTGTTCCAGCATGTGCGTCCCATGAACGCGGTGATCTGGGAACTGATTCGCTGGGCTCATGGGGCGGGCAAAAAGAGATTAGTACTCGGGGCAGGGTATCGGCCCAATGACGGAGTAGTCCGCTTTAAGTCGACCTTTTCACGCCTCCGGCAACCCTTTTATATCTACAAACACGTTCACCTCCGACAAGATTATTCCCTGCTTGAGCGACGCTTTCGTGAGTTCAGTGGGTTAACGACCGAGAGTGTCGGCTACTTTCCGATATACCGGTACCGGCCCCGGGCGATGGATGCCTCAACGAGTGAGCGCGAGGTTTCGCACAACCGTCTCGCAGAGATGCGTGAAGAAGGAGGCACCGATCTTGGCTAATGCACAGGCTTTTGCCAGTTGGCCGTACTTTGCTGACGAAGAGGTCGAAGCGGCCGCCGCAGTACTCCGGTCGGGCCGGGTGAACTACTGGACAGGGGATGAAGGCCGCCTCTTCGAGCAGGAATTCGCGGAATTTACGCAATGCAAACACGCCGTGGCCGTCGCCAACGGCACGGTAGCGCTGGAACTGGCTTTGCGCGCCTTGGGCATCGGTCCAGGTGACGAGGTGATTACCACCAGCCGCACCTTCATAGCGACCGCTAGTTCCGTAGTTGCGGTGGGGGCGCGTCCCGTGTTCGCCGACGTAGACCGGGACTCTCAGAACATCACGGCAGAGACCATTCGCGCCGTCCTTACGCCGGCCACGCGCGCGATCATCCCGGTCCATCTGGCGGGTTGGCCCTGCGAGATGGACGAAATCCTGGCGCTTGCCGAGCAACGCGGCCTCAGGGTTATCGAAGACTGTGCCCAAGCTCACGGCGCCAAGTATGGAGGACGATCCGTCGGCTCTTTTGGCGATATCGGCGCGTTCTCGTTCTGCCAGGACAAGAACATGACCACCGCTGGAGAAGGTGGAATGGTGACCACCAACTCTGAGCAATTGTGGTCGCGCATGTGGTCCTATAAGGACCATGGCAAGAGCTACCAAAAGGCATGTTTCGACGAGCATCCTCCCGGATTTCGCTGGCTGCATGAATCTTTCGGAACCAACGGGCGATTGAGTGAAGTCCAGTCGGCAGTGGGACGCTTGCACCTCCGAAAGCTGCCGAGTTGGGTCTCCACCCGGCGAGGCCACGCAGCCCGTTTGATCGAAGGTCTATCCTGCCTTCCCGGGCTCCGCGTGCCCACTCCCCCCGCGCACATCCAACACGCCTACTACAAGTTTTACGCTTTTGCCGTGCCGCAGGAATTGGCGCCCGGATGGGACCGGGATCGTATCGGGGAAGAAATTGAGAGTCAGGGTGTGCCCTGCACCACCGGCACCTGCAGCGAGGTCTATTTGGAAGAAGCGTTTCCTCCCCTCTGGCGTCCTCGCCAGCGCCTGCCGGTGGCTCGCGAATTGGGGGAGAACAGCCTGATGTTCCACGTCCATCCCACACTTACGGAAGCCAACATAGCTCACACCTGCGAAGTCACCCGGCAGGTTATGCTGAGAGCGACTGGCAGCGTGCCTTCGGCAGTGTCGGCAGCGTAGTCAGGGATTAACACATGGGTGAATAGTGGATTCGCCGGTGCTGCTCGGCAGAAAACACTTCTGCGTCCCCGAAGCAGTTAATCTTAATTAAACATTACCTTAATCCTATTACACCAATACGTGTGCACGATGGCTTGTGATCCGGATGAATCCCGGACCCACCGTGCAGATTTTAGCGTGCAGAAAGAGATGCGCGGTCGCTGCCCTTGTTGCCGTGCTTACTCCGCAATATGAAACAAAAGGCAACAAAGGTCGGTCGGTGCTAACTGGAGTATCTCAATCTGCCGAGCGAGTTACAGACATCGAAGGAGCTTCCGATGCTCAACCTCATCACGGACCTCAAGTGGCGGGAAGCGCTCCCGCGCATGGCTGCCGATTTCGTCATCGTCCATCTGAGTATGATCGCGGCCCTGGCGATTTCAGTAGTCTATCAGACCGCCCACGGCAATCCGTTTGGAGCAAGGGAACTCACGTCGGACTTCGCGCACTATTACACTGTGTTTTTCTGGATACTTTCCCCTGTTTTCCCCGTGGTGTTCCTGTTCAACGGCTTTTACACGCACACCCGCAGGCAGCGGGGCCGGCGAAAAGTATCGCTCATTGTTCGCGGTGTGGTCCTGGCGGTGATGGTCTTCTTTGGTGCGAACGTCTTCTTTTTCGGGCAGAGTGCGGTAGGCCGTACCGTTGCCCTCACCTTCATGGTTCTGGCCGGCTCCGGCTTGGCTTCTTCTCGTCTGCTGAAGGCTTACTTCGAACATTACTTCGAAGTGAAGCCCAGGAACGCATTATTCGGTTCTCGCGAGCGTGCGCGGATCCTGGTGATCGGCGGCGCAGGGTACATCGGCTCGCTGCTGGTCGAACGCCTTCTCGAGAAGGGCTGTCGGGTGAGGGTCCTGGACAGCCTGCTCTACGGAGAAGAATCCCTGCGAGCGCTGAAGGATCATGCCAACTTCGAGCTGATGGTGGGAGACTGCCGGAACATCCAGGACGTGGTGAAAGCGGTGCACGGCACCGAGTCGATCATTCACCTGGCCGCGATCGTTGGCGACCCGGCCTGCGAGCAGAACCAGGAGTTGGCGCTCGAGACCAACTACGCCGCCACTCGTATGCTGATAGAAATTGCCAAGGGCAATGGCGTCCGCCGGCTCCTGTTTGCTTCCAGTTGCAGCGTCTACGGGGCCTCAGACGTTGAGGTGGACGAAGATGCCAGCGTGCGCCCGCTCTCGCTCTACGGTCAGACTAAAGTCAATTGCGAACAGGCTTTGCTTGAAGCCCGAGGCGAGAGCTTTCATCCGACGATCCTGCGTTTCGCCACCGTCTTCGGCCTGAGCCATCGGCCTCGGTTCGACCTGGTGGTAAACCTGCTTACGGCCAAGGCCAAGCAGGAAGGTGTCATCACCATTTATAACGGCCGGCAGTGGCGTCCCTTCATTCACGTGCGCGACCTGGCGGAGGCGATTGTTCAAGTCCTGGAAACGCCGGCAGCCTTGGTCAGCGGCGAGATCTTCAACGTGGGTGACAGCCGTTTGAACCACACTCTGAGTCAAGTGGCCGACATCATTCGGGAAGTTCTCCCACGGGTGCGGGTGGAGCACGTCGAAAACTCCGACCGCCGCGACTACCGCGTCAATTTCAAGAAACTGTATACCGTTACCGGATTCGAGGCGCGTTACACGCTCGAGGCAGGCGTGCGCGAATTGGCGAAAGCATTCGACGAGCAGCTTATTACGGACTACAAAACTCTGAGATACCACAACCAGCACTATCTCAAGGTGACCAAGACTCCGGAGCATAAAGACCAATTCGACAAGCTAGTCATGGCCGCCCACGCCGGGACCTTCCGCCTGCTGAATGCCGAACTCCTGTTGCAGAGGTTCCGTGAGAAACTGGCTGCCGCCGTCACGCCGCAGGAATGCTGGGAAGTTCTTCAACAAAGTTACAGCGACTTCGGTTTTCAGGAAATCCGCTTCAAAATGGGAGAGCACGTCTACTGCCATACCAGCAACGGCCACCCCGTTCCCAAATCGTGGACGGTCCGCATTCACCTGGCCGGGAGCGCTTACCTGAATCTGTCACGCGAGTGCGGGACTCGGGTTCCGCCCATCGTAGCCCGCGTCAGCGATATGATTGGCGAGACCCTGAGAGCCAAGATTCTTACCCAGCCCTCTCCGGCGCAACGTTCCGAGGTTTTAAGAAGGCCGGTGGTTTCGCGCCGGGACGCTCCCGCGCAAAGTTATGCCTAGTGCCCACCCTGTTGCCGAGCGTACTTCGAAAGGCTGATTCGTGGACGGGCGGTAAAGAGGGTGGTCCCGAAGAGAGGGCTCTCTAGAATGATCAGTATTGCTCTGAGGATGTTTCTAAGTCCTGGATGCTGTGTCCGCACGTTTCGAAACGACCGCGGATCTGTTTCTTTGCTCCCCATATCGATGGTGGTTATGGGGTGCCTGATGGCAGGCTCCGCCCTGCCGATGTGGGCATCAGGCGAATGGCAGATTGTGTCGCGAGCAGGTAGCGATCTGCTCGAGGTGCGAGCTCCGAAAGGCGGTCACCACACCCTGGAGATCGACGACGCTTTCAGCTTCCGGACACCGCTGTTGAAGAAAACTATCAGCGGTTCCAACTTGCAACTTCACGCCCTAGAAGAGGGGCTCATACCGGGCGTCGACTATCATGCCAGGCTGGACCGTCGCCCTGATGTCAAGGACTTCCGCCTTGTATTAAACCCATTTACGGAGCCTGAGGTGAGTTGTGCCAATCTGCGCCGTACCTGGGAGACGGCAGAGCGCAAGGAGGCCGGGTGGTCCCATACGGGGGCAAAGTGGGACGCTGCGAGGCGCATCTGGACGCCGCTGGCCAATCATCCCGTAGTCGGCTTGGGTCTTTATTACGCGGAGTATGATTTGAGCCGGGGACTGAACGCGGCACGAGCCTGCCGCGACCTAGATATCTTCGATGAACTTTCCCTGTACTTCGTGACGATGCTGCAATATACCGAGACAGTCGGGACGCTGTTGAAGCGACCGGATGTCCTTTCCGCGACGAGGGAACGGATGGCAGCCGCGGACCCCCTGGCCCGCACGTTTCCCTCCGAGCTCAACGGCAAGCCGGCGGATGCCGAACTTTACAACACCCAGTGGCTGCATACGGCCGCGGACTTGCTGCGCTTCGTCAGCCTCCTGCCGCCCGACCGGCGTACCCCCGCCATGCAGGATTTCGCTGCTCAGTACACGACCTTCATCGTGCGGGACACACTGGAACGCTATCTGGTGCAGCAGCGGCTCCACTTGCCGGGGGGAGGAGAGGGCGGGCGCATCGAGCTCTGGAAACGTGACTTGGCTGGCTTGCAAGGTGAAGAGCCGTGGTCGAACAAGGTCGTCGACATTGACTTATGGCTGATGGTTTCCGCGGCCGACGTGCTGGGCGCCAACGCCAATGACCCCGCTCTCGTCCCCCTCACTCCCACGCAGTCTGGAATGCTGCATCAGGCCATCGAAGTCGGCACTCGTTTCTTTGAGAGCCGCCGTAACGACTATCCCGCTACCAAGAACTTTCGCGGCGAGCAGGTGGGCAGCGTTGGTTACGGCAGTGGCGATTACATTCAACACCCGGATCTTGCGTTTAGTGGTGTGACCAACGAGGAGTTTCCCACCCCAGAAGAAAAACGGACCAATCCGCAGGCCAGCTGGGATATAGCGCATGCTTCTCGTATGCCTGTCTTTATGCGCACGCTCTATGAGAATCGCAAAGCCACGGGCGTCGACTGGCCGTCCTTTCACGAGCTCCAGCTCTTCACCAATCAATATACATACCGTGTCTTTAATGGAGATTTCTCCCGCCCCTTGTTCCACAACTTCTTGGACGGCAGCGATGGATGGCATCGCGTCGGGTATCACGAAAATTTTGGCATTCCCCCCTCGCGTTATTGCGACGCGCACGATAGGCAGCATCGCCCCTGCATGGCGCCTGCTTCCTTCATGGGCTGGGGCTACTTGGCGTTCGCGAGCCCGGATCTGTCCGAGCTCATACACGACTTGGTCAAATTGGCACTGGATGGGAACCCGCAAACGCAACAATTTCTTGACCGCTACTATTTTTTCAACGACCAGCCATTTGCCGTGCTCGGGCCGGCGGGCAAACAGACCTACGCAATGGCACTTTATTATTTGATTGGCGACAGTGCAGAAATGATCAGGGACGGAGCCTCAGGCGATGCCCACTGAAGATTATTTTTCTCTTCAAACAATCTCAATCTTCTCGCCACAATCGCAAGGTAGAGTTTGGCGCGGTAAGCTGGCAATCCAACTTCGAGTGGCTAACGCAATCGGTGGCAATGGTACGAAAAGCAGTTGTAGCGCAGCGGAGTCGGGCTTTTTCACCTGAGCCGATTTCATCACCCGGAGAAACCGGTAGCAGGATTCGTTTGCAAAGTCGTTTCGGAGTAAACGGACGCATGGGGCCGTCACGGCAGGTTGGATGTGCACATACGCCCGGCACGAACCTCGAATTCGGGCTTGCAGGGTCTCACGACACGGG
>Ga0187770_10001615_pt1 | contig 12108 bp, 11 predicted proteins | sample 0116_SJ02_MP02_2_FD_133154 | JGI IMG/M metagenome (GOLD analysis project Ga0187770, IMG submission 133154) | Tropical peat soil microbial communities from peatlands in Department of Meta, Colombia - 0116_SJ02_MP02_20_MG | ecosystem: Environmental > Terrestrial > Soil > Wetlands > Peat | place...
CGCCGACGAGGTCGCCGGGCTGCTGGCGCTGCTCGACTCGGACCTCACGGGCCCGGTGAACGTGGGGAATCCAGCCGAGATCACCGTCCTCGACCTGGCTCGGACCGTCATCGAGCTGACAGGGTCGAGTTCGACCATCGTCTTCGAGCCACTTCCGGTCGACGATCCGACACGGAGGTGTCCGGACATCACGTTTGCCCGGCGGGCACTGGGATGGGAGCCGGTCGTGTCGCTCGACGACGGCCTGGGGAGGACGGCTGCCTACCTGGCCGGACTGGTCGGGATGGACCTGCTGGACAAGGGGAGTTGATGCTCGCTTCACGCGCTCGCTACACGAAACTGTCGGTGATCATCCCGGTGTTCAACGAACGAACGACCGTGGCGGAGGTGCTGCGGCGGATCCGCGCCGTCGATCTTCCCCTCGAGCTCGAGGTGCTCGTCGTCGACGACGGCTCGACCGACGGCACCGACAAGATCCTGGACGCGGTGGAGGACTCGACCGTTCGCGTGCTGTCCCACTCTGTCAATCGGGGCAAGGGGGCGGCGGTGCGGACCGGGCTCGACAAAGCGACGGGCGACCTCGTTCTGATCCAGGACGCGGACCTCGAGTACGACCCGGACGACTGGCCGAAACTGCTGGACCCGGTCCTGAAGGAAAAGGCGACGGTCGTCTACGGCAGCCGGTTCACCGGCGAGCGCAAGAACATGGCGTTGTCCGACTGGGTCGCCAATCGGTTCCTCGTCTTCGTCACCAACGTGCTGTACGGCACGACGCTCTCCGATGTGGAGACATGCTTCAAGCTGTTCGACCGTGCCGTGCTCGATGACCTTTCGATCGAGTCGGACAGCTTCGAGTTCGAGCCGGAGGTCACGGCCAAGATCCTCGGCCGGGGCATCCGGATCTACGAGGTGCCGATCTCCTGGGCCGGGCGGGAGGCATCCGAGGGTCGCAAGTTCCGATGGCGCGACAACGTCCTCGCCCTCGCCGCGGTCGTCCGGTACCGCATGCGACGGCCTACGGGCTCCGCAGGAGCTCCCCAAGCCTGAACGCCGTCGCCGATACGCGACGAGCTTCTCCGGGCCCGGTTGGCCGGCTCGGCGCTGGCGCGTGGTTCAGACCTTGGCCGTGGCGTTGAGCCGGTCCACCGCCTCGACGTACTCCTCGACGAGGTCGTAGATGACGTCCTTCGTCTTGCGGACGCGCGTGGCGCGCCCGATGACCTGGCCGCAGGGGTTGAACGCCACCGGCGGCGCCTTGTCGGGGTACTTGTGCGAGGCCCCGACGGCTTCGATGGCCACCATCATCTGGAGGGGCATCGGCAGCGGATCGGGCGTGTCGTCGCGGCCCCATGCCTCGGTCCAGGCGTTCTTGAGCATCCGGCAGGGCTTCCCGGTGTAGGAGCGGGACCGGATGGTGTCCGCGCTGGTGGCGGCGAGGTACGCCGCCGTCTGGTTGGGCGCGACGTCGGCCTCCTCCACGGTGAGCCACAGCGTGCCCGACCACACGCCCTGGGCACCCATGGCCAGTGCGGCCGCGATCTGGCGGCCGGAGCCGATCCCGCCGGCGGCGAGCACGGGCACCGGTGCCACCGCGTCGATGACCTCGGGCCACAGCACGAGGCTGCCGATCTCGCCGGTGTGGCCGCCGCCTTCGGTGCCTTGGCAGACGATGAAGTCGAGGCCGGACTCCTTGTGGTGCAGGGCGTGCTTCACCGACCCCGCGAGGGCGCCGATCATCCGGCCCGACTCCTTCACCAGCGTGACGACGTGGTCGGGCGGGGTGCCCAGCGCGTTGGCGATCAGCTTGACCTTGTCATGGCGCAGCGCCGCCTCCAGGAGGGGCATGCCGGTCGCCTCGGTCCAGCCCATCATGCCCGTGCGCCGCTCGCCCTCGGCGGGCTCGGGGATGCCGGCCTCGTCGAGGAGGCGCCGGGCGAACCGGCGGTGGTCCCCGGGCACCATGGCCTGGAGCTGGGCCTCGAGCTTGACCGGGTCGAGCTCGCCCATTCCCTCGTACTTGCCGGGGATGACGATGTCCACCCCGTAGGAATTGTCGCCGACATGCTCGTCGAGCCACTGGAGCTCGGTCTCGAGCTCCTCGGGGGAGAAGCCGATGGCGCCGAGCACCCCGAAGCCACCGGCGTTGGACACGGCGGCGACGACGTCGCGGCAATGGGTGAAGGCGAAGATCGGGAACTCGATCCGGAGCCGGTCGCAGATCTCGGTGTGCACGGTGCTCTCCTGTCTCAGTCGGTCGTCACGGTCTCGAGGTGGAGGACGGTCGCCAGCGCGCGCTCGGCCGACGCCTCGTCGACGAGGTCGGGTGCCACCCGGCACTGCATCACGAGGCCGAGGACGACGGCTCGGAAGGCGGTGGCGAGGTCGGCCGCGTCGGTGCCGGGCGGGATGGTGCCCGACTCGATCCAGTTGGCGAAGCCGCGGGCCATGCGCTCGTGCGAGTCTCGCAGCCGGGCCCGCAAGGCGGCCCCGACCTCGGGATCGCGCGCCGCGCGCAGCCACAGCTCCTGCTCCAACAGCAGCATCCGCCGGGTCTGCTCGCTGGGCTCGGCGACGACGTTGGCGGCGACGGCGCGGAGGCGCTCCTCGACGCTCGTCGCGAGCTCGAACTCCGCCGCGATCACGGTGACGAGCGAGTGCTTCCACTCGTCGAGCAAGGCGAGGAGGAGTCCCTGCTTCGAGCCGAAGTGGGCGTAGACGGCACCCGAGGTGCGCTCGGCGGCCTCGGCCACGGCGTCGACCGAGACGGCGTCGATCCCGTGCACGGCGAAGAGCTCGGCCGCCGCCGCGAGGAGGCGGGCCCTGGTGTCGGCCTTGCGTTGGATCTGGGTGCGTCCCATGGCTGGCCGCCAGCGTACTTATATAGCGCTTCCTATCCAAATCCCGGTGGGACGGAGCCGCCGGACGGCTGCGGGGCCCCGGGGCGCAGCCGGTCGCCTCGTGGAAAGCCTCGTGGAAAGATGACGAGTCGTCAGATTCACCCCAACCCGACCGGCCCACGTGCCGGGGGCGGGAGGCCCGAGGGCAGCGGGGGTCGAGGATCGGAGCCCAGGCATGCCGTTTCGAACGTCCCCGGTCGTGGCCGAAGACGAGTGGCTGCTCGCCCTGGAGGTCGGCGAGGGGATCGCGACCCTGACCCTGAACCGCCCCGACAAGCTCAACGCCTGGAGCTGGGAGGCCACCCGCCAGCTCGGTGCCCGGGCCAACCAGATCCGGTTCGACGAACGGGTCCGGGTCGTGCTGGTCCAGGCCGAGGGCCGCGCCTTCTGTGCGGGGATCGACCTCGGCATGCCCGAGGACCGTGTCACCGGACGCTCTCCCGCCGAGAAGGCCCGCAACTACTACGAGGGGATCCGCTGGGCCCACGACCAGTTCCGGGCCTTCGCCGAGCTGCCGCAGCCCATCGTGTGCGCGGTACAGGGCTACTGCCTCGGCTTCGGCTTCGAGCTGGCACTGATGTGCGACATCCGGGTGGCGGCCGAGGATGCGCAGTTCGCACTCCCCGAGGCCCAGGTCGGGGTCGGCATCGACGGGGGCGGGGACATGCGATTGGCCCACGAGGTCGGGGCCGGGTGGGCCAAGCTGCTGGCCATGACCGGCCGGCGCATCGACGCCGCCACCGCCGCCCGCCTGGGGATCGTCCAGGAGGTGACCCCCGTCGACGCCCTGCGCGACACCGCTGCGGGGATCGCCCGCGAGATCGCCGCCAATGCGCCTCTGGCGGTCCAGAGCATCAAGCGCACCATCGACGGGTTCGCGTTCCGTGGCATGGCCGAGGCCATGCGGTTCGAGGCGATGAGCGCCTCGATCGAATTCGTCTCCGACGACATGCCCGCCGGCTACGCGGCGAAGGCCGCCAAGCAGCCCGTCGTCTTCGACGGCAAGTAGGGAGCAGTAGGTCCCGCCGTGCCGCTGCCCGAGCCGCCGCCCCCGGGGACGGCCATGTTGCCGAACGGGACCTTCGACGGGTCGGTCGTGATCGTGACGGGCGGCGGCACGGGACTGGGCAGGGCCATCGCCGTGGAGTTCGCCCGGCTCGGTGCGTCCGTCGGCATCGTGAGTCGCAAGGAGGAGCACCGCCGCGCCGGGATCGCCGCCGTGGAGGCGGCCGGCGGCCGGGGCGCGGGCGCCGCCGCGGACATCCGCAAGCCGGAGGAGGTCGGCACCGCCTTCGACGAGGTCGAGTCCGTGCTCGGGCCCGCCACCATCCTGGTGAACAACGCCGCCGCCAACTTCCCGGTGCCGGCCGAGGACCTGAGCCCCAACGGGTGGCGGGCCGTCACCCAGATCGTGCTCGACGGCACCTTCTTCTGCTCGCGTGCGCTGTTCGACCGGGCGGTCCCGGCGGGCCGCCCTGCGGCCATCTGCAACATCCTGGCCACCCAGGCCTTCACGGGCGGACCCGGCATGGCGCACAACGCCGCCGCCAAGGCGGGGGTCGAGAACCTCACCAAGACGCTGGCGGTCGAATGGGCGCCGGTGGGGATCCGGGTCAATGCCCTCGCCCCTGGCCTGTTCCCCCACGAGGAGATGCGCGACGACCTGAAGGCCCTGCGACCGGACGGGGAGGACGTCGATGCCCGCCGCTCCCCGGCCGGGCGCCTGGGTCGTCTCCACGAGCTCGGCTGGGCGGCCACGTGGCTTTGCTCGCCCTACGCCGCGTTCGTGACCGGGCACACCTTGGTCGTCGACGGTGCGAACTGGCTGCGCCGTCACTTCGTCATGCCCGAGTTCGTGCCGGTGCGCGACCAGATCGGTTCCGTGCTCGGCGACCGCTCGTCGTGAGCCCCCGTCCCCGGACGCGCCCGGGGAGGAGAACGGCCTGCTCAAGTGCCGTGCCGGCCGTCCCGATGACTTGTGCATGGCCCCCAGGCCCTCGCGCCGCGCGCCCGTGGCCGGTCGCCGGCGGCGGCCGGCGCTGCTGCCGCGGCGCGCGCACCTAGGCTGCGGCGGTGCCCGGGGGGTGAACGCAGTCGGCCGGGGTGGTGCAGAGGGAGGGCCGCGGTGGCGGTGAGCCCGAGATGACCGAGCCGATCGCCGAGGTCGGAGCCTCGGGTGCCCCCATGTTCGACGCCGCCGCGGTCGAGGACCTGGGGCCGGGCGGCGGGACGGCCGCCGAGCCGGTCGGCGTCTCGGGTGCGGACGCCGGGGTCGACACGCGGCGGCTGCGCAGCTTCGTCGGGTTGTCGCTGGGCCTCGTGGGACCTCGCGCCAACCTCGCCGTGTCCGGCGTCCTCCTCACGCTGCTGGTCGAGTCACGGGTGGCCAGTGCCGTGGCCATCACCTTCGCGCTGACGGCCAACCGGCTGGTTGGCTGGATCGCGTACCCCGTACTGGGCCGGGCCAGTGACCGTACCCGCAGCGCCGCCGGCCGCCGAGCTCCGTACATGGCCGCCGGCCTCCTCGTCATGGGGGTGTGCACGTGGTGCTACACGCTCGTGCCCGGGTACTGGGCGCTGGTTCTGCTCATCGTCCTGGTCAAGACGGCGAGCGTGGTCTTCGGCCTGACCAACGTCGCGGTGATCCCCGAAACGTTCGGCAAGAGCCGCTCCATCAAGGCGGCCGCGTTCATCGGTGTGGCCGGGGCCCTCGTGAGCCTCGTGATCAAGGGCACGGTGATCGCCACGTGGAAGCAGCACGACCCGGCCACGTGGGCCCTGGCGTTCCGACTGGCCGGCGGTTTCATGGTGGCCGTGGCCGTCGTCGTCCTCGCCCTGGTGCGTGAGGCGCCGGCCGCCGACGTCGTGGCCGCCGCCGAGCGCAGGCGACGGCCGCGGCCCTGGCGCGACGAGCTGCACGAGATCCTCGAGGTCCCCAACGCCAAGGTGCTCGTGAGCGCGCTCCTCGTGTTCTGGGCCGGGCTGAGCGCGACGGGCTACCTCGCCATCGTCTACTTCGACAAGGTGCTCCACGCCGGCGCCAGCGTGCAATTCATCGCCGGCTGGGTCACCGGCGTCCCGGTGCTGCTGATCGGCCTGCCCCTCGGCTACGTCGTGAGCCGGCTCCTGCCGCGCAAGCACGTGGCCGTGCTAGCGCCCCTCGCCGGCGGCATGGTCGCCATGGCCCAGTTCTTCTGCACCAACATGTGGCAGACGGTGGCCCTCGCCTTCATCGGCGCCCCCATGTTCGCCGCGTTCTTCATCTCACTGGCCCCGATGGTCCTCCAGCTGCTGCCGCGCTCGGGCGGGATGGGGGAGTTGCTGGGCAAGCTGGTGGCCCCCTTCAGCCTGTTCGCCATCGCCTTCTCGTTCCTCGCCGCGTACACGGTCGACTTGACGGGGAGCTACCGGGTCATCTGGATCTTCCCCGCCGTCGCCGGTCTCGCCCAGGCGGTGGTGATGCTGTGGCTGTGGATCCCCCCGGGCCACGAGCGGCCACGGTACGCGGGCCTGTGGGAGCGGATGAGCGAGTCGATCCTCGACCAGGTCATGGGCGAGGGCCGCTCGCTCCTCGGTGGCGTCGTGAGCCCTGCCGACGCCGACGCCGCCTCGCTCTTCGACAAGGCCCGCCACGTTCTGGGCGACCCGTACGAGGACGTGGCGGTGCGGGCCGACGACGGCCGAGCCTTCGCCGATGCCGAGGAGGCCGCCGGTGCCGCCGGTGCCGCCGATGCCGAGGAGGCCGCCGGTGCCGCCGGTGCCGCCGATGCCGGGGAGGCCGCCGATGCCGAGGAGGCCGCCGGGGCCGCCCCCGGATAGATTCGCCGCTCGTGGCCAGCACCGAATTGGACGCGCTCAGGGAGATGCTCGTGGCCCTCGGGCGCATCGGTCCCGAGGTCCCGATCGAGCTCCAGCGAGCGGCGGCCGACGGGTTCGGCGCCGCGTCACCGGTGGCAGACGACGTCGAGCTGTCGCCGTTCGCCGGCGACGGCCTCGTCGGTGAGTGGCTGGCGGCGCCCGGTTCGGACCCCGAGCGCGTCGTCCTGTACCTCCATGGCGGCGGCTTCGTCATCGGGAGCCCGGCCAGCCATCGTTCCTTCGCGGCCCGGATCTCGGCCGAAGCGGGCGCGCGCGTCCTGCTCCTCGACTACCGGCTCGCACCCGAGCACCGGTTCCCGGCGGCGCTGGAGGACGCCGTCGGCGCCTGCAGGTTCCTGCTCGCCGCCGGCCACAGGCCTGATGCCGTGGCGGTGGCCGGCGACTCCGCAGGCGGCGGTCTCGCTGTCGCCACGCTCATGGCGCTGCGCGACGAAGGGTCCCACCTGCCGGCGGCCGTCGTCTGTGTGTCGCCGTGGGTCGACCTCCGGTGCACGGCCGCGAGCATCGAGGGGCGCGACGAGCGGGACTACGTGTTGTCCGGACCGTGGCTGCGGGCCATGGCCTCCCACTACCTCGACGGTTCGGATCCCGCCTCGCCCGCGGCGTCGCCGATAGCGGGGGAGCTCGACGGCCTGCCGCCGGCCCTGGTGGTCGTGGGCACCGAGGAGGTGCTCTTCGACGATGCCCACGCCCTCGCCGGCCGGCTCCGGGCCGCCGGGGGGACGGTCGAGCTCGAGGTCTTCGACCAGTGCGCGCACTGGTGGATGTTGGCGGGTCCGACCGTCCCCGAGGCCACCGCCTGTGACGCCCGGATCGGCACCTTCCTCCGGGCCCGTCTCGCGTAGCATCTGGGCGGGCCGCCGCGGGCGGCGGAGCCCTGCTCACCGGGGGGTCTCGGGGGCACGACCGGGTCGAGCGTCCAAGGAGGCGTGATGGAGGTCCGCGACAAGCTGTACATCGACGGCGCGTGGGTGTCCCCGAGCGGCACGGGCACCCTGGACGTCGTCGACTCGACGACCGAGGATGTCATGGGGACGGTCCCCGAGGGCACGCCCGAGGACGTCGACCGGGCCGTCAGGGCGGCCGCCACCGCCTTCCCGGGATGGGCGGCGACGTCGCCCGAAGAGCGGGGCAAGACCCTGGCGCGGATCCAGGAGGAGCTGACCGCCCGCACGCCGGAGCTGGCCACCCTCATCGCCCACGAGGTCGGCATGCCGTTGACGCTGTCGAATTTGGTGCAGGTGGGTTTGCCCGTCATGAGCTTCGCCACCGCCGCCAAGCTCGCCTCCGAGTTCCAGTACGAGGAGGAGCTCGGCAGCTCGCTCATCGTGCGTGAGCCGGTGGGCGTGGTGGGGGCGATCACGCCCTGGAACTACCCGCTGCACCAGGTGGCGGCCAAGGTGGCCCCCGCCCTCGCCGCCGGATGCACCGTGGTCCTCAAGCCCAGCGAGGTCGCGCCCCTGAGCGCGTTCGTGCTGGCCGAGATCCTCGACGGCGTGCTTCCCGCCGGCGTGTTCAACCTCGTGACCGGCACCGGCCCGGTGGTCGGCGAGGCCATCGCTTCGCACCCGCTGGTGGACATGATCTCGTTCACGGGCTCGACCCGGGCCGGCAAGCGCGTCATGACCCTCGCCGCCGACGGGGTCAAGCGAGTCGCCCTGGAGCTGGGCGGCAAGTCGGCCAACGTCATCCTCGAGGACGCAGACCTCCAGGCGGCGGTCCCCGACGGCGTCATGAAGTGCTACATCAACTCGGGGCAGACCTGCTCGGCGCTCACCCGCATGATCGTGCCCCGCTCCAAGCTGGCGGAGGTCGAGCGCCTTGCCGTGGATGCAGCCGAAACGTACACGCCGGGAGATCCCTTCGACGGCGGGACCCGTCTGGGTCCGCTCGTGTCCGCGGTCCAGCGCGACCGGGTGCGCGGCTACATCGACAAGGGCGTCGAGGAAGGGGCGAAGCTCCTCACCGGTGGCGCCGAGCCGCCGGAGGGCCTGGACAAGGGCTACTTCGTGCGCCCGACCGTGTTCTCCGAGGTCCGCAACGACATGACGATCGCCCGCGAGGAGATCTTCGGGCCGGTGCTCTCGATCATCCCCTACGACACCGAGGATGAAGCCGTCGCGATCGCCAACGACACCGACTACGGCCTGGCCGGCGGCGTGTGGGCCGGCGACAAGGAGCGGGCCCAGCAGGTCGCCCGCAAGCTCAGGACCGGCCAGGTCGAGGTCAACGGCGGCGGCTTCAACCCCCTCGCTCCCTTCGGCGGCTACAAGCAGTCGGGCATCGGCCGCGAACTGGGCCGGTTCGGCCTCGAGGAGTTCCTCGAGGTGAAGGCCATCCAGCGCTAGCTGTACCTCACGCCCCCATGGCGTGGACGCCGCCGTCGACGTGGAGCATCTCGCCGGTGGTCATCGGGAACCAGTCCGACAGCAGGGCCACGCAGGCGCGGGCCACGGGGTCGGCGTCGGTCACGTCCCATCCCAGCGGGGCGCGCTCGTCCCAGGTGTCCTCGAACGCCTTGAAGCTCGGGATCGCCTTGGCCGCCATGGTGCGCACCGGCCCGGCCGCGACCAGGTTGACCCGCACGCCGGCCGGGCCGAGGTCCCGGGCCAGGTAGCGGGCCAGGGACTCGAGCGCGGCCTTGGCCACGCCCATCCAGTCGTACGCGGGCCATGCCACCCGTGCGTCGAAGTCGAGGGCCACGACCGAGGAGCGCCCCGCCGCCACCAGCAGCGGGCGCAGCGCGCCCACCAACGCCTTGAGCGAGTAGGCCGACACCTCCAGGGCGGTGGCCACCTGTGGCCAGTCGGCGCGCATGATGTCCCCGCCGAGGCACTCCTGCGGCGCGAAGCCGATGGCGTGGAGGAGGCCGTCGAGCCGTCCGAAGCGGGCGTCGAGGTCCGCGGCCGCGGCGGCGAGGTGCTCGGGGTTGGTGACGTCGATCTCGAGGACGTCGACCGGAGCGGGGAGCTTGCGCGCGGTGCGGCGCGTCAACGACAGCCCGCGCCCCGCCCCCGACAGCACGAGCTCCGCCCCCTCCGCCTGGGCCAGGCGGGCCACCCCGAAGGCGAGCGACGCGTCGGTGAGCACCCCCGTGACCAGGATCCGCTTGCCGTCGAGCAACCCCACGGGGCGACCCTATCCGAGCCCCGGGGGCACGGGCGCGGGTCCCTGCGTGTGCAAGTGTGGGGGACCATGACCGTGGGGATCCTCGGGGGCACGGGACCGCTCGGCGGCGGTCTGGCGCTGCGGCTGGCGGCGGCCGGCGAGCGCGTGGTCATCGGCTCGCGCGACGCGGACCGGGCGAAGTCGGTCACCGCCGAGCTCCTCGAGCCCTGGGCGGCGCGCACCCTCGACGTCCGTGGCGCGGCCAACCTCGAGGCCGCCACCTGCGACGTCGTGGTGATGGCCACCCCCTGGGACGCGGCGGTGCCCACCGTCGGCGCGCTGCGCGACGAGATCGGCGACAAGGTCGTCGTCTCCGTGGCCAACGCCCTCGTCAAGCAGGGCCGCGAGCTGCACGCCCTGGTGCCGCCGCGGGGTTCCATCGCCGCCGCCGTGCAGGCCGCCCTCCCCGACGCCAAGGTGGCGGCCGCCTGCCAGCACCTGCCGGCCTCGTCGCTGGCCGCGCTCGACGACGCGCTCGAGGCCGACGTGCTCGTGTGCTCCGACCATGTCGACGCCGCCGAGACGACGGCCGCACTGGTGGGACGGATCGACGGGCTGCGCCCGGTACTGGCCGGCTCGCTGGCCTCCGCCGCCGCCATCGAGGCGTTTACCGCGGTGCTGGTCACGGTCAACATCCGATACAAGGCGCACACCACCTTGCGCCTCGGGGGCCTGCCACCGGCAGCGACGGGCCCGTGATGCGCCTCTACGACACGGCCCGCCGGGCGGTGGTGCCCTTCGAACCGGGGCCGGACGTGACGATGTACTCGTGCGGCATCACGCCCTACGACGCCGCCCACATCGGCCACGCCCAGGTCTACGTCACCTTCGACCTCCTCCAGCGCCGGCTCCGGCACCTGGGGCACACGACCCGCCTGGTGCGCAACGTCACCGACGTCGACGACGACATCTTGCGCAAGGCACGCGAGCTCGGCGTCCACTACCTCGACCTGGCGGCCGAGGAGATGGCCCGGTTCGACGCCAACATGGACGCGCTCGGGTTGCTCCCCGTCTACAGCGAGCCCCGGGCCACTTCCGCCATCCCGGAGATCCTGTCGCTCATCGGTGCGGTGCTCGACGGGGGGCACGCGTACGTGGCCGGGGGCTCCGTGTACTTCGACGTGTCGAGCTTCGAGCGCTTCGGTCAGATCAGCCATCTCCCGCGGGCCACGATGCTCGTGCTGGCCGCGGAGCGCGGCGGCAGGCCCGAGGACCCCAACAAGCGCGACCCGCTCGACTTCGTCCTGTGGCAGCCCTCCGCACCCGACGAGCCCGCGTGGGAGTCGCGCTGGGGCCCGGGCCGACCCGGATGGCACATCGAGTGCTCGGCCCTGGCCATGCGCGAGCTCGGCCCGACCGTGGACCTCCACGGCGGGGGGAGCGACCTCGTCTTCCCCCACCACGAGTGCGAGGCGGCGCAAGCGGAGTCGGTGACGGGCACCACCTTCTGCCGCCACTGGCTGCACGTGGGCATGGTCGGGCTCGGCGGGGAGAAGATGTCGAAGTCGCTCGGCAACCTCGTCTTCGTGGGCGACCTCCTCAAGGAGTGGGAGCCCGCCGCCGTGCGCCTGGCCCTCCTGGCCAACCACTACCGCCGCGACTGGGAGTGGACCGGCGCCGGCCTCGAAGCGGCCGCCCTCCGGCTGGAGCGCTGGCGTGCCGGGACCGGGGCACGTGCCGGCGCCGGCGCCGTCGTCGACGAGGTCGGCGCCCGGCTCGACGACGACCTCGACGCGCCCGGCGCACTGGCCGTCGTCGACGCGGCCGCGGCGGCGGGGCGCCCCGTCAGGCCGGCGGCCGCGCTCCTCGGCGTTAGCCTGTAGCCCCGGCGAGCGACGGAGAGGCAGCGGCGATGGCAGGCGAGGTGAAGGTCCGTCTCCCCGACGGCTCGACCAAGGAGCTCGCCGCCGGGTCGACCGGCACGGACCTGGCCGCCGCCATCGGCGCCCGGCTGGCGAAGGCCGCGGTGGCGGCCAAGGCCGACGGCACCTTGGTGGACCTCGGCGCCCCGGTCGTCGACGGCGCGGAGATGGCGATCGTCACCGCCGACTCGGAGGAGGGGCGCGCCGTGCTGCGCCACTCGACCGCGCACGTCATGGCCCAGGCCGTCGTCGACCTGTGGCCGGGCGCGCAGTTCGCTATCGGCCCGTCGATCCAGGACGGC
>Ga0187770_10001618_pt1 | contig 12104 bp, 10 predicted proteins | sample 0116_SJ02_MP02_2_FD_133154 | JGI IMG/M metagenome (GOLD analysis project Ga0187770, IMG submission 133154) | Tropical peat soil microbial communities from peatlands in Department of Meta, Colombia - 0116_SJ02_MP02_20_MG | ecosystem: Environmental > Terrestrial > Soil > Wetlands > Peat | place...
CGTTGCTGCAAGCTGGTCAGCGACCAGGCATCAATTCTCTTCGGCAGCACCAGCCGCCGCCACAAGTTACCGAGGTTGTACGCCAGGACGCTCAACTGTAGGCGCACTTCATTCGCTCGGAAGCGATGACAAGACAACCGTGTCCAATGCGCCGCCTGCTTGCCCTCCTTGATCCATTGCTCCGCCGTGCCCCTCTTGTTGTAGAACCGCACGACCGCCCGACTCGGGAGGCTGAGATTCGTAACGATAAAGCCCACTCTCGGGAACAGCTCCCCGAAGTGGAACTCCACCTTCGCTACTACTCGTCGTGCTGTCTTCCAACTGGCGGCTTGGTAGAGAAAGCCCTTGTACCGGACTACGGGTTTGTGGCTTGGCCTTCCGACTGGCCGCGTCAGCAACTCCGCGATGTCCCGCTCCAGGTTGTCGTTCGCGGGAATGCGAACGGCGTACTTCACGCCCCGCTCTTCCAGAGCCTCGTAAATCTCCGGCTTGGCAAAGGCGGCGTCCGCTCGGAAGGCGACTTGCTTGCCCTCCGCCCGTTGCCGCTCGATCTCCGGCAGCAGCAGCTCGTCCCAGTCTTCAGCGCTGTGCACGTGGCCCGGACGCAGCTTCGCCGCCAAGCAGTCGCCGTGACTGTTGAACAGAAACAGCGGATGGTAGCAGACCGACTCAAAGTGCCCGTTGTAGGCGCTGCCCTCCTGCTCACCGTGAACCGGACTCTCACTGGAATCCATGTCGAGCACGACGCGGTTGGAGCCAGCAAAAGACTCACCCTGCCCGAGCGTCTCCCGGTTCAACGCCATCAGCCCGATCAGATTCTCTTCCTTGGTCAGCAGTTCGGTCTCGAACCAGTGCAAGGTCGAGGTCAGCGCCGCGCCCCGGTCCCAGATTCTCGGTGAGCTGATTAAGCGGAACGTTGGATCGGCGGCCAGTCGCTCGGCGTCGTTGAGATCCTCGTAGCCCGCCAAACGGCTGTAGACCGACTGCCGCAGTAGATCGGTCAGCGTGAATTGCTTGTTCAAGCCTTGTCGCGAGTCGCTCAATTGTTCCCCGATGAGCGTCTCTAGGCCCAGTCGTTCATCCAACTCGCGAATCAGAATCAGGCCTCCGTCGGAAGTCACTCGTGATCCCTGGAAATCGACCTTCAAATAAGCATTGAATGAAAGCTGAAAGGGCTGATTTTGTGTCTCACCCTTCGGGTGCGGACCTCCAAAGTGTCTCAGATGTGCTGGAACCCGCATGAATCAAGGCTTCCAGGGGCATCATAAACTCAATTCGTCACATTCAAATCGGAAATGGAGGCTCACAGCCTGTACCCTTCGGAACCAAAGTGACCTTGTTGGTCCGCTGGAGGATCGTTTCCGTAATGGTGATATGAATGGAGTGGTTTACTTTGTAGGAGGCAGTCATTTTTTTTGTCGTCACTCGACTTGACCTGGTAGTTCGCCGGTTTGCTGAGGGTGTCTTTGACCGCGATCCACAAATCGCTGCAAGCAACGCCGGGATAGGGAGTCTTGTAGGTCTCGCCAAACGCCGGCAGAGCCACAACAAGCGACAACAAACCCATGACCACATGTGACGTCTTCATGATGCCAGGTCTCCTCGGGCGCGCGCGCTTCTGAACGTGTCAAAACCGGGGAATTGGCCCCGGTTTAGTTAAGAGAAGTGGCTCTCAACTTCGGCCGCGTTACCTCACCTACTCCCGCTGAGTCAACCCTGCCCGCCGCTCGCGGAGAACGCCTGTGGTGAGCCCTGGCGGGCCTGCCTGCCGCCTGCCGGCAGGCAGGGCAGGCAGGGACGGATTCAGTTTGCAACGGGGTTTTGAGCGAAAGCCGCCAGTGGAGGGCGTTAGGAACGTGACGCCTGGACGCTGCCTCGCCGGTGCCGTATGACCTAATGCCCTTTCGGAATCGGTTCCCTTGGACTCGAGCCATGCAGCGTAAGATTCCATTGTGGGAACCATACAGCCTGGATGGGCTCCCGGCGCGGCAAAGAACGTCGCAGCCTCACCCCGGAGCCGCAATGACTATCGTTTCGCGGTGGCGCTTGCACTGATCACTACGGTTGCCGCGCTGCTTCGATTGCACGCGCTTGGGGATCGTGGCCTTTGGCTCGACGAAATAACCAGCGCCAACATTTCGCGCGAGGGATTGCGCCAATTATTCCAAACTCTCAGAGTCCGCGAAATCAATATGGCGTTCTACTATGTCCTTCTACATTTTTGGATGAAGGTCGGCGCCTCCGAGGCCTTCCTGAGGTTGATGTCGGTTGTTTTCTCTGTGGCCGCAGTCCCGTTCCTCTACGCCATAGGTTCGCGGCTGTTCGCGCGCAACGTTGGCCTGATCGCGGCCTGGCTTCTCGCGGTCAACGCTTTTCAGGTCCGCTACGCCCAGGAAGTGCGCGCCTACGCGCTGTTTACGCTACTCGCCGCCATATCGACTTACTTGCTCGTTCGCAACATCCAGCAGCCGCAGAATGCTCTTTTTGGTTGCTACGGCGTGATTCTGGCGCTGATGCTTTATTCGCATGTCCTCGGTCTCCTGATTATCCTCGCTCATGGTGTCTCTATTCTTTTCTTGCCGCCTCGCCAGATACCTTGGAGGAATCTGGCTCGGAGCTGCATCTGGCTCATCGGCCTGAGTCTTCCCTTGGCGGTGTTTGTTCACCTGATCAAGGCCGACCCGTTGGACTGGCTGCCCAGACTCGATACATCGATCGTATTCAATTTCCTGATTCTGACGGCAGGTAATCGGGGAACTCTTCTTCTGGTCCTAGGGACGATCGCTGTTGCGATCTTCATTTTTCAGACGGCTCGCGCGCTCATCCGGAATGGACGCTCCAAGGAAAACTGGGGCTCGATACTGGTCCTTTCCTGGTTCTTCGTGCCTTTGGTTGCCGTGCTCACGATTTCGGCGTTTCGGCCGTTCTTCGTGCCGCGCTTTCTGCTTCCTTGCGTACCTGCATTTCTTTTGGCTGCGAGCGTTGGTCTCACACTGATACGTCCCCGCTCTGTTGCGTGGACGCTCGGCGGTGCCATCTCGGTGCTGTGCCTGGCAGGCGTTGTTCCCTGCTATCACCTCGGCGGCGTGCTCGATGATTGGCGAGCAATCGACTCCCATATTTTGGGTCAAACCCTGCCGGGAGACGCAATTTCCTTTTATCCCAAGTACGCTTCCGTCCCATTTGAATACTATAGAACTCGCCAGACGCCGGTACCGGAGTGGCCGGTAGCCATCACGAACTATCCCAGTGCCGCTGTGGATTCTTCGCGTGCCGCCGGCGTTCCAGGTGGATTTGCGAATGCGCAGATGACGCGGCGTCTGTGGGTCGTCATCTACTGGCCGGCCGGCCGCTCGACGGAAGCAAGGGAAAATCTCAGATTAACCTTGCAGACGTGGCAGAGCAAAGGGTGGCATCTTCAGCAAGCGCGAGAATTCGCCGATGTTAGCGTCCTGCTTTTTGCCGCCTCCTCGACCGGCGCGGTTCCGCTCGCCGAGTTGCCGGCGCTGGTCTCGTCGGCCGCCAAACCGCCGCAGCCCGCCGCATCATCCGCCAAGTAGGTCACAGGCATTCAACCAGTTTCGATGGGCGGCCCGGCCATGAATGGGGGAGACGGGTTGGCGTGCCCCCACGTCGGGATTACGTGCCGGTCTCTTCTCCCTATCAAACCTCAAAACCCGGGGACATCCATGGTAAGTCCAAGTCAAGGGGAAACGGAGATTCCCCGAACTCCGGGAACTCCCGAAGCGAAAGAGCGAGCGAATCAGACTTCAGCCGTTGGTCCCTTACGGCGGCCCAAGCGCCAGCTGGGCCAGACATCCATTTGCGGGAACAGCCTTGCCGCGCCGTAGCCTTGGCGAAGGCGGGCCACTCCCGCGCTCTTTCCCTCGCCTGCCGTGCACTCGCCGAGGCCGTTCCAGGCGACGCCGCGATGCCACTCCGTCTTGGAGTGCCATTGCTCGTCCGCACCCTCCCATGACCGCTGTGTTGTGAGCGAAATGACCACGTACTTCCGGTCGGTCGCTCGAACCGACTTGTGCTCCGGGTTCCTTCCCAAATAACCGATTAGATGAACTACGTTGGGGTACATTTTGTTTCTCCGTTTCTGCCGTTGTAATTGGGGCATCCGGAGGCGAGTGGATGCTGCTCCTAAGGCGAGCGGCTGCATTGTGGGAGGGACCCGAAAAATGTTCGCCAGTCGTTAAAGGATTATTCGGCGAGGAACCGGCAAAGCAGAAGACGCGCAGGCGCCGGGCGCAGGAATTATCCCGAGCCAGTGCCCAATGGAGAGGGCGGGAACGGAGACAATGGACCGCAACGAGTCTTATCGGTGCCGACCGGAATCAGGGCCACAGTAGGGAAAGCTGAGACAAACCGCAAGTTCTGCATTGGACTCGCAAATAAAGTGCCGAAAGGAATGCTCAGCTTGCGCCTCGCAGAGAGTCTACAGCGGCAACTCGGGAGCAGGAAGTTTCTGCAGCCAGAATGCATATTTGTCTGAAGGCGGCAATTGGGCATTTCAAGGAGAAACGGGACTCTATCCCAATGATTTCGTACAGGAATCAGCTCGGCTACATGAGTGTTGCGGTTTCGTGCCGCCACGAGACATGTTGGTGGGTAACATCATCTCTGGGCGAGACGAGCCAAGTACTCCTTGCCCTTGCCAACTTCGAGGTTGATCGGCACGCGCTTGAGACATAGAGGGCATTCATTTTCTTCCCATGACTGCAACGTGAGCTCTGATAGAACGAAATAGTCTTCTGGGCTACCAACCTGAGCGGAGGAGACGCCGCCCCTATTGCAGATGGCTGACACCCCAATAACGCGCCCCAGGGCACCTCTCGCGGCGTCGACAACTGCTCTTGCCGATCCACCGGTCGTCAGAATATCTTCCACTACGAGCACCTTATGATTTCGCAGGAGCTTGTCGTACCCCCTGCGAAACGTGAATACGGACGAGGGGTCTTTCTCTGCGTACACTGCTAGGGCCCGGTTCCCCTTAGAGGTCAGATGGTAGGCTGTCCACTGAGCGAGAACAACCCCGCCAACGGCAGGTGAGGCGACGATATCAATTCCCCTCCCGTCAAAGTGTTCCGCGATTGCGCCACACAACGCTGAGAGAGCAACAGTGTCTGGGTAAATGGCGTCCTTGTTGATGTATGTGTCGCCGTGCCTCCCTGACGTGTAGACCACATGAGTGTTGCGGATTATGGCGTTGTGTTCCTCAAGGGAACGAAGGACCTCATCTTGCGTCATGAAGCGCCACCCTTGTCTAGCTCTTCGATTTCGGCCCTGATCATTGCTGCGGCGGCTTTCCGACTGGGTATCGAGGTGGGCGGTTTGAGAATGGGTCTGCCGATCACCAGATAATCAGCACCGTCTCTGACTGCGTCACCTGGCGTCATAACTCGCCGTTGGTCTCCGGTCTCCGCCCATCTCGGGCGTATGCCAGGAACAACAGTCAAGAGGTCACGTGTCTCAACGGAACCCTTGAGAATCGGCAACTCTTGGGCTGAACAAACTACTCCATCTAGCTGCTCTCGTGCAGCCATGGTTGCCAAGCGCAAAACTTTGGTTTCGATTGTGCTCCCAAAAACATCCTGGGCGCCACCGCTGCTGAAGGAGGTGAGGACTGTGACTGCGACGGCCAAGGCCGGGCCTCTGTTTTCAGAACAAGCCCGGAGTGACTCCAGGCCCGATGACGCGTGAACGTCAAACATCCATACTCCGAGTTTAGACAGAGCACGTGCGGCACCAGCGATTGTGTTGGGAATATCGTTGAACTTGCCGTCGTAGAACACTCTACATCCGAGATCTGCCAACCCTTCAACCACACGCCTGCTCCCTTCAGCGGTCAGCAACTCGAGTCCCACCTTGAATGCGCCTACTTCCTCTCTGATCTCTTGTACGACATCTCGCGCTTCGGTTAGGGATGGCACATCAAGAGCAACGATAATTCTCTCCTTGCCGACAGGGCGCAATCTCCTTTGGGATAGGTCATTAGATGGTGAGACCACTTCGGCACCACTTATTCTTTCCCGGTGCGACTGATCAGGTCGTCCTCGGGATTATGGAATGATATGGGTCCCTGGTTCGGCTCAGTCGTCCAAGGTGATTCGTTGGACAAGTACTGTTGGAGGGTTGGGGAAAGAGCGTCGCGGACGGACTTGGTTACAGCAATTGCCCCGCGTCGCCCCCCATGTATGTTTGCCATCCTGAACGCTAGTAGGCTCGCGCCCCAAGCCGAGTGTGCCCCAGATCGCGCCTCATCGTACTTCGCGATGCCGAACCGCACGTAGTGAATCGCTACGCGCGCCTGATCGTGGTCCCAGGCTTCCAACTGAACCTTGAGCTTATCACGCAGCTCTAGTGTCTTAAGGAAGACTTCGTTCGGATCAGCACCGGCGAGCGCTAACGTATCAGCATTGTAACCCGCAACGAACACCCTGCCCTGACTCGTTGAATCAACGACGGACTGCGCGCTTTTCCTCATCCACTCTTCCAATCGCTCCGCGGTCTCCTGCGAATCATCCTTCTCGTTAAACAGGGGGCAGTTGGCGGCAAAACTCCCAAAATTGTAGAACTCCGCCACGGAGACGTAACCCTTCTTCAGGCGTTGTGACATCTGCTTGCTCATCTTTACTAGGTCAGCTTCGCGGCGCTTCCTGCGCTCATCAAAGAACTCATCGCCTTCAAGCTCGGGGAATCGCACTCTGAATAGCTTTACTATCCCCATGAATGCAGACCGAATTGTCTCCATAGTAGGGACATCAAGAGTGCTGTCCCGTTCAATCCGATCAGTGGCCATTTCTAGCGAGGGCCCGAGTCCACTGAGTTCGGATGCGTTTTCGAGCATCTCACGGAGATAAAATCGCGCGTCCTTTTCCCCTCTGGCCCCGGTCGGCAGCACATACACACGTTGCTCAGCCGTACGCACGTCCTCATCGAGCCCCACTAAGGTCAGGATCTGTCGGAGAAAGCTCGTAAATGGCCGGATGATGCCCGACGCCCAATCCAGTAGTCCCACTGGGTAGTCAGTCTCGAGTCGGTCGGGCATGAATCTTGGGTTTCGATCAACCGTATCAAGGATAATATCCCCTGCATCGATCTCCTCTCGGGCGAACACTTCGGTTGTATGTCGCCTCAATTCAGGCAGATTTCGATACATGTTCAGTTTTAGGGAAAGGAAGCGTGCCGCCTGGGCGAATTCTTTGATTGAAGACCGCAGTCGTTCTCTGCACTCGCCCAGGGGTGAACCAATGATCGCAATATCTGCTAGGTCTGGAAAGAAACGCTCAATTCCTGTCTGTAACCAGTAGGCCAGTTCAAACAACGCACACCGATAAGTCACCTTTTCGTTGCGCGCGGAAGCCAGAACGACAAGCGGGTCATCAAACGGTGGACCCTCCGACCCCACTGTCCTCAAGCTTTGGATCGCTGAGTACGCCTTAATGAGGCCCTTAACTCTTGCAGTGAGAGATCCTGGACATAGCGGAGCACTGAACAATTTCTCCCATGAACCAAGGTCGTGTGTGGAGTACCGCCTTTGACCTCGGTTAGCTACTTCCACATCGAAGCAACGCGACTTAACAAGCACAGGCAAGAGGTAGCGATCAGGGGGTGGCGGAAGGTTTGGCATTGCTCCGAACTTGTAAGGGAACCAATTCATGCTCAGAGGGGGAAGATCCTCTCCCCAGTCATGCACCAAGTTAGAGAGAAGTTTTGCGACGTGGAGCTCGCCTTCCGTTTGAACGCGACGCTGTCGCAACCACAACGACAGCGCATTCGCACATACGACTCGCGTCCGCCTAACCCTCACATCGTCGTATGTTTGCAAATGCTTGCCATCGTATTCTCCACGCCAGAAGGCCCTTTGGATACGGACGATGTCCTGTTGGATCGTTCCACGTTCTGTAGGCTGCAAGCTCCCTGCATCAAGTTCGTAGTCGAGCGCGATGCTAATCGAACGTTCGTCGGCAGGCCCCGTGCGCGCGACAATCTCCGCGAACGATATTGGCTCAGTTTCTCGTTCCTTGTCCTCCAAAGCCTCCCAGCGCTGCGGCACAACTTGGAGGAGACGGTCGCGTGCGTCGAACTTCTCAACGAAATGCACACAGGCGCGATCAGGCTCGATGAATTGTGGAACAGCACTCCTAGAAGCTGGGAACAGGTTCTGGGATGATCGCTGCAGAAGAGCAGAGCGAACATCCTGAGCAAGTTCCTTGCCGCGACGCGGACCGAAGATCGACTTCATTTGGGTCAAGGGCATGCCTGCTAGGCTACGCAATCCAAGGCTGCTAAACACACCTGCTTGGATGGCTTGCCGGAGTAGTTCTAAACTGATGTCCACACAGAGGTCCACGTAAGCACGCTTGAAGTCGGGCAACCCCTCCGCTTGGTTCAATTCGGATTGTGCTGCTCCATAACGGAGTTTCGTCTTCTGGGCCAGTTTAACCCATGCTGCGTGAGGCCCATGGAGCGTGGGAAAAGTTATAAAAACTAGCACGACGCGCGCAGAGATGGGTTCAAAATACCCTCGTATCTTGAAGGGTCCGTCCCAAGTGGCAAGTATGCCTTCCGGCAGTAGCACACGGCTAAGATCAAAGAACGACGGCCGATCTAGAGTGAAACCTTCAACCGTGTCGATATCGCTTTCTTCAGACTGCCAGACAATCTCGCTGTCACCGAACGGCAACAGCGCTTTCACAATTTCTGGCGTCGTCCAATCGCGGTCGGAAGTACCCTCCACTGTAATGTGCTCGACATCCATTGGCGGCGCCCGACGCGCAAGCAGTCGGGAAAGAAAAGTCGCAGTGTAATCGAACGTTGGATCGTCCAAGTCCTCGACCGCACGCATTTCGAGATCGTGGACCTCGCCTGCGATAAAATGTGATCTTCGCCGAATCAGGCAGATGCTTGTGACAAGAACACCAAGCGATTCAAGCCTCTGTCTGAGCAACGCAATCTTGCGCCCGTGCTGCACCATCTCGTCAAAAACGACGACATGCGACCGCCCGAACAATCTCTTGATCTGACTATCTGAAAGGTCGTTAATCGCATTGCTGTGCCAGAGGTTCTCGCCCCAGCTGAAACCTTCTGGCTCGAGGATTGTGAACGTCTTCGCACCACGACGGTCCATGACGACGACATGGAGTGAGCCATCAGACGGCATCAGTCGCCGCAATCCTTGCCGCCAGCTCAGGATTCGAGCCTGGGCCCAGCTCGGGACCACAATGTAGCCCCAAGATCCTACACCGGGTGGCACGGAGCTCTGCTGAGCGTTAACGTTAGCAGAGGCTTTCTCCATGTCAGCCCAGCTGAATCGAATCTGAGAACCGATTCGACGATGGGGTAACCCCCCGAACCGAACCATGCGACGAACGGTGGTCTCTGACACGCGAAGGTATTCCGCCGCTTCAGGGATGGTGAGCAATTGTCCCCTAGCCAACTCTTCTCTCATATGGTCAATATTGGTCACCATAGGTCACTAGTAGCCTCCCAACTGGCATATACTACCTCCTATGGGCGCCAGGAGTCAATATGTCCTGACCCATGCCAGTCGTGCTGGGGTGGGCTAACGGCGAGCAGTCCGACAGACTTGAAAATGCCTAAATCTGACGAATAGCAGCGCCTCGCGCCGAGTGAGCGCCCGGTTATGGGCATCACTTACTGGACGTGGTGGACGAGATGATCGAAGTGAGAATCTCGGAGCTAGCGCGCTGCACAGGCTCAAATGATTCCGCCAAAGTCTCCTGGTCGCCGGAATAAAGGTGAATGTAGTCAGCAGAATTCTGTGCCTTGATGCCGATGGCTTCACAGACGACGAATGCAACTGCTTCTGCTTCGGTTTCGCGGGCGCGCTTTATCCTCGCGCTGCGACGATCTTGGCCGTGGAGGAGGGCCTGCGCGCATTCGTGAGCCAGCGGGGCGAATTCCTCGGCGGGAGATTGCCCCGGCTGGAGCACGATCTTGCTAAGCGAGAACCATCCCCTGGCAGGCGGCGCGGCCTTTAAGGCCGCATTATCAGGTGCCCGTCTCTTCGCCTGCGAAGGGTCCGATCTTCCCGAACCCGACCCACTCCGGTGCTCGCCCTGGGCCATCTATTCGAATAGTAACCTTACAATAAGAATTGACATTTGTTAACTTCCGTGCTATCTAGTTGTGTGAGCTCAAGACAAATTTTCGAATTGTCCGCGCCCCGCCCCGTCCAGCCGCGCTCCGGCGCACCCTTGAGAATCCCCAGAACCGCACCATTCTTGTGCAACTCAAAACTGATACACAGCAAAGGACTTAGCGCGCCCATAAACCCCTTAGAATCAGCACTTACAAACTCCTGCGCTATTTTTCGTAACTCATTGAAAATAAACGGTTGCCAAGTCCTTTATAATCAGCACTTACGTGTTTTCGCCTCGCAACTCCTTTGGATTCAGCACTTACATGAAAACACCGGGGGTGGGGGAGGGAGTACCTTTCGAGTTATCCCCCAAGGGCTCGTTCTCGGCTGGCGGAGCGCTACTTCTGCGGTGCGGGTGCCGGTGTCGGAGGCGGAGGCGCAGGTGGCGGCGTGCTCGGCGATGGGGTTGCAGCCCCAGTCGGAGCAGCAGCAGGAGCAGGAGGCGGAGCCCCTCTCGGAACGGGGTGCACAGCAGGCGCGGCGGGGGGAGCCTGCTTCATGTGTTGCGCGGCGTATTGCAAGAAATCCTGCGACACGTCGAGGCTCAGGCTTGCCCAACGATCGTTGTGCGAGATTGCAGTCGAATCGAGAAGTTGGTGCCAGAACGCAAGGAGCTGCGGATCCAGATTCTTCTTGGTTCCTTCGGAGCCGAGCATTCCCTCGGCGAAGAGACGCAGCGTCGTGAGCGCGCCATCGAGCGTCGCCGCTTGGTCCGGCGTCTCGCATTCGCCTTCGAGCGTGAGGCGCAACCGGTCGTTCATCGGCTGCACGGTGAGGTCTCCCCAGTGCATGGAACGAATCAGATCGCTGAGTTGCTGCGACTGGATTCCGGCCGGCGCAAAATTCTGCGGAAGATTCCGCGTGCGCCATACGATAAAGAACGGCACGCCGGCCACGCGAGCGACTCGCGTCGCGAGCGCCGGCCCCTCAGACGAATCTGCCGCGCCGGTAGCGGGTACGCCTTCCGCGCCGAGGTTGTTCGTCGCGGGCGGGGAGAGTATCGCGTCGAGGCTGCCGCTGTCTGAAATCGCAATGCGATTCGCGCCGAGAAAAGTCAGCGCAATGGTTTTTCCCGGCGTGTCCGACTTGATGAGAAAAACTTCCTTGGAACCGCGACGCTCGAGCGTTCCGTTGGCAAGCGCGTAGCTACGAATCTTTTCCTTATCGAATCGCCCTTCGCCGACGGCGATAAGTTCACTTGGCCCGCCCGCGGTATGCTTGCGCGCCACCAGCATCAATCGGTCGAGGTCGGTGGAGTAATCAAATCCCGTGGCGCGCACGAACGCCGTGTAATCCGCGTCTTGCTGTGTGTTCGACGCCACCGACTCCAGCGGCTGCAGCAGCGGCGATGTGCGCAACGCCGCAAGATCGGCGTACATCACCACGTCGGAGTCCGCCGGCGCGTAGTCCGTGAGACTCGTCACCGACGCGGCGCGCGCTCCCCACACGCTCGCTAACCCAAAGTGGTAGCCGCCCGCCACCACGGCCCCCGTCGCCGCGAACACGACAACAGCTCCGATCGCGACACCGCGCCTTGTCCTGATCATGGGTGGCATTGTCTCACCGACGCGGTCGCAGCGGAAGCGTCGCGGCGTTCCCCCCTGCGCCTGGCCGGCGCACCCTCCCGACGTGGTGCATCGTGATGGGGGGCAACACCTCTCCCCTTGCGTACTTCCCCTTGCGCGTGAGGGCCCGGAGCGGTGTATAATGTCGTTTGCGGTGGATCACGGGTGAAAGACTGGCCCACGAGTTGCTGAGCGCCCGTTGAGGTCTCTTGCAATTGGTGTGCCCTTTTGCTATCCTTTTCCGGTTTGCGCCGTGCTGGCGTAGCTCAGTGGTAGAGCATCTGATTTGTAATCAGAGGGTCGGGGGTTCAAGTCCCTCCGCCAGCTGAGATTGGATTCATGGTTTTGTCGGGATTATTCCCGAG
>Ga0187770_10001619_pt1 | contig 12102 bp, 3 predicted proteins | sample 0116_SJ02_MP02_2_FD_133154 | JGI IMG/M metagenome (GOLD analysis project Ga0187770, IMG submission 133154) | Tropical peat soil microbial communities from peatlands in Department of Meta, Colombia - 0116_SJ02_MP02_20_MG | ecosystem: Environmental > Terrestrial > Soil > Wetlands > Peat | place...
GAGGACATGGATTACCTGCAGGGACTGGCTCAATATTTTGCCGACCGGCAGCACAATTACGGATTTCCCGCGAACCTGCTTCCCGATACTTTCAAAAAGGTTCGCCGCTTGCTGAAGCACGAGGTCAATTTCCCCCGTGAGCAGAAGACGCTGATGGAAGCATGGAATCTGTATCGATCCATGAAAGGCGTTCGGGTGCCGCGGCTGATTCAGGCGCTGTGTACATCAAGAATTACCGCGCTCACTGAGGAGCGGGGGATCAAGGTGACGGACGCAGCGGCCGGTCTGCCGGCCGCGCGGCGCAGGAAAGTGGCCGAGCAACTCATCGAGGCGCTGATCGCCGTCCCGCTTTTGGCTTCGCAGGAAGACGCCATTTTTCACGGCGATCCGCACGCCGGCAATCTGCTCTACGACAACCGCACCGGAGAGCTGACGATCATCGACTGGGCGCTGAGGGAGCGTTTGAGCCGCGATCAACGGCGGCATCTCGCGCTTCTGTTTCTGATGGTCAGCTTGCGCGATCCCATCGGCACAGGCAATGAAGTTCTGGCCCTCACGCAGCAGCACATCCGAAGCGCGTCGCCGAAGGGAAGAAGGGTCGCGGAGATGGTCAAGCTTTTTGTCGACGAACTTCCGGCGTGGCGTCTGCCCAGCGGCGCGGATGCGATGAGGCTTCTGGAACGCATTGCGATGAAGGGCATCAAGTTCCCTGGATCGCTGATTATGCTGTCGAAGGTCGTGTTCACGCTGGATGGAATTCTCGAAGATGTGGGCGGATCGGGCAGTGGCATGGGGTTCGCGATCGCGCGCCACGTGGCCCAGCATTGGATAAAAAATCGAAAAGAGTTCCGCTCGCCTCTGATGGCCAAAGACTGGATCACGCTCCAGTGCAGCGCCCTGCTGTACACGAGCCGTTTGTGGCTGCAGAGCGAGCAGGCCATCCTGGATCGGCTGCTGCCCGCAGCTTCGCCGGCTCCGCTCGCGTCAGCGTGAGGAAGCTTCAGGCAGCGTACTTCCGGGGTTTGTCGTTCCAGCCGGTTTCCGCCGCTGGAGGAATGAAGCTCATCGCACGTTCGGCCAGCGCAGTGATCGTGAGGCTGGGATTGACGCCGAGGTTGGCCGACACTACCGATCCGTCGCAGATGTACATGTTCTTATAGTTGAAGACGCGGTGTTGAGCGTCAACCACTCCGTGGCGGGGATTGTCGGCGATCACGCAACCTCCAATGCAGTGCGCCGTGCCGGGAACGTCGAAGAGGATTTCCGGAAGCATACTCATGGGAAAACCTCCCGTGATTTGCGCGAGTTTTTCTGCGAACTCGTTGGCCTTGGGAATGTAAGTTGGCACCTTCTCGCCCCGGCTGACCAGAAACTTCCGGAAAGGCCAGAACCACGGGCGTTGCCAGCGCATCTCGATCTCTGCATCGAGCGCCTGCATGCAAAGCAGAATCACGAACTCGCGGGCCCAGCCCAACGGTTGCAGCACTCTTATCGTCTTGAACGGATGACGGAACAGAGAGGACATCACGTTCTTCAGCCAGAGAGCAATGCGCCGCGGACCCGGATGGCCATTGGTGAGGATGGTAGTCAGAAAGCCCATTGCGTCGGAACCACTCGGATAACGTACCGCTTCAATGTGGGTGTGCTCGTCGATATAAATGCCAGAGCCGATCGCAATGCCCTGCGACACATCCTCGGAGCAGCCTGGCGTGCGTGCGCCGATGAGTGATTCGGAGTTGGTGCGCACGTGTTGGCCGAGTTGGCTGCTGACGGCCGGCAGTGATCCTTTTTCCTTGAGCCGGAAGAGAAGTTCCATTGTGCCCAGCGAGGAAGCGGAAAAAACCACGCCGCGAGAGGTGAAGCGCCCAGGCTGCCGGCGAATCCACGCAGTGGATTTCACCGTGGATACGGCATAGCCGCTGCTGCCATCGCTGGTTCCATTCAGCGGCTCGACATTTACAACCCGTGTCTCTGGAAAGATCTGTGCACCGTGCTTTTCGGCGAGATACAGGTAGGTGATGTCGAGCGTATTCTTTGCGCCATACCTGCAACCCATCATGCAGCCACCGCAGCCGATGCAAGTGGTGCGCGCCGGACCTTCCCCACCGAAGTATGGATCGGGAAAGTTCTGATTGCCCGACGCACCCTCTGCTGGTTCGAAGATTCCAACCTTGGTGTGGTAGAAAGTTTCTCCAGAGCCCGCGGCCACCGCCGCTTTTTGCAAGAGACGGTCAGCGGGTCCCAGGATTTTGTTTTCCGTCACACCCAGCATCCGCGAAGCGGTTTGGTAGTGCTGGGGCATTTCCGCCTTCCAATCGGCCAATCCCCTCCAAGACCCCGCTTCCCAAACTTTTTCAGGCGGCGAAAGCAAAGTGCAGGCGTAGGTGATTGATCCGCCACCCACGGCGCAACCGTGGAAGATGGTTACGTGCTTGAAGAACCGCATGTTGAAGAAGCCGCGCAGACCAAGGTTGGGACGCCACAACCAGCGGCGAATCGACCAACTGGTGCGCGGCAGATCATCCGGCGTCCAGCGCCGGCCCATCTCTATGACGGCAACTTTATATCCCTTCTCCGCCAGTCGAAGCGCGGAGACACTGCCGCCAAAACCGGAACCGATGACGATGAAGTCAAAATCGAATTGGTTGTCGCGGTGTGCCATACAAATTCCAAGGATGACAAGCAAACTGAGCCGCTCCAAATCCCAACGTGCAAACCGCGCATCCGCTACGCGCAACGGGAAACGCCGTCGAAGAAGTGCGCGGGGATGGCTAAAGCAATCGGCGAATCCGGCGGCGGATCGGCTACTACGGTTCGCAGGATGTTGTCCTTATATTGCCACCAGCCGTGGAAGACCTTGCCTGGGAAGACCTGGCCTGGGACAGCCCAGCCGCCGGTATAACGAACCACCAACCGGCTCCAGCCATGGAGGTCGCACGACGCTTCAAAAGGGCTAACGACCGCGCAACGGGTGTCGAGTCGAAGCCCTGCACGCACCGCCTTGAGCGCGCTTTCTTTCGCACTCCAAAGCAGGGCCAGGAGCCGATTGCGGTCTGCTGCAGATGCACGCGCCACCAGCGCTTGCTCTTCGAGCGTGAAGTAGTCGGCGAGAAATGCGTCGCTGTGGGGTTCGACCATTTCCAGATCACATCCCATTTCCACGTGGGACTTCACAACTGCACAAGCCGCGATGCCATCGCGGTGACTGAGCGAAATAGTGACTCCCGCTGGTCGATTGTTGAAAAAGGCTTCCGGAGCGCCGGAGGGCGCCGGACGAATCTCCATTTTCCTGAAAATTTCAGGATGGGCGGGAACGTCCAGACAGACGGACAAGGCTCGCTTCGCGGTCCAGCGTCCCAACCGCCAGTCGGCGCGGCGCTTAGAAAAGCGCCTGTTTTTCAGGTAAACCGCTTCGTTATGGTTTAACCAATCAATTTCCGCCGGCACATCTACTTCGGTTTGTTCGAGCCAATAAACATTCATCGCATTCACACCGGCCTGAGACTAGGCCGCTTCCGCGTTCGTAATTTTCGATACCGCAGTTTTTGATTTTGCAGATCTTGATTCTTCCTCTCTTCGAATTCCGCGTTCGACTGCATGGATAAGATAGGGACGCAGATTTGCGGGCGGAATAATGTAATTGAGAGCACCCACGTCGAGAGCCCGCTGCACGCTGTGGATGCGGTCAAACTCGGCGGCCATCTCACCCAGTTTTTCGGAGTGAACCACTTTGAAAATTTCATCCCACTGGGCGCGTAGCCGGCCTTTCTCCGCGCCTTCAGCTTTGGCTATCGCCTCGCTCAGTGGCTGCAGGCGTGGATCTTTCCTGGCTTTGGCTTCGAGCTCACTAGCAAAAACCACGCCTGCCGCGGGAGCGCCGCCGATGACGGAAGCGAATGTACCCTCGAGGGCCGCCACCTCGAGGTTTTCATTCAGCGTCCGCGAGAAAACCACATAAGCGCCTCCGTGATAGCGGGAGATCACACAGAAGACGATGGGACCTTTGAAGTTGACTACGGCCCGGCCGATTTCAGCGCCGTACTCGAGCTGCAGCCTGCGCATCGACTCGGGTGAGCCATCGAATCCTGACAGGTTGGCCAGGACTACGACCGGCCGATTGTTGCTGGCCGCGTTGATGGCGCGCGCAACTTTCTTGGAAGATTGCGGGAAGAGCGTACCAGGAGTCCACTGGTCGGGCCCATCGGCGGGGACAAATCCTAACCGCGGCAAAGGCTGGGATTCGATACCGATAAGACAAACCGGATAGCCCCCGAGATGGGCATCCCACACGACGGCGACTTCCGCCGCGCGCATGCCGGCCCAGCGCTCCAGCGGGGCGTGATCCTGATCCGCGACCGCCATCATGACTTTGCGGATGTCGAAGGATTTCTTGCGGCCTGGGTTGGTTTCGTCCGACAGGATCTCGCCGACCGTTGCGAAACCGCCGTCACCGTTGCTGTTCTTTCCGTGCGGACATACGCGCACATCCCGATCAACAGGATCGGTGGTCGGAGCTTGCCGGGGAAAACGCTCACCGGGAGCCACGTAGGTGTGCTCGTAGTGGCGCAACAGAATGTGGCAGGCTTCATCGATGTCTCTTGCCCAGTACTGCGCCTGACCGTTGATGCCCATGATGCGATCGTAACCGCCGATTCCCTGGTTGTCCTCGGCCGAGACGGACCCTGAGAACTCCAAGGCTCGCTTGCCTGTGAGCACCATCGCCGCTTTCGGGGTCATGATCAAGATGCCGCGGGTGTGCATGAGCATAGTGGCTTCGGCATTCCAGTAAGGCTGGGCGCCGACATTGACGCCGTTGACCACGAGATTTACTTCACCGCCCGCTTGCGTGAAGTCCACCAAGCCTCGCAGGACGCGAGCGATCCAATCCATGTTTTCTACACCGCTGTCCATCGAGATCTTGGCCCCAGCCGAGAGGGGGAACCATTCCAGCGGGATGCCCTCGGCACGCGCCAGGTCCAAACCGCCGAGAATTCGGCGACATTCTGGCTCAGCGATTGCCCCCAGATCTTTGCTCGGATCTCCAAGCAATAGAACGCGCTCCATACCCTCCGGATACCTGCTGGTGAAGTTGCGGATCACGCCCACGATGATGTTGGCTTTGTTCTGGCCGTAGGGGCGATCGACGGAAACGAGGCGTCCGGCAGAGTCAAGATCGTGCTCGACAAAATCGCCGGCGGGAAATTCCGCGCTCGTATGTTCCGCGGCGGGCGTGAGCATTTTGATGATTTCGTAAGGATAGATAAACCCACGCTGGCGCATGCGTACAACCTTCTGGTCGTACTCGGTGAGCGGTTTGATGGGTTGCGGCTGGTCAGCGGGGCGGAACGTGATGAGCATGCCTCTTCCGCCCGGGCTGGAGATACGCACCACCATATCGCGCAACTCGCCGGTCGTCGGGTTGGGAATGTGGGCGCGCACAACCACTTGTTCGAGCCCCAGACCTTCCGTGGCAGGCGCAAGTCTACGCACCAGGTCGCGCAATTCTTCCCGCTTAAGATTCAACGGCGGCCACACATTCAGCAGGATGCGATTCCAATGGAGGCGTTGATAGTTCAAGCGCCGCGACTGAAACAGGCGGATACCGGCCATTGCCTCCGTTAACATGCGCTCCAGATACGGCAGTTGTACGACGCGGCCCGTTTCATCGCGGACTGGGGTCACGTCGCGCACTTCTGCGCACGCGAACAAACGCTCGTCCTTAGGATTGTCATGGGCAACGGCGTGGAGCAGATACACATCTTCGACGGAGGGCAGACGCTCAATTTTGAAATTGCTAAGCCGCCAGAGATGCAGGCGCTTCCCCAGCATGGGATGAATGCCGCGGTAGAACTTTTCTTCTTCGTAACCCTTCCCGCTGGGACGATAGGTGAAATGCATGCCGGATTTACCCCGGAGGTGACCGGCTCCGGCGGCGGTCACGACGATGCGCCGGATGGAACGGGGGAAGCCCACCTGGTTGAGCACCGACTGCAATTCCTGCTGCGTTGCCTCGGGATCGCTGAGGCGTTCGGAATGGAAAATGTAGAAATCGATGACGATGTCGTGGTCGGCCGGGACGTTCACAATCATGGGGAACAGCGCGCGGGCTGCGTCGGCGAGGCGGGAGTATTCGGCATGGGTGGTGAACACGTGAATGCGCTTACCCTCGTAATCGTACTCAGCTCTGGCACAGCATTGTCCGTCCAACGCTAGGGAGCAAAAGTTCGTGAGTTTTCGAATGCGGTAGTAGCGCCAGGTCAGAGCTTCCAACATCAGTTTGCGCATAGACTGGTCGGCGCCTGCAAACCTGCTGGAAACCAGGCTGAACAGCGGCTGTGGACATTCGATCAAGGTGCGCACTCTGTGGTGCCGGTCTGCGGCGCCGGGATTGGCAGCCAGGTAGTTGAGATGTTCCTCCATCTCGTCGTACACCTGCTGGCGCGCCCGCTCAAACAGAGATTGATCGAAGTAGCGATAGCGCACTTCACGTGCCAGGTCGGCGACCGCCGGATAGAGGCCGCTGGTCAGGGAAATGATTCGGTCAAGCAGCGCCCGACGGGATTCCTCCACGGGAGACGACTGCATCTGGACGTGCTGCAGACGCCGGTCGAGAATGCTCAGAACCGGCGCGATTTGCTGCTCTATGCGTTGATGCGATTTGTAAATCCAGAGCAAGCTTTCTTCGAGCGCGGGCGAGCGATCCAGGGTTTTCACACCGTAGTGCGCCAGAGCGCGCCTGAGGGAACTGACAAAAGCTGGCGGGAGTCCTTCCCCGCAGGTCTCTAACATGCGCAGGTAAGAGAACAGACAAGCTTCGGCGCTGGGCGCTTCGCCGCTGGACCGGTGATTCACCCCGGGCTCGCGTTGGAACAGAAAACATATATCGACGAAGATGTTCAGAATTTCATCTTCGCGTTGATTTATTTCGTCGCTGTCCACGGGGCAATTCTGGCTCCATTCGGTGAATAGCCGCGCGGCATGCTTGGGATCTACGTCGAAGCCCAACATGAGCTGGCGCAGTACATCCAGACTCTGAAGACAGCCGAGTTGGGTGGTTTTTCCGTTGCCGCCGGGAAGGAGGGAACTGCCAAAGACCACTCGCTCCGAGTCCACAACTGTGTCGCCTTCGGCAACAGGGTCGATCTGCAGGAGCGGGGCGCCCGTATCCACCTGCACGTTGGGTATGGTCATCACTTGCCGGACTTTTCCGGCGAACGGGGCCAGGACCGGCATTTCCATTTTCATGGCTTCGAGAACCGCCAGACGGTCTCCCGCCGCAACTGTGTCGCCCGGCTTGACGGCAATGGAAACCACGACGGCGGGGGCGGGTGCGTGCACGATGCCTCCGTCGTCGCGGTCGATCTGGTGTGAGACGCCGTCTACTTCGATCCGGTAACTCAGTCCCTGGACTACAGAGACGATGCGAAAGCGCTGACCGAAAACGGCGAGCCGGCATTCGAATGGACCCAGGCGGTCGATCTCAGCGTCAATGCGCGATTCATTTACCTCAACGCGGTATTGCTGAGGACCGAGGCGGTAGGTCTTCGGCGAGTAGGACTGGCCTCGGTAGCGTAGTTCCGCAATCCGGCCTACTTCACTGCGCACTTGTGGCCGCCCCCGCACGGCCGACGCGTAGAACTGCGCCTGCTCTACCGCCAACTGGGCGTCGTAGGACTCGATGGCAGCTTGAACCAGGGCAACATCGGCGTAACGACGGGAGAGGTGCTTACCAGTTGAGGCCAAGTGGTCGAGCCACGCATTATGAAATTCTCCACTCTGCACTTCGGGGCGGCTCAGCAATTCCACCAGAAACGATTTGTTGCTGGCTCCGCCCTTAATGACGACAACACTCGCCTGCAGTGCCCGCTGCAGGCGGGAAAGGGCTTCTCTCCGGTTCTGGCCGTAGGCGATGATCTTGGCGATCATTGAATCGAACTCCGAAGGGATGGCGTCACCCTCTGCCACTCCAGTGTCGATGCGCACGCCCGGGCCGGGAAGAATTCTGAAACGTTCGATAGCACCGGGCGCCGGAGCAAAACCATTCTCCGGGTCTTCCGCGTTCAGCCGCACCTCGATGGCGTGACCGATGGTGGGCGGCGGCTCGCCTTCCAGATGGCCGCCGCGGGCGACATCAATCTGAAGCTTCACGAGATCGAGTCCGGTCGTACATTCGGTTACTGGGTGTTCGACCTGCAACCGGGTGTTCATCTCCATGAACGAGAAGCGATTGAGTTCCGGTTCATAGAGGAACTCGACCGTGCCAGCGTTGTGATAGCCGGTTGCCTGACTCAGTCGCACAGCTGCCTCACGCAGCGCGCGGTCTTGCTCTGGAGAAAGCGCCGGCGAGGGTGCTTCTTCGAGAATTTTCTGGTGGCGGCGCTGGATGGTGCAATCGCGCACGCCGGCCGCCCACGTGGTTGCGTAGTGGTCAGCAATAATTTGGACCTCGACGTGGCGCGCGCCATGCACCAGTTGCTCCAGGAAAACGGTGGGATCGCCGAAGGCTTTGAAAGCCTCGGCGCGGGCGCTGGCAAAGGCTTGGGAGAGTTGATCCGCCGAACGCACCAGGCGAATCCCGTGACCACCACCTCCGGCCGTGGCCTTGATAAGAAGTGGATAGCCCAGGCGCTCGGCATGGCCGCACGCGTCGTGGAATGTTTCCACCGGGCCATCGCTCCAGGGGGTTACCGGCACCCGCGCCTGCTCGGCTAATCGTTTGGAGGCAATCTTGTCGCCGACACGCCGCATCACATCGCCATCCGGTCCAATAAACACGATGCCTAACTGATGGCAAAGATCGGCAAATGCGGCGTGCTCGGCCACAAAGCCCCATCCCACCCACACCGCTTCTGCACGCGCTTCGGTTAGCGCACGCTCGAGCCGGTCATAGTCGACGTAACTGCTTTTGATCTGCTTAGTGTTTGGGTCAAGCACTTGCGCGGGACCGAGACACAGTGCCTCGTCGGCTTCACGCACGAACATGCTATGGCGGTCAGGCTCGGTGAAAAGCGCGATGGTGCGCAACGACGTACCGAATTCTTGATTGAAATCGCGGGCCGCGTGGATGAAACGCATAGCGGCTTCGCCGCGGTTCACGATGGCTACGCGCTGAAACTCGTGGTTCATAAGTCCTCCGATCAACGATCGTCAGGACATAAATTCGCCGGGCAACCTCTTTCATCTTCTTCATGCAGCGACGGCTTGCAGTGATATTGCAGCCTGTAGCGCTTTCAACCGCTCGGCCTCCACTGCGCCGGGCAGTGCGACCGTGCGATACCCGCTAAGCTGCAGGTGGCGGTTTCCTTTCGCGTCGACAACCCCCGCGTCAAAGCTGCCGTGATCCTTGATCGTGACCACGGCGTACAGGCGGGCGCCGTCTGGCTCAGGAGCCGGCAATAAGAAAGTAGAAACGCGATCGATGTGCAGTGGCAGACCCATGCGGCCCTGCACGCCCATCTCCCAGAGGCCGGCCGTCTGGAAGCAAAGCTCTATCAGACGCGGCGCAATCAGTATCGGCAATTCAGACGGCAGGTGATTCGCCGGCAGGTCTTTCGCCAGCAGGCCGACAATTCGGTTTCCGTCCCCCCACGCCCGCTCCACAACCTGGTATGCGGGTCCGTGGAAGTAGAGGCGATAGATGTCGGCCGCTTCGATGATGTGTCCTTCAGGAGAGCCCAGCGCCGGTACGCTTACAGCTTTGGGCGTCTGCTTTGTGAGGCGCACGCGCGCGGTGAAATGAGTCGTCACTTGCGGTTCGGCCTGGTTGGGGAGCGTTCGGCGCCCGGTCAAGCGGCAGTCCGCGAGCAAGTCATTGCGCTCAGGATGGATTGCTGCCTCAATAGTGACAGCACGCGGTTCACTCCGATAAAACTTAAAGGGCGCCAGGAAATTTACATCTTCGATGGCCTCGATATGCCAGCCGGGAAGCAGGCATTGGGCAGCTTCGGCGAACGCCTCGATGCCCATGACTCCGGGCAGTACAGGTGTGCCGTCAATTTGATGATCGTGCAAGAACGGCTGAATCGCCGGGTCCAGCGTGGTCTCGATCTTGAGGCCGCTGTGCAGACCTGCGCCTGCCAGCTTGCCGATCATGGGTCCTTGTAGAAGAGAACTCTTCGAGGCGGCGGCTGATGCATCCAGCCCGCCCGTGGCATCCCACTCATTGAGCAGAACACCCAGACGCAGACCGATAACAATTTCACCCTTGGCGCCACCGGCAGTGAGTTCGCGGCGAATGAGAGGAATGCCAGCCTCAGGCGGCAGCATCTCAATACCTGCCAGTTCCATCATCTTGGGGATGGAGCCGCGAGTGGCCATGCCGATGCCGCCCCACGCCGTCCAATCGATCACGATGCCGCGTGTGGCCGGGCGGGCCGTGCGGAAGCTCGAAGTGATCTTGCACAGCAGATCGTTGGCCGAGCTGTAATCGGTTTGTCCGGCGTTGCCGAAGCGTCCGGCGATCGAACTGAATGCGACCGTCGCTCCAAGAGGCATGTCGCCGATGGCATGCAGAAGATTGAACCAGCCATCGCTCTTGACGTCGAAAATGAGATCGAATTCACGCGCATCTTTGTCGGGCAGGGAGTGGCTGCGCTCCATGCCTGCGGCATGCAGTAGCACGTCGATGCGGCCGCTTCGCTCACGCACCTGGTTGATCACATTGGCGACGGCGTCCGCGTCGGTGAGGTTCACGCTGAAGTAATGCACCCTGCCGCCGGCGGCGCGCACGGCTTGGATAGCATTGCTCGCCGCTTGCGCCCGCTCGAGGGCTGCCAGCTCTTTTTCTACAAGCGCCGGCGTGGCGCGCTCGCCACGCGCCTGGATGCGGGCGAACAGGTCACGCTTGAGGCCATCTTTCTCGGTCGCGAAGCGCTTGAGATCGGGATTCTCGGGATCAGGCTCGGGCACGAGATCGAGCAGATAGAACGTGCCTCCGGAAGCCGCTGCCAAATCGGCGGTGATGGCCGAAACGATGCTTCCAGCCGCGCCGGTGACTACAAAGATGGTGTTGCTGTCCAGGGTTAAGCCAGGCTTGCCATCGGCGGCGAGTTGTTCGTGCAGCCCAACCGTCCAGCGCAAACCCTCTTTGTAGCCGATTTCGACTGCGCCGGGATCACGCAGGGCTTCCTCGATCAGGATGTCGGCGACCTCTGAGGGTTTTCGTTCCGCTTCGAAGTCGACGGCCTTGACCAGAGCCTCTGTTCGCTCGCGCTTGTACGTTTTCGTGAAGCCGACGACCGCACCACCTAACGGCGCTGTCGCACCGGCCTCATCGTAACCATGTTGTCCACCCAGCCGCGTCGCCGATACCAGGAACGTGCCGGACGTTGCAATCTGCTCGTAGAGAATGCGCATGGTTGCGTACTGCGATTTGACTCGCACCCGCAGGGCCTCATGCCAACTGGCAAGGTTCATAGCGTTGAGGTTTCCTTCGTTGTCAAGCCCAGGGAGCCAGTACACTCCGTGTATTGGGCCTGCGCCCAGCCAGTTGTTGAGAAGAGTGGCGAGTGTGTCGGCGTCGGGGGCATCTTTGATGCGGAGAACTTCCACGCCCATGGTTTGCAGCCGTTGCGCGAGGGCATCTCCTACGCCGGACTTGTCGGGCATGATGACGACGCGGCGGCCGGTCTCGAGTTTCACTCCGGTTGGTTTGCAGAGGTCGAGCGGTGGCCGCAAGGTGGGAACAGGCACACGGCGCGGAACTAAATTGGCAGCGTCGAAGTTGGCGGGAGCCGGACGGGCTGCAATGGGCTTCGAACTCACAGATGCAGACACTGCCGGTTTCTTCTGCTCCGGCTCTGGTTTCTGTTGCGCGGCGGAGGGGCTGGCGGCGGGCGCTTTAGCCACGCCGGGTTGCCGATCGTGGGCAAACTTGATCACGTGTGACAAGGTTGGAAAGTCTCGCAGCTTGAGATTTTCATCACGCGGAATGTTGTACGCCGCTCGCACGGCCGCGAACATTTCCGCCTGTTTCACGGTGTCGATGCCGAGATCGGCTTCGAGATCGAGGTCCAGGTCCAACATGTCTTTGGGATAACCCGACTTGTCAGCGACAATCTCCAGGACCTTCTCTTTGATGGCATCGTCCGTTGCCGCTTGGGC
>Ga0187770_10001620_pt1 | contig 12099 bp, 10 predicted proteins | sample 0116_SJ02_MP02_2_FD_133154 | JGI IMG/M metagenome (GOLD analysis project Ga0187770, IMG submission 133154) | Tropical peat soil microbial communities from peatlands in Department of Meta, Colombia - 0116_SJ02_MP02_20_MG | ecosystem: Environmental > Terrestrial > Soil > Wetlands > Peat | place...
AGAACGCGACTCCCGTTTCTTTTTTGAGGCGATCCAGGGCTTCCGGATAGATCACGACAAACACTCGTTGAGGGGAGTTGAAAATCTCAAAGAACCGTTCCTTACTTTGAATGCTCTCGATATAAGGCTGCTTGGTATAGTAAAGCAGCCCGTTCGACTTGAGAGAATAGGTCTTGAGGTCATCTCCTGGCCCCATCCTTCTTAGAATTCTCTCCGAAAATGCCCTGGCTGACTTCTGCGGATCGAACCTGGGCAGAAGAAAACTGACATGGAGGTGGAGGAGAATGAAAGCGATCATAAGACTGATGAACGAAGCCCATCGCTTTTTCTTGATAAGAAATAACAGAGAGAAAAACGAACTGATCGACAAATAAGAGAGGACGGAGAGCGCTAAGAAGTGATAGTCCATCAGAGCCGGATAGAACCTTTGCGGAATCTTTAACAGGAACAAGACAGCGCCGGCGAAGAATAAGAGAGTCAAAAGGAGGAGGCCAGGCAGAAATCCCTTCTTCCCCTCCTCTGATTGAAACCCGTGATCCCACACAGCGCCAACCATCAGCGCGGCTGCCGGGTAAAGGGGCAAGAGATAGTTATCTTTCTTTCCTTTGGACACGGTGAAAAAAAGGAAGATAAAAAAGAACCAGATCGAGAGAAATAGGAATTCCTTCCTTTTACCAAACTTTTTACGTAATCCTAAAACGAATCCGGCAGGTAAAAAAACGATCCACGGGACAAATTCTGCCGGAAAGCGGATAAGATAGAAATAGAACGGCTCCTCATGAAAATGTCTTCCTCCCTCCACATACGTCCCGAGCGCCTGTTTAAAAAGGATCCAATGGATGTAATCTTTTCCTCCAACCCAACAGGCGGGTATCCACCAGATCAGGACAACTATTACAGAAAGGAGAAACCCCAGGAGAAGCTCGCGGCACCAAAACTTCCTCAGATTCTTTTGAATACCTGCCAAGATCAGAAGGATAGGCAGCGTAAGATAAGCGGCCGGCCCTTTCGTCAGGATCGCAAGCCCGGTAAAGAGGCCGGCCAAAAGGTAACACCTCCGGCGACGCTCCTCCTTCTCGTAGCCCAGATAGAAGAAAAAGAGGGTTAGAAGGAAGAAGAGCGTGAAAAGAGAATCAAGCATCACCCACCGCGATAACTGGGGAAACAGGATGCAGGTTCCCAGAATCATCGCGGAAAGGAATCCGGCTCTGAGACTAAAGAGTCTCTCGCCAATTAGGAAAGTGATGAAAAGGGCTACCAACCCCGCCAGGGCCGAGGGAAGACGATTGGCCAGCGCGTTATTTTCTCCCACAAAGAAAGCGGAGAGATTGACCAACCAAAAGGAAAGAGGAGGTTTCTCTGCATAAACCTCTCCGTTGAGATGGGGCAGAATCCAATTCCCCGTTTCTTCCATTTCCCGGGCGATCACGGCATATCGGGTTTCATCCGGTTCCCATAAATCCCTTCCTCCCAGGTTGAAAATGAATAGAACCATCCCGATGGCGAGTAAAGCAAAGATGCATTTTCTTCTTACATCCATGGTGTAGGTTCTTTCAAAATCTATGCCCATTGAAGAAGCATAAAATCTTATCGGTCTATTGGAACCAACGTTCCAAAGATAGGTAATTTTTTTGGGAAAAAATTATAACATAAAGATCAAAAAAGTGGGGTGGACACGTCCAAAATTTATGTTAAGATTTCTTAATAATATTGAAAAGGTTCCCATTAGATATTATACACTTTGGACATTTGCATCATTATTTCAGCCAAGTCTGTACATTAATGAACTTTTGGAGCAAGAACAGGACCCCTTTCATTTAAAATCGTCTTGAAAAATCAGGCAGTTAAGACGGGGAAATTTATTGGCATCATTTTTGCGGCATCTTTTTAAAATAATCAAACTGGACAGCAATAACAAATCCAAATTTTCCTTAAGATTGCCGTACAGGAGGCATGGATGTCCACAATCGAGAGACTGAAAAAACTCTTTATCAATAAATTTGATTTTAACGTTGAGGAACTCAAGCCTGATACGACACTCGAACATTTGGGTCTCGATTCCCTTGATAAGATCGAATTCATGTTTGATATCGAAAATGAGTTCAAAATCAAAATACCTGATGAAGAGTTCAAAGTGACGACGATCCAGGATATGGTCGATGCGGTTGACCGATTCGTATCGGAGCAAGTATCGCGTTCACCAGATCTTGCGATGAGTCATTAAAAACGGGTGGACGACTGAAGGGGGATTTTTTTTGGATGAAACGTAGAGTTGCCGTTACTGGAATGGGAATCATTTCCCCGTGCGGAAATAACATCGGTGATTTTTGGGTCAAGGTCGCGGCGGGCAAGTCCGGGGTTAGAAAAATTTCATCCGAATACGCAAACCTTCTTTCCGCAAAAATCGCAGCCGAAGTCGATTTCAATCCTTCCGATTATTTTGGCAAAAAACAAGTCTCTTACCTGGATCGCGTCAACCAATTCGCTTTAGCCGCGGCTTCGGAGGCCTGGAAAGATGCAGCCCTCTCTCTCGATGCAAAGGAAAAAGAACGATCAGGAGTCTATATGGGTGTAGGGTTAGGGGGTGCGAATGCCATAGAAGATGGTTACGTCCGATTGTTCAAGCAGAACGAGGACAGAGTAAAACCCTTATCTGTCCTGATGATCATGAATAACGCCTCCGCCTCCTACATCTCAATAGAGTATGGACTCACGGGGCCATGTTTGACGATATCCACGGCTTGTGCTTCGTCGGCAAACGCAATAGGTGAGGCCTTCCGACAGATTAGAGACGGCTATGCGGATGTGATGCTCGCGGGAGGGGCTGAGTCCTTTTTGACTTATGGGTGTTTCCGAAGCTGGGAGGCCCTGAGGGTCCTCGCGGCGGAAGACCCTGAGGACCCTTCAAAATCTTGCAAACCTTTCTCGAAAAATCGCTCCGGGTTAGTGCTTGGCGAGGGAGCTGCCGTAGTCGTCCTTGAGGAGTTGGAACGCGCCATTCACCGTGGCGCCCCGCTCTATGCCGAGATCATCGGCTACGGTTCCACCTCCGATGCATTTCATATCACCAAGCCTTCCCTTGAGGGACAGTCTCGAGCTATCTCCGAGGCCCTCGGAGACGCCGGAATATCGCCCGAAACGGTGGATTATATCAATGCCCACGGCACCGCAACTCAGTGGAATGACCTACTGGAGACCCAGGCTGTCAAAAAGGTATTCGGCGATGGCGCTTACAAGATCCCTATCAGTTCTACAAAATCGATGCATGGCCATGCGATCGGAGCGGCGGGCGCTATCGAGTTCATTGTCTCCCTTCTTGCTCTCAAGAATCAAGCCATCCCTCCGACGATCAACCTTGATCAACGCGACCCGGAGTGCGACCTCGACTATGTTCCGAACATCGGCCGCAAAGGGGTGAGGGTGAATACGGTGATGTCAAATTCATTTGCCTTTGGAGGCACGAATGCGGTCCTTCTCGCCAGGAAAATGTGAAAAAGGCAGAACCTATATGTTTTTCTGCGATTTCGATGGGACGGTCACAAGAGAAGATGTGATCGACCGAATCCTCGAAGAATTTGCCGACCCGATGTGGCAGCAGATAGAGCAAGCCTGGGTCAATGGAGAGATGGGTTCCCGTGACTGTCTTGCCATGCAAACCAAGCTTATCAAGGCGAAAAAACAGGATCTCCTCGATTTCGTAGAGGGGATCGACATCGATGAGACGTTCGTTGATTTCGCAAGATATTGCAAGAGTAAAGCCATGGAGATCGTTATCCTCAGTGACGGAATCGATCTGTTTATAAAATCCATTCTGAAACGATACGGGTTGGAGGACATCCACGTGTTCTCGAACGGCCTAGCCCGCACCAACGGACATTTCGAGATGACCTTTCCTCATTTGAGGAACGATTGTTCGAGCAGAAGCGGCATGTGCAAGTGCCGGATCATGGAAGCGCTTTCCGGTCCGGGAAGAGTCAACATTCTCGTCGGCGACGGCCGCTCCGATTTTTGTATCGCGAACAGAGCGGACTTGACCTTTGCCAAATCCGCCCTCTTAGATTTTTGCAGGGTTAAACAAATCCCATATATTGCGCACAGCGAATTTGGGCAGATCGTCGGCTGGCTGAGGAATCAACCAGGACAACGCGTCGTGTCACGCGACAAAAGACTTTTATCCGTCGTGGCTTAAGGGAGCCGGAATGGTCGACGATCAAGAACTGGTCAGGAAAGATTCCATCTACTGTTCCCATGGGGACACCGTCCATTATGCGGAGCCTCCAAAAATCTTCAGGGGATGCGAAGGCTGCTTCCTCTTCGACAGCGCGGACATCCCCTACCTCGACCTTCAGATGTGGTATTCCGCGGCGAGTTTCGGATATAAAAACCCGAGACTCCGTGACGCATTCAAGGCCCAGGTCGATACCCTTCCTCAACTTGCCTGCCAATACCTCCATGAGGAAAAAGTTCTCCTTGCAGAAAAACTCTGTCTTGCAAATCAGCGGCGCTTTGAAGAAAAAGGGAGGATTCATTTCAATGTCGGAGGCGCTCAGGCCATTGAAGACAGCCTGAAACTTGTGCGAAACGCCAAGGGGAAGAACCTGATGTTCGCTTTCATGGGAAGCTACCATGGACGGACGCTGGGGGCCTCCGCGATCACTTCGAGTTATCGTTACAGAAGAAGGTACGGGCATTTTTCAGACCGAGCCCAGTTTATTCCTTATCCCTACTGCTTCCGGTGTTATTATGGGAAGAAGCAGGAGAGCTGCGATTTCTACTGCATCTCCCAGTTTGAAAAGCTTTTTGAGACCGAATATTACTCGGTGATCGACGCGAAAGCAAAAGAATCTGAATATGCGGCTTTCTTCGTAGAGCCCATCCAAGCCACCGGGGGCTATATCGTCCCGCCAGAAGGGTATTTCAAGAGATTCAAGAAGATTCTCGATGCCTGGAGAATTTTACTCGTCGATGATGAGATCCAGATGGGGGTCTACAGGACAGGAAAACTCTGGGCCATCGAGAACTTTGAGGTTAGCCCGGACATCATCGTTTTCGGAAAGGCACTCACCAACGGCCTGAACCCATTGTCGGGAATGTGGGCCAAGGAAGTGCTGATTAACCCCACGGTCTTCCCTCCCGGTTCAACGCACTCGACTTTTTCATCGAACCCGCTTGGCACAGGTATCGCTCTTGAGGTAATGGCGATGCTTGAAGAGGAAAATTATGAAAAGAAGGTTTCAGAAAGCGGAGGTTATTTTCTCTCCTTGCTTCGGGATCTCAAGAAGAGACACCCGGAGATAGGAGACGTGGACGGCCTGGGGTTGGCGCTCAGGGTGGAATCTGCAAGTCGGACAGCATCACTCCTGACAGGGAGCTGACGGAGAAAATGTTTCTCGAGGGGTTGAAAGGAACGTTGCACTACAAAGGATCGAAATGCGGGCTGATCTTGGACATCGGGGGGTATTACAAGAATGTCTTCACCCTCGCCCCTTCGCTTCACATCAGCCGGGGAGAAATCGAAATGGCCGTCGAACTTTTCGAGCAACTGATCAACAAATGTAAGAAAGTGTAGGAAGCCTCTATGCCCGATCACAAGATAGAGCTCCCCGGGGGAAATCATTCCGTGCTGCTGATCCACGGTCTGACGGGCAGCCCTTTCGAGATGAAATACCTGGCCAGAAAATTGAATAAGGCGGGGTTTACCGTCAAAGGCCCTTGCCTGGAGGGACATTGCACCACACTCAAGGATCTTTCCAGAACAACCTGGAGAGATTGGTACCAGTCCGTCCGTGACAGTTTCACAGAGATGAAGAAGTCCTCTGATTCGGTATCCGTTGCCGGCCTCTGCATGGGAGCGCTTCTTTCTCTTCACCTCTCTTACGAGTTTGGCTCAGAAGTCGCAGCCGTATCGCTGATTTCCACCACTCTTTTTTACGACGGCTGGAGCCTTCCCTGGTACAAGTTTCTGCTTCCCGTCTCGTACTATATCCCGTTCAGGTATATCTACTCCTACTCGGAAACAGAGCCCTATGGGATCAAAAACGAGGCATTAAGGGAGCGAATTGTCAATCTGATGAAGAATGATTCCATCGCCTATACAAAGACTCCCGCCGCCAGTATCCATCAACTATTTAAGCTGATCAACCAGGTGAAAAAAGAACTCCCCGAGATCGCCACACCGGCCTTGATCCTACACTCCAGAGAAGATGATCTGACGAGTATGAAGAACCCGAACTTTGTCGAGCAGAAGATCGGCTCCAAGGCCGTTCGAAAGATCATTCTGGATAACAGTTATCACATGATGACAATCGATAATCAGAAGGATCGGGTGGCCGAAGAAACAGCGAAATTTTTCTGGGAGCAATTATCCCCCGTGGACCGGAAAAGTCGTTCAACAGGAGACTGCCTACCCAATACCCGTTACCTTTGATTCCTGTTTCGCAAAAACCTGGTCTGACTTTAACGTAAGGAGCCTCGAGCAGATCTCGGGGAAAAAGTAACTGGACACCATCCTCACGCCTTGTAAAAGCTATTAAGCAGAGCATCTTATTGGACTGCTCTCGTTGCCAACTGTGAGGGAAGACTTATTGATTTTCGTGAGAAGGGTTTGCATTCCTTCGCAGAGGTAAAGAGACGATAAAGGTAGACCCTCGATTTACTTCACTATCAACCTCGATGCTTCCCTGGTGGGCGTGTACGATCCACTCCGCAATGCTCAATCCAAGCCCCACTCCGCCGGTTTCCCTCGATCGGGACTTATCCATTCGGTAGAAACGTTTGAAGATCTTCTCTCGCTCCTCTTTGGGAATTCCCATTCCCGTGTCGATGATTTTGACCAGAACAGCAGTTTCATCCTTTTCAACCGTGATATGAATCGCTCCCCGGGGCGTATATTTGATGGCATTGTCAATCAGGTTGGTAAAGAGTTGCTGGAGACGGACCTTGTCCCCTATCACGGTGACCTCTTCAAGAGGCCCTGTTTCCAAGGCAATATTTTTCTGCTCCGCAAGGACCTGGAAAAGATTGCACAGGTCCTTCATCAGATGGTCCAGTCGCAGGGGGGTCATCTTCAACTCCACCTGGGTCGTGTCAGCCTTGGAAAGCAAGATCAGGTCATTGATCATCTGATTCAGGTGGTCAAACTGTTCTATGAAATGGGCTAACCCTTCCTGATACTCTTCGGTTTTTCTCTCTCTCAAGAGTAACACCTCTGCTTCTCCCCTCATGGCACAAATGGGGGTCTTCAATTCGTGAGAGGCGTCGGCCGTAAATTCCGCCATTCGCTTGAAAGAGCTCTCTAACCTGGCAATCATTTCATTGATCGTTTGGATGAGGTCGTCCATCTCATCGTCGGTTCCTCTCGGGGTCAACCGCTCGCCAAGGTTTTGCGAGGAAATGCTTTCAGCCTTCGTGGCAATGTAACCGATAGGAGCGAGGGATCTCCTAGCAAGGATCCACCCTCCCAGTGACCCAAGGACAAGGATGATAGGAAGGACTGCTAAAATATTAGTCCTAAAATGGGACAAATTTTGTTTCACGAAATAAAGATGGGTCCCCAACTGGATGATCTCGCTAAGTTTCCCATTCTTATAAACGGGTGTACTGATGATACGGAATGTTTCTTTCCCCCCGGGACTAGAAATTTCTTCCCGAGTCGCCTTCCCCTTCCTGGCATTGGTCAACACCCAGTCATGAGCGACATGGCCGATCTCTCGAAACTCTTTCGAAACGTAGAGCGGCGTCCCTTCGCTACCCAAAATTTGGAAAAAGAAGGGATAATACTTCCGGGCCATCACTTCGTCTTCGAACCTCATCAAGAAATAGGTCTCCTTGGGCTCCTTCGACAAGACCCTCTCCATCTCCGTTGTTTCATCGAGGAGAAATTGGTCAATCTCCTTGAGGAGTCGATACCTCAGACCCACGTAAAGGACCAGGCAAACCACGATCGCAGAGCCCAAGAAGGTGAGGACATACCAAAGCGTCATCTTAAAATCTGTCCTCCGGTAAAACTTACCCCCGATCTTCCAGGACATATCCAACCCCTTTCACCGTGTGGAGGAGCTTCGGCTCAAAATCCTTATCGATCTTATTCCGAAGATGAGAGACATGGACATCAATGATATTCGTGGAGGTATCGAAGTGATAATCCCAGACTTTCTCGGAGATCATCGTTCGGGTAATGATTTGGCCTGGGTGTCTCATGAAAAATTCAAGAAGGACATATTCTTTCGGGGTGAGTTCGATCCTTGTCTTTTCCCGGAAAACCCGATGGCCATCCGGCTCTAAAATGAGGTTGGCCATCTGTAATCTTGAGGGATGAGTGACGGCCTTATCCCTTCGGATGATGGCTTGGATCCTGGCCAGCAATTCGTTAAAGGAGAAAGGCTTGGTCAGGTAGTCATCCGCCCCTAAATTTAAACCCTGAACGATGTCACTCTCGGAATCTTTAGCGGTCAGAAAGATCACGGGGGTTTGAATGTCCATGGATCGGATCTTCTTCAGAACCTCCTTCCCGTCCATTTTGGGAAGTAGGATATCGAGGACGATCAAATCATATTGCATATGAAGGGCAGCGTGAACCCCTTCTTCTCCGTCCACGGCCACATCTACAGAAAATGAATTTTCCGATAGCCCTTGTTTGATGAATCGGGCGATGCCCGTGTCGTCTTCAACCAATAAAATCCTCATCGAATTTTATTCTAACAAATCTCTCCGGAAATTCAAACCCTTCTTGAAAATTGCCATGCTATTGCTTAAGATGAAAACCATGAAAAAAAGGGATATCCTTTTGAGTCTCCTCTCAGGAATTCTTCTGATCCTCTCCTTCCCCAATTTTGATCTTGAATTTATGGCCTGGTTTGCCCTCGTCCCTCTTTTCTATTCCATCGAGGGCAAGAGAGTTCGTCTTAGTTTTGAGCTGGGGTTTCTGACGGGCATCATCACGTTTCTTGGAATTCTTTACTGGATCATAGTGGCTGTACACGCGTATGGCAACATCCCTCTGATCCCGAGCGGCCTCATTCTTTTGCTTTTGGTCGCCTACCTGGCCCTCTTCGTCGGAGCCTTCACATGCTTCACCCGATTTATCCAAATTCGCTCAGGGCTTCAAACGATGCTTTTCACTCCTGTCCTCTGGGTAGCCCTGGAATACCTCCGCTCCCTCCTTTTGACAGGGTTCCCCTGGGCGACCCTGGGTTATTCTCAATACCTTAACATTCCTTTTATCCAGATAGCGGATATCGTGGGAGTCTACGGCCCTTCTTTCGCCATCGTCCTGGTCAATGCTACGCTTTTTGGAATCCTTCGCCAGTTGTCCAAAAAGACTTTCCCCGCTAAGGAAGTGATCTTCACAGCCCTCGTCCTTCTCGGCCTTTTGATCTACGGACATTTAAAGATGGGAATCGTAGAGCGTCACACGAACCGAAATCCCAGCCTGAAGATCGGATTGGTGCAAGGAAATATTGATCAGTCTATAAAATGGGATCAATCCTTTCAAATAGAGACCTTAGAGATCTACAGGAAGCTCTCTTACACCGTGGCAGAGGAAAAACCGGACCTCATCATCTGGCCTGAAACAGCCACTCCTTTCTTTTTTCAGGACGCCGAGGAATATCAACCTTTTATCCTCCATATTCCGAAGAAGACAGATGCTTTTCTCCTCTTTGGAACCCCTTCTTACAGAATCGAGAAAGGAAGGGTGGTCCATTACAACAGTGCCTACCTGGTGTCCCCCACGGGAGAGTTGGTGGGAAAGTATGATAAGATCCATCTGGTCCCTTTTGGCGAATATGTTCCGATGCAACATCTCCTCTTCTTCATCGGATCCTTGGGGGAAGGGATTGGAGATTTTAAGCCGGGAGAACAGATCTTCAACTTCTCCCTGCCCCAAGGTAAATTCGGTGTCCTCGTCTGCTTTGAAATTATCTTTCCGGATCTGTGCCGAAGGTTCGTCAAAAAGGGTGCAAACTTTCTGGTGACGATCACAAACGATGCCTGGTTTGGAAAAACCTCTGCCCCCTACCAGCATTTCTCCATGGCCACTTTCAGGGCTGTTGAAAATCGAGTCTTTGTTGCCAGAGCGGCCAACACCGGAATCACCGGTTTCATCGATCCCACCGGAAAGATTTTAAGAGAGGGGAAGATCTTCACAGAGGAGGCGATGACCGGAACGATCCAACTGTCGGATCTAAAAACTTTCTACACCCTCTACGGAGATATCTTCGCCTGGGTATGCTCGGTCCTTTCGATTCTTTTACTTGTTAGCGCACTCGTCAGAAAGCCTCAAAATCCGCCTTTGACACCCTTATAAAGAGTCTCGAAGTTGAATTGGCACGGTCGTTAGAAAATCTCCCCTTGCCCCTCTTTACCAAAGAGAGGGAATTCCTCCCTTTGGCAAAGCCTGCCTGCCGGTAGGCAGGGGAGGTTAGGAGGGATTTCACGAATCGATGTCTTTATTATTACGAGACAGAAGGGGGTTCCTGTTATGATCATCGCTGCCGCGCTTCAAGCACGGGGTAAATTCGGCAAGAATCCACAAAGGCACTGACTGGATGCCGCATCAAGTGCGGCATGACAGGTCTACTAAATTGGAAAAGTGCCGTCGTTCGGATGGAGTGGTGCGGGTTGGACTCAAGAGGGGCCGTGAGTCTTACTTAGATTCCGTCAACCGCTGAGAAGCTGCTTCAGCCTCGAGTGATCTTCTTCCACGATGTGGATAATTTTTAGTCCGTATTGATACCCTTTGGAACCGTTGTACGAACGAGTGTCTTTCCGGACGATTTCGGCCGATATTTCGAGGTTCGTTAATTCGAATCCCTTGGCAAACAGGAGGACGATGTTCAGTTTCAAGCCGACGGCCATGTCTTCGACAGAATGAATAAGGAGGCCTTCCTCACTAGCATCGACCACTACCCCTCCATGTGCGCGAGGAAGATTGTTCACCCGATACTCAAAAGGCAGATTCAGCGGTGACCGGGGATACTTCCTTTTTTCTCTGAAGTCATTGGAACTTTCCATCGAATCCTCCACCTCACCCCCGTATTTAAACCTCAGGATGGCCCTCCCGTCCTTACTTCTCACTTCCCATCGTTTTTTTAGCACGCTCTTCCTGGGAAAGATAACGGACGACACTTCTCCTTTCAACGGGTAATATCAGAGAAATGAAGGTCATCGGTTTATCTTCATAGACCTTATATCTCATCACCCCTTTGTTCTTCTCGATCATCTCTTTCGCCAACTTTAGAATTAATTCAACTGCCCCTTCCTGATGAGAGCTTGGGACACCAGACACGACCCCGGTTTCTTCTTCCGACTGTTCGCTCCCCGCAGAAACTACCAGAATCTCGATGTACCTTCCATCCTTTTGTAATTGTTGTAACTGGCTCCATTCTTTATCCTTGAGTGCTTCCATATCGAATAATCTTGTCAAAAATCCGATACTCCCATCGGGAGGAATAGAGAGAAGCGCGTACTGAAGGACGGAGTCTAGAATATATCTCAGTTGTTCATCCGGAAGAATCGCTTCTGGGAGGTCCTTCTCAAACTGTTTCTTGATGACCTTGATCTTTTTTTCTTCGAGTTGGCGTTCATGCTTTTTGATCACTTCTTCGACAAGGGTGTTCACCGTATCCCTTTTAACCATCGGGGTACTGAAATTAATATATTCATTAAAGCAATCTATCAATGAATTCGTCTTCGTAATATCTTCGTTAACAATTTTGTAAAAATGCTCTCCTAATTCCCGATCCTTGAAATTCTCTCGCGAAAGAAAGGCAAAAGCTTGCATGGCGGAGAGGCTGGCTTTGATGCGATTAAACAGCTCAACGAAATAAATGGGAAGGGAAAGTCGAGTTCTCCCGTCGGAAGAGGCTTCCTGCTTGTGGGTAGAGCCTTGGTCCTCCTCTTCGGTGAGGAATGCAGACAGAAAGCGTTTGTCATCCTCGGTCATGAAGAAGGTGTTTTCCATTTTTAGGAGTGAGGTTATGCATATTTGATGCCAAGTTATGGAAATTACTGTAACTTATCATTGTCCCCCTGCTTTTTCAAAACCCAACATTCTTAGCAAAACTCAAAATGACAAATTTTGTTACAATCGCTTAAAAT
>Ga0187770_10001621_pt1 | contig 12098 bp, 7 predicted proteins | sample 0116_SJ02_MP02_2_FD_133154 | JGI IMG/M metagenome (GOLD analysis project Ga0187770, IMG submission 133154) | Tropical peat soil microbial communities from peatlands in Department of Meta, Colombia - 0116_SJ02_MP02_20_MG | ecosystem: Environmental > Terrestrial > Soil > Wetlands > Peat | place...
CGCCGCCCGCGCTCCCGGTTGATGCTCGCGTCACCCCCATTGAGTCCCCTCCCCTCTCCTTCGATGGCGTGCTCACGCCCGCCGGCCGCGGCCACCGAACCGCGCAAGCGCCGGAACAACCGAACCGGCGGTCCCCGAGGACTCGCCGGCCCGCCGGCCCGCGACGCCCCGTCCCGGCGCCCCCCCAAATCGCCATCTCCGGATGGCGATATCCGGCAGGAACAGCAGGAGCGCCAGCCCCAGGAGGTACGGCCACGCCGCGACCCAGATGCGGGCTTTGCGCCGGTTCTGGGTAAAGCTGTCCGCTGCGCGGGAGGGCACTGCTCCTCCCGAGAGCGTTGCCACATCATGAAGCAGGGACTGGTTGACTCCGAGAGCACGAAGCTCCGGTGAGTAGGGGGCCACCAGAGACGTCACCTGGGAGTCGACCATCTTCCGGCCGCTTCGCTCTGTCACGCCCACGAGGTAGGCCCCGTCATCGGTGGCCGGGAAGGTGGCACGGTAGCGTCCAGGCCCCATCTGCTGAAGCGGCACAACCTGTTCCCTCTTATCGGGGGACACGACACCCGCATTCGCTTCGAGGAAGTTGACGAACTCCCCCTTCTCATTCACGGCCTCCAGCTGAATCTCGCCTTCTCCGCCGTGCTGGACAACCGAGGTGATCACCTCATTCCGTTGGGCCGTCCTCAGGGTCCAGCGGACCATCTGGCCGAAGAACTTGCCGAAGTCATCCCACTTCAGCCACAGGATCCCCCACTTGCCCTTGGCGTCTGAGGTGAAGGCCACCGACCGGCCCAGGCCGTAGCGCCAGGCGGCCAGGACGGGGTCGCGCTGGTTGGAGATCAGGATCGTGTCCGCGGTCGGCTTGGGCGTCGCAGAGACATACCCGCCCAGGGGAGGGGCCTGGTCCCAGTGGATGTCCTGGGAGATCTCGTGTCCCGGATCCACGAGCGCCGGGCGGAACGGCTGCTCGATGATGGACGCCTTGCTGGCCAGTTGCGTCTCCCGCGTGAAGATCCGCGGGATGCTGGAGATGTCGTCGGTGTAATAGAAGCGCCCGTGGCCCCAGCGCGAAAGATCCGTCATGAACTTCACGTCCGCATCGCTGCCGATGGCCACCGCGGAGACGGTGATCTTGTCCTGTTGCATCCGCCGCACCAGACCCTGGAAGTCGGCCGATTGGACTTCGCCGTCGGAGAGGACGATGACGTGACGGAGGAGCGCGTTCCGATCGTAGATCATCTCGTAGGCGTCCTTCAACGGGGGGAAAAGATCGGTCCCGCCGCCCGCCTTGATGGTGGCGATCTGTTTGAGGATCTGGTCCTTGTTCTTGGCCGGGCCCATGGGCACCACCCAATCCCAGGCGGTGTCAAAGGCAACCACTCCGACCTCCGTCCGTTCATCCACGACTTCCACGGCGAGCTGTGCCGCTTCTTTGGCCAGGTCGAGCTTGGTAAATTTCGAGTCCCGGCTACTCTCCTCCATGCTCCCGGACCTGTCGATAACCAGCGCCACCGCCAAGGAGGGGATCTCGACCTTCTGCCGGGCCTCCATCGTGACCGGCAGGGCTTCCTCGACGGGGGTCCGGTAGTACCCACCTACGCCGAAACTCTCCTCCCCGCCCAGCATGATCAGGCCGCCCCCCTGGTCCCGGACGTAGTTCCGGAGCAGATCCATCTGTCCCTTCGTCATATTCAGAGCCGAGATATTGCTGAGGATGATGGAGTCGTACTGCGTGAGCACCTCCATCGTAGTGGGCAGAGTCTGGGGGCCTACCATCTCGACCTGGAGGTTTTGGGCTCGTAGCGCCCGGAGGAGGTTCGCCCCCTGGTCGCGGTCTTTCTCGACGTACAGGACGCGGGGTCGCCCACGGACTGCCACCACGCCCACGCCCCGTTTGTTCTCCTGGACGAGTTCATCGGGCGTTTCCAGGCGGGCCTGGAAGACGTGGAAGCCGCCCTGATCTACGGACTGCTGGTAAGCGAAGACGTTCTTTCCCGGCGTGAGTTCGACCGGCTCCACACCCACGAACTGTCCATCCCGGTAGAGAGAAATCTTCCCGGTCGTTTCCCGGGGGCTCCAGGCCACGATGCGCACCAGGAAGGACTCGCCGAACTTCACCTCCTGGGGGACCACCAGGCTCTCCACCAACGGCTCGGCTTCGCGATCGCTCTGGAGTGGAACCGCATAAATGTCCACTCCCTCGGTCCGCGCCCGACGGGCCGCCTCCCGCGCATCCCCCTGGTTCTCGTTCCCATCGCTCAATAAGACGATACGCTTTGCCCCCTCTTGAGGGAATGCCGCCAGGGCCAGCTTGATCGCCGCCCCGATATCAGTCGCCCGGCTATCCGCCAACATGGGGGGCTTCGTTTCGAGAGGACTACTGCCGACCGGGCTCTCCAGCACGGGGCTGCCACCGAAGACCACCACACCGTACCGATCCCTCGGGCCGGCCGCTTTGACGGCCTCCTCCACGTACTGGCGGGCCTTCACTCGGGTTTCGAGGGGGATGCTGTCCGAGGCATCCAAAAGGAACAGGACGTTGAATTGCTCTGTCACACGATAGATGCCAACCCTGGTCAACCCTAGAATCAGGAGCAAGAGCACGAGGACGCGGGCGGCGGCCGCAGCCAGCGGCCAATCGCCCTGAGTTTCCCGGTGGTACAGCAGTCCTTCGAGGAGCAACAAGAGCAGGCCCGCGATGGCGAAGAATCGCCAGAGCTCTTGTTGGGAGGGGAATGTGGATGGCTGGTCCTCGGAGGTTCCCTGGCCGGCCCGCTCCGGCAGGGCCTTCGCCCGCGGGGCGATGTTGGATTCTCCCTCATCCAATAGGTTCACTGCAAAGCGCTGTTCCCACGTGCCTGCCTTCAGCGTATAGATGCCGACGTGTGTTGTATCGGCGAAACTCACCCGCCCGTTGGCGTCCGCCTGGAGCGAGCGGCTCTTCCCGTTCGGGTCGATGAGCGTGGCGACTTGTTCCCCGGCGGGCAGGCTGGCCATCAGGGGCTGGCCGGTGTGCAATTGCAGGCCGGCGTCCTCCAGTTGGTTCGGGTAGAGCCAGCGAAGCGCATTGCTCACAAACAGGGGAAACGCCACCCGGAGGGGAAAATCTGTTCGGAACAGATCGAAGCCCACGAAGATGGCCTTCATCCCGCGATCGTCCAGCGCGTAGATCAGCGGCGTCAGATTGGATTCTACCAGGACGCGCCCGCTCCCCAAGGGGCGAACCCGCATTGCCTCCTGGATCACCACCTTGGAGAAATCCAGGTAACGCATCACCGGGTGCGCCCGGTCCCAGTCGATGACGGCGGGTTGCTCCACGCGCCCCTGGAGTTGGAGCGAGGAGCCCTCGGGAAGGGTATGGATGAATAGGTACCGGCCGGGCGGCACCCGCTTCACCGGGACATTGTCAATTATCACCACGTCGTACTGGGTCCCCTTGCTTAGGAGATCCGGCGTTCCCATTTCCACTTTCAGTTGCGGGGCTGCTGTCAGGGCTTTCTCCAGGAAGGCATCCCCCGAACTGATCAGGAGCACCCGGACAGGGTGGGGTGGCGGGATCACAGCCATGGCCTGATTATCTACGGCCAAATCGTCCCCGGCACTGATCTCCGCCCGCAGGATTCCACCCGCGCCGTGGGTGAACGGGATGACGAACGATCGCTTGACCTCCGGACCGAGGGTGACCCGCTCCGTCTTGAGGCGCTTCCCATCCAGCGTCAGCACGAGGTCGAAGGTGGCCTGCTGGTTGCTGTAGTTGACGACCGAAAGGAAAGCCTGGTAATCGATGGCGCCGAAAAACGTCTTCCGAACCTCGAAGGCAGTGATACCAATGTTGCGACCGCGCTGTCCGAACAGGTGCCAGCGGATGGCCGCCCCGCCCAAGTCCGGAACGGTCGGCGTCTCAAACGCCCCGTCGGTGAACACGTGCACCACGGCCGTCCGCCCGCCCCGTTGGAGGTTGGCCTGGGCCAGGCGGAATGCCTCGGGGAGCCGGCCGGCAACGTCCAGGGGCTGGATGGCTTGGATGGCCTGCCGGAGCGCCTGCTTGTCCTCCGTGAAAGGAACTAGGACACGCGCCTCCTGTCCAGACTCGATGAGCATTGCCTCCTGTCCGGGGCGAAGCTGCTCAACCGTAGCCAAGGCCGCATGCTGCGCGGCGGAGAACCTCGAGTCCCGGATGTCCCGGGCCTGCATACTGGCCGCCACATCCAGGATCAGGACATTCCGCTCGTATCCCGTCACCGTCACGGTCCTTACGGGCCTGGCCAGGGCGATGGCCAAGGCCAGAATCGACAAGATTTGAAGCAAGAGGAGGAGGTTCGGCTTCAGCTGGCGAAAAGGCGCGCTCGCTCGCAGCTCCCGTGGCCTGTCCACCCAAAGCAGCGTGCTGCTGACTACCACCTGCTGCCGGCGGATCTTCAGCAGGTGGAAGAGGACGACCACCGGGATGGCGAGGAGCAGCAGGAATGCGGCCGGGTTGAGAAAGGTCATCGCAGGAATCCGCCCCGCCGCAAGTGCTGGAGGATCAAATCTTGAAACGGCACTGCGGTGCTGGTGCGCAGGTAGTCAATCCGGTGGCTGGCGCAGAAGCGCTCGACGCCCGCGAAGTGGTCGTAGAGGCCTTCCTGGTAGCGCTGCAGGGCCGCGCCATCCAGGCTGACCTCGCGGCTCGCGCCGCCCTCCGCATCCAGGAGCGTGAGGTCGCCCCGCAAGAGCGGCTGGAGTTCGTCCTCGCTCACGACGTGCAGCAGGAACACCTCGAAGCGGCGGCGCAACAGAGCCTTCAGACCGTCGGCGTAGCCGCCGGAATCCAGCAGGTCGCTCAGCACCACCGCGATGCCGGGCACCCGGCTGCGCAAGGCATAGCCCGCCAGGCAGCCGTTCAGATTGGTGGGCCCCTGGGCCTCCACCCCGGACAGGAAGTTCAGCAGGGGAAAGATCTGCCCACGGCCGCGCCGCGGCCGCAGCATGTGGGTGAGTTCGCCGGAAAAATAGCCTAGGGCCACGCGCTCCAGATTGGCGAGGCCGATGTACCCCAGGGCGGCCGCCACCTGCAGGGCGTAGTCCAGCTTGGGCGGCTGTCCGAACCCCATGGAGGCGCTGCCATCCACGAGGAGGTGAATGCACAGGTCCTCCTCCTCCACGTACAACTTGAGGAGCAGCCGGTCCAGCCGGCTGTAGATGTTCCAGTCCACGTAGCGGAGATCGTCCCCCGTCACATACGGGCGGTGGTCCTGGAACTCGACCCCAGCCCCCTTGCGGAAGCTTCGCCGCTCGCCCTTGGCCCGTCCCGTTACGACCTTGCGGGAAACGATGGAAAGGGCGTCCAGTCGTCTCAGGAACGTTTCATCGAAGGCGCGTTGTGCCATCAACCACCCGATCGCGTCGTGAAACCGGAAAGGGGTCGGGGCCTGCGGGATCGGTCCCTGCGGCCCTCAAGGGCTTTCCAGGGAGCGGAAGTACCCCTTGACCTGCTCCCGGTAGTTAAACGGGATCGGCTCCCTGGTCAGGGCCTCCTCCATCATCTTTTGGTACTGCGAGAACACGTCCATGTACGGCAGGCGCGAGGGGTTCTGCGTCCCCGGTCCGGAGAGGTTGGTGTCGTAGGCCTCCATCTGGCCCTCCCGCGGGTCGCCCTCCAGCGCGGAATCCTCCTTCTCGCCCCCAATCCGCGGGGTGGGGTCGCCCTTGGTCTGGAGAGACTTCCCCGTGCCCGGCAGCGAGCCGCCCGTGGAGTCGTCCTCGCTCTGGCCCTGCCCGCCCTCGCCCCGCTCCTGTCCCGAGCCGCGCTGCTGGCCGGGCGCCTCGTGCAGGTTCTGCCCCTTGCCGCGGCCGGCCTCGTCGCGATCTCGCAGGCGATTCAGGGCGCGAGACAAAGCGTCCAGCATCTTGTCGGTGGAGCCCCCGCCCTCTTGCTGCAGCTCGCTCGTGAGGTCGTCAGACAGCCTGCTGTTTCCCAAGCGCTGCGGGCTCTGTCCCATCTCGGAGAGCAGGCGTTCGATCTGCTCCCAGGAGAGGCCCTGCATCCGTCCTGATCTCACCTGTTCCTGCATCCGCCGGATCATCACCTGGTACGGGCTCTGGGTGAAGTCCCGGTTGAGATCCGGGATGCTCTCCGGGCGCGCCAGAAGCTTCAGTCGCTCGTCCCCCTGCTTGATAAAGCTGCCGAAATCCGGCTGCTGCTGGCTCATCTTGGTGTCTTGGAAGACCGCGGCCAAATCGCCCGTCTGCTCTCGGGACGAGAGGGGGCCCCGCTGTACCTCGCGCTCTTTGGTCTTCGGGAAGAGTTTGTCGGGCACGGCGGGCGTCGTGAGCTTCTGCTCCAGGGGCTTTTCCTGCGCCTGATCCTCTTCCTCGGCCTTGGCCTCCCGATGGCCGGATTCGCCGCCGGTCGCCGGCACGCGCAGGAGGAGGGGAGGCAGCAGGAACAGGGCGAGGGCCAGGGCGGTCACGGGCGCCATCCACCCCGCTTCGCGGGGGAGGCACGGGGGGAAGGCATCCTGCGCCCGGATTTCGCGCAGGCGCGCCGCCGTCTCGGCGAGCTGGGCCCGGACGATGTCGGCCGCCTCGGCCGGCCCAGGGGCGGCGGACAGATGCTCGCGCGCGCTGGTCAGGCGTTCTTTGAGGTGCAACCGCTGATCTGCCAGGCGGGCCGCATGGGCCGCCGGAAGAGGTGCCAGGAGGCCGTACAGGACACCCAGGAGGGCCAGGCCGCCCGCCAGGCCCGCGGCGACCAGGGGGCCGGCAACGGGAAAGAAACCCTTCGTGAGGAGCGGCACCAGGGCGAGGGCCAGGCCCACGATCAGGAAGCGGACGCTAGCGGTGAGGGCGCGAGCCAGGCGCAGGCGGCGCGAGAGCGAACGCAGCGTTATGCGGATTAGCTCGCGGTCATCCAACATGGATCAAATCTCCGTGGGGTGGGCGCCTTTCCCCTCCCCTACCCCGCATTCCGCATTCGATATCCGTCCCCGCCGACAGATCGTCCCGCCGCCCACGACCAGATCCGCGTCGTTCGCATCGTAAAGGACCGCGGCCTGCCCCGGGGCTACCGCGCGCTGAGGCTCGTCGAAGCAGAGGCGCAAGCGTTCCCCGGCCAGGGGAATCGCCGTCGCAGGCGCCGCCGCCTGGGCGTACCGGATCTTCGCCAGGATCCGCTGCGGCCCGTCGAGGCGCGCGACCGCGACGAGATTGACGCGGCCCACCTCCACCTCTTGCGTCCAGAGATCCCGGCCTTCCCCCACGATCACCTCGTTCCTCGCAGCGTCCAGGTCGATCACGTAGAGGGGCGTGTGGCTTCCGATGCCGAGACCTCGGCGCTGCCCCACCGTGTAGAACGCCAGCCCCTGGTGCTGTCCCCGCACGCTCCCGGCCGTATCTCGGATGGTTCCCGGGAGGATGGCGGCGCCCACGCGCTCCCGGAGGTAGGTGCGGTAGTCGCCGGGAACGAAACAGATCTCCTGGCTGTCGGGCTTTTCCGCCACCGCCAGTCCCAACTCCCCCGCGAGGCGCCGGGTTTCCTCCTTTGTGAGGTGTCCCACCGGGAAGCACGCCGTCGCCAGTTGCTCCTGGGTCAGGTCGTAGAGAAAGTAACTCTGGTCCTTCCGGGGGTCCACCGCGCGTCGCAGCCGGTATCGACCCGAGGCAGGATGGTATTCCACGCGGGCGTAGTGGCCGGTGGCCACCCGAACCGCCCCCCATCCCCTGGCCCGGGTGAAGAGCGAGCCGAACTTCAATCGCGAGTTGCAGGGGACGCAGGGGTTCGGCGTCTCCCCGTTGAGGTAGGCACGGGTGAAGTACTGGATGACCTCGCGATCGAACTCCGCCTCGTAGTTCAGCACGTAGTGGGGGATCCCCAGCACTTCCGCCACACCACGCGCGTCCTCCACCGCGCTTGGCGAGCAGCAACTGTCGAAGCGCTGCGTCGGGTCGGTCGGTCGCAGGCTGGGCCAGATCCGGAGGGTAATCCCGACGACTGGGACGCCCTCCCGGGCGAGGAGCGCCGCGGCCACCGCCGAGTCCACCCCGCCGCTCATGGCCACGACGACCATCCCTTGCGTCTCGTGCTGAACCATCACGCCCGCGCTCCGGCCGAGGGGATGGGGCGGGCGTTCACCCGGCGCATCCGCTCCACGATCGGTGGGAGGACCTCCAGCACGTGCTCGATCTCCTCTCTCGTAGTCGTCCGGCCCAGAGAGAACCGGACCGAGCTCAACACCCGTTCCGGCGGAAGCCCCATGGCGGCCAGGACGTGTGACGGCTCCAGCGAGCCGGACGAGCACGCGGCCCCCGATGAGGCCCCGATGCCGGCAAGGTCCAGGGCCAGGATCAGCGACTCCGCCTCGACGCCAGCGAACGCGAGGTTCGTCGTGTGGGGCAGCCGCTCGGTCGGGTGCCCGTTTCGCAGGACGCCGGGCAGGGCGGCCATCACGCCTCCCTCCAGCCGATCCCGGAGATCCGCCATCCGCCTGGACTCGCCTGCCTGATCCTGCAGCGACAGCTCGGTCGCGCGGGCCAGCCCGACGGCGGCCGCCACGTTTTCCGTCCCGGCGCGCCGTGAGCGCTCCTGCGCTCCCCCATGGAGGAGCGGCTGCATCCGCGTCCCGCGCCGGATGAAGAGGGCGCCGATACCCTTCGGCCCGTGGGTCTTGTGGCCAGACAGGGAGAGGAGATCCACGCAGAGCATCTCCACGTCCAGGGGGAGCTTGCCGAAGCTTTGCACCGCGTCGGTGTGAAAGGTCACGCCCCGCTGGCGGCAGATCCTGCCTACGGAGGCGATGGGAAACAGCACGCCGGTCTCGTTGTTCCCGTACATGAGGCTGACCAGCACGGTGTCCGGACGGATCACCCGGCGCACATCGTCCGGGTCCAGCAGCCCCTGCGAATCCACGGAGAGGCGGGTCACCTCGAAGCCCTGGCGGCCGAGGTGGGCGGCGGCATTCAGAACGGCGTGGTGCTCCACGGAGGAAAGGATCACATGACGACCGCGCTTCTCCTGGGACGCGGCGACGCCCATGAGGGCCAGGTTGTCGGCCTCGGTCCCCCCCGAGGTGAAGACGACGGTATCCTTGTCGGCCGATCCCAGGGCCCGCGCGATGGTCGCCCGCGCCCGCTCCAGGGCCTGTCGCGCCTCGCGCCCCCAGACGTGGAGCGAGCTGGGATTGCCGAACCCCTCCGCCAGGAAGGGCGTCATCGCCGCCAGGACCTCGGGGTCGAGCGGCGTGGTGGCGTTGTGATCGAGATACACTCTCATGCCAGACGCGCAAACCTGAACGAGACAGCCATTGGCGACACGCGCAAACACACCGGAGGCGTAAGACCACGGAGGACCAGACGGCGGGCGAAATGCACCAGGGGGATCCAAACGCAACGACGCTGACGACCGCAGGGCGCGGGGCGCACCCGTGCCTGACATCAGGGGGCCGGGCTCATCCTTGCTCGGCCGCCTTCAGGCCCTCCTCTTTCGGCTGGAGACGCACGACCTTGCCCTCGTCCGGGCTGGTCATCTCACAATTCCCGTTGAACACGGCGCCTTCAGCCACCACCAAACAAGGGGTCCGGATCGTGCCGCCCACCCGGCTCGGGCGCAGGAGTTCCACGCGCTGCTTGGCGGTGATGTTCCCCTGCACCTGGCCACTCACCACCAGCGTCCCGACCTCGATCTCCGCGCTGACCTGCCCGGGCTCGCCGATGATGAGCACCTCTTCGCCGACGATCTCCCCTTCCAGGTGACCGTCGATGCGAACCGCGCCGGCGAAGCTCAGCACTCCCTTGAAGTGAGTTCCTTCCCCGAGGAAGGCGCGGATCTCGCCAAAGTCAGCACCGACCCGTTCCTTGTCCCGCTTGAGCACGGTGACCTCCGAAGGCGATGAGAACGCGTTGCACGCCAACTGGAGAACGATGGAAGACGTGATCGATAGCACCACGAACGATGAGTGGAATCAAGGTAACAGAGGAATCTTGGGCTGTCAATTCGAAACTCGGCGAATTCTACTTGGTGGAGTGTGCTTTCCGCGTCGGGATTTCGCCGACGCGCCCCGTGCTACGTCCCCGCCACGGCTCCCGTCACCAGGCCGCTCAGCAGATGGCGCCGGAAGCAGTAGTAGAGGATGACGGGCGGGATGGAGTACAGCACCGACCCGGCCATGAGGAGGTTCCAGGGCGGGCTATCCGTGGCCAGGAAGTTGCCCATGGCCACCGGGATCGTGACATGAGTCTCGCCCGACAGGAAGAGCACCGTGTAGAGATACCCATTCCACGAGTAGAGGAAGGCATAGGTTGCAATGGCGACCATGGGCGGCAGGATGAGGGGTAGGTAGATGCGAAAGAAGAGTGCCAGTGGCCCCGCCCCATCTATGGCCGCTGCTTCATCGATGTCGGGCGGCACGGTCCTGCCGTAGTCCCAGAGGATCCAGACGGCATAAGGCGAGGCAAAGGTGATCATGGCCAGGAGCACCGAGAGCTTCGTTCCCAGAAGGTCGTAGTCTGCCATGAGCTTGAAGAACGGGATCGACAGAAACGAAGAGGGAATGGTGTAGGTGAACAGCTTCATGTGGGAATGCTCCGGCGCCCAGCCACGAAGATCAGAGTCCAGAAGGGAAGGTACTTCCAGATGTGATACACGATCGCCGCCCCGGGGGCCGTCTGGCGTCGGACCAGCCACGGAATGCTTGCGAACCCCAGGTCGTTCAGGACCTTGTTCACGATCCCCCACTCTCCGTTCAGCATCCAGCGGAAGGCCAGGATGCCCGGCAGGGCGGGGATGGCCCAGGGAAGCAGAAACACCCCCGCCAGGATCCGGGTGATGCGATACTCTGTGCTGAACGGGGCCGACAGCGTCAGGGCCAGAAATATCTTCACGTTGACCACGATGCCCACGAAGATCAGCGTGCTCCAGAGCGTCTGGAGGAAGATGGGATCCGAGAAGATGGCGGAGTAGATCGTCCAATCCAGGCCGAGATAGAGCATGTACACGATGGGGGTGATGACCAGGAGCAGGAAGATCAGGATCAGCGGGGAACAGAAGGCGAGGCCGAGGATGGTCTTTCCCCTCCAGCGTTCCCGGTGAACCGCGATAGAGGAGTCGACGGCAACTGCGGCGGTTCCATTCATAGGCCTGACGGTGTCCACGGCCTGCTCGTTGCTCCACTTCTCCGTGACCACCCGGGAGATGGCCTTGCCCCAGACGTTCTCGGTGTACACCTGGGAGTAGGCAGGGTAATAGCTATAGTAGAAGGGTCGGGTCGGATACTTGGAGTGCTGCTCCGTGGCCAGCGAAACGTGCGGATCCTTCGGGTCATGGAAGGACTGATCCGCTGCCACATCCTTGAAGGAGGGGAACCCGCGGCCATTGGAGGCCTTCACGTACTCGGTGAACCGCTTGGTCTCCAGGACGTACTTGACCAACTTCTTGGCCAGGGCCTGCTCCTTGGCGTCCTTGGGGATGATGATGGGCTTTACCGACACCAAGTAGGGATAGCCCTTGCCGTCAATGGGGGACGTGGGCTGGAGCATGCTCCCGATCTTGTTATAGTAGTAATCTTTGTTGGTGAAGAACCAGGCGCCCGGGATGGGGATGGACGGATTGGGCGTCATCACCACGGTCCGGTTGTTGAAGTTCACGTTGTTGTCGGCGTCCGTCCAGGTCAGGGCGTCCGGAGGCACGTAGCCCTCTTTGTAGATGCTGGTGAAGAAGCTCAGCGTCTTGACGATGGCCTCGCGGTTCTTGGCCTCGCCCGCCACCACCTTGCCGTCGGGGGACACGATCTCGCCGTGGAAGGCCAGGAGGTACTGCTCGAATTCGTAGAAGGTGTCCGTGGACCGGCTGGACGAGGTCATGCCGATGCCGTAGAGCTTCCCGTACTTGGCCGGGTCCTTCTTGCGCAGGATGTTCTGGACCTTCTTCCAGAACGGCCAGTGCTCGTTCCAGGTCATGGGGATCTTCTTGGGATCGGGGTTGAAGCCGGCCTCCTGGACGAGGTCCTTCCAGTAGTGGCTGCCCAGCGCCTGCGCATTGATGGGGATGGAGTAGTGGCCCCACTCGTTCTCGGCCTTGTTGAACAGCCAGGCAGTCTTGAGGTGGGTCTCGAAGTACAGCC
>Ga0187770_10001625_pt1 | contig 12070 bp, 10 predicted proteins | sample 0116_SJ02_MP02_2_FD_133154 | JGI IMG/M metagenome (GOLD analysis project Ga0187770, IMG submission 133154) | Tropical peat soil microbial communities from peatlands in Department of Meta, Colombia - 0116_SJ02_MP02_20_MG | ecosystem: Environmental > Terrestrial > Soil > Wetlands > Peat | place...
CCGGCAAGTCCGTCCACGTCGCCATAGTTGACAAGGCACGCGGTCTTCCCATCCCGCAAGACTTCTCGAAAAGCTGGCAGTGCGGTGGCGACAATCGGCTTTCCATAGGCCAGGGCGGTCATCAACGCGCCGCTGGTAGTCACTTCTCTGTACGGATAAACCAAAATGTCCGACGCTTGATAATACGTGGGTAGTTCTTGGTCAGGAATAAACCTGAAGTCCAGGCGCACAGATTCCTGCAAATGCAGTCGATGTACCTGCTCTTTGATCGCCTCCAGCAATCCCGCGTCTCCCGTACCAGCTATCAGCAGGTGCGCATTCAGCCTTAGCGCATCCACCTTGCGCCAGCTTTCCAGCAGAAAATCGAGACCTTTATAGGATCGGACGATACCTTGCCAAACAACCAAAACTTTGTTTTCCGGGATCGAAAGCTGAGCCTTCGAGGCTTGCACCGAGCGCAGCTTGGCATCATGAAGCAGGGGACCATGAGCAATCACGGTCACTCGCGCGGGGTCTACTGAGAATTCCCGAATGAGTCTACGTTTTGCTTCATCCGTGTGACAGATGATTGCGTCCATTTCTCTGTACACCTGCGTGAAAACCGGCACGAGCGCGATTCCGGTGTCGTGTGGGAGAACGTTGTGCGCTGTGTAGACTAGCTTGATACCCAGTTTCTTCACCGCTCTCAAGAACCAGATTTCAAACGGGAGTTTCCTTACCAGAGGAATCCATTGGACATGCACAATATCGGGCTTCCAGATCGTAAAGCGCGCCAGAAGCGCGGCCATGTTGATACACGATTCGACCAGCATCAAGATGCGCCTGGTAGGGTCGCTCGAAATCCCTAGCTTGGGAACGATATCGATTAGGCCTGGATCGTTGGGCAGGCCATTCCTAACGAAATATTCCGGATCCTGGTATGGGCATACGGAGCCGAGTATGACATCGATGTTCTCTCTTGCCAGGCTCTCGAAAAGATATCGATCGTAATACGGTACATAACACCACAGGTCCATCAAGAATACTTTGATGAAAGCTTTGGAGAAATCCAGGACCGCGGGACGATTTAACTGGGGAGCCTGGCCTGCTCCCGGGTCCCTTAAGACCGTGGTTTCGCTGCTCATGCCTGTTTGCTCGTGCTGGTGCATGGATAGGTTTCGCGCTTGGCTGCTGGAAAACATTCAGACTAGGCTCGCGCTGCGAGGCCGGCGCCTGAACTGAGAAAAGAATATCCGCCGGGCCGCAAGGTACGATTCCCCCGTTATTCCTTTCAGGAGTTTCTTCGCGTCCCAAAGAAGTGTCTGCTTCCATTGAGGCCACAGACATCCCGCGGCTAACGCGCCGGCGTCTTCCGCGGAGGTGTTCCAGCGGATCATGTACCGGCCCAGGATCAGAGAACCATCTACCACCTGCGTGGTCGAAGTGGCCTCCGACGTAAATAAAACCTTGATTCCCGCCTCCGCCGCGACCTGTCCCACATCTCGCGAATAATAGCCGTTCGGAACCGAGGCAACCTTAACCGCCGCGCTCAAAATGTCGCTTAGCGTCGCACAACTGTCGGACCATTCCTTGCTTATCTGTTTCCTGCTGAGGTGAGACATGCGGGCCGGATGTGAGCAGGAATGGCTGCCAATTACGTGACCGCGTTCATGCAACTCTCGGATTTGTCGCCGATTCAGGAAATCCGCCCTGCCAATCCAGTTCGTAGTTATGAAAAAGTGTCCCCGCCATCCCTGCTTCTCAAGTGCCTCGGCGGCGCAATACGCATTCACCGCGCCATCATCGAACGTTAGGAATGCTGGCCTTCCTTCTCTCCATTCCCGGAAACTTCGGATCACCTCGACCGCCGCATGCTGCCCCGCCATTGACCGCAAATGTTCCTCAAATCTGTCTCGTCTGACCGTGTACGATGCCACCGCGGGCCGAATGTCGCTCTGCGGCAGCGGCCTGTCATCAACCACATCGTGATACGCGAGGGATAGTGCTTTCATCGATTCGTATTTGAAGAATGTTAAGTGGATTTACTCACCGGACCGCATTCGCCAGGGCCCGAGCCATCAGCACAATGGTTTGCCAGACCACCTGACAGTCCGACAGCGGCGTTCGACCCTTTAGATAATCGAGGTCCCGGCGCAACTTCTGTTCCAGCAGATGCTCGAGATAGTACTCATCAGCCGACACATCTTGCGGGATAGACTCGACTTGGTCGGTGGTGTAATAGATCTGCCCGGGCCCGGTGATGCCTGGCTTCACCTTGATAGTTTGCATTTGTTCCGGCGTGTAATGTGCCACGATCGCTGGGTCTTCCGGTCGTGGGCCCACAAGTGTCAGGTCTCCAAGAAGCAGGTTGAAGAATTGCGGCAGTTCATCAATCTTGGTTGCGCGTAGAAACTGGCCCACTCGCGTGATTCTCGGATCGCCAATTGCCGCAATTGATCCGCCCATGCGGTCTGCACCGGTAACCATAGTGCGAAACTTCCACATGCGGAATCGCTTGCCGTCCTTCCCGATACGCCAGCCCCTATAAAATGGGTTTCCGGGCGATTCCACGACGATCATCAGGCTGACAATCAGGAAGATTGGTGCGAGCAACAACAGCACCACCGTTGCTACTAGAATATCTATCGCACGTTGCATTATCGCGTTGACCTGACCAGCATAAACGGCTCGGCGCTTTCCCGGTTAATCAAGCTTCCCCAATAGTGCGCTCGATCTGCCAGCGCCTGAGGACTGCGCGGATGCGGATACGGCCTGCCCTCCGCTGAATAGCAGTTAAATGCTGCGATTTTCTGAGCCAAAAACGGCGTAATATCGACATAAACATTCGGCTGAAAGGAAGGAGTGAGAGCGGGCGAACTCCATTCCGTCGAAGACGGCGTTTCAAACATGAGGATTTCCCTGACGCTCGGCGCGGCGTAAGGCCTAACGGCAACCAGCAGCGCTTCCGTGAGCACGCGGTGGTCGCGGTTAATATCGCCGGCAAAATGCGTGTATACGACCTCGGGTTCGAACTCCGACACGAGCACCTCGATCTGCTTCACCACGTCGCTGATCGGCAGAGTTTCTAACCGTTGATCCGGCAGGTTGCCCACGTGCAGGTCCGTCACACCAAGAACCCGGGCTGCTGCATAAATTTCTAGCTTCACTTCATCGAACCGCTCGGGAACATAGCAACGCGGACTGACATCCGAGTTTGCGGCTCGCGTGGAATCCCGCCCGTCTTCTGAAACACCTTCTACGACGGCCGTTCGCACTGCGGCAACGCCGCCACGAGTACCGTTCCCTCGGCCAATTTCATATCGTCCTTCGCTTGAAAATCTTGCGGAAATTCCTTCACACATCACCCCGACTTTCACTTGGTCGCCATTGGCGATGTGCCGGGCGATGGTACCGCCAACACCAAGCAGTTCGTCGTCAGGGTGGGCCGCAATCACCAGAATCTTCATTTCGGAATCTCCGCCGTCTCAGCTAAGCAAGTTCCCGGCAGCAGGAGACTCTGAGCCGCTTCTCTCCCTGGCAATCTCGAGCCACCTTCCAGTTGTGCCTCGAGTACCCGAATCCAACCATCACCTGTGGCAATCAACGGCCATCCCTCGGGGTCTCGCGCAACATCGCCAGGCGCAAAACCTTCGCGCTTCGTGACCTCCCCGCCTGCGCTCGCGGACCATATCCATAGATGTTTGCCGTCGAGGACAGAGAAGGCACCCGGATATGGGTCTGTGAGTGCGCGAATCCAGTTGTGGATCTCGCGCGTGGAACGCGTCCACTCGACGCGTCCATCCTCGGGTCTGCGCTTCGGCATCACCGTAGCTTGCCGGTCATCTTGTTTGCGGCGGGGAAGAATGCCTTTTTGAATCAGCGGCAGAACTTCTTTCAGCATTTCGACTTCGGTCTGTCCGACCTTCTCGTAGATGGTCCGGCAAGTGTCCTCGTTGGTAATCGGAATTCTTCTCTGAGCGACGATGTCTCCGGTGTCCGCGTTTGGTTCAAGGACGATCATGGTGTTGCCGGTGACGGTTTCACCGTTGATGATGGCCCAATTTACCGGAGCACGGCCCCGGTACTTCGGTAGCAAAGACGCATGAAAACCCAAACAGGCGAATTTGGGTAGGCCGAGAAGGTCGGGCTTCAGCAATTGCGTCCAGCCCACGACCAACAGCAGGTCCGGCGATTTTTCCTTAATCCACAAACCAGCGCTCGGTTCATTGACATTCTTCACGCGAAGTGCAGGGATTCCTGCGGCCTCCGCGACGCTCGCCAGATCCACACCGCCAGCCATCTTTTGCAGGCTATCAAGCTCAAGAGTGACCAGACCCGCGACGTTGTAGCGTTGCTCAACCAGATAGGCCAGCGGCGCTCGCGCTTCCATATGAGCGCCAACAAATACGATCTTTGGAAACAGGTGTTCGGCGTGACTTTGCATAGGCATCGGCGACTACAAGAACTGGAGTCAAACAACCAAAGCCGGTGATGGTTCGGGCGAGCCTGTTGCGGCGGTGACGTTGTCCGAAAGCACGAGTTGGTCTCGTTTCACGCGGGCCGCCTCTTCCTCAAACAACAACGACCGCGAAACCAGTCCAGCCAGCACCCACATGAACCCGTTCACTTGCAAGTACGTCCAGCGATCTCCGAAAAGATTCGCTACGAACGCACATACTAACCACGCCGACAGACCCAGGCCGATGGAACACAGAAACGGATCCTCGGATTGGCGGAAGAGCTGATAGCCTGAGGTGAAGGTCTTTACCAGAAGCCATAGGAATAAGAGCAGTCCCACAACTCCGGTCTCAACCAGAACCTTCACGAACAGATTGTGAGTATCCTTGTAACCATTGTAATGGCTGGTGTACGCATAGGTATAAAATCCCGCGCCCACTAGGGGATTGGTGTCATAAATTTGCATCGCTTCTTCCCACAAGTTCACGCGTGTTTCCGAGGAATGATCAAGCTCGTGAGTGTTTTTGTCGTATGTCATGAACACACGTTGCCGCACTGCGGGGGGCACCAGGCTTGCCCAAGTCGCCAAAAAAATCGCCAGCAATATCAGCAACTTGCGCTGCTTCACCAAGCCAAGGAACAGGCAACCCACCAGAACCGCCAGATAGCCTCCACGCGACAGCGAGAACATCAGACACACTGCCGAAAAACCGGCTAAAGACCAATATACGATGCAGGTGCGCCAACGCTTCTCGAACGCAGCCAAGGCCAGCAGCCAAACACATGCTTGAGCTTCAAAGGCAGCGAGACCGTTCACACCTGCATAGCCCATACTTCCCGCGTCCCGCAGGTCGTAGGAAAAATCGGAATAGTTGCGTCCTCCTACCGTGTCCCAGAAGTCTCGGTTCAACGCCAGGATCGCGAACATCATCAGCCACAGGATGACCCTGATCTGCCTTTTTTCCTCAATCGACGCGGCGACGACAAACAACAGCAGGGGCATGACCATGTAATTTTTCCAGTCGGCTAGACGGGAATCACTTAGCCACAGCGGAAGGGGCCGGTGAAGATAGAACGAGCCCAGACACAATGACACGAACGTATAGAAGCAATAGATATTCAGTATCCTGTTCCACGGGGTGGATACAAAAATCGTGCGGCTACGAATGAGCAGGCCTACCAGAACACCAAGGAGAATGATGTCCACCACGCTTTGCCCTAGTGGGAAGGCAATCAACTTATAACGCAGCGTCTGTAGCGGTATCAGCGGCACCAGGTAATACACTCCGATGATCGGCTTCCAGAAGATACTCAGGAACAAAGCGCATATCCCTGCGCCATACATGACGTATGGGACGATTCCCGATAATCCAAAGTTGAACATGCGGCAATTCCGCGGTTCAGGCAGTTCCGGATAGGCTGCAACTACACGACGCGAGCAAATGCTTCCATGAGCAGGGAATCGACATCTGCCTTGTTTCTGACAACGCCCGCAACTTCCAAGAATCGCTGGTTGTGATACCGCAAATCCTTGTAGTCGATGATGAGTCGCCCATCGAATGCGGCGCGTAATTCGTCGACACCGTCACGCATCGTATAGTGCGCTTGAAAATTGAGACGATTGCGTATTTTGTCGAAGTTGACCCGATAATTCCGCAGATCCGAGTTGGCAACGTTTTCCACCCGGGTGTCCGGAAACACTTCTCGAATGGTCTCCGCTACCTGCTGAAGCGTGTAATTCAACCGTGCATCGCCGACATTGAAGATTTCGCCGGCTACGAAGCGGACCGGCGCTCCAAGCACCAGAACAATGGCTTCTACCACGTCGCGCACGTGAATAAACGGTCGCCATTGCTCGCCATTGAAGACGGTGATCTTGCCGTCCTGCTTCGCGCGGGCACTCAGCAAATTAACCACCAGGTCAAATCTGGGCCTATACCCGAGACCAAACACGGTCGCGAGACGAAGGATAGCAGGATGAAATTGCGGGCCTGCCGCTGCCAGCAGCGCTCGCTCGGAATCGACTTTGGTCTGTGCATAGACGGAAATTGGACTCACTTTTGCTTGCTCGTCGACTTCTTCGTCTGTTGCTCCATACACACTGCAACTGGAGGCGAAGACAAATCTCTCGACGCCGTTTCCTTTGGCGACTTCGATCATCATGCGCGTCGCGCCGTAGTTAATTTCCAGCGCTGCCGCGCGATCTTGCTCGCACGCTGGGTCGCCCACGATCGCGGCGAGATCGACAATCGCGCCAACTCCTTGAACCGCTCTGACGACATCTTGCATGTTTCTGCAATCGCCCATCATCAATTCAAAGCGCGGATGATTTTCCACCGCCCGCAGTGGCTCGCGACCATACAGCAGCGCGTCCAAAACCCGGACTTTGTAGCCCTGTTGAATCAGCTTCTCGCAGAGCAGTGCCCCGATATATCCAGCTCCGCCGACGACGAGCACATGATTGTCACGATCGGGGGTCGAGAACTCGTTCCGCCGCTTTATTTCGAAGCGCGCCTCCAGGTAGTTCTTTAAGAACCGCGAAAAGCACAAACCGAAACTGGCTAGCGCGACAAAGGGGAACGCCACGCTGCGTCCCACCGTCGTGTTGCCGACAAGCCAATTAACGCCAAAGAAAAGTATTACTGCCACCGCCACTCCCCGAACCAGCGCCAAATTCTTGCGCTTGCCTTCGTAAGTTCTCGTGTGAGTGTAAAAACCGAGTAGCGCGAAGGTTATCGGGAATATCGGGGACATCACCCAAAAAAAACTGACGTAGTATTTCGCAAAATCAGTAATTAGTTGCTGGGCCTCCGTTCCGGTTCCCCATGCCAATTGATAAGCGACGGAAACGGCAAGGGCACCAATCATGCTTGAGTGCACGATGAGAAAATCAGCGATGACCCGTGGAAAGGCCTCGCGGTAACTCAGCCGGCGTCGCATCGTTATCCTCCAAAATTAGACATTCAATAGAGAAAAGTCAGACGAGATGATGTTGTTCAGCTTTCGACAGCAAGCAGCGATCTGGAGGTGGCCCTTTGCGTTGACTTAAGCATTTCCCACTGCCGCGGCAACCGAGACCATCCGTATTTTGCGGTTTTTGCGGGCGATGTCCTTGGCAGACTCGATGACATAGTTGACCTGCGATTCGTTCATAGCCGGATAGAGCGGCAGCGAGAGCATTCGTGGATACAATGACAACGCTCGTGGACACTGATTTTCGGGCCGCTGCGCGCGCGAAGCAAAGAACGGATGCAGTGGAATGGGAATGAAATGAACACTGGTGCCGATGCCCTTGCGTTTCAGTTCCAGGATGAACTCTTCCCGGTCGATCTGCAGTTTGTCGAGATTGAGCCGTAAGGTGTAGAGATGCCAGGAATGCCGACAATAATCCTTGTCGGGTGGAATCTCGAACTCTTCTACATCGGCGAACGACTGGTTGTAAGCTCGAGCGTACTCCGTGCGGACCTTGAGAAAGGACTCAAGTTTCCTGAGTTGATGTATGCCCACCGAGGACTGAATGTCCGTGAGGTTGTACTTGAAGCCCGGTTTCAACACTTCGTAGTACCAGCTTCCACGATCAGAGTAGCGGTTCCATGCGTTTTTGCTAATTCCATGCAAACAGAGGATTCGCAACGACTCTGCGAGTTCCTCGTCGCAACTCGTCACCATGCCACCTTCGCCCGTGGTCATGTTTTTCGTGGCGTAGAAACTGAACACCGAAGCGCCACTTCGACCCGGCGTCTTCCGATTGCCGGCTCCAATCGGCACACCGCGATAGTGAGAACCAACCGCGTGCGCGCTGTCTTCAATCACGTGCAGCCGATGGCGTCCCGCAAGTTCCCAGATGGCATCCATCTCACACGGCAATCCGGCAAAATGAACGGGCACAATAGCCTTTGTCCGTTCCGTTATGCGCGCAGCGATCGATGATGGATCTATGTTTCCATCGGGCCCGATATCTGCCAGAACAGGCGTCGCCCCGACGTGCAGGATCACATTGATAGTTGAGCAGAAGGTGAGTGGGGTGGTGATGACCTCCATGCTCGGACCAATGTTCAGGGCCGCCAATACAAGGTGTAGCCCTGCCGTGCACGAGTTCACGGCCAGAGCGTGCGGTGCCTGAACGTATGCTCGGAATTCCTGTTCAAATTGCTGGGTGCGTGGTCCGGTAGTGAGCCAACCCGACTCTAGCGTTCGCACCACTTCTTGAATTTCTTCTTGGCCGATGCTGGGCCGGTGATAGGGAACCTGTATGGATACAGGCGCTGTGCTGTCCATGGGATCGCTTTCTGTCATCGAGTGAGCCTGGTCCACGCCGAATCCACTGAAGTCGAGAACGCCTTTCCTTTGGGCAAGGCTAGCCTTAGAAACCCCATAAGGAATCCCAGGCCGAACGAAAGGTGATAAATGCAGAAAATTAATGGTAGGTAGAGAAACGTTTCCCACCCCTGTAGACGTGCTGCAAGCACGGAAGCGAAGAGATCAACGAGCAGATAAACAGCAAGAAGAATAAGCCAGACGTAGAGTATTGGCCCGAACAAAGATGCGCGGCTTGCACCAGCAAAGATCAAGGCCGCCACCGCGATCGCATTCACTAAAACAAACGCGACCGGTACGAACTTGCGCCAGGAACTCAGGTTTCTATGTTTTCGGAGAATCGGCACTTGCCAAAAGCCGTATTGGAAATATTGATGAAAGAGTTTAGACATCGTGGAGCGGGGACTGTACCAGGATCGCAGAGCGGGAGTCTGCCAGATCCTGCCACCCGACTGCAGCAGACGGATGTTCAATTCATCGTCTTGGTTCCGCACTAACGATTCGTCGAACAGACCGATTTTTTCCAGAGTCGTTTTGTGCCATGCGCCGAAGGGCAATGTATTTACCCAGCCCTCATAATCTAACTCGCGGAATCTACTGGCCCCTCCGGTAGCGAAACGCGAATGAAACGCTGCCGTCACCGCGCGTGGCAAAACTCCCTCGGCTTGAGCCACCACCGGACCACCGACGTAATCTGCATGAGTGTGCTCGAGAGTGTCAATGCAAACTCGGCAATATGAGCTTGTATACCAGGAGTGCGCGTCCATGCGAATGATGATCTCTCCACGAGCCGCTCGGATGGCTGCATTCAACCCTGTGGACACAATGCGGCCAGGATTCGACAAAACCCTCAGGTGTGAATTCTTGGCCCTGTACTCGTCCAGGATTTCGCGCGTGCCGTCATCACTCATACCGTCCGCCAGAATGGCTTCCCAGGATATCTCTTCCATGTCTTGCGAGAGCAAAGAGTCCAGGAAGCGGCGGATGTGGGTAATCTCGTTGCGGCAAGCAACGATGATTGAAACCTGGATGGCGTTCTCGGCATTCATCGGGTGCCTGCTTCCAATGCAGTTTGGTTGTGAATTGCTTCCCGCTGATTGGCGAGCACATGGTTAAAATGCCAGACATAGTTTTTTGCCATGCACTGCGCGGAGAAGTTCCGGGCAACGTGTTGCCGCGCGTTGTTTCCGAGCCGCAATGCAAGCTCATGATCTTCCAGGACACGGCGTATCCCCGTGGATAGCGCATCCACACTCCCGGGCTCGACTAGAAGTCCAATCTGGTCCGAAGCGACCAGTTGGGGCACCGCACCAACGCGAGTCGCGACGACCGGTTTGCCGGCTGCCATGGCTTCGAGCAAACACATAGGCATGGACTCGATATACGATGGCAGCACCACCAGGTCCAGTGACGAGTACACTCCGGGCATATCGTCTCGCGCACCCACAAATACAACTTGCTTAGCGATTCCGAGTTGTGTCGCTAGCGCTTCCCATCGTTTCCGAGAAGGGCCTTCTCCTACGAACACAAACTTGATTCTGGGATGGACAACAAGGACTTGCTGAGCGGCACGGAGCAGAACCTCACCGCCTTTTTCCGGCACAAGTCGTCCGACGAAGCCCACTAGAGTGCCACCGTCTGCTGCCATTTCTTTGCGCAACGACGGTACTGCCGGGTCGAATCGCTCGGCATCCACGCCGTTGGGAATGGTGGCGATTTTGTCCGCTGCGATACGTGATCGCCGGAGTATGTTCGTGGGAACTTCAGACACACCGATGACCTTGTCAAATCTTCTCAATACAATTCTGTCCAGCAGCGCGTAGGCGCGCATGCTCAAGCGCCGGCTGGGCCAATTATGAACCGTGGCCACCAGCGCTTTGCGCGTCGGTCGAAATGCGGCGTACGCGTACAGATCAGCCTTGTAGCCGTGCGGGTTGACAATGTCGACGTTGTGCCTAACGAGCAGCATGCGAAGTTGGCGCACAGTGCTCCAGTCCAATTTTCCCTGGCACTTCACCATTTCCACTGTCAATCCCCGTTGGCTCGCGCGCTCGGCTACTTCTGGCTGAGTAGCGCTCGGGTCAAAGAACACTGCGACCACGCACCGGCAACCTACTTGGCACAACTTCTGTGCCAATGTGACCAACATGTTCTCAGCTCCGTAATAACCTTCGCTGCTAATTAGAGACAGAACCACCATTGCCTTTTCCACCAGCTGGAGATTCAGGGGTCACGCGGGAGCTTGGCTGGATCTTTGGTATGCAGCGGACATTTTGGAGTTAGTTTTCATTGCTCGCCAGGCCTTCCAGAATGTCGTGTATTCGAACATCGTCGCAGAAAATCGCCGGTTCCATCCAATTACCTTATCTTCAAATATGTTCACTCGCGGGATCGCCAGTGGGTCACAATCCTTGGTCCACGCCCCCTGCATGGTCGTGACCGCCAACTTGTAGCCTGCCTCGGCTACCAAATTTCGCGTTTCGGGCGACCAATTGCCGTTTGGATACGCGAAAGTGTCACAGCACCCGGAAAGCATGCTCTCAATGGATGCTTTCGAGTCGCGAAGCTCCTGGCGAGCCGAATCTGGCGAAATCATCGTCAGGATCTGGTGAGTCTGCGTGTGTGAACCAACGCAGACTCCTCGCTCGGCCATCTCACGAATAGCGGCCGAAGACAGCGTGCGATCTCCATTCGTCGACTCAGCTTGCCCAGCGCTTTTCCGCGCTTTTTCGCGAAGGTTCGCTAAGTACTGTTCTCGCTGCTCAGGCAGCGCCCGTTTTAGGCTCTCGATTAGCCCTTCGGCTTCGTCACTTCCCATTGCCGAATCTGCCTCGCGCACCAGGGCGACCAACTGCTCGGGCCAAAAAGGCATCTTCTCATCAAGCAATCCGGGACATACGAACACTGCAAACGGAATCTGGTGTTCGCGGGCGATCGGAAAAGCAACAGTACGCGTGTCCACCCAGCCGTCGTCAAAAGTGAACACAACCGGGAGTTTACTACGCTGCACTCCGGGTTCTGCGGTTCGCACATCCACGGGTTCATAACAAATCGCTACGTGCGCTGCCAGTTCTCGAAATGTCTGTTTTCGAATGACCATTCCTTCGAGGCTGCAGGTTTGTTGGCGATCGCCGTCGTCCAGGACACGGTGGAATGTCAGAGCGATTACCGCTCCGCTCTGGCGCAGTCGATGCTTCGCCCACCATAGGCATCCACTGGCCGCCAGGAGATTAGCCCACAAACATCGGAGAAATCGATGCACCATTGATGTCACTCGGATTTGGTCCGTTTAACCAAGTGCCCGCCCCCTGATTTC
>Ga0187770_10001626_pt1 | contig 12067 bp, 11 predicted proteins | sample 0116_SJ02_MP02_2_FD_133154 | JGI IMG/M metagenome (GOLD analysis project Ga0187770, IMG submission 133154) | Tropical peat soil microbial communities from peatlands in Department of Meta, Colombia - 0116_SJ02_MP02_20_MG | ecosystem: Environmental > Terrestrial > Soil > Wetlands > Peat | place...
CCAAAGCCAACCGCGGCCTGGTGCTGGTTCCGGAGGGCCGCCAGCTTTTCCCGGATATGTCCGTGGAAGAGAACCTGGAGATGGGCGGATATTCGAAGCGCGCACGCAAGCAACAAAAGCAGAACCTGGAACGCGTCTATGAACTGTTCCCCCGCTTAAAGGAACGCCGCCAACAGAAATCTTCCACGCTCTCCGGCGGCGAGCAGCAGATGTTGGCGCTGGGCCGGGGGTTGATGCAGGAGCCGGTAGTTCTGATGATAGACGAGCTGTCGCTCGGTCTGGCGCCGGTGCTGGCGCAACAGCTTTTCCTGGCGTTGAATAAATTGCGGGCGCAGGGGCTTACTATCGTGCTCGTAGAACAGAACGTTCACCTGGCCTTGGCCATGAGCGATTACACCTACGTGTTTGCCGAAGGCCGAATCCACATTCGTGGACAATCCGACGAAGTCGCCAAGATGGACGAAGTACGCAAAGCCTACCTGGGGCTGTAGCAAGCCAACGTCATTCTTCCACAGACCGAAGGGAGCCGCGGTTGTCACTTTTCCAGCAGCTGGCGGGCTTCTGCGAGCTCTTTTCGTTTAGCCGCATCCACCTTGGGATAGCTCAGTTTCAAGTCCTCCAGTGTCTCCACGATGGCGGAGGCTACCACCAGCCGGGAAAACCACTTGTGGTCAGCCGGGACCACGTACCAGGGAGCCGCAGCAGTGGCGGTGTTGCGAATCACATCTTCGTAGGCCTGCTGGTAGTCGTGCCAGAATTCTCGTTCGTGGATATCGCTGGCGGAGAATTTCCAGTTCTTCTCCGGCTCATCCAGGCGGGCCAGGAAGCGACTGGCCTGCTCCTTCTTTGACAGGTTCAAGAAAAATTTCCGGACCACAATGCCGTTCTGGCTGAGATAACGTTCGAGCCCGCAGATGTCCTCGAAACGCTGCTCCCAGATCTTCTTGCCGGTCAGCGAGGGCGGGATCCGCTGCTGCTGCAGGAGCTCGGGGTGGACCCGCACGACCAGCACTTCTTCGTAATACGAGCGATTGAAAATGCCGATGCGACCGCGCTCCGGAAGCTGCCGCTGGCATCGCCACAGGTAATCGTGATTCAGCTCTTCGGTCGAGGGCTGCTTAAAGGAATAGACCTGGCAGCCCTCGGGGTTGACTCCCGACATAACGTGTTTGATGATGCCGTCCTTGCCGGCCGCATCCATGCCCTGAAAAACCAGCAGTAAGGCCCAACGGTCCTGGGCATAGAGCTTATCTTGCAGGTCGCGGAGCTGATCGATGCCTTTCTGCAGCGCAGCAGCGGCGTGCTCCTCAGAATGAAGTCCCCCGTGATCGGCGGGATCGAAATCTTTCAAGCGGAAGCGCTGGCCGTCATCCACGCGATAGGCCTTCGCCAGTTTCTCCAGTTTTTTCATGGCTCACCTAGGGCGTTCCCCTAAACAGAAAGACCAGCTCGATGATCAGGATGATAACCACCATCAGTTCAAGCGCGAACGTCCGCGCCTGGTGGAACTCCCCGATCATGAAGCTGTACAAATTGCCCGCGGTTCTCAGCTTCTGTTCCACTAGCGACCTGTAATCGTTCACCCCCACCCGAGCTGCCGCCAGGTTGTAAAGGCGAGCGGAAAACATGTCGCTGAGGAATTTGATGGCATTTTCGGTGCGCTCGGTGAGCTCGGTTACGTCGATGGTCACGCGCTGCAGACGCGCGCCCTCCCGCGCCAGCCGCCAGCGGCGGAGGATGGGACTGCCGCTTTCCAGGAACCTGTGCCCGGCTTCCAGTTCGCGGGTCAACAGCTCGTCGTAATGGCGGAACTCAAGCAGTTGAGAATTGCTATGCTCCAGCAGATCGAGCGTGGTCTGGGCGCCTGCAGCGGTGTCGTACACAAAGGCGCCCAGCCAGCCGATGACCACTACGTCCCGCGGATAATAGGAAAGCTGCGCCTGCAGGACTTCGTTTTTTTCCGTTTCCGAGAGCGGAGAAGTTTCTCCCCGCACGATCTGCGCGATCTGGTCGCCGTAACGAGCGATCAACTCGGGCGCAGTCGGCGAACCTGTAACTTCGGCCACATGGAAAATGAAGTAGTTCTCCCACAGCCATTGCGGGTAAGCCTTGGCCACGGCCGAACCGAGACGTTTCATCTGCTCGCTGACTAGTTGGTGCGCCAGGCGCTCGAATTCCGCGCTCGCCATCCAGCGGCTGGCCAGCTCGATCCATTGCCCCCAATCGCCGGCGAAGGAAGTCTCGAACAGGAGGCTGATCACGCCGTAATCGTAAAATTTGATGCGGGTCTTCAGCCGCTCGCCGGACGGCAGCCGCAACTCGCCCGAATCCTGCGCGATCGGAGGCCGGCGAAACCCCGCGTATTCCGGCGAGGGGTGCTTCAGCACGCCTTCAATCGGCCGCGCCCCCGATGCCTGGCGCAGTTGGTCGAGTTCGATCTCCTCCCCGACGTCGTAGAGGATAAGAGCCAGCGCGGATCCGGTTAAGGTAGTGGTGGCCATGGCTCGGAAGCATCCACAGGTCAGGATTGCGGTTCGCTATTGTAGCTGTGGGAGCAAAAATCCGCCTCGTTGCCAACGAAGCGGCGGCTTAACGGGAAAAGCTGTCCAGGACTTCCCTGATGGTATCGGCGGAGTACACCATTCCTAATCCTATCCGGGAATAGGCACGCAGGGAAGCATCGAAGATCGGAATGGAGCCGCTGACGATACCCAGGATGTAAGGGCGTTGTCCGGAACTCTTGTTGCAACCGCAGTTTTCGTTCGCCAGCACAACCAGGCTTCCACTCGAACCGGGATAGATGTTGGCATCGAGCAGGAAACCGTTCATGTGCTCCGGAAAGTTCATGGTTCGCCGCAGTTCTTCGTTGAAATTGAAACCCTCCTGCGGATCAGTGGAAATCACACCCACTCGTAAGACCGGAGAAACGTTCCTGGGATCGAAGATCGCCGCCGGATACCCCAGGACGTATACCTGCGATCCCACGCCGATGCCTTCTGCGCTCATCTTTTGCGTCGGCAGCAGCATGGAGCTATTCAAGTATTTTCCGGTCTTGATGGCTTCAATGAGCGACTCAAACTTGGACCCAAACGCGGCGGTGGCAATGTTGACGGCGGCTACGTCGGTGGTCGGGTCGCGATGCAGGCGAACGCTGGCTAAATACTTGCCGTCGCTGCCGACGATGGGGACGGAAATTTCCTCGATTTTGCTGGTACCGTCGTTCTCCCTGACCACCATCCGCAGCTGGACATCCTTGGGGTGGCCTTCCGGTGGCAGGGTATGCCGGTTCAGCACCAGGTAAACCTTGGCCTTCGAGATCCCCACCTCGCCGAACAACAGAAATCCCGTACCGTTCACCACTAGCGGCTGCTGGGGCTTGGTGGGGGTAGCAGACGAATCCACAGAACCTGGGGCCGTGACGCTATATGTGATCAGCACCGTGCTATTCAAGAAAATCTTGTCCAGCACTTGGCCGCTGGCGGCGTGGCCCGCCAGGGCCGCGCAGAAGGCGAGCCACGCTGCTCGGAACCATCGACGGAGCACGCCATTACCTCCGCAACCTTCTTACCGTAACACAAGCGGTGCACCCTGGGATCGATGGCACAGGCAGTCAATGAATCAGCGTCCGTGCTACCTCGGCCGCGCTCATTGAGCTCATGCTGCGGCTGTTCTCTCACGGCCTCACTGCGAGGGATGCGCCCTCCTCAGATTACGCAGGGAAATGGCCGCAGACGGATAATTGTCTTGGACTGCCTTCGAATACCAGTCCGCGGCTTGGTCGACACTGGCCACTACTCCGAGTCCCTCTTGATACATGCGGCCGATCTGGAACTCGGCCTCGCCACTGCCCTGCTGCGCCGCCTTGCGGAACCATTTCAACGCCTGCTCGTAATCGTGAGGCACGTCTTCCAGACCGTTGCGGAAGATGCCTCCGACCTTGAGTTCGGCATTGAGATTTCCCTTTTCCGCAGCTTTAAGGTACCAGTTCAGGGCCTCAGGGCCGCTCTTCGGAACTCCCCAGCCGTATTCGTACAAGCTCCCCAACTGCCACATGCCGTCGGTGCTGCCCTGTGCCGCCGCCTTCTTGAACCAAAACAATCCTTGCTGCACATCGTTGGTGACGCCGAAACCGCCAACGTACATGACACCCAGCTTCAATTGTGCCGAGACGTCCCCCTGCTCCGCGGCTTTGCGGAACCATTTCGCCGATTCCGGGAGATCGCGCGGTACTCCCAGGCCGAGGGCGTATATCTCGCCGAGCTTGTTTTGCGCTGCGAGATCGCCGGTCGCAGCCTTCTGCCGCAGGGCAGCAATGGCAGACGCCGTCGGGACTTCAAGGGGTTTAGCTTGCGGCGAAACCGCTGCCTGAGTTGCCGGCTGACTCCCACCCGGCCCCGCCGCGGGGGGTACCGCTTGGGTCGCTGTTTGGCCGCAAACACTGAGCCTGCTGACGCACACCACCATCACCAGTAACACTATTTGTCTGCCGTACATCGTTCTCCTCCCGCGCCAACAGCCGGTATTAGCGGTGCCTCACTGTCCCGGCTTCCCTGCGACTGGTTTGTTCTTGGCCTGGTCGGCGGACAATTCTTGCAATACCATCCGGCGCAAATCCTCATACTGCATGGCGCCGGTGAAGAAATGCCCGTTGAGGAAAAAGCTGGGGGTAGCGCTAAGCCCGATTTTTTGGGCTTCCGCCGCATCCCTTTGCACAGCGGCGGCTTGCTGGCCGGAGTCCAGGCAAGTATTGAATTTGGCGATGTCGAGTCCCAGGTCGCTTGCCACCTGCTTCAACTGCGGAACGTCGATCTGCCTACTCGAGAACAGCCGATCGTGGTAGGGCCAGAACTTGTCCTGGGCCCCCGCGCAGCGGGCGGCCTCGGCGGCTTTCTGCGCGTGCGCGTGCATGGAAAGCGGATAATCCTTAAACACGAAACTGATGCGATCACCGAACTCCGCTTTCAGTTTTTGCAGCTCGGGGTGGACCTTGATGCAGAAAGGACATTCGAAATCAGCAAACTCCACCAGTTGTACGGGGGCGCTGGCCGGGCCGAGGCGGGCGGCCTCGCCGACGGCGAAGTCGGTGCGAGGTGGCGCCAGCAGGACCACCACGCTGGCTTTTTCCCGCAGCGAGTCAATGTAGGCCACGCGCGCTTTTTGCACCCGCTGCGTGCGGACCGATTCCTGAATCTTGCCGCGCATAGCTTCGAAAGGCTCTTTGGGAGCTACCACGTCATACACCGTGCGCAACTGCTCCTCGGTCAAGTCCTTTACCTTGCCATCTACTTCACGTTTTAGCAGTTCATCCACGGAGAGGTGCTGGCGAGCGGCTTCAGCATCCAGTAACCGTTTTGCGATCAGTTCATCCAGCGCTTTCTGCTCGGCCTTGTAGAAGTCGTAGCGCGCTTGCAGCAACAGGCCGGATTCCTGCTCGTGCAGTTGGGCGCGAGTAATCTTTTCGCCGTTGATTTCCGATACCACCGCCGCATCCTGGGCCGCAGCCATTCCCATGGTCGCCAAGACGGCCACCACGGCGAGCAGAAAACGCGTGCATCTGGGAACGAATTGCATGGTCTACACTCCTCGGTTCTTGGTGTCTGCGCGAAAGGGCGCAGCTTCGATCAGCAGACATGAGGGGGAAGGCTTGCGTTACGGGAAGCCAAAAGCTCTGTCCCACGGCTCCCTGCGCACGACGGTTTATTGCCGGGCGGTGTATCGGAGGGCTAACAACCACGAAGACGCTATCCCTGTGCAAGGTCCCAAATTGCCCGCCCCAGTTCATGGATCAATTCTACGCAATAAGCCGCCCAATCCGTGGCGGAAAAAACCGCGTGCCAAGCGGTTACGCCACTTGGCACGCCCAAAGCGTTACAGTCTAGTGTAGCCCGGTTGACACACTGCTCCAGCATTGGCCTCTGCCGCTGCCGAGGTACACAGCAAACGAGCACGCTTGCGGCAGGAACCCTGCCTCACCCGCGCTCAGTATGCTCGGCGTCTTCTCGGTCTCGGTCACGAAGACAAACCCACCGGTGGTTTGCAGGTGCGTCCCAAACACTACCCCTTCGGTTGCATCAGCTCCCGTGAGGGCGTTGCGTGGGTCACAAGCAGCCCCGGTCGGATCCGGCGTGAGGGCGATCTTGATCACGCCTGAAGCGGGAGCCACTCCGGTGAGAGTGACTGGCAGGCCGGCGCAAGCAGGTGCGCCAGGAATGCAGACCCCAGGGTTAATCCCCGTGAGCTGTACTCCGACAAACGCCGCATCCAGTTCGTTGGGCGTAAGCCGTTCCGCACAGCAGGACTGCAGTTCCTGGTCCGCGTCAAACACATAGATGTTGGCACAGATGTCGCCCACCGGGACAGTGAGCGGGGTGCCCAGCGTGCCCACATTGATGATGCGCACGACCTGGTCATACACCGATGCCGCGCCAGCATTGTTGGCATAGTAGTCGACGTAGTAAGTGGTGGCTGAAGTGCCTACCTGCGCCAATGCCAGACCCGGCACCAGCACAAGAAGCCCAAGAACCACGAGCAGCTTCTTCATTTGGGGATCCTCCTTGAATTGGTTTGCTGCGAGCGCTGGAGGAAGACGGCGCCGCGCAAACGCCAATGAGTCTGCCCCCCGCAACCAACAACCGCAATTCCCCGGAGGCACTAACCAGAACTGCTACCCTGACAGGAGTAACCCAAATGGTTAGCCGCTAGAGCTAGTACGATGGGGCGATCCGCGCCGTAGGCGCGCGAAATACGGAAGGCCGGTACTGACCACCAGTCGGGCCTGTGGCCGTTATTTTCATGCCCTGCATCTAACCCTGCGGGCTAAACCGAACGGGGACTTGCATCGTCACCGGCAGGGTGCTTGAATGCGGGCGGCGGGCGTGCTCCGCGAGGGCGCGTGTGCGCCCAGCGTGATCTTGATCGGCGGGCCCGAATTTGGGGAGGGCTTGATGGTGTTCAACGCCAGCCATCGTTCCGCGGGTATTGTGGCGCTGCTGTTGTGGGTGCTGGCTGGAGGCGCCGGGCCGCTTTTCGCAGCCAGTTGCGACCAGCCGCTCGTCAGCTTTCAAGCCGAACAACTCACGATTTCTTCTCAGGGTTGCTCGTTGCAGCAAGTGTTAACTGCCATAAGCCGCCAAACCGGGATTGAGGTCCAGGTGCCGGCTTCGGCGAGCGCGATCCCAGTTTTCGCCAATCTCGGACCCGGGGACCCCAAGCCGGTGGTTGCGGCACTGTTGGAGGGCACTCCCTTCAACTGGAGTCTGGCGACGGAAGGAGAGGTACACCGCCGCTTGGTGGCAGTTGTGCTGACCGAGCGTAGCGCTGCTCCGGAGCCAGCGCAGGTGCCGCTCCAAGTTGCCGCAACGGGAGGGGCGAACGCCACTCAGAACGGAAAGTCACAGGCCGGCCAAGCGCCGCCTAAGAACAAGGCAACAGGAGACGGCGCAACCAGCGCATCGGCTGCGGACCAACCGCCCGATCAGCCGCAGAAACGGGAGATCGATGACTCCGCTCTCAGCAAGCTGCCGCCCTTGCCCCAGGGAATCCCGTCCTCCATGTGGCAGCTCTTCCCCGATGTGGCGGCGAATACTATTGCAAATGGCGGGATAACCCAAAGCGCCCAGAGCGGGTTCCCGACCTCAGCCGCGGCTAACCCGATGGCTGCGACGGCATCTCCGCCCTCGAGCGCGAGCCCGGGACCACTGGGGTGTAATGCCTGCCCTGTTCCACCCGGAGTCGACCCGGCCATCAGAAACCTGTATCCCCCGAACCTAATGCAGCTCATCCAGCAACCGCCTACGCCCTCCAACATTCAAGTACCTCCACCACCGCCATGGCTTCGGACCGGTCACTAACTATGTTTCAGCATGCCGGCTGACCGCCGCGGCTACTTCTGGTTGACATCTTTTCGACGCCGGGACACCGAGGGAGCACTCATCCATCAGAAAAGGCACCAGACTTCGCCTTCGGGCCCTGCGTCTGTTCCTTCCCACAACCGCCTATTCGGGCGGCAGCGCCGCCCTTCTGCACGAATCGGGATCATACCTGCCGGACGAGTCGCCGGGGTTTTGACGACCGTACCGAGGGGTAGTCGAGGTGACTAACCCCTTCTGCCTATTGACCGTTTCCAATTCACCCGCTACTGTGGCGGACGGTTTTCTAGCGTCCGGTCGCGCGGCTCTGGTCTCTATGGCGAACCAAGACACACCCGTATCGCGACGCGGTAAGCAGAGCATGAAAACTGGGGCGGATACCGGCGACAGACGAAGAGAGCAACGATTTCGCTTCAGTCTTAGCGTTCTCGTGCAGGGCTTGTCACCGGCGGAAAAGACCCCGCTCGCAGCCCCGGCAGCAAAGGGAGTAATTCACGACCTAAGCAACAGCGGAATGGGTGTGTCCACGGATACTCCGCTCACATATTCTGCGGTAGTCCGTTGTGATATCGCGGTGAGGGACCTGCCCATTTCTATTCCAACCATGGCGCAGGTTCGGTGGGTCAAGAGAGCTCATGGCGAATACCGCAGCGGTCTCGCCTATATCTTGTAGTCGTTCAGGAAGATCGGTTACCTCAAAGCGCAAATTACCCTCCCCCAGTGTTCACTGTTGGGCCCATTCCAGGTGCTGCATGCTGATTGATCCAGTTGCGGGAAATTAAACCAGGTAGCGTAGACCAGCAGAGTATTCGGAGGCACCGAGCTTCTCGATCCACACCACCTGCATTAGCGTTGGGATGGCAACCGTCAAGTCGGGCACACCGATCTGGCATTGCACCACGGAGGAGGTCACCAGCGGTATGGGGCTGGCGATGCAAATGCCACCGGAGCTGAAGTTCTGCACGTCGGCCGAAAGAGTGCCGGTAGCGGTATCGAGGTGGGACGAAAGTTGACGGACGCTGATTTCGGCTGACTGCGCAACCCGCGGATGATGGCGCCGGTCATTGCGCACCATAATCTGTGAGATGCGGTCACGCAGTTGGAGCTTTGCGGCCTCGTCGGGGTTAGTGTCCGGCCGGAACGCCTCCCATGCGCTGGCCCAGAGCGCGGTTTCGTCGCTCCCCTCGCGGGGAGACGGGTTGGCGGCTTCGCCCAGTAAGGAGGATCCCCATCCAGCTAACCGAACCTCAGCCTTGCCCGTTCTCCCTCGCTGATCTTCGCAACCCCTCTGTTTCGCCATGAGATTCCGAACCTGCTGTAGTGAAGACGAGGGGACTCAGCAAACTTGCAAGAAAAAAATTGATACCATCGCGTCAGCGATGAGCGGGAACTCCAACTCCTCCCCGGACGATGAACTGGCCGCCGGGCTGGCCACCGGCAACAATGTCCGTCTTAACCCGCTTGCCGGTCTGCATACGCTTATTGCTGACCTGTTTACCACCAGCGAGGCTACGCGCTTCGGCCTTTCGATTGAGCTATTTACCGGGATGCTTGTGGAAGTGGCCGCCAAGTATCTTCCGCCTGACGCAGGGGCTGAGGCTGTCCGCGAGCTCCTCGCGACGATCCACGTCAAGGACCTTGTTCTGGCCAGGGCTTGCGTAGCCGGCAATGAAGCCGCTTGGGAAGTGTTTCTGTCGCGCTATCGAGAATCGCTGTACGACGCCGGGATGGCGATCGCAAAGGATCACAGCCTCGGGCGTGAACTGGCGGACTCGCTATATGCGGACCTGTGGGGCGCCGGCTCCGCGCATGGCGCTTCGCCGCTGAGTTCCTATATGGGGTACGGCTCGCTCGAGGGCTGGTTGCGAACCATCATGGCGAGGTCGTTCATCGACCGCTACCGCAGCCAGCGCCGCCTCGTGAGCCTGGAAGAAGAATCCCAGCAAGGTCGTGAGTTAGTGTCGCCACCGCCAGCGCCCGGGGCGGCAGTGGACCCTCGCCTGGAGGAGGCGACCGACGAAGCCCTGGGCATGCTAGATGCCGAGGACCGTTTTCTCCTGGCATCGTTTTTCCTCCATGACCGCACTTTGGGCGAGCTGGCGCGCATCTTGCGGCTCCATGAGTCCACGGTCAGCCGCCGCATCCACAAAATCACCGCAGGGCTCAGAAAGCAAATCGTTCGCGGCATGATGCGCCGCGGGATGAGCCGGCGGCAGGCAGACGAAGCTCTCGAAAGCGACGTGCGCGATCTGCAAATAAATGTTCGCGCCCGCTTGCAAGAAAATTTGCAAGAAACGCAAATTCGCCCGTCCTCTCAACAGAGACCTGGTGCGCAGAAGCCCCAAGATGACGAATGATGGAGGCAAGGACATGCCGGAACTCCCGGAGGTTGTTCGACGGCATTTCAGCCGCGCGATGGGAGGCGAGGATCATCCGGACGCCGGACTGCTGACGGCGTTGATCGAAGGAACGCTCACCCAGACTCACCGCGCTGCGGTGTTCGATCATTTGGTAGCGTGCTCGGAATGCAACCGATTGGTCGCGCTGATTGCACCAGAGCGTGAAGTCACGAGCGCCGTGCAACCGGTTGAGGCGCGCCGCCGTTGGTTTACGTGGACGCCTGTGCGCTGGGCCGCTGTAGGCGCTGCCCTTGCGGTCGTCATCATCGCGGTTGTGATTGGGCGGATCGACCGGCAGACAGTGGTGCCAGGCGCGCCCTCCGCGAGGGTAGAACAAGTTCCCACGGCCAGCATGAGCGCGCAGCTTCCGGTGCTGGTCCAGCCGCGTACGTCCCGTCCCTCCAGCAAACCCGCGCAGCCAGCCTCCCACGCGCGCCAGGGCGTTCCATCGCAACCTGCGTTGTCGCGGGGGGCGGCACTGGCTGCTGCCCAAAGCCGTCCGGCCGCTTCTGGCGATGTTCTGGGTGAGAATGCGTTTCAGACTTCGATGATGTCCGATCCCAGTGCCTGGGCTGAGCTGTCGCCTTCTACAGGCGAACCACCGACGGTGAAGCCTGAGCCCGCCCCAGCCGCGAGCGTGACTGCTCCCGCGCTGCCGACCGGTCCGACCGAGCCAATGTGGTCGCTATCTGAAGCTGGCATGCTGCAAAAGTCGAATGACCGTGGCCACACTTGGGCAGCCGTGGCAGTCCCCAGTCGCGTGCCGTTGCACGCTCTTTCTGTGCTAGGCCAGGAGATCTGGATCGGCGGCGACCAGGGCACGCTATATCACTCGACTGATGCTGGCCAGAGCTGGACGGCAGTCGTGCCGACTGCGAATGGAGTACCAGTCTCGGCCGACATCATGCGCATCGCGTTCGCCGACCAACGCCATGGCTGGATTGCAACCCGCAACGGAGAGATCTGGAAGACGCGCGACAGCGGCGCCACTTGGTCTCTGAAATAGCCCTGGGGAAACTCCCTGGGGACTAGTGTTTCAGTTACGTCGGTAAGTTGCGTCAGCAGACACTTCTTAGTATCCAGGGGGTGCGATTTCTGGGAGCTGATTGCTTCTGGGAATCCTCCTTGATGAGACGGGGGCCTGCATTGGGGCAGGTCCCTCGTCGTTTGCGTTTACAATGCGCCCCTCCCCCGGCTAGCCAATCGGGCTAGCACAAATGTTTCCAATCAGTGCAATCCCCTGCGCACTGACATCGAATGCGAGCACGACCAATACCTGCAACCTGTTGCAAATACAGAGCATTAGGCAACAAGGTTTGGCACCTCTTGTGCGGATGAGGCAGGGATGGCGCATCCGTCTGCTCCACTGGTGCGCCGCGATGGCGGTGCCTGGGTCGCTCCCGCGGGTCACAGACCTTCAACGAGATTTGCGGAGCTATTCTAATGAGAAGACTGCTGGTTTTGGTTGGGGCGATCCTGCTGGTGTCGGTTTTCCCAACCTTGCTGCTGGCGGGTAATCCACCCACTTACTTGGTTGATCGCTATTCTAACGACGCGGGTCCCGGGGCCCCGATCGACGCTTTAGTGCGCCTGATCAACCCGGGCACGGAGGGCAGTCCCCTGACCAGCCCCGTGGGCGATGTTTGCGCCAACATTTACGTGTTCGATAGCAACCAGGAGATGATTGCGTGTTGCTCCTGCCTCGTCACGCCTAACGGTCTTGTTACGGCTTCAGTTGCGAATGAATTGACGAACAACCCTCTGGTCTCGGTCACTCCCGCCGCTCGTGTAATCAAAATC
>Ga0187770_10001627_pt1 | contig 12065 bp, 9 predicted proteins | sample 0116_SJ02_MP02_2_FD_133154 | JGI IMG/M metagenome (GOLD analysis project Ga0187770, IMG submission 133154) | Tropical peat soil microbial communities from peatlands in Department of Meta, Colombia - 0116_SJ02_MP02_20_MG | ecosystem: Environmental > Terrestrial > Soil > Wetlands > Peat | place...
AACGTTTCTGCGAGCACACAAGTGTTTTTTTACGGGACTTGAGACGAGCGGGCCCATGCAGAGGAGGCTCCTTGACATACTCGCGTGCCCCATCGACAAGCACTATCCGCTCGAGCTATTGGAATTTGAAGTGAAGGGGGATGTCATAGTCGAAGGCATCCTCACCTGTTCCGAGTGCGGCCGCTACTATCCAATAATCGATGAAATCCCCGTAATGCTCCCAGACAACCTGAGAAACAGAAAGGAAGACCTTGGGTTCCTAGAGAAGTGGGGATCCAAGCTCCCGGAGAAGGTCGTCCATGGCGGGAAGCCCTGGAGCCTCGGGTCAACCTAGATCTCTAAGACCCCCCGGCGCACGATGCTTCTTCCAATTGCAGTTTCGACAACGGATTCCGAGCTTTTTCGTAGCCTCTTGGGGATGTCCCAGATAGTAACGAAGCATTTGAGGATACCCTCCGCACAATTTCCTGTCCGCAGTTCCACCGCCAGCTATGTGGTCGATAGCCAGTACACGTTCATCCGACTCGCCACAATCGGCGCATGTGGGCCCTCCTAAGAGTTCATCAGCCTGATTCTGAATGCCTTTGTATTTGAAACGGGTACACTTCTCCTGTTTCCGCCCCTTTCGAAGTTCTTCCGCTAGTTACAATTGGCGCACAGGACTTGCAGGTTCCGGTTCGCTTCGTCCAGATGCATGAAGTAATAGTTGATAGTTAGGAAGCCGAGCTCAATGGGGAGGGGCCACGATATGAGCGAGTCGGCCACCCGTGTTTCTAGTCGAAGGGAGGTCCGCGAAACTAACGGCCCTAGGAATCCGACAGATAGACAACCTAACTTGGGCGGAGAAGATTATAGCAGGTTCAATGTTGTTGGCCACAGTTTAATTAGCGTAGACTTCGTGCGATGAAACGGGTGGGGGCGTAGCCCAGAACCTTGACGTAGGTGAGCAACATGGCAGGGCGACAGGCTCCAGTGAAAACCAATGGCTGACACGGAAACGTGGATGACAGAACAGTGGAGCGGCCTAAGACACCTGTAGACCGTCGGTTCAAATCCGACCGCCCCCACACAACAATACTGCACTGAGAAGAGGCGGGGAGAACTCCAGGAACTTTTTTGAGCAGACGGGTAGCCCCACCACACAGAATCACTGAGCACTTTCCGCTTCAGCTTTGCCTGGGCCTTCATCTGGGGCACACACATCATTTGGGACGCTTCTCGCCTTCATCGCCTCTGAGCGTCAAAACAATGACTGTGACGAGAATGAATATCGAAGGTGTGTAGTTAAGCCACTGGGGAAGCCCGTTAGTATCGATGTAGTACGCCAAGAGTTCAACGTAGGGGATTATGAAGACCACCTTCCCTTCGAGGCACTGCTGGGTTATCGGCGAGAGCGCTATCTGCTGCAAGGTTTGGTCAGGTTGCTGATTGTTGTCTCCTTTCGTTATCAGTCCTGCGCTTGTGATGTTAACGACCCTGTGCACCACGGATTCTCCAAACGTCGAACACGGACTTCCATAGACGATGATGTCACCGACATGGACATCACTTATCGGGACGCTCTGGAGAACCACGAGGTCTCCGCCTTCAAGCGTGGGCAACATGCTGTGGCCGTCCACTCTCCTCGTGTCAGCCTGCACAAAGAAGGCCCAGAAGAGCAAGAGGGCGAATGCAGCAATGTATGCCACTGTCCCCTTAGACACGCCCGTCAATCCAGACTGCCCTAATCACCTTCCACATCGGGTCAGTTCTTATTCCCTGCCTTGACTCTTGACTGACCGTGGATAGGGCCAGTCCAAGCCAGCGAAATCGCAATCAGCGCTGTCTATTACCACATCTGTTGATGTATTCGAAAACAGACTATCACACAACATAGGGGAGCTCTCGTTTCACGCGAATTAGGTCGTTCAGATTGCTACACTTATCTAGGCAGAAGCGCTTCACGCATCGTCTCGGTATGAGAGCAGCACACCCCAGTCTCGGCCCTAGCGTCAGGATTCGTTTCGGCGCCTGGATTGGTGCAGCAGTCGTGCTTTCTGCACTGACTGCACCCAACTTCCCTTCTCTCGTCAACCAGTCCGTGGGGGATGCCTTCGATGGCCTTTTTGTGGCCATCCCTATCGTGGCCCTCCTCACCCTGATCTTTGCCCTGAGGTGGAAGGAACTTGCGCAGATGATGACCGAGGAGGGTGGTGGATTGTCCAGGCTTCCAGTCCGCCTTGTTGGGGCTGCCACCATCCTGGCTTTGTTCGTACTAGAACCGACAACTGGCCAGACCCTAGCCACATCTGGAATCGCCGTGGTCCTCACATTTTACGCCACGGCGCTCTTGGTGAACCCTTCTACGGCGCGATTCATGCTCCCCTACGCTGCCGTATACGGTGCTGCCGTCGGGGCTCCCGCAATTCTGCTTTGGGCCTTCGGCGAGCCGCTGGCGGTCCTGTCTTCGGGGCTGTCGGCAGGGCTCGTTCATGTGGCGGGTTTCCCGGTGACTTGGGAGGGGACAGGGTTCCAGCTAGTTTCAAAGGCAGGAGAGGTCGTGAACGGAGTGGTGACGCCTGGCTGCTCAAGCGTATCCTCGGTGACGATGTTCCTGGGGCTGTTGGCCCTGATGCACCTTGACATGAAGAAGGATTCGCGCATAACGGCTAAGCTCGCCGTTGTTGGAGTTCTGGCGCTGATTCTCCTGAATTCTGTGAGGATTCTCATCCTTCTCTGGGTGGGGTATCAGTACGGGTCAGACGCTCTTTGGGGAGTGCATGATTGGATTGGGTACGCTCTCTTCCTGGGATTCTTCCTCACAATGCTTCCATTGTATGCAAGAATGGGCGAACCCAATCATAGTGGTGTAGTCACCGTGGGCACCCCTGCTGTGTCCGTCTAAGAGTGATTATCGCCTCGTTGGACCAGTGCGCCCTCTTTCAGCCCTGGGCTTTCCATATTGGTGGGTACTGGCGCCATGTCACTATGTTAGCCAATGTAGCGGCAGATTGCCATTGCCTTTCCCCGCAACATGCAACGCTCCGTTAGTTTGCTTTCTTAATTAGCCGCCGAAGAGGCGCAGGGCCGTTGTCCGAAGGCCCACCAAGGCACGGCATATGGAACGCTGTGCCGCCCAGAGTCAGACTGCTTATCCTTGCCACCACGATGAACAACCTCGCGGTCGGATATTTCCTGATCTACGTGATGGCGTTCCTCCCAGAGATAGGGTTCTCCGCAGCCGTTGTTGGCACTATTCTCGCCATCGAAGGCGTTGCTCTAGTCTTTGCAGGGATACCACTCGCGATGCTCTCGGACAGGCTCGGAAGGAAGTGGTTCCTGATTCTAGGGGGCATCATATGGGCGCCGAGCATCCTCGTGTTCGGATTGACGCTAAATGTGGACATCCTCTACGTTGCTTCGGCGATAGGCGGAGTGAGCGAGGCCGCGTTTCTCTCTTCATGGAACGCCATGATAGCGGACCAGACAGACCTCTCCAGTCGGGACTCTGCCTTCTCCCTTTCTTTCATCGTCAGTACGGCGGCGTTCTCCGCGGGCTCCGCCCTCCCTCTTGCCTTCGGCCCGCTCGAAGGTGCAAGCGGTGCCAGTGCCCTCACTGTCCATGGCTGGGCTTTCCTAGTCATCGGTGCCTCGACAATCAGCGCGCCCATCGCCTTGTGGCTGCTGCTGAGGAATTATGCAGAGAAGCCCCCGGAGAGGAGGACAGAGGGGGCCGGAGTAAGGGTGATGAAGCAGACTATCAAGTTCTCCCTAATCAACAGTATCATCGGGTTCGGCGCAGGCCTCATCATCCCTCTCATCGGGACGTGGCTCTGGCTGAAGTTCGGGGTCCCGGACGGCTACAGCGGCCCTTACCTGGCGCTCTCCGGTGTCACCATCGCCTTCTCTGCTATTGCGAGTCCCAGACTATCGAAGCGGGTCGGACTCTTCCCGGCTATGCTCGCCACCATGGGGAGTTCGACCATCTTCATGCTCAGCCTCGCGTTCATCCCAAACGTGTTCGCAGTAGGGGGGGTGTACCTGGTCAGGGCCGCCCTGATGAACATGAATTCCCCGCTAATGGATTCGTTTCTTATGGGAATCACCCCACCTAACCGGAGGGGTCTAGCTAGCACACTGAACGCCGTAATCTGGCGGATTCCCAACAACGTGAGCACATTCATCGGCTGGTACATCCTCACCTACAGCGTATTCGATCTCCCCTCGCTAGGGATATCACATCTGGACCTCCCCTGGGTACTCGCCACCGTGATCTACGTGGCGGGGATTGTGCTCCTGTATGTCAACTTCCGAAACGTCAAGCCGACGCTCTAGTGGCGAATGAACCATGAAGAGGCTTCCCCGGTCGTTCTTCGAAAGGTATACGCCACTCGTGGCGAGGGAGCTCCTGGGGATGAGATTGGTGAGAGTTGATGGAGGTGAGAGACTGGCCGGAATGATAGTCGAGACGGAGGCCTACCGCGGAAGGAGGGACCCTGCGAGCCACGCGTTCAGGGGCAGGACCAGACGGAATGAAGTGATGTTCGGGCCCGCGGGGCATGCCTATGTCTACTTTTCGATGGGAATGCACTACTGCCTCAATGTGACGACAGAGTTCCCTGGGACTCCCGGAGCGGTCCTACTGAGGGCGATAGAGCCCGCCGAGGGCATGCGAGGGATGCTCAAGAACAGGGGACTTGACACCGCTGTTCACGTGGCAGACGGACCAGGGAGGCTCACCGAGGCTCTCGGAATCGACAGCCGCCTGAACGGCGAAGACATGGTCACTTCAAAGAACCTTTTCATAGAAAAGGGGACCAAACCGAAGAGGATTGGCAGAAGCAGCAGGGTGGGAATCAACGTGGCGACGGAGCGGAGGTGGAGATACTTCATCGTAGGAAACAGGTTCGTGTCTCGGAGAAAGCCCTCGGCGTTTCCGCCCCAGAATCCATAACTACGCCAAGGCAGGACGGCGTCACGATGGGGTCGTCGGCTAGTCTGGTCTAGGCTTCAAGCCTTGGGTGACCTTACAGTCTATTTCTGCAGGTCCGAGCCCGCTTGAGATCCCCGGTTCAAATCCGGGCGACCCCACTCTCCATATGCTAGGAAGAAGCTCTTGAATCGTTGCAAAGAAAAAGGGAGCCGGCTCTAGCTCCCTTCTTGGACTTCGAAAGTCTCTGAAGGCAGGAGGCCATGGGCTTCTTTGTGCGCCTTCGCTATGGCTTCCTTGTTTGGCGCTTCTGAAAGGCAGAATATGGTTCCTTGCTTCTCGTCCAACCAGTATTTCTGGAAGTTCACGCCATACTTGCCTTGCACTTTGAGATCCTTCGCGTGGGCCTCGGCCACATCCTTCAGTTTGACTCCCTTCATGTTCTTGTGCACGTCGAGATATCGTGGCACATTCTGCCTTGTTTGGCTAACATAATATGACTTGCGGTCGTGGCTCGAACCCGCTCACGCCCCGATCCAAGGATGTCCTTTGAGGGGCAAGTACCTTTTGTTTCCAAGCGCAAGAACCCCAGGAGAACTTCTTTTGACCAACGGTGCACATAGCTTGATATAGTTTCTTCCGAGAAGTCCCCGCCGCGTTGCAGGCAGCTCCTCGCAGAGTCAAGACGATTTACAGCGTGATTGCTTCTCCTCAGAGACTGGAGATTCTCAGGATTCTGAACATAAAGGGTCCTCTAACCTACAGCGCCCTGAAGACCCTGGCAGGGTTCAAGTCGAAGAAGGAATCCGGAAAGTTCGCCTACCACCTTCGGAAGCTTGTCAAGCAGCTGCTGATCCAGCTAAACAGGCAGGAGAGGAAGTACACTGTCACCAACCTTGGCAGGCTGGTACTCAATCTCACCCGCCAGATCGAGGAGCAGTCCCTGGTCGAGAGCGGGAAGCTTTACGTGAGGACGTCTCACCAGACGATGGAAGAGTTCAACGCCAACAAAATCCTCCAGTCGCTCGTGAAAGAGGCGGGAATGCCTGTCGAGCTTGCACAGAAGATCACGAGCGAGACCGAGTCGAGACTCTACAAATTCCAGACTCAGTATCTCACAGCCCCTCTCATCCGTGAGATTGTGAACGCGCTGTTGGTGGAGCACAGCATGGAGGAGTACAGACACAAGCTCACGAGGCTGGGGATGCCCATATACGACGTGACCCAGCTGCTTGGGAGGGCAGGAGACGACGGCGGGAGCGTCGAGTCGCTCATCCACCAGACGGGGAAGCAGGTCTTCTCGGAGTATCTTCTGCTCGAGCAGCTCCCGAGAGATGTCGCGGACGCGCACCTCTCTGGGGATATTCACATCACTAACGCTGGGTCTTGGGGGCTCACTCCCGACTCGGTGTTCGTGGACCTCCTGTCGATAAGAAGCGCCGGGCTCAACTCCAGGGGAAGGATACCAAACATCTCGATGGTCCCGAGCCCGGAGAACGCAGAGAGAGCCCTGAACATAGTGCTGGACATGTCCTCCATGATGACGCGTGAGGTGTCAGACGAAGTCACGTTCAGGAATTTCCTTCAGTTCATAGGCCCCTATTGCAAGTCAAGAGGCAAGAGGGAGCTAGAGTCTGTCCTGCTGAGGTTTTTCGAGACTATCGGTGCCCCTGCCGCAGGCTCGGTGGGCCCGGCCATCAGCCTGGACCTGAATCCCTACAGGCATGATGACGTCCCTCGAGAAGTGATGGACAAGACCCTGGACGCTGCTTTGGGTGCCTACAGGAGCTACGTCCAGGAGACGCCAAGGCCTGATGTACGCCTCCTTCTCGCGAAGCCAAACAGGGTAGATGACACCAAGGTCCTGAAGGACGCTGCTTCGATAATCTTCAACGGCGGTAGGATAGCGTTCTTCTCGTCGGATCAACGGAGGAGCTTCCTCGGGTTGAACGCGAATGTTCTCTCCCCTGAGTCTCAGGCTGACAACGTGAGCGTGCTCCACGGGCTGAGTCTCAACCTTCCCAGGCTTGCCTATGACTCCAACCAGGATGAGACGTACTTCAGAGCTAAGCTCGCACTTCTCATCGGGGTCGCTTCCGACGCGCTTTCGACCCGGAGGAGACTGATCGAGAGGACGCTGAAGCGTGGTCTCCTGCCCTCCCTCGCTGCCGGGTCAGACGCGGTCACATCTGACACCATGCCTCTGATAATGAACATGGTAGGCTTAGACGAGACCCTCGCGAGCCTCATCAGGGACCCTACCACAGCTTCACGATACGATTTGGCCGACAAAATAGTGGGCACCGCGACCCAGGTCGCGGACGACAAGTCCACCAAGATAGACAGGCTGGGGGTTGCCATGCTGGATCTCGACGGGGCCTTCAGGCTGGCAACGCTCGACTCAGAGAAGTATGGGAAGGCGAACCTGCAGCCGTTGCAGAAGGGAGCCTACACACAGGCGCCGAGGCTTCAGCTGGCGGACCTAGAGAACCCCGAGAAGATGGACTACCTCTCCAAGCTTTCGGTCGGGCTCCACGGCGGCGTGTCTATGACCCTCGACGGCTCGTCGGACGAGGTCAGAGGAATATACAACCTCATTCTTAACGCGACGCCGAAGCTTCCCTACTTCAAGGTGGACAGGACGATATCTGTGTGCAGGAATTGCGGCTCCAAACTTCCGCAGAACGCGGCCCGATGCCCCCGATGCAAATCGGTAGCGATGATCCAGTACTCGACCGCTTCGTAATCTTCCGCGAATCAGCTCTGCGTCTTGTCAATAAGAGTTCACCGGCCCCCGCTTCATGTTGTCGATTTACCTTCGACGCCCCTTGCTTGGTGGTTAACTGGAAATCAGCCATGGTTGAAATATATACGTCGGGCGATGGGGTCAGGGTTAAGGTTATGACGTCAATCGTTGAACAACCACGTGACTCTCCGGATGCCGGAGAGCTGACAAAGGAAGTCAAGCTTCCGACTGAAACCCTCGAAGCGTTCGGAGGAGATGAACTGCGCGCGAGGGTGTTCTACGAGAAGTATGCACTCAGGGATGCTGATGGTATGCAGGTCGAGAAGCGCCCCGAGGACATGTGGCGCAGGGTCGCGAAGGAGCTTGCATCCCCAGAGAAGGATGACGAGAAGAGGAAGGAGTGGGGGTCGAAGTTCTACTGGCTCCTTGAGGACTGGAGATTCGTGCCCGGAGGGAGAGTACTCTTTGGCGCGGGGCAGACGAGGAAGTCAACGCTGCTAAACTGCTACTTCTTCGGTATCCGGGAGGATTCGATTGAAGCGATTTTTGACTGGTGTAAGGAGGCAGCGCGGACTTACAGTTTCGGAGGAGGGGTTGGCACCGACATTTCGGTACTCAGGCCACGCGGCGCGCCAGTGAACAACTCCGCCATCTACAGCTCCGGGGCGGTGTCTTTCATGGAGCTCCTCTCGACCACGACGGGAACCATCGGCCAGGCGGGGAGGAGAGGCGCCCTGATGATTACCATTCGGGTCGACCACCCTGACATCATGGAATTCATCAACGTGAAGAAGGACCTAAAGAAAGTGAACTATGCCAACATCTCGGTGAAAATCACTGACGACTTCATGAGAGCCGTGGAGACAGATAGGGATTTCCTGCTCCACTTCAAGAACGAGAAGGTCGAAGTGAATAGGACGGTAAGGGCGAGGGACGTCTGGAAGTCGCTTATCAAAGGTGCCTGGCAGTCGGCCGAGCCGGGGGTCCTCTTCTGGGACGCCATCAAGAGGTATTCTACGACCGAGTACAACGGCATGGAAGTCCAGGGGGTGAACCCCTGTAGCGAACAGACTCTCGAGAGCTACGGGTGCTGCTGCCTGGGCTCTGTCAACCTCAGCGCCTTCATCAAGGAGCCCTTCACCGAAATGGCAAGTATTGACTGGGACGGGCTCACAAGGGCGACCCAATATGGGGTCCGCTTCCTCGACAACGTGCTTGATTACAACGCTGAAAGGCACCCGCTCCCCCAGCAGAAGGGAGCTTCTCTCCATAGCAGGAGGGTGGGGGTCGGCATCACCGGACTTGGTGATATGCTGATCAAACTGGGCCTGAAGTACGACGAAGACTCGACCATCGAGTTCGTCGACCACCTCTTCGAGAGGATCAAGAACGTCATCTATGACTACTCCACCGAGCTGGCGAAGGAGAAGGGGAGCTTCCCAGCCTTCGACGCCGAGAAGCACCTCGCCCAGCCCTTCGTCTCGAGGCTCGACGAGAAGGTCAAGGAGAAAATCAGGACACAGGGCATAAGGAACGCAGCCATCACGACTATCCCGCCTGTCGGGTCTGGTTCCATCCTGGCCGGGACGAGCAGCGGAGTGGAGCCTGTCTTCGCTCTCTTCTACACGAGGAGGAGCAAATCCCTGAGCGAAGGAGAGTTCAAGGTCTTCCACCCACTCGTCAAAGAGTACATGGGTGCGACCGGGGCCAGGGACGAGAAGGAGATCCCCAACTACTTCGTCACCGCCCACGAGATCAAGCCAGAGATGAGGGTGAAGATGCAGGCCACGATTCAGAAGCACATAGACACCGCCATCTCGAGCACGGTCAACCTGCCTGAGGACATAACCCCCGAGGAAGTGGAGAAGGTCTACCTGCTTGCGTGGAGGATGGGGTGCAAGGGCATCACGGTCTACAGAGAAGGGAGCAGGGAGGGCATCCTGGAGACCGAGAAGGCGGTGAAGAAGGTCGAGGCCCCGAAGCCAGAGTTCGAGCGCCCCAAGATGATGGAAGGGAAGACCATCAAGCTGAGGCTCCCCCAGGGAGGGCTTTACGTGACCGCCAACATGGACAATGGCGAGCTGAAGGAGGTCTTCGTCACACTGGGCAAGTCCGGCGGGGATGAGAAGGCGGACGCCGAGGCTCTGGGGAGACTCATCAGCCTCTACCTGCAGCACGGAGGGGATATCCAGAGCGTCGTTTCCACCCTCAAGGGAATCAAGGGGAAGTACGTATCCTGGGACGGGGGGACCCAGCTACAGTCCATCCCGGATGCCATCGCCAAGGCCCTAGAGCTGTTGACTCTGAACCACGTGGTGAAGGAGTCCGGGTTCCCCACCGAGGGGAATCCAAAGTCCCTCGGTGGAACCTGCCCTGACTGCCATGAGAACACTCTGGTGTTCGAAAATGGTTGTTACCACTGCGGTTCGTGTGGCTACTCCAAGTGCGAGTAGCCAAAAAGCGCCCCACAACGATTTTACACGCGTGCCATGAGGCGGCGCTCGTTGAGCAGAGGGAGGAGGGCCCTACTCATCGTCGTGGTGACGACCGCCCTTGTGCTTACACCTCTGATCCTAGGGGGGGCCCTTCTAGGGTTCTACATCGGAGGTCAGGTGGGGTACTCTGGGAGCGTTCTCGCCATAGCCTTCTCGACGGTTGGCTTCGTGGTAGGTATGGCGGTGATATGGTGGGTGATAAGGGAAGTAGTGGGCCGGATGAATCGGCCTACTGGCTGACCTTCTTCAGTGCCTCTGACTTCGCCCTCTCGACCTTGACCTTCAGGTCGGCGGCGGCCTTGTCGTAGGCCTCCTCCACCTTCTTGGTCGCGGACTTGAACGGCTCCTCAACCAAGTCTTCGCTCATTGGGCCTCCTTCCTCTCCAGTACCTTCTTCACGTGTTTCAACCTCGTGAACTCCTCCCTCTCCCTCTCCTCGAGGGTGGCTTGTATGTATCGGATGGAGTCCTCGTAACGCGGGATTATCATGTATTCGAGGGCGTTGAGCAGCCTCTGGGTCTTCTCGAGCTCCTTCGCGAGACGAAAGATGGCGTTCTCGTATTCGGCGGCCCTGAAGATGGAGGGGAGGACCTTCCTCATGTGCCTGGCTGCCCTGTCGACCGCGACGTTGCTGTCCGCGAACCCATAGGTCATACCAACCTCCTTCTCAGAGAGCTTGATTGAAGGGATGTCGACGTCGACAATCCTGCGGACATTAACATCCGCCTCCACCATGGGCGGGGTGTTTGCGGCTATACCCTCGAGCCTGAGCGGTCCGAGTTTCAGGTAGGCGTCAAAGAGGGCAAGATAGGCGTCCGAGAGAGGCTGCGAAATCTCGTCTCGGGCGGTCGTGGCCTGTTCGATCATCTCGTCCAGTCGCTTCAGAAGGACATCCCGCTTGTCGTCCAGCACCTTCTTGACCCTGACGGCCGTCTGGAGACGCTTACGGGTGCCGATGAGCTCAATCTTCGTCGGGAGAACGTTGCCGCCGGACGCTACTGACATGGCCTAAGCAGCCGACTTCCCTTTGATGTAATGTTGCTTGATGAATTCTTCCTTGATGTTCGTCAGCTCGCTTTCTGGGAGCACAGAGAGCACCTCCCAGGCGATGCGGTGGGTGTCGTCGAATGTCCTGTTCTCGTCGTACCCCTGATTGAGGAACTTCTGCTCGAACTCGTCCCCGAACTGCAGATACTTCAGGTCTGAGCCCGTGAGCCCCGACTTTCCCACGATTTCGGCCAGCGCCCTCAGCTCGACTGCCCTTGCGTATGCGTTGTACAACTGGTTCCCGACCTGGTGATGGTCAGGGTTGGCCTTCCCCTGCTTGATGACGTAGCCGAGTGCCGGACCCATGAGCCTGCTCAGGCTCGAAAGCACGTATACGGGAGGATAGATCCCCTTCCTGAAGAGCTCCCTTCCGAGGAAGATCTGGCCTTCGGTGATGTAGCCCGTGAGGTCTGGGATCGGGTGGGTTACATCGTCGCTGGGCATGGAGAGGATAGGCATCTGAGTGATGCTCCCCTTCTTCCCCTTGATTCTGCCCGCCCTCTCGTAGTTGGTGGCGAGGTCTGTGTAGAGGTAGCCAGGGAACCCCTTCCTGCCTGGGACCTCTTCCCTTGCCGCTGAGATTTCCCTCAGTGCCTCGGCGTAGTTCGTGATGTCAGTTATTATCACGAGGACGTGCATCCCTAGCTCGAAGGCAAGGTATTCTGCCGCTGTCAGGGCGACCCTCGGGGTTATGATTCTCTCGATGGCAGGGTCGTCCGCCAGGTTCAGATAGAGGATGCTCCTGCGGATGGCTCCCGACTCGGCCAGCGTCCTCTGGAAGAACGAGGCCTCGCTGTGCGAGACGCCGACCGCGGCGAACACGACCGCGAACTCCTCCCCTTCCCCCACCACCGTTGCCTGCCGCGCA
>Ga0187770_10001628_pt1 | contig 12064 bp, 10 predicted proteins | sample 0116_SJ02_MP02_2_FD_133154 | JGI IMG/M metagenome (GOLD analysis project Ga0187770, IMG submission 133154) | Tropical peat soil microbial communities from peatlands in Department of Meta, Colombia - 0116_SJ02_MP02_20_MG | ecosystem: Environmental > Terrestrial > Soil > Wetlands > Peat | place...
CAAACTCCGGCAGTTCGCGGCCGCTGCCTGAGCGGACTCAGGCTCGGCCCGCCTGCACGGCGTCCGCGGCTCGGCTGAGTGCCTCCGCGACCTTCCGCGCCTCGTCGGCGTAGAGCCAGGTCCTCTCCTCGTCGCCGACGATCCCGCCCAGGGTCAGGACAACCTTCAATGGGCCGCACTCGATCAGCCCGAGCTTGGGGGAGATCGTCTCCATCGGCTCGTCGATCGAAACCGCGACCGTCCGACCCGGCTCGTCGGCCTCCACCGCGATCCTGAACTCGAAGGGCATCCGGCGCTAGTTCGCCCGCCCGCCCCGATCTCCTGCGCCGGTTCCATCGTCCGCGCCCCTGGTTACCCATGCGCTCCCGGGAGTGGTCCCCAACAACTAGCCCCAACCGGTCAGCCAGCCGCCATTGCTAGCACCGCATCGTCGTGCAGTTTCGTTTGGTCGCCTTATGTGCAGCGGGATGTCGCGCCGTGCCGAAGGCGAAAGCGATCACGCGGCAGGTCAGGCTCGACCGACTTTCGGACACGGTCACCGGCTCGGCACAGAGTGCGCACATCCCGCTCGCGCACCCCGAGCTTCGCCGCAGACCCGGCATCCCTGGCAGAGGCGCCCACCGCCAGACCGACGGACCCCACCGGCTTCGGAATGGCCTTGATCGTGGCTATTTGACTGTGTCGCGAAACGCGACGGCTTCACCGGCGATCGTCGTGGCCTCCTCGATCGGGACGATCGGCGTTACCGTGAAGCGCAGCCACGGCGTCCACGGCGCAGTCGTCCGTGCGAGCGTCGCAGCGCTGTCGGCTTCGATTATTGCAACCCCTCCACGGCCGTCGGCGCTGCCGTAAAAACCTTTGAACTCGGCGCCGGCCGGCGGCTGCCAGGCCGCGAACACCCCAAGCGACCGGCGGTCCGCCTCCTCGCTCGTGTCGCTGAACTCCCAGGTCACGTGGAACAGCATGACCACTCCCTTCATCTAGCTGAACAGAGATCGCAGAAACAACCGCCCGAAACGCCGCTTGAGCGGTGTCTCGATGTGCGATCCTCCCCGAACGGGCGCGTGGTTGGCAAGTGCGAGATCGCTCGCGTCTCAATCGCCCTAACCCCACCGGCAGGTTGAGGCCGCGCCGACTGATCTCTCGGCACGGCCAGGAGGAGCGACCCGCGGCGGCGCTCTACCACCCCAACCCCGCAGGAATGCGACAGTCAACCAGCTCAGTGGTGCTAGGCGGACTGGCGACTCGAGCACCCACCCCGCGGACTCCTTGCCCGAAGCCACGAGCATCTCGACCGCGTCGGTCGCTTCCCGCGTACGCGCGGGAACCGGGACTTTCGTGGCGATCGCATTCGCGTTGCCGGCGCAGCGGAGCTAGCGCGCGGTTCGGCCACGATGGAGGCGCACCGATCTGAGCTACCCGGCGTCGCATATCTCACGAGCAGCGACGTGGTTGCGAAGCCGGCCGCCGCGCCGGGGGAACGTCCACAAATCCTCGTGTGGTCGCGGCGGACTTGCGGATCCTCAGCGGCGATCAGAAGTCTGACGATGGAACGCACGAGCGCTGCCTCTCGTCCATCTCGATCATCTCGCAGGGGCCGAGGCAGGCGACCGTGTTTGTGAGAACGCGCAAGCCAGCGTCGCCGACGGTGGCTACATCGATGGCTTGCGGAATGCCTACGCGAGCGATCGCCTCGGCGAGATGTTCGAACAGGATGTGGAGAATCGGAGTGGCCGAGATCGCCGCAGCCGCTTTCGTGCCCCCGCTGAGGAAGAATCTGCCCTGTGCGCGCAGACCGTATCCCGATCATCGGGTCGCTATTGCGTCCGCACTCTTGGCTGAGCAGTGATGACCAACTCATAACACCTAGTAGATGGGTGCTCGGCGGAAGGGAGAAGGCGATGATGCGCTACGACTACGTGATCGTCGGAGGAGGATCGGCTGGCTGCTGTCTGGCGAACCGGCTGAGCGAGGACCGGTCGACGAGCGTGGTGGTGCTCGAGGCCGGTCGGCCCGATTATCTGTGGGACGTGTACATCCACATGCCCGCCGCGCTGTCGTTCCCGATCGGCAACCGGTTCTACGACTGGAAGTACGAGTCCGAACCGGAGCCGTTCATGCACAGCCGGCGGATCTACCACGCTCGCGGCAAGGTGCTCGGGGGCTCGAGCTCGATCAACGGCATGATCTTCCAGCGCGGCAACCCGTTGGACTACGAGCGCTGGGCCGCCGACCCGGGCATGGAGAGCTGGGACTACGCGCACTGCCTGCCGTATTTCAAGCGCATGGAGAACGCTCTCGCCGCGTCACCCGACGACCCGTGGCGAGGCCACGACGGTCCGCTCAAGCTCGAGCGGGGAGCCGCGACCAACCCTCTCTTCAAGGTGTTCTTCGAGGCCGTGCAGGAGGCGGGGTATCGACTGACCGACGACGTCAACGGCTACCGCCAGGAGGGCTTCGCCGCGTTCGACCGCAACATCTTCCGCGGACACCGGCTGAGCGCTGCCCGCGCCTACCTACACCCGGTCTCGGACCGGCCGAACCTCGAGGTGCGCACCCGGGCGATGGTCACGCGGCTGCGCTTCGACGGCAACCGCGCGATCGGCGTCGACGTCGTGCAGAAGCGCCAGACCGCCCGTATCGACGCCGGCGAGGTGCTGCTGTGCGGCGGTGCGATCAATTCGCCGCAGCTGCTGCAGCTATCCGGTGTCGGTAACGCTGCAGACCTGCGCACCCTCGGGATCACGCCGATCCTCGATCTGCCCGCGGTCGGTGAGCACCTCCAGGATCACCTCGAGGTCTACGTGCAGTACTCAAGCCGCCAGCCCGTGTCCGTCGCGCCGTCGATGAAGTGGCGCAACCGGCCGAAGGTCGGCCTCGAGTGGCTGCTCGCGCGCCGCGGCCCGGGAGCGACGAACCACTTCGAAGCCGGCGGCTTCGTCCGCAGTAACGACGATGCCGCATACCCGAACCTGATGTTCCACTTCCTACCGATCGCGATCCGCTACGACGGCTCCGCGCCGCGGGGGCACGGCTATCAGGTGCACGTCGGACCGATGTACTCGGACGCTCGCGGGGCGGTGAAGATCGTCTCCGCCGACCCGTACCGCCACCCCGCGCTGCGGTTCAACTACCTGTCGACCGATCAGGACCGCCGCGAGTGGGTGGAGGCGATCCACGTCGCGCGCAACATCCTTAACCAGCACGCGTTCGACCCATACAACGCCGGCGAACTCTCGCCCGGCAAGGCGGTGGAGAGCGACGAGCAGATCCTCGACTGGGTGGCGCGCGACGCCGAGACGGCGCTGCATCCGTCGTGCACCTGCCGGCTGGGCGTCGGGGAGGACTCGGTGATCGATCCGACGAGCATGAAGGTCCACGGACTCGAGGCGATCCGCGTCGTCGACGCTTCAGCGATGCGCTACGTCACCAACGGCAACATCTACGCGCCGACGATGATGCTGGCGGAGAAGAGCGCGGACCTGATCCGCGGGCTGGCGCCGCTCGAGCCGATCTCCGAGCCGTTCTACAGACACCAGCGCGAGGTCGCGGCTGACACTGGAGCGAATGACGCGCCGCAGGTCGTGGCCGACACTGGGGCGCCGGATTCGCCGCAGGTGACCGCTGCCGAGGGCTGAATGGCGACGCTCTGAAGCGGCGACCTGATCTTTCGATTCAGCCCGGGCCGTGTGAGCTATGCCATCAGTCTCCACGATTCGGATTCCGGACATTCGCATCACCGGAAACAGTGTCAACCGACTGATCAGGTTTCACTCAGGGAGCCGCACAACCGCACATGATCCCGACGTTGAACGCGATCGTCGGCTCGGCATTGAGAAGTTAGGCACCAGGCCATACGTCCGAGGACGCGATTGCACGGCGGGTGCGACCGTCGCTCCTCCCCGGGGATGACCGGCTGATGACAATCGCTCCCGGTCAAGTCACTCACAACTCTCACTCGCCGTCGCCGTCAGAGAATCGCTCGCGTAGGCATTCCGCAAGCCATTGATGTAGCCACCGCCGGCGACGCTGGCTTGCGCGTTCTCACAAACCCGGTCGCCTGCCTCCCCCTGCGAGATGATCGAGATGGACGAAAACCAGCGCTCCGGCCAGACTCCCGCTTGCTCGCGAAGGAGAAGACGGTGGCCGCTGGAGCAGACCACGGAGCGCGGCTATGAGGGAGCACCCGCGTTCTTGAACGGACGAGTGCTTTTGTGATCCGGTCGGCTCGGGTTCTGCCGCTGCTTGGCGACGAAACACTCGTCGCACGGCGCGGACGCTCGCGAGTCCTTCGCCCTGCAAGGTGGCCGGCCCGATGGCGGGCCGTCGGTTCCCACGAGCTGGGGTCTTCGCTGGGACGCCAGTCTCAGTGAGGAGCGCCGGCCCTTCCTTCGTCGCCTGGCAGGCTGGAGAGCCGGCTTTGAGCGGGGACCATCGGCGCTGGGGGTTCGTGGACGGTGTGGACGATCTCGGTGTTGTCGATGCCGCGGAGATACACAGAGGTAATGGCAAGGTCCGCGTGCCCGAGCTGACGCTGAATCACGAGCAGGGGGACACCCTCGCGCGACATCTCCACCGCGTGCGCGTGACGCAGCTGGTGCGGCGGGAAGCGTCGCCGCACGCCGGCACGAGCGGCTGCCGCGTGGAGTTGCGTGCGGACCTCAGCGAGCGCCCATGGCCGCCCGATGGTCGGGCCGCGAAGAATGCAGAACAACGCGCCGACCGGGAGCGTAGAGCGTAGAGCGCAGAGTGATCCAGGGCGCGAGCTGTTCCCACGCCCAGCGGTCCATCCCGACCTCGCGGCGCTTACCACCTTCCCGCGTCGCACGAGGATCGCGCCCCTGCGTGCGTCGAGGTCGCTCCACGCCTTCGGCGTCGTCGCCGCAGGCGTGCATGACGGCGATGATCTCCTCGACGCTGGGTGGGTCGGCGGGATAGCGGAGGCCCTTGTGTGGGGCGGCTGCCCAGCATGGAAGGCGGGCAAGGTCGCCGGTGAGCGACGCCGACAGCAATATCCGCGAGCACGGTGGATGGCATGAGGTCCTCCCTCAGACGATGATTGACCAAACCATCGTCTCGCCTGCGATCACCTCAGGTCGCGCACGATCGCATTTCGCGCAACACAATCACGCGAACGGTTCGGCCACCTGCCCACAGCTACCTATCTATGCAAGCCGTCGGCAGCGGGACCACGCTCCCATGCGGTCTTGCCGTGGTGCGCGCGAGCGATTTTCTCTACTAGAGAGCGACACGGTTGAGGCGTCCCTGTGCCCTGTTGCATGGAAAGCAACAGCTTCGCACGCCCAGCGACTGTGCTCTGGGAAAGTTGGGCGAGGGCGAACCGCCACTTTGGCGCGGGCCGTCGGTCATTGCAAGCATCCCTCGACTAAGACTCGTAGAGGAGCGATTCACACACGAGCCGGTCGTACGGATCAATAGCTGCTCCGCGACGTCAGCCCATTCCAGCAAACGACGGGCTTTCACGCAGCGGTCGATCTCTCGGTCCGCGCCGCCGCCGATCGGGCCGCACCGGAAGCCGTCGACCTGCTTGGTCTCGGCGTGGTCGACCCAAAGGTCCGAATGATCTGTCCCGCTCCGCGACATCCGACGCCACGCGTGGTTATATCGACAGAAGAGGCCCCGTCGTTCCAGTTGATGTCCGGGCAGTGAGGTACTGGTGGATACGGCTGCAGTTGCAACCGCGTGTCATTGAGAATGAACCCCCGTTGGGCGCGTACTCGTGGTAGATCTGGTCCGATCTAGGCAGCTGACGGCACGACTGGCGCGGGCGGCGCGGGCGGGGTGCCGGTGTCCGAGGGCAGCGAGCCGGCTTCCGGCAGTCCGTGGATGGTCGTCCAGAACGTCTGCCGCGCGGCGCGGATCGCAGTGATGTATGCCTGCTCGGCGCCACGCTCCTGCGCGCGCAGACCGTTAAGCGTGATGACCGCCTGAGCGAGCACGGCCTCGTACGCCGACCAACTCCCGGTTTGTTCGGCGGTCTGCCGCGCGGCACGGACGCCCTCGAGGGTGGCCTTGACCTGGCCGGGGATCGAAGCGACGGCGGTGTCATACGTGTCGAGCGCCTGCTGGTAGCTGCTGCTGAGCGCGCTGCAGGCGGCGGTGATCTGCGTAGTGTCGGCCGCCAACCGCTTCGGCGTCTGGCCGGCGGCCACTCGGGAGCACAACGAAGAGGCAATCGGGTAAGTGCGGGCATAGGTGCGCGGACTGACGCGCGCCGAAGCGGCAGGCGTGGCGAGGCCGAGCATCACGGTCGCGACGGTCAGTGCGGAACGGATCTTCATTCGACGGTTCTCCTTAACGAGGACGCGTATAGCGGGGTCGGAATCGTCCGGAACGCGCCCCCGGGTTAGCTTTGATCGAGAAACCCATCGAACGTCGAATCCTTCGTCAGTCGGGGACTGTCGAAACTCTCGCTCAAAGATGACGCCGGGCGGCGATCGGCGGACCGTCACCGACCCGGGTCCAGGCGCGCCCGACAAGGAGTTGGGTCGGTCTAGCCGAGCCGTACGCGGGAGACCCAGAGCGCTCTACGAGACGCCTCTTCTGCTTTCCATGCGATCCGCCAGCGTCCTGGCGCACGAATAGCTGAACCTTCCTCCGACCCTCACGCCCTACTGGCGACGGGAGAAGGCGACCTAGCCTCGCAGTCCGCCGTCACCGGCAGTTCGCCGTCGGCGATCCGTCGGACTCTGGCGCCGGAACGTTCTGGCGCAGCCCGAAATCGTGCCCGATCCGGTGCGTCGCCACGAATGATCCCCGCCTCGAGCGAAGGTCATCACCACACGCGTCTCGGCGCTAGGCGAGCGCGTCAACGGAGCTGAGTCTCACTAGCGGACGCTGCCGAAAGCATCCCAGCACCCGTCCGAGGCGACGAGTCCGCCTAGCCGATGGACCTTGCTATCTCCGCTCTGACCGCCTCCAAGGCGATCCTGGAGACGACCCGGTATGGCAAGCCGTCGCGAACATGGTCTACGAGGTCGTCGGGCAGGATGCCCTGCTCGCGGGCTTCGGTGACCCGCATCTCTAACTCGTCGGATATGGCCGAGCTAAAGGTGACGTTGAGGGGCTGCGTATGCCGAACCACACGCACAACCCTATCGCTTCGCCAAGGCGTCGCCACCGCCTGAGCCGACCGTGCGGGCGCCACGACGGCACAGCGCGGCGCACAGGCTCGCGTCCCGACCGCAGGGCGCATGCCGATCCGGTGACAGCGGCGCGCGCTAGGCCTCGATGCCAGCCGTGGTCGGCGTCGGCGTCGCCGGCGAGGTCATCGTCGCCGAACGCGGCACCTCCGTCCCCCAGCCAATCCAAGTGCTGCTCGCGGCGTTCGCGCCTGCCGTCACGAGGGTGCGGTCGAGCATGGAAAGCGCCAGCGGCAGCGGCAGCGGCAGCGGCGTCGGCGATCGGCGGCGTCGCCCTTTCGTCCTGTGAGCAGGCGGGTGCGGCGGTCGAGAGCCAACTTTCCTGCCCTGCGAGAGTGAGCTCGGGCCATCGCCAGCTAGTGGGCTGCACTGTTAGCCCATCTGAAGGAGGATCCTTGATCCACTCTTGACTTCGCACCCGCGGGCTCGTGGCGGCCGGACTGGCGAGCCTCACATTGAACCTCTGCCTATTGCTGACCGGACAGGGATCGGCCTTCGCGGCCGATCGCAGGACCTCGCAGAAGTTCCCCGCCGAGATCACCGGCCTCAATCAGATCTCTTGTCCAAGCGCGTCGACGTGCTTTGCCGCCGCTCAGACCAACAGCCGGCTGGCCGTGATCGCAACCACTGACGCCGGGAAGGTCTGGAGTACCCGCCTACTCCCCCGCCGCCCGTCCGGTGCATCCGATACCGCGATCGCTTGTGCCTCGAGCACCGTTTGCTCTGTGGCCGGAGGGGTTGGCCGCAGCAACGGACACCATAGCGGGGATACCGGCCTGGCCTGGAAGACCGCCAACACCGGTCACAGCTGGACGGTTTTGCACCCGCTGGCGAGCACACCCGCGCTGCTCTCGATCTCGTGCCCTACCAGCGCGACCTGCTACGCGACCGGCAACGCGCGAGGCCCGGCTCCCAACTACTTCACCTCGCCGATGGTGATCGTCACACGCAACGGAGGAGGCTCCTGGCGCAAGACCGGCCCGGCGTTCAAAGTATCCGCCGAAGCGTTTCTGAGCGCCATCTCCTGCCCGGACACGAAGTCCTGCTGGACGCTGCGAGAAACCACCATCGACGCCGGCGGCGCCGCCGCCGTCGTCGCGTCCACCACGGCGGTGAAAACTGGATCACCACACCGCTGGCTCGGCCGTTCCCCACCCTGGACGAGATCATCTACAACATCGCCTGCCCAACCACCGCCGTCTGCATCGCCAGCGGCGGGATCGACGAAACCACCGACGTGACGATCGACCGCGGTCAGCACTGGACGCTACGTCATGTCCCCAACGTCTACGTGGAAGGCCTGTCCTGCCCTAGCGCGTCGACATCCTGGGCAACCGGTGTGCCATGGAACTGGGAGAACAGCTTGGACCTGCCCAACCACCGACCGACACGGTACGTCGCCGCCGAAGGCACCAAAGCCGGGACCGCGTGGACGGTCGCCACGCTCCCGGACCACCTCAGCCCATGCCGGGCACCGTCTCGCTCTCTTGCCACAAGAAGAAGGCAATGTTGGGCGGCCACCAGAAATCCAGTGGCGATCTATGCGCTCGCCCACTGGCCAGGACAGTGGTCCGAGCGCAGCTCAAGCGTGCGCGGGTTGCGCGAAGCCAGCCGTGGTCGGTCGTTTCACCGGACCGGCGCGAGCGCTTCCCACAGTGTCCGCCGCTCTCCACGCCAAGCTGTGTGATGGCCCCGCGAGCACACGGCTGGCACTAGCGAGCGCGGCGAGTCGCGCGGGCAGCGCCAGCAAACCAGGAAGCGATGAGAGGAGTTGATCAACATGAGAACCACGACGACTCGTCGTCGGTACGCCGCGGCCGCCGTCGCCTGCTCTACCGGGCTTCTGCTGTCGGCAGCGGTGGCGTTCGCCGCAGCCCCGGCCCGTGGAACTGCCACAAGTGGCGCATCGACATGCTTGGCCGCCAACACCCAGGTGTGGCTCGGCCTTGGTGGGGGTGGTGGCTACGCCGGCGGCGTCGCTGTCCCGCTTGAGTTCAGCAACGTGGGTCACCGGACGTGCGCGCTCAACGGCTATCCCGGCGTATCCGCCTACCGCGACGGCTTCATGCAGGTCGGGCCGGCGGCGGTGCGCGGCACGCAGGCCCACGCCGTGGTGACGCTGGCGCCGGGCGGCACTGCGCACGCAGTCCTCACGATCACGGACTGGGGCGCAGTCTGCGGCGGCCCGGTGACCGCCGACGGCCTGAAGGTCTATCCGCCCGGCCAGCGAGCCGCGAAACCAATCGACTTCTCCGTCCAGGCCTGTGCGCACCGAGCGGTTCTCGGCGTCGGACCGGTCCGTGCTGGGGTTGGTGTCCCGGGATACATCACGCAGTAGCCGGGTAGCGGCGCGCCCTCCGTTCGAACGATTGAACGGAGGCCGGTCTCGGGCCACCTGGTATGGCCAGCGCAGCTCGACGCACCCGCGAGGTCGGCTGATTTCAACACCGGCGCATGATCTGAGGGCACGTTCGACGCATACCTAGTGCCATGGTGGCTGACGTTGCAGGGGTGCTCCCAGCGCGAGCTCGGCGGTGACATCGATCCCTGTCAGCCGCGGCGATTTGTGACGCGCAAGGCCGATGCGACCGACGGCTGCGGCTAGGCCCGCTGCTCCCGTTTCGCCGCGAGTTCAGCAGGCGACACTTCGCGACCGTTGACCGCCGGCCGATCGTCACGGTTGGTGCTCGGACCGGGTTATCGAAGACGGGATCGCTTTGCCGCTCAATGGTCACGCGAGACACCGCATGAACGCGACTGCTCTCGCGGAATGCAGCCACGAGTTCCGCGCCAACCGGGTAACTGCCTCCGGGCAACAGGAGCCGGCAGGCTCAGGTAGCCCGTGGACGGCTGCTTCGCTCGCTGCGCGGCCACGGAGGTCACGATCGCCGTCGAGAGAGGCAGTCGCCCCGCGTTCCAGCGCCGGTGCGAGTGCATCGCCGCGTTCGCGATAGTCGGCCGGTGCTTGCTCATGCCCGCCCCCTCGGCCGAGTTGCAAGCAGCGCACACCGACGATTGCGCCGCCGGTTCCGGGCCGCCGAGCATACGCGCGGCGCGCTGCCGCTTTGTCGCCTCCGGGGGAGCCGGATCGCGAGTGCCGCTTCGGGCGGCCGTAGACCGCGAGCAAAAGCCTTTGCCAGCCGGAGCCGAGCCGGTCAGATAGCTTGGTGTTCGTGTCTTCGGTCCCCCTCGTGAAGGCGTTACGACGCGCGGGTTAGGGGCCCTGAGCCGGCCCGCGCCCCACGCCAGGGCCCGAGGGGGAGTACGGGACGGAGGTGCCGCGGAGAGAGGCCTCGCGGGGGGCCCGCGCCACAGTGGCGCAACTCTGCCCCGGATGGTGGCTCCCGCGAGGCAACCCGGGTCATCCTCGCCGACGCCCAGGCAACAGGTCAGGCGTCGGGGGAGGTCGTCCTCGCCTGCAACACTGCCCAGAAGGCGACGGCGCAGACTCCCAGCACCACCATGGCGCCTAGCATTGACGCCGCGCGCATGAAGTAGTGGTGGGGCTCGACGAACGTCCCGGGGTACCGAGCCTGTCTGGCCTGGGCCGCTACGGCGGCGGCCATCGCGGATTGACGAGCGGCGGCGGCGAGCGTCTCGAGGACGACGAACAGGAGCGCGACGGCCGCGAACGCGACGGTCCATTTCGGGAATCGGACCCGGTCGACCGGGTCCGGCCGGCGCTCGGCCGGCAGGTCGGCCACCAGCGCGTCGAGTTCGCCGTAGGTCCGCGACCGGTACAGCACCTCGAGCCGTTCCTCGAGCTCGGGGGCGCTGAGCCGCCCCTCGATCGTTGCGCGCTGCAGGCGCTCCACGACCTCCTCCCGCTCGGAGTCCGAGGCTCGAAGCGACGGCACTCTGGCCATGACAGAAGCGTAGCGAATGGCGCTGCCCCCGCAGCCGCGAGTCCTCGCGTCGAACCTGCCCGCTGCGACCAGCCGCGGATCAGCAGCGCGCCGATGAAGCTGACCGCCGCTGGCAAGCTGACCGCCGCTGGCGGATCGCGAGCACGCGGCGTCGTCGCGCTCGTCTTTCGCTGTCCACCGCTCAACGAACTCCTCGACTCGACCCGGAGGCACAAGATATCCACCGGCTCGACCCCGCCGAGATCCGCACTCACATCGAGGAGGCGTACGCCATCCGCATCCTCGACGCCCTCCGACCATGACCGGCCCAGGCCCGCGCCCATCACGGCGTCGCGCTCCGGCGCGACCGCTACCCCCTCAACTGCCGGCTCAGCGTCCGTCAGTCGCTCCGACAGTGGAAACCGGCAGCGGCACCAGGTCCCTCCCCGGCCAAGTCTTAGGGCCGCTCATTTGACGCCATAGGCACCTCGCCAGCTCACCTCGAGCCGGCAATCCCTTCCGTGGGCAAACCACTCCTCCGGGATCGCGAGCGCGCGTGATCGCCTGGTCGCCAAAGCAGCGACACGACACGCGCCGGCCGTAGCGGAAAAGCACTCGCCCGGTCAGACGTGCGGCTAGCCCTCGGACTGCGCGAGGGTGCCTCCGCAGTCGCCGTCTTCCCACTTCGCGAAGGAAGCAGCAGTCTGGCGAGAGTGGTGCTCGTCCAAAACGCGACCGCTAGGTTACGCTTCCGCCTAGGTGCGGTGAAGCAGAAATGCCGGTAAGACATCGATGGGCGGCTATCGTGCCGCTGGAGGAAGAGCGCCACGGACACGACCGAGGTCGCGATGGGCGGCACCCGCGTGCGGTCCCTGCTGCCGCTACTGAGGATCGTCCTCCGCGAGAGTACCCGCCATCGTGGTTCGGCGGAACCTGCGCTCCGGTGGTCGCAAACCGACTCAGCGTGCATGAGGCGGCGATGAACGATCGCTATCCGTCGACCAACGAGCAGCAGACCGTCCATCTCGAGGTCCCATATCCCGATGTGCATCACGA
>Ga0187770_10001629_pt1 | contig 12062 bp, 5 predicted proteins | sample 0116_SJ02_MP02_2_FD_133154 | JGI IMG/M metagenome (GOLD analysis project Ga0187770, IMG submission 133154) | Tropical peat soil microbial communities from peatlands in Department of Meta, Colombia - 0116_SJ02_MP02_20_MG | ecosystem: Environmental > Terrestrial > Soil > Wetlands > Peat | place...
AGGACGAATACGTGAGCACCGAGCATCTCCTCATCGGCATGGCGGACGTGAACGTCGGGGGCGCCTCGCGTCTGCTTAAGACCCATGGGATCACAAAGGACCGGATTTACGCGATCCTGAAGGACATAAGGGGCACCCAGAGGGTGACGGACCAGAACCCCGAGGAGAAGTACCAGGCCCTTCAGAAGTACTGCAGGGACCTGACCGAGGAAGCGAGGAAAGGGAAGCTCGACCCCGTGATCGGCAGGGACGAGGAGATCAGGAGGGTCATGCAGGTCCTCTCAAGGAGGACGAAGAACAATCCTGTGGTGATCGGCGAGGCAGGGGTCGGCAAGACCGCAATCGTCGAAGGCCTGGCGCAGCGCATCGTGAAGGGCGACGTGCCGGAGACGCTCAAAGACAAGAAGGTATTGGCCCTCGACATAGGGTCGCTCCTCGCAGGGGCCAAGTACCGGGGCGAGTTCGAGGACAGGCTGAAGGCAGTGCTCAACGAGATAGACGAGGCTGCGGGGGCCGTCATCCTCTTCATCGACGAGCTCCATACCATCGTGGGCGCAGGCTCTGCCCAAGGGGCGGTCGACGCGTCGAACATGATGAAGCCGAAGCTCGCCCGGGGGGAGCTGCGGGCCATAGGCGCGACCACCCTCGACGAGTACCGGAAGTACATCGAGAAGGACGCTGCTTTAGAGCGCCGGTTTCAGCCGGTCATGGTGGGGGAGCCGAGCGTGGAGGAGACGATCGCCATCCTGCGGGGGCTGAAGGAGCGCTACGAGCTGCATCACGGCGTGAAGATCAAAGATTCAGCCCTCATCGAGGCAGCCACCCTGTCGCACCGGTACATCACGGACAGGTTCCTGCCTGACAAGGCCATCGACCTCGTGGACGAGGCAGCATCGAAGCTCCGCATCGAGATCGACAGCGTTCCCGCGGAGATCGACGAGATCCAGAGGAGACTCATCCAGGTACAGATAGAGATAGAAGCCCTCAAGAAGGAGAAGGACCCGGCAGCCAAAGAGAGGCGGCAGAAGCTGGAGCAGGAGGCGGAAGGGCTGAAGAGGGAGGCAGAGGGGAAAAGGCGCCATTGGGAGAGGGAGCGCGAGCTGATTACTGCGCTGAGGGACGTGAAGGAGAAGATCGACAAGGCGCGCATTGAGGCTGACGAGGCAGAGCGGAAGGGAGACTTCGGGCGCGTTGCCGAGATACGGTACGGCCGCATCCAGGGCCTCGAAAAGGAGGTCGCGGAGAGAGAGGCGGAGCTGGCCAGGCTCCAGGCAGACAAGAAGATGCTCAAGGAAGACGTGGACGAGGAGGACATTGCCAAGGTCGTCTCCAAGTGGACGGGCATTCCGGTCTCCAGGATGCTGGAGGGGGAGCGGGAGAAGATCATCCACATGGAAGAGCGCCTCCACCAGCGCGTCATCGGCCAGGACGAGGCCATAGAGGCTGTTTCCAACACCATCAGGAGGGCGAGGGCAGGGCTGCAGGACCCGAACAGGCCCCTCGGCTCGTTCCTCTTCATGGGGCCCACTGGTGTGGGAAAAACAGAGCTTGCCAAGGCCCTCGCCGAGTTCCTCTTTGACGACGAGCAGGCGATCGTGAGGGTGGACATGAGCGAGTTTCAGGAGAGGCACACGGTCTCCAGGCTCATCGGGGCCCCGCCAGGCTACGTGGGATACGAGGAAGGCGGCCACCTCACGGAGACGGTGAGGAGAAGGCCCTACTCGATCGTGCTCCTCGACGAGATTGAAAAGGCCCATCCCGACGTGTTCAACGTGCTCCTCCAGGTGCTCGACGACGGCCGGCTCACTGACGGCCAGGGCAGGACAGTCGACTTCAAGAACACGGTCGTCATCATGACCTCGAACATTGGGAGCCAGTGGATATCGGAGGTTTCAGCCGGCGATTACGCGTTGATGAAAGAGAGGGTGATGGAGGCGGCAAGGGGCCATTTCAAACCGGAGTTCCTCAACCGCGTGGACGAGATGATCATCTTCAGGACCCTCACGGAGAAAGACCTCGAGAGGATCGTGGACCTCCAGCTCGCTTACCTTGCGAGAAGGACCGAGGCGCAGGGCATCGTCCTCGAGTTTACGGACAAGCTGAAGGAGACCCTTGCGAAGGAGGGCTACGACCCTGTCTACGGCGCCCGCCCGCTGAAGAGGCTGATCCAGAGGAAAGTGCAGGACGAGCTTGCCCTGTACATTCTAAAAGGCGAGGTCCATGAGGGGGACGAGGTCACGGTAGATGCGAACGAGCTGGGCGCCGCGGTCTTCGTCAAGAAGCAGGAGAAAAAGAAGCGCGCTGCTGCGGGGCGCTAGAAGAACGCCAAAAAGAAACGCTCCCGCCGGTCACGACACCGGGAACTTTTGTTGCAGCTCATTGTCGATGGTATAGATGCTTATTTCCTTTGCCCCCTTAGCCGAATAAGCAAACTTTTTTTGGAGGTTTTTCATCAGATACGCCACCTCTTCCCTGATCCTTTTGTCGTATGTTTTGAAAGCCACGCTGCTGTAGTCCTTGATGGCCCTCCGGAAATTATCGTTCTTGAGGAACGGATCCATAACCTTCTCTTTTAGGTTATGGGCGTAACGTTCAAGAAGCATCTCATAGACGCTGGTGAAGGCCAATTTCCGTCCCTCAACCATTATTTCCTGGGTCAGTGTTTTCGAGGCGTACTGGCGCTGAACCTCTTTTCTGAATGTGTGCATGCGACCCACGTCCGGATCGCTTCCAAGGATTTGCCGTTCCATTCGCTGGAAAAATTCTTCCGTCACCTCTATGGTCTCGCCCGTGTAAGGATTCTGTTCTACACGGCCCAACTCGAAATTCGTGGCGTAGATGTAATTCTGAATATCCCGCGAAACTCGCTCTTCGTTAAAATAGTAAAGGCACTCCTTTACCTCTTCCAGCACGATATAATTGTAGGAGTTGATGAGGGAAGAGAGAAAACCTTCGGGAATTAGGTTGGCCAGATCTTTTCGCCGCTCACCAAAATAGGTATAGAGAATGGGCATGGTAATGAGATTGCCGTTCTTCCCGTAAGTTGTGTAAAACTCATCAAAAATCTTGATCGCGTCCCTGCCTGAAAGTCCGCTGTCTCCTTCGGCCTCGGACTCTGCTATGATTGCCCTTCTCCGCTTGGCATTGAAGCGCTTTCTGTCTTCCTGGCTGAGCCAGACAGGAATATACCCCGAATATATGTCCATCTTGAGGAGGTGAAGGTTCTTATCGCAGTAGAGTGTATAGCGGTCTGGATCCTCGATCCATTCCCGACAGGCTTCTGACTCTTTTTTCAGGCGGGAGGAAATGATTACTTTCGCAAAATTCTGGAGTACCCCTGGGAGAAAGCGTTTTTCAATTTGATCGCCAAAGATGTTTTTGTATATCTTGACCTCGGTGTTGTAGTCCAGGACATAAGGTATCTTTATCACGTTGATTCTGTCGGTGAAGGAATGCGTGCCGTTGATATTCTCTCGGTCCTCCGGGTTCATGAGCGCGAGAAAAAGGGAATTGACGTTTTCTTCGATGTCTTCAACCTTATGGACTCCCTCGCTGATAATGCCGTGCAGGCTCGCGAATCGCTCCTTGTTGTGGGCCTTAACATCCATGAGGGCATAGACGCCGTTGTGGGTGTTGGCAAAAGGAGAAAAAATATATTTGACGCGGTTACTGTCCTTCAACAGAAGGTTCAACTGGTCCTGAAGAAGCGTGTTTGTCTGCACATACGTACGTGACCCTCGATCGCCGGGATTGAATACGGTAATGCCCTGTCCCAAGCGGCGGTTGAATTCGTACCGCCGGGCGTGGACCATTTCGAATACCTTCGACGGAGAGCCGAGGATATCGAGCAGGGCCTGATACAGGGAAAGGCAGATGGTGCAGGGGTCGTCTCTAAAAACCCATTCGTACTGTTTGTGCGAGAAGAGCTTCTTTTTGAAATCTTCCTCGTTGATAAGATCATCGATAATCTCCCGCCGGTATTCACGCGGAATGATGAGGAACGGATGGTCGTGGCTCGGGCAGGAGACTTCCAGGTATTCTTTTTTCGAAAGGATGAGCCCTTCGATCTCTCCATGATGTTTTTCGACCGGGTAGGGGTCGTCGCCGGAGGACGAAGCGGAATGATGGACAGCCGCGGGGAAGTCGGCGCCATCAGAGGCGCCTAGCGCCTTCTTGTCGAGGCGCCAGACAATCTCGTACGCGCACCCTTCGTTCGCATGTGAAAAACGCTCAAATCTCATGAGGAGGTTGTTCAAGAAGGTGCTTTTCCCGCATCCATGGGGTCCTTCGAAAATGTAGATCCTATTTTGCTGTGCTCCATGACGGAACGCCGAAAAGTGGTTGACGAGTCGATTCGCGAACAGCCGGTCTGCAAAAAACGGATGGTGCGCATCCTTGACAAAGAGCTTTTCACAGTCGTAGGCCACATAGTGGATCGATTCCGGATCATCGGGGTATTCGTCCACGCCTTCCGAGACAAAGGCGACCACCATGTCGTAAATCCTTTGAAACACATTTCGGAACACTATATGGGGAGATTCTGCGGCAAACGCCATAAACTCCGTCAAGCGCAGGGGTGCCCGATGCTCCGGCTCCTTGATCTTGGTGCTCAGCTCCGTGAGGATTTCCTGCTCAGTGTTCATATATCGCTCTCACAGCAGCATCTTGGAGAGTTCTTTCTTCTCCATTTTGTAGAGCACTCTGCGGGCCCGGTATGTCTGCTCATGATCCTTTTCGCCGGCCCCGCTGTAGTAAGATCCTTCGACGGCGTCAGGCTGCCCATCTGCAACAAATTCCGTGGTCTCCAGCTTTACCGGTGCACCCCACAGGTATTCGATGCCCAACATCGTATTCGGGATATATTCCTGGACAAGCTGCTTCCCCTCAAAGCGATGATTCAGATAGAGCACCCCTTCCTGTGATTTCTCCTCGTCGACCCTGATGGAGGGCGGGTGGTAGAGCGAGTCGAGGAGCATCTTCCGGTAGGCCTCGGCATTGCGGCTCTTGATGTAGTATTCCCAGACGCCCTTCTCCATGTTGGGTCTTCTTTCGGCGACGAATATCTTATGCTTGTTGACGAAATCCTGATCGACAAACGTGTTGATAAACATGAAGTCGTTCATGTTTTCTCTGATCCAGAACAGGGTGTTTAAGCCATTGCCCGTCTTCGTGTCGAACGTTTCACGCGCGTTTATGTTTGCCAGCCGTTGAAAATCAAACGACAGCCTCCCTTTGTCGGCTATATCTTCTATGTATGAGAAGAGGCGAAGGCCCAAGGCGTATGGATTGAGGCCCACACGCGGAAGCGAGGTGATCTTTGCATTCACCCTGGCATATCCTACTTCGTTGCCCTTTATCCGGTCGTCACGCAGAAAGAGCCGTTCATGCCAGTAGCTGGCCCACCCTTCATTCATGATCTTCGTTCGTATTTGGGGCTGAAAATAGAGCGACGTCTTCCTCACGATCTCCATGACCGTGGTCATCCATTTGTTCTCTTCCTTCCTCAGGAAGGAGGAATGGTCCTCCACAAACCTAATGATATCTCGCCTGGTCTCCCTTTCGGTTTTCTTCTTCTTTTCGAACATTGCGGCAAATTCAGGATACGACTTGGTGACCTTTGCGAAGAAAATCGATTCCGCTCCCGTCCCGTACTGGGAAACCGTATCATTGTACCGGTCAAGCTCCTTGAGATACTCCGTAAGGCTCACCTTCTTTATCGTCTGGAGAAACACATCGAAGTAGTAATCGAGGCGCTTGGTCGATTTCAATGTTTCCGGCCGGTTTATCTCGGACATAAGGCTGTAATAATCGACAAGGTTATCAATACCGCGGGTGAATTCAATCACATAGTCGACCCAGCGCCCCTTCTCTGCATGGAGCATGGCGATCGTGCGTTTGTCCGATAATGCCTGGCCGGTAAAGTCCTCGTCCCAGGTGTGACGATAGAAGAGATTGTTCTGAAAGAAATCGATGTGGGCCAGCACATGATAGAAAATCGCCACGTTGAGCCAATCGGGGTTATTGTCGTTATAGAACGAAATCGCCGGACGCGTGTTGATCACGGTCTCATAAGGATTATAGGGAAAAAGCTCATAGGTGCCTTTGTCTTTGAGCAACTCCACATCATGCACCCAATAATCGTAGAGCGTGGGGATCATATTCTTGGGACCCAGATCGATCAAATCTTTATTGGTAACGATATATTCGAGGGTCTCTGTCTGGAACTTGAGCCCGGCACCGCACGCCCGCTTTTTGCAGCCTTCCATGATCGCTTTGGCATGCTGACTTATCAGCTCCACGTGCGTTTCCCTTCAGAAAGCGCGATCAGGTGGCGCATCCCCTCGATCAGGCGCGCCTCCTGCGCGTCTCCATTGATGACGTCGATCTTCAGTTTGTCGGGAAACTCCGCTTTGAGGCCGCTCAGGTATTTTTCGAACGTAGTTGTCAAGCCCTCGGCCGACTGACCGCAGGCAATGGTTATGCCTATCCTGTTCGCGTAACGCAGCGTTTTTCTCATCTCAGGTATCGTCTTCTCTCCACTTGAATCCCAATCGTCCCCGTCGGTGCCCTGAAATACGTAAATGTTGTAGTCGCGGTCAAGGTTCCTCGCCTCTACGATCTCGTTGATCATGCGGTAGGCCGACTCTATTCGGGTGCCTCCCGCGATGGAAAGATTGTGATAGGTATAGAAATCGGGCGCTTCCCTGGCCTCGGTATCATGGAGGATAAAACGCGTTTCCACGAGGCCTTCGTACTGATAGAGCAGCCAACTGTAAATCATGACGTGCTGGGCAACTACGAGCTCAGTGGGCTCACCCGACATGGAGCCTGAATAGTCGCGCATGAAGAAAACGAGCGCTTGCGACTCGTAATCCTTTTCCTTGGAAAAAACGCGATAGACATGGTCCTCAGGGGAAACCAGGAGCTGAGAAGGGTCTATGGCGGTCACATCCGGAACACGTTCGAGGACGATGTTCGTCTCTATGATCCGCCTCAGCGTCGCCTTCTTGTCAAGCACCTGCCCCGAACCCCGGTTCAGGTCCGTCAGATCATAGGTGTATTTCTTCAGGGCGCGCTTTTTCCCCTTGTTTTTCAAATTGGGCAGACGGAACTTGTTGCTGAGAATGCGGCCCAAGTCGTACAGACTTGCTTGGATCTCATGTTGCGCGCCCTCGCCCTGGCCCGGTCCGTTGCTGCCGGCTCCCTGCTCGCGGTGAATCGGCTCCTCCCCGACAACTTCACCTTCCTGCCCGTCCCCCGATCCTCCCGATCGGTTCGACTCCTGTTGTTCTGGTATGCGGGCGTCATGGTAGAATTTCTCTTCGATGGTCGTCGGCACGACCACCACCTTGTCCTTTCCGCCTTTCACCGGCCTGATCAACCTTGCGATGCGGATCTTGCGCGGAAACCCGTCCTTCTCCCGTTGCAGGTCCCTGTCCAGAAGGTCCTGTATCGATCCCATCGTATGGAGATAACTGTATTGGGGCAGACCGGATTGCAGATGGGTAATATCAGCGGTCGCATAGATGCTTCGGAGGAATCCATGCCTTGGGCCATCCGCAGGGCCGGGCGCCTCCAGGAGTACATGGTCCGCAACGCATGCGCATCTGCCTTCCTCCGGACGCTCTGCGGTCCCGCCGCCCCTGCTTGGTCGATCCGATGGTTCGTCTTTCTCAGTTTTCATCACTTCTCGTACAAAAATATTCGATTGTCTTCTGGGCGCATGTCCCGCAGTATCCAAGCTTGTCGATCATAGTGGCAATCATCCTGTCGTATAGTTTCTGGTTTTCCTCGTTTGTCCGGTTTGCGAGGGCTCCAATAAGGCTTCCCGCGCCGGCAATGTCCGATTTAAGGCGCACGTCGGTCACCGCTTTGACGAGCTCGATATTGTCCATGAAGTCATATTCCGGGTCGACTGAAATCTTTTGTCCGTAGATTTTCCGCAGCGATGTCCGGAATGACTCCTGCTGTTCCTCTGTCTTTAAGCCCAGCCGCTCCTCGACACTCTGCACAAAGCGCTCGTCGATCTTCAGTGCCTTGAGCTGCCCGGTTTGCGGATCCTTGTATTTCCACATTTTGTCGGGACCAAGATTTTCCGCGTCGATGCCGATTATCATGTTCACGTAATTCATGACATCGCGCTTGATCGCGTGAGGCTCGTCCATGTAAGCATTGAACATCTCGGTCATGATCCGTTCCCGATAGAGACCCTTCGCAACTTTCAAATCCTCGGTGTATTTCACCCGGTCGGCCGCTTCGGTCGTGTAATCGAGTATCACTTTCTCGAGAGTCTTGAATATGTCTTCCGCGAACATGCACTGCCCTTCATTGGTCTCGGAGGTCTCCATCAGGATTTGGAGAGATCGGCCAAGGTCTCTCTGCCCCATGCCCTTTTGTCCGAACCTTTTCGTGATGTCCGGTTCATGGTTCAAGATATCGATGACCTCGGAAAGCGTCTTAATGCTCTTCTCGCCTGCGACCTCTCCCGCTGACAACTTCATCATCTCGATAGGCGTAAGCTTCTCCGACCGGGGCAGACGGGTGAGCACGACGGCCGCTGAAGCCGCATAATTGAGATTGGGGTCTTGATGGAGACGCTCCTTCGTGAGCGTTGTCTTCGCTTCACTGCCGATTGCATATTGTGTCAACGAACTCTGCAGGCGGTAATCCGTGTTATGGGCCACGTAGCATATACGGCACCGGTCCACGATGGGCGCTTCTTCCTTCTCCGCGAGAAAGCGGTTGAATTCCGAATTGTTGCTCGTGGCAATAATAAGAGTATCGAGGGGCCACCGGAACCCATCAATCTCGATGTTCCTGTTCTGGATAACGCTGAGGTAGACCTGCACGAGGTCTTTTTTGTTCTTGAAAATCTCATCGCTGAAGTGTATGCCTCCGCCTCCTACGCGCGCGAGAGCACCCCGCCGCAAATCGAAACGGTACGGGTTGTTTGGATCCGATAGGTGAAGAAGTCGCTGGATGGATTCTTCACCAAGGAGATCGACCGCGGACGAGGTGATCTTATCTTTGGCCGAATACTTCCCTGTGATGGTACCCATGCTCTCGCTTATCGAAACCGGGGTTACTTCAACGAAACCAAGAAGGTCTTTGACAGAACCGTCCGTAATACCCCTGATATCATCCAGGATGTAGGAACTGCACGCGCCAAGGGGCCGGTAATTCTCGAAGAAACGGTCAATTTCCGCGTCGGAAAAGCCGCCCGATTCTGCAATGAATTTGCGCGACTCATCGGTCGTAGGAAGAAGATTCATGGCCAATACGAGAGGGTCTTCAAAGGTCTGTGATTGGATCGCCTTTATCTTTCCGTATAAGCCGATCCGGTCAAGATGGGTATAGTTGAACGTGTAGCGGCGATTTTCCTCCTGCCCCAGAAACTTCCGGTAAAGGCCGCAAAGCGTTTCTACAAAGAACGTTTTCCCATTGCCCGGCTCACCCACGAGCACAAACGCCATTTCCCGCGAAGACCCTCCCTCTGCCGCATCCTTGACGCTGGAGACAAAACTGTTGATCTCGTCATACATGCCGATCACATGTTTTGGTCCTTTTCTGAAGATCTGGAAGTCATAGGTGCTTTTTCCGTTGACAATGACCTTGTCGATCATGTCGTTCTTCTCGAGGACCATGCGGGCTACGCTCTGAAAACCGTTTTCGAACCTTCTCTTCCCTTTTTTCACCTCTTTCAGATGATGGACAAGGGATCGTGCGTTGTTTTCACCCATTGTTTCCTCCCTCACTCCCGGCTCGCCCCTTGGGAGACGGGAAGTTTATACGGTGATATTGGGAAGTCAGAAGCACTTCAGGAAGGCATTGCGCGCTGTTGAGCCGGAAGGACGGGATTCGGTGAATCGCTGGCTCCACGTAGTCTCCTTCTGATAAGAAGGTTGTGCAAAAGCGATGCCAGCTATAGAAACAACAATTTTGCTCAATAATACTCCAGTAATTACTTTTGTAAGGCATCTCTGAGCGGACATGGGGTCGGCTGATTGTCTCCGGTGATGACAGGGGCGGCGTATTATTGACGCTACGCACCGGGGATAGCGTCGCCCCCTCCACGACAGCCTGGATTGCCATGTGAAGGCGTACCCAACCTGGTTGACGAGCAATGGTCAGTGAAATTAGCCGGGAGTATCAGGATTGTGTTGGGCAGACTATCTAAAGCGGCTTTCTTAAGGCCTTACTAGACGAAGCGGAATCAACAAAGGCCTTGTCGACCTTGATGCGTGGCACTTACCCCCCTGCCACGAGGGGCACGAGGAATATCTCGATGCCGTCCGGCACCAATACCGTGGCGAAGTGCGGGGCCGTGACAATGCGGCTTCCGACCCTGGCAACGGAATAGGGATAAGAGTCGCCGAGGGCCTCGATCACGTCCTCAAGAGTCATCCCTTCTTGCCATGTCAGCTCTCTTTCGCCTACCCTGACCATCACACCACCCCGTGAGCCTTGAGCACGTCGAGCACCTCGGGGAATGCGATGCCGAGACGCCGCACCGTCTCTACCGTGGGTATGCCGTCCCTCGTCCAGCCCCTCCGGTCGTAGACCGCGTCCTTGAGCTGCTCGTACCGCTCTTCCCTTAACTTTCTGAGAAGCCCCACCTTTTCCTCCGTGCTCTTGCCCCCTATGTCGACGCCATGGATCTCCCGCAACTGGCCGTCGTACCGGTCAGCCCTCGACTCGTATTCTTCCACGGAGACCGGACCCATGGCCCTGTAAGGGATCGTATCGTGCTCCCTTCGGCCGTACCCCATCTTGAGGCAGAGAATCCGCTGGAAATTGTAAACCCGCTCGCTCATGAAGATCAAGTCCGCGGGCTTGACAATGCGTCCGGTCACGGCGGAAAAGTACTGGCTGTACCACTCCACATGCTGCATCACCTTGGCCGGCTCCCTGGTCTCCCTGTTGTCCGCAGGGGTCACGTCGTTCCAGGGAAGCTTGCACAGGCCGCAGAGACCGAACCACGTGCGGAAAAGGGGAAACCAGTGGAGGGCCTCTGCCTTCTGCTCGAAGGCGGGCATGAAATTGTGCACCATATCGAGGAAGATGAGCCAGGCCTCATCGTGCTGGGGGCCTTTGAGGGCAAGGCCGTACCCTCCCTGCTGGGCGAGGGATTCCTTGCTCATGTACTCGGAGAACTCGAGGCCCTTGGCTTCCATGCCGATGTCCTCCATGACACGCCGGTCTGCACCGTATTCCCTTGCGAATATCTCCTTCATCCGGCGCACCCCCTGGCCGACAATGGCGCCGAAGCCCTCACCCTTCGCCATTTGATGGAGGAGGGCGAGGGCAGCCTCTCTGCTGCCGAAGGAGAGGTCTAGCCCCCCGGTCTCTTCCTTGCCGATGAGCCCAAGCTCGAAGCTTTCCATGGCAAAGGCGATGCTTGTTCCCGTGGAGATCGTATCGAGGCCGTACGTGTCGCAGTAGAAGTTCATCTCGACCACGAACAACGGGTCGAATATCCCCAGGTTCGAGCCGCAGCCCGCTATCGTCTCGTACTCCGGCCCGTCGACGAAGACTTTCCGCCCCTTGTACGGACCGGTGGAGGGCACAAAATCCTTGACCCCGTGGCTGCACGCGAGGGTGCACCCTACCCAGCACCCGTCGAAGCCCTTGTCGAAGAGCGCGCCGAAGACGGCCTCGCCCATTTGAGGGGCCCGCGGGTCCCTCCCGAACCGGTAGTTCTGCGTGGGCAGGAGGTCGTAGTCGTTCATGATGGTGACGAGGTGGGCGGTGCCGACGCTCGACATCCGGTTCTGCTTTGGGTCTTGCTCGACGATCTCCTGGGAGTGGAGCTTAGCCACTTTTTTCAGGGTCTCTGCGTCAGCGGGGTCGTTCATTGCCAGGGTTATCGGGTCCCACCGGGCCACGATTGCCTTGAGCCCCTTGTGGGCGAAGACCGTGCCTATGCCTCCGCGGCCTGCCTGCTTCAGTCTGCTCCGCGACCTCTTGTAATCGTACCAGGAGAAGTTGAGGCAGCCGATGCGCGTGTGCTGCGCCGCAGGCCCCGTGGACACGACCGAGATCGTCCGCGGTTTTCCTTGGCC
>Ga0187770_10001630_pt1 | contig 12059 bp, 7 predicted proteins | sample 0116_SJ02_MP02_2_FD_133154 | JGI IMG/M metagenome (GOLD analysis project Ga0187770, IMG submission 133154) | Tropical peat soil microbial communities from peatlands in Department of Meta, Colombia - 0116_SJ02_MP02_20_MG | ecosystem: Environmental > Terrestrial > Soil > Wetlands > Peat | place...
CGGCCGATTCCGCCACGCCAACGAGAAAAAGATGGATTGCCTCGCCCAGCAGGAAGGTTCGCGTCGCGCGATATTCCGCGTCGAGTTCGCCGAGAATGTCGAATATAGGCTCGAATTTGGGACTCAAAGTGCCGATCTCGTCAGGCGGCTCGGACGCACTGTCCTCGGCGAGCAAAGCGCCGGCTAATTCGCCTATGTTTGGATAGCGTGCCACGATGGTCAAGCGCTCCGCGGCAGCTTTCGGACACCACAGCCGCACGAAGGTTTCGAACTCCGCTGGCGTCATCCCCACGGCCACCGCGGGCGGATCCCGGCGGGTGAACGTTTCCGCCAGTAATCGAGCCATGGCATCCTCGTCCTCGGCCGTGTAGACACCGTATTCGATCGACCGTGCCTGGCTAGCGGTTTCCATGGCACCCAATCATAACACTGTCGCTTCTGACCAACCTTCTGTGAGCGGCTGTGGAAGCGGGACAAAACCGATCGACGGTTACCGCAGCCCCGAAACCACGAACACCGTTTCGGGCAGATACTGGGCCGAGTACGCGTAGGATTCGCAATCGGGAGCCACGCGGATCGGTTGGGTTTCCCAAAGCGCCTCCCGATACGCGGGCGCAAGTTCTTTCCACAGCGCTTGGCGCCCGGTGGCGAGATCCACGCGGAGAATCCGCGCCGGCATTTCGCCCGAATGGTAGACCAGCAACGAGCTATCGCCGCAGAACGCAATCGGCGTCAGGCCTTTGACACCCGGAACCGCACGGCCCTCGCCGCCATCGATCGGAAGCAAATGCACGCTTTGATCCTGCATGCCCGCCGCCAGCGTTCGGCCATCACGCGAAATCACAATATCGTCCAGGCTGCGGTCAAAGATGATGTCTTCCCGGGAAATCGCTCTCGGCGCCGCTTGCATCGAATCCTGCACGTAATAACGCAGACCATGACCGGTTTCTGAGCCAACAAATACGATTCGCTTGCCGTCCGGCAGCCATCGGCCATACACGTGGTGAATCCGATCAGAGGTTAGCGCGCGCGATTCGCCCGCATGCAACGGCAGAGCCATCAACTGAGCGGGATTCGCGCGCGGAATAACCATCGCCCAGTTGCCGTCGGGCGAGAAAGCCGTCGGATATCCCTCTCCGATCTGTAGCGCCGGCGATCCGTCCGTTTTGCGGACGTACACCGGCCAGTCTTTGAAGTTGTAGGCTGCGTCTCCACCTTCGATAAAAAGAACCTGGCCGCCATCGGAGGATAGATCATAAAGAAGAGACAAATCGTGCCAGGAAAGGTCTGGCGTATCGCTTCCGTTTCGTCTGTGCACAAATAAAGAAGCGGTTCCATCTTGTTGACCCACCAATACACGCCCGTCCGCAGCGATGTCAGACAACCAGAATTGTCCGGACAGCGAAAGAACGAGACGCACCCGCCCCTTCAAGTCCATGGCATATAGTTGAGTTATATTCCCTCGATTGCCGGCTGTGAACCAAGCCTCCGTGCCGTCCGGCGACCAGGCCAGACCTTGCAGGTTACTCCACCGCTGGGACGTGACCTTATTCCTACCGTTGGTATCGATGATGGAAACATACCCGCCCGAATCCTGCGCAAAAGGGTTATCCAGAAATGCGATTTTGTCCCCTTTGGAGGAAAAGGCAAGGGTCAGCATGGAGCCGCTGCCTTCATAGATCTTCTTGCCGATCGGGTACTCGATCCACTGCACGGCAGCGCTGCCGCGTATAATCGCGAGATTTTGTCCGTCGGGCGCCCAATCAGCGTCAAAGACGTCGTCGGCAATCTCCCGTGGCGCACCACCTGAAACCGGTGCGCGAGCAAGCGTACCCGGCGTTTCGCCCCAGCGCATCACCGGCGAGAGAATAAGCGCCATCTCGCCATTCTTCGAAATCGACACCGGCATTGCGTTCTGAATGCCCAGCGACCGCGATTCCGGACTGCTCTCCGAGGTCGAGAACACCTCGAACGGTTTGCCGTCCCACGAAGCTGCGTAGACGATGGTTTTGCCGTCATTGGCAAAACGAGCGGTAGGGAGGACCCCGCGCCGGAAGGTGAGGCGATGAAACACCGGCGTCATGGAGCGCTGGGAAACCCTGCCGGCGTAGAAGGCGAGCACGCCAGCGGCCACTACGGCAGCACTCGCGAATACCAGCGGCTTACGGCTCGTTGGCGGTTTCTCCGCCACTTTTTCCCGCCCGCTCCCGCTCGAGACCGATTCCAAGGCAAACGCGAGGTCGCGCGCGGATTCGAATCGTTCTTCGGGCTTCTTTTCTAAACACTGCCGCACGATCCGATCCAATCCAGACGGCACCGTGTCGGGTAGTTCCGGAGCATCTTCTTTCAAGATGGCGCTCATCGTGTCGGCCGAGGAAGGGCCTGCGAAGGGCCGCTTGCCGGTCAGCATTTCGTATAGCACCACTCCGAGGCTGAAGATATCGGAGCGCGGATCGACCGAGGCGCCGCGTACCTGCTCAGGCGACATATATGCGACTGTCCCGAGTACCACGCCGGCATCAGTCTCCATCGCCACGGTCGGCGCGCTGGTTTTGTCGATAGCCGTGGGCACAGCAGCGGTGGGCACAGCCAGCTTTGCAACGCCGAAATCGAGAATCTTGACGTACCCAGCCGTGGTGAGAAACAGATTTTCGGGCTTGATGTCGCGATGGGTAATCCCTTTGACATGGGCTGCGGAAAGGCCGCGCGCGACTTGCACCGCGATTTCGATGGCTTTTCGAACCGGCAGCGGCGATTCCTCGAGCCGCTGGCGTAGCGTTTCGCCTTCCAGCAGTTCCATCGCCACGTAAGCTGCGCTTTCGTAGCGGCCGAAGTCATACACCGCGACAATGTTGGGATGATTTAAGCATCCGGTAGCGCGTGCCTCCTGCTCGAAGCGGCGCAATCGCTCACTGTCCTCCGCCGCGGAAGGCAATACCTTGATCGCCACGGCACGGTCGAGCCGGCTGTCCTGCGCTCGGTAAACGTCGCCCATGCCGCCCGCGCCGATGATCGCGAGGATCTGGTATTGTCCCAAACGGGTTCCAGAAGCCAGGGCCATAGATGTCGATCAATTCTAGCCCAGCGATCGCCAGCATGCGACAGGCCTGCGGCTGGTCAGGGTAACTCGAGCGCCTCACGCCTAGCGGATGGCGGCGCAAAAGCAATCACGTTCACACGTCTGGCGACGGCCGCCTTGGTGCCGCGCAACGTGTTCTGCATGGACTCCTTCGGGAATTTTTCGACAAAGCTCCGGATCATCCAAGCGATGAAACCGGGAATGTCGCGCGAGAGCGAAATCGCCTCACATTCGGCGTAAACGCCGCCGTCGGCTTCCTCGAAGCGCCAATACGAATTGAGACGCCACAAGGTTCCGAGGTCGTTACCAACCGGATTTTCGCCGGCATCCGGATGCTTGGGGTCCTTCACCTGCGCGATACGCGTAGAATGCGAATCCACGTACATTCGCCGCGGATCGAGCATGCCGTAGCGGACGTGGTAATTCGTGCTCAGAACGACGGTGAGGATCTGTTTTTTGTAGAGCCGCAGGAAGACGTCGAACTCGTCGCCTTTTTGCGCGATTTGCCTGGATTCGATGACCTCGGGCTGATAGAAATCTTTGTAGTGAGTGTAGTCTTGAAGGACCGCCCTCACTTTAGCGATTGTGGCGCCGGGGATAAACATGTCACCGAGCCAGTCTTGGATCATTCCGCCGGGAACGTCGATGCTTTTTCCGCTGTCGAGCGTGACCGAGGGTTCGATGCGGGTTTGTCCGCCGCGGAGTGCAGATCGCGCATCGGGCGTGGAGGCGATCCGCAGGAAACGGTCGGGAGAAAGGTCCGCGGTCATTCTGGCTTCGGTCAGCGAGACGTAGCGCTCGAAGGCCGCGGCGCAGCGCTCGGTGAGTTTCGCGCCGTACGCCGGCGCGACCAGCGAAGCACACAAGAGTGCGGTAAATCGCTTCACTACCTTTATTGTCGCGTGGCTATGCGGCGCTCAAGCTATGGGACATACTGTAGGTGTTATGTCGCGGATCAATATCTATCTACCGGACGATCTCGCAAGAAGAGTGCGAAGAGCAGCGGAGGCCGAAGGCAAATCTGCGAGCGGGTGGGTCGTTGAGTGCGTTTCCCACCAGCTCAACAAACGTTGGCCCCAAGCTGTTCTGGACGCAGCCGGCATAGCACCCGATTTCCCGACGATCGAGCAGATCCGAGGCATCCCGAATACACGAGACTGATCGTCGGGGCACAACGCAACCTCCCCGACTTCGATATCCTCTCTAGTTGGAAAACGCCGTCCTCCAATGGGTCGCCACCTACGGCTACATCGCCATCTTCTCGCTGCTGGTGTTCGGGATTGTCGGGCTACCGGTGCCCGATGAATTCCTGCTGGCGAGTTGCGGTTTCCTGGTGTACCAAGGCCACTTGCGATTGGCGCCCACCGTGGCGAGCGCGTTCCTGGGCAGCGCGTCGGGCATCACGTGCAGCTACCTGATCGGGCGCACGGTGGGCTGGAAGTTTCTCCACTCGAAGCTCGGCCGCATGCTGCACATCAAGGACGAACAGATCGCCCGCGTGCACGATTGGTTCAATCGTCTGGGCCACTGGGCGCTGCTGATCGGCTATTTTATTCCCGGAGTGAGGCATTTCACGGCGATCGTCGCCGGGACGTCGAAGCTGGAGTATCGGGGCTTTGCGGCCTACGCATACTGCGGCGCGGCCCTGTGGGTGAGCACGTTCATCTTCATCGGATACCATTTCGGAGAGCATTTCAAGCAGATTCTCGCGCTGGTGGAGCATCACCTGAAACTCGCGTCGATCGTGTTGGGCGTGTTGATCGCGGTCTACGTGGCTTTCCGCTTGGCCGGGCGTCGAAAAAGTTAACCGAGTAGTATTCTGGAATTTAGCCACATGAGCGCAACCTCCGTCGAGCTTTCGAGCCGCGCCTCGGAAAGCTTCTACTCTTCGACCGTCGGCAAGAAGGCCGTCATGGCCGTTAGCGGCGCCGTCCTCTTCCTGTTTGTGCTGGGCCACCTGGCGGGCAATCTCCAAATCTACGAAGGTCCGGAGAAGCTCAACGCCTATTCGCGATTCTTGCACTCCATGCCCGGATTGCTGTGGGGCGCGCGAATCACTCTGCTCGCGATGGTGTCGCTGCACATCTGGTCCGCCCTGCAACTGGCCTTGCGCAATTGGGACGCGCGGCCGACCGGCTACGCACGGCGGAAAGCCACCAACTCCTCGTACGCCTCGCGAACCATGTACTGGAGCGGCCCCATCATTCTGGCGTTCGTCATCTACCACCTCTTGGATTTCACCTTCGGAACGGTGAACCCCAACTTCCAGGAAGGCAACGTCTACGCGAACGTGGTGGCCAGTTTTCGGGTGATTCCCATAGCGGCGTTTTATATTTTCGCCATGCTGTTGTTGTGCCTGCATCTTTACCACGGACTGTGGAGCGTATTTCAATCCTTGGGCTTTTATCAACCCCGCTACACGCCGGCGCTCCAGCGTGCCGCTGCGACGATTGCGATTCTCATCGCCGCGGGCAACATCTCCATTCCGATTTCTGTCATGACAGGACTGGTGCGATAAGCCGTGCAGCTCGATTCCAGAACACCTCACGGTCCAATCGAGAAGTTGTGGGACCAGGCGCGCTTTGAGATGAAGCTGGTGAATCCGGCGAACAAGCGCAAGCACACGATTATCGTGGTGGGATCCGGATTAGCGGGAGCTTCCGCGGCCTCGACGCTCGGCGGCCTCGGCTACAACGTGAAGTGTTTCTGCTTCCAGGATTCTCCGCGCCGCGCGCATAGCATCGCCGCGCAAGGCGGGATCAACGCCGCAAAAAATTATCACGGCGACGGCGACAGCGTATTTCGCCTGTTCTATGACACGGTGAAGGGTGGCGATTTCCGTTCGCGTGAGGCCAACGTGTACCGGCTGGCGCAGATCAGCGTCAACATCATCGATCAGTGTGTGGCGCAAGGCGTCCCGTTCGCTCGCGAGTACGGCGGCACCTTGGCGAACCGGTCCTTCGGCGGCGCGCAGGTATCGCGAACCTTTTACGCCCGCGGGCAGACCGGTCAACAGTTGTTGCTCGGGGCGTACCAGGCCCTCGAGGAGCAAGTGAATGCCGGGCGCGTACAAATGTTTCCACGTACCGAAATGCTGGACCTGGTGGTGATCGACGGCAAGGCGCGCGGAATCGTCACGCGCAATCTGGTTACCGGCAAAGTCGAATCCCACGTGGCGGAAGCTGTGGTTCTAGGCACCGGCGGTTACGGCAATGTCTATTATTTGTCGACCAACGCCAAGGGGTCGAACTGCACGGCCATTTGGCGCGCGCATAAACATGGAGCGGCATTCGGTAATCCCTGCTTCACACAGATCCACCCGACCTGCATCCCGGTCTCGGGGCATTATCAATCGAAGCTGACGCTGATGAGCGAATCGCTGCGCAACGACGGGCGCATCTGGGTACCGAAGAAGCAGTGGGACAAACGTCCGCCCAATCAGATTCCCGAAAACGAACGCGACTATTATCTGGAGCGGCGCTATCCGAGCTTCGGCAATCTGGTGCCTCGTGACGTCGCATCGCGCAACGCCAAGGCCGTGTGCGATGAGGGGCGAGGCGTTGGAGAAACCGGCCTGGGTGTCTACCTCGATTTTTCCGACGCCATCCAGCAGTTCGGTATCGATGTCATTCGCGAGCGCTACGGTAATCTTTTCGAGATGTACCAGCGCATCACCGACGAAGATCCCTACCAGGTTCCGATGCGCATCTACCCCGCGATCCACTACACGATGGGCGGCCTGTGGGTGGATTATTACCTGATGACCACCATTCCCGGCCTGTTCGCGATCGGGGAAGCGAATTTCTCGGATCACGGCGCCAATCGCTTAGGCGCCAGCGCGCTGATGCAAGGCCTGTCCGACGGCTACTTCATCTTGCCGTACACGGTGGGTGATTACATCGCGAAGCACAAATTTGAGCCCGTCGATGCGAGCCATGCTGAGATTGCGCGCGCGGAAGCTGAGGTAGCGGAGCGCGTCCAGCGGCTGCTGTCGATCAAAGGCCAGCATACGGTGGATTCGTTTCATCGGCGCCTGGGAAAGATCATGTGGGACGATTGCGGAATGTCGCGAACCGCGCGAGGGCTCGAGTCCGCGATCGAGCAGATCCGCGAATTGCGGGAGCAATACTGGAAAGACGTGAACGTGGCCGGAAGCGCGGACGATTTGAATCAGTCGCTGGAGAAAGCCGGACGCGTGGCGGATTTCTTCGAATTGGCCGAGCTGATCTGTATCGACGCGATGCATCGCAATGAGTCCTGCGGCGGGCATTTCCGCGAAGAGTACCAGACGCCGGATGGCGAAGCGCAGCGCAACGATGAGGAATTCAGCTACGTAGCGGCATGGGAATACGCGGGCGCGGATCAGCCGCCCGTGCTGCACAGAGAGCCGCTCGCGTTCGAGTACGTCCATCCCAGCGCGCGGAGTTACAAGTGAGACTCATCCTGCACGTCTGGCGGCAAAAGAACGCGGCCTCGCCCGGGCGCATGGTTCGCTATGAGGCGAACGACGTCAATCCCGACATGTCGACGCTCGAAGTGCTGGACGTGCTGAATGAGGAGCTGATCGTGAAAGGCGAAGAGCCGATCGCGTTCGAGCACGATTGCCGCGAGGGAATCTGCGGAGCGTGCGGGTTCATGATCAATGGCGTGGCGCACGGGCCCTTGCCGGCGACTACGGTGTGCCAGCTCACCATGCGTCATTTCAAAGATGGCGACGAGCTGTATCTCGAGCCATGGCGCGCCAAAGCATTTCCGCTGATCAAAGATTTGATCGTCGATCGCTCCGCGTTCGATCGCATCATCGCAGCGGGCGGTTACATCACCATTCCTCCCGGCAGCGCCCCTGACGGAAACGTAATGCCGATTCCCAAGGAATTGGCTGATCGCGCCATGGACGCGGCGGCGTGCATCGGCTGCGGGGCTTGTGTCGCGGCTTGTCCAAATGCATCGGCCTCGCTCTTTACCGGCGCGAAGATCGCGCACCTGGGTTTGATGCCGCAAGGTCAGCCCGAACGCCATCATCGCGCGCTCGCCATGGTGCGGCAGTTCAACGCCGAAAATTTCGGAACCTGCACCAACATCGGCGAATGCGAAGCCGTGTGTCCGAAGGAAATCAAGCTCGAAGTAATCGCGCGGATGAATCGCGATTACCTTGCCGGGAGTTGGTCGCGCCGGGCGCGCTGACCGCGGGAACGTTCACAAATCGCGACTCGAGCAGTACGTCGGCGGGTGCGATCGCATTCATTTGTGGAAATCCGGCGGGCGGAAACGGCGAGCATTTTACTACTTGAAGCGAGAACATGGCGTTCGCCGTGCCTGACGCGAGCGTCGGGTCAAAGGCCCGCGCGGCTTCGGCGAACAACAAAGTTCCTAAAGGCAGCAGCGCGTCGCCGGTTGCGTAGGTTTCGAGCGCACCATGGAATGCACTTGTGACCTTGGCGCCGAAACCCGCGAGTTGCTTGAGCGCCTCGGCCGGATTGCGAAACTTCGATGCTTGAAAGCGCGCCATTGCGAGCCCGGCGTTTTTTGCCGATTCGACGATTTGCGCCTCGCCTTCGTACAACAATGCGGTCGCAGGGCTGGACGCGGCGGAAGCGATGATCCGGCTCGCTTGATCGTCGGCGTAATAGCCGGCGAGATCGCCCCGGCTGGCCTCATCCAGCGTTTCGCGAATGTTCCCCAGCAGGCCGAGCAGGGCATCGGCCGTGCTCATGTCCGAAGCAAAGACCAGCAGTGTAAACACTGGACTACCATCGGCAACGTCCTCGTATCGCGCGGCCTCGGCGAAATATTGTTCGAGCAGAAACGCCCGGAATTTGCACCGCAACCTCTCGGACATCGTTTTGTATTGCGGCGCGTTCTGGTCGAGCGGCGCTTTCATCCAGGCCAGGACGTACGCGGGCGGAAGGGAAACATCGAGCGAGACCAAAGCATCGCCGATCGCCGTGTTCCCGGCTCCAATCAACGCGTCCAGCCACTCATCGATCGGCGTATTAGGAAAGTAGTCTTCGAGTTCGGCCGAGAACCGCTGCGTCAGACCCCCGCGCGTGAGCTGTTTCACGGCCGCGGACAGCGAATACGAATAGGTCGGCGCCGGTGAATTGTGGATGGTCACGCCGGGCGCCAAACACGCCCCCGCGGCAACGGAAATGCAAACGGCGCTCTGCCATTCATTCGTAACTTCGACTAGGTCACTGTAGGAACCGTTGTAGACAATCAGCCGGCCGCCGGTTTGGTCCACGGCGTTCAGCGTGGCGAGCGCATTCGACACATGGCTTCGCGTCGAATCGTGAAAGGGCAGAGCAAGCTCCACGCTCGATTGCCGGCGAATGCCATGCGTCAGCACGCCTTGATTTAATAGGACTCCGGTGTTGGTGGTGTCCAGCAGGATTTCGTCGAAGCGCCCGTCGATCGCAAGAGCGAGGCCGCGTTCGGCGCCCCCCGCATTCGCCGCGAAGTCGAACACCAGGTCGATGAGCGCGGTTACAGAGTCGCTATTCTGGCAATTCGCCGTCAATGCGAAGGCGTATTGCTTCTGAAGCGCTTGAAGCGCCTTCGCGTACAGCGTGTCTTTCAGAGCCGCGATTTTGTTCAGTTGTTGCGCGAGCTGTTCGAGTTCCTTCAGGGTCAGCGGCGTGTCATCGCCTAGGAATGCTTCCAGCCGGTTGATCATCCAGGGGTCCAGCTTGCTCAGGTCTTGAGCATTGAGCGCGTCCTGGATCTGCTGAAGATTGAGCCGTTGATTGATCTCGGCTTCGAGCGTTGCGAGCTGCGTCTTGTCTCCGGTCAATCCCGCGGAGGCCCATTGCTCGACCTGCTGGAGATCATTTAGAATTTGCGACGCTTGTATCCCCAAGACACCTTTCAAAAGCTCGTCGAAATTCTGAGGCGACAAGGTCTGAACGGGTGTAAGGGTAATCCGCGCGCTCGACATACCAGCGCTCCATTCGCCATCGCGCGATTGGTAAAGCTGCACGCGAATTTGTTGCTGTTCCGGTCCAACTGAACCTCGGCTGATCGCGATGACGTATTCTCCGTTCGCCGCGCATCCGAGCTGAGCCTCAAGCCCGGTCAGCACCCGCAAGCCGATGTCGCCTTTCAACGCGCCGCCCGCGACTTGCCGGATCCAGCTCAGGTCGTATCCGTAGGTGACATTCAACGTCAGTTGGAAACTTCCGCTGACTTCCGCAATGATCCAGGCGCCTGGCGCAATGTCATCGAGCTTGCGGACCTCGCGCGGCATTCGGACACTCGCGGCGAGACCGGCGATCATATCGGCCACAACGGCACCGTTGGGTATCTGCCGCACCAGCGCACAAAAACCGTGACCCGTAACGTTACCAGCCAGGCTTGCCGTGCCACCCGCGCCCAGCGCGATCGCTCCAGCGGGAGTCGCGTGAAGATCATAGGGCCATCGCAGCATCGCGTACTGGCTGTTAGGAAAGTCCAGGTCGAAGTCCGCTCCAGCTCCGAGTGCGGCGGTAAGCGATCGAGCATCGGGATAGATCGCAGAGGTTCCGGCCGAAGTCTCCAGCCAAGCGGTATCGAACATGGGTTCGCCTGGCACCTGGGTTAGCATGGGTTCGCGCCGCCGCTGCCAGCGCGTTTCGCGAACTAGTTGAAACCGTGACGGAAATCCTGCTGCGAGTTTTGTGAACGGCGGAGCACTAACAATATTGATACACGCCGTCTCAGCCTGGTTGTCCGCGGCCGACGCCTGGGTAGCGATGTGTCTCGCCCCGGCGGCGCTGGCGATCACGATCAGCGGCCTCGACGACATGCTGCTGAACGTCGTCTGTCTGTGGACCTGGGCGCGCGGCAAATCGCAGCCCAAGGCCGCAGCGCCGACCGAGGAAAAGCGCATCGCCATCTTCGTGCCGCTGTGGCACGAATATCAAGTGATCGCCGGAATGGTGGAGCACAACGTCGCCGCCATCGACTATGACAACTACCATTTCTTCATCGGCGCGTATCCTAATGACGAACCTACGCTCGATGCGGTCCGCGAACTGGAGGCGCGCTTTCCGCACGTTCATCTGGCGATTTGTCCGCACGACGGTCCGACCTCCAAAGCCGACTGCCTGAACTGGATTTTCCAGCGCATGCTGCTGTTCGAAGAACATCAGGATATCCGCTTCGACATCGTCATCACGCATGATGCTGAGGACCTGATTCATCCCGAGGCCCTTTCGCATATCAACGCCTACGCGGATCAGTACGACATGGTGCAGATTCCGGTACTGCCGTTGCCGACGCCATTCCGCGATTGGGTACATGGAATGTATTGCGACGAATTCGCCGAGTGGCAGGTGAAGGACATGCCCGCACGCCAGTTCACCGGAAGCTTCGTCCCCTCGAACGGCGTAGGGACGGGATTCACGCGCGATGCGCTCGAAATGCTGGCGAGCGCGGAGCACAACCTGATCTTCGAGCCGGCTTGCCTGACCGAAGATTACGAGAACGGCCTGCGGCTGCATAAGCTCGGACTGCGGCAGCTTTTCCTTCCGATCTCGCGTGGACGGCAATCTACATTCGTCGCGACGCGAGAGTATTTTCCGCGTCGCGCGCGATCGGCCATCCGGCAGCGCACCCGCTGGATCATGGGAATCGCGCTGCAAAGTTGGGAGCGGCACGGCTGGCGCGGCAGCTTGCCGCAAGTGTATTGGTTTTGGCGCGATCGCAAAGGGCTGATCGGCAATCCGGTGAGCCTGCTTACCAATTTCCTGTTTGCGTACGGCGCCGCGACCTGGATTTTCGCGCGTCTGGCAGGGCTTCCGTGGGGTCTCGCCAAACAAGCGCTGCACCCAGAGTTACTCGCCTCCACGCTGCTAATCCAAATCATTCAAACCAGCGTGCGAATGGGATGCGTTACACGACTCTACGGATTTTGGTTTGCTCTGGGAGTTCCGCTTCGCACTCTCTGCTCCAATTGGATCAACTCCATCGCGAATTTTAGGGCCATTTCCGGCTATCTGCGCGC
>Ga0187770_10001632_pt1 | contig 12056 bp, 8 predicted proteins | sample 0116_SJ02_MP02_2_FD_133154 | JGI IMG/M metagenome (GOLD analysis project Ga0187770, IMG submission 133154) | Tropical peat soil microbial communities from peatlands in Department of Meta, Colombia - 0116_SJ02_MP02_20_MG | ecosystem: Environmental > Terrestrial > Soil > Wetlands > Peat | place...
ATGGCCCGGATCGGTCACCTGCACCAGCAGTTCCACCCGGCGGTCCAGGTTCCTGTGCATCATGTCGGCACTGCCGATCCAGACCTCGCTGTCCGAGTCCTCGCCGATGCCGAAGACGTAGATCCGCGAGTGCTCGAGGAACCGGCCCACCACGCTGCGGACTCTGATGTTCTCCGAGAGCCCTCCGATGCCCGGCTGCAGCGCGCAGATCCCGCGGATCCACAGGTCGACGGGGACACCGGCGCGCGAGGCCCGGTACAGCGCGTCCATCACCACCTCGTCGACCAGCGCGTTGGACTTGAACGCGACCCGGGCCGGCAGCCCCGCGCGCCGCCGTTCCACCTGCCGCTCGATCCGGCTCACGATGCCGTTGCGCAGCGATTCCGGCGCGACCAGAAGCCTGCGGTAGGCGCCGGGACGGCTGTACCCGGTCAGGTGGTTGAACAGCGCGGTGACGTCCTCGCCCACGACAGGATCGGCGGTCAGCAGGCCGAAGTCCTCGTATACCCGGGCCGTGGTCGGGTGGTAGTTGCCGGTGCCCAGGTGGCAGTAACGGCGCAGCGTCCCGTCGGGTTCCTGGCGCACGATGAGCGCCATCTTGCAGTGTGTCTTGAGGCCGACGAATCCGTAGACGACGTGGCAGCCCGCCTCCTCCAGCTTGCGGGCCCAGGTGATGTTGGCGCGCTCGTCGAACCTGGCCTTGATCTCCACCACCACGACGACCTGCTTGCCCGCCTCGGCCGCCTCTATGAGCGCGTCCACGATGGGCGACTGGCCGCTGGTCCGGTACAGCGTCTGCTTGATCGCCAGCACGCCCGGGTCCTCCGCGGCCTCCTCGATCAGCCGCTCGACCGACGCGGCGAAGGAGTCGTAGGGATGATGGACCAGGATGTCGCGTTCGGTGATGGTGGTGAAGATGCTGCCGTCCTGCGATACCGCGAGGCTGGACGGCACGAACGCCGGGTAGCGCAGCTCGCCGATGTTCAGGTCCGCGATGGCGAACAGCCCGCTCAGATCGAGCGGTCCCGGCACCCGGTACACGGCGCGGGCGTCGATGTCGAGCTCGGTGACCAGCCGTTCCAGCACGTCGGCCGACATGGTCTCCTCCACCTCGAGCCGCACCGCGGGCTCGAACCTGCGCCGCACCAGTTCGCGCTCCATCGCCTGCAGCAGGTTCTCGGTGAGATCCTCGTCCACCTCGAGATCCCTGATGCGGGTGACCCGGAACACGTGGTGCTCGAGCACCTCCACGCCGCCGAACAGATCGGTCATGTGGGCGGCGATGACGTCCTCGATGGGCACGTACCTGTACTGCGACACGGCGAGGAACCTGGGCAGCAGCGGCGGCACCTTGACCCGGGCGAACACCGTGGCGTCCGTCCTGGGATCGGCGATCATGACGGCCAGGTTGAGCGACAGGCCGGAGATGAACGGGAACGGGTGAGCCGGGTCCACCACCAGCGGCGTCAGCACCGGATAGATGCGCTGCCGGAACAGCTCGCTGAGCGTGTCGCGTTCGGTCCCGGACAGTTCCTTCCAGCGCAGGATCTCGATGCCTGCAGAGGCCAGTTCGGGGAGGATCCGTTCGCTGAACGCCCGGGCGTGCCTGACGGTCAGCTCACCCGCCAGGTCCAGGGTGTTCCCGAGCACCTGCCGGGGCAGCCGGACCCCGGTGCCCTCCACCGGGAACCCCGCCACCATGCGCCGGACCAGCCCGGCCACCCGGACCATGAAGAACTCGTCGAGGTTATTGGCGAAGATGGCCAGGAACCTGACCCGCTCCAGCAGCGGCACGGACTCGTCTTCCGCGAGCTCAAGCACGCGCTCGTTGAACCTGAGCCAGCTTTCCTCACGGTCCAGGTACCGCTCTTCGGGCATGCCGGCCTTGTCCCCCGGACCGTCCTGGCCTTCCTGGTCCCCCCGGCTGGCTAGCCGCGGTCCCTCATACGTCGGCTCGTCCGGCTCCTCGTACGGTGAGATGCTCATCTGGCTGACACCCATGAACTCCATTCTCCCCGCCACACGCTCGACGGGAAACGGCCAAGATCTTTCATCCGAACGGGCCGTGCTGGCAGCTTACAGTCGAGGCAATCCGAACCCGGGAATACCGGGCCGCGGCTGTATCGCCTGCACGCTCAGGAACTTGGGGCCTCTCTTGGAGCAGGCGGGCAGGGTGATGGGCACGAACGCGGGCCTGACCTGCGAACCCTGCAGCCCCTGGCCCGGCAGTACGACCCGGCGAAGGCCAGCACCGCGATCACGCGCCACGTGATATGGCTGCACGTCGTCATCGCGGACCCCTCTGGCGATGCCTGGACGATCCCCCGCGCGAGCCCGAGCTAACCCTGTGGACCAGGTTTAGTTAGCTTGGCTGATGTCACGGAAATCCGGCGGGCTCGCCTATTGGTCGAGATCGGCGGCGAACGCCGCCAGATCGAGCAGGTGGAACAGCGCGTCGCACCACCGTTCGCCCGGCGGCCGGTCATCGAAATGCCCCAGGCACTCGTTGGCCGCATCCAGGATCGCCCGCAGTACCGCCCCCTCGGGCAGCCGCGGGTCCTGAGGTCCCTGGCCCTCCGGTCCCGGCACCGCCAGCGGTGGCGGCGCCTGCGGCTGCGAGGCTACGGAATGCGGATCGCCTTCGAGGATCGCCGCCGCCTTCCGCGCCATGCTCAGTCCCAGCGTCCCGGCCAGCAGCAGCCTCTGCATCGTCAGGACGCCATTGTGATCTACCATCCCGCTCTCCTGTCGCACTATGGCCGTCCCGCCTTCTGGCGCCCATGATGCCGGCCGGTACTGACATTCCGGGCTTGGCGTGACCCGGGTTAAGCACCCTCGGGGCGGCAGGCGGACCAGATGGCGTCACGGTTGTGGAGCTTGACGCGCTCGCCGCGCCCGAGGGCCTTGGCCAGATCGGCTTCGGCGGTCTCGATGCGCAGCCATTCGGCATAGGAGACCGGCGTGATCCCGCGGCCAGCGAGCACGGCGCCTAGCGGCCACTCGGCCGCGTCCGCGCCGGCCGCCGCGCCCGCGCCTGACTCGACTGCGCCTGACTCGACTGCGCCTGCCCCGGCCGGGGCAGGCGGCTCGGGGAACTTGAGGAGGCCGGCGCGCGGCAGCGGGGTATCGCCCTCGCCGGGGCCGTCGGCGAGGTCCTCGAGCAGGCAGCGGACGGTCTCGGCGGCGTCGGACTTGTTGGTGCCGATCACGCCGGTCGGGCCGCGCTTGAGCCAGCCGGCCACGTACTCGCCCGGCAGCGGCGAGCCATCGGGGCCGAGCACGCGGCCGGCCGCGTTCGGGACCACCCAGGCCCGCGAGTCGAACGGCACGCCCGGCAGCGGCACGCTCTGGTATCCGACCGAACGCAGGACCATCTGCGTGTCCAGCGTCTCGAACTGCCCGGTCCCCCCGAATGCACCACTGGCATCGATGGCGGTCCGCTCGAGGGTCAGGCCGGTAACGCGATCGGTGCCGAGGATCTCCACCGGCCGCAACCAGAACCTGACGATCAGCCGCCGTGAATGCCCCGTGGAAGTCGGCGGAGCGGCTCCGTCCTGGGCCCACTTCGAGATGGCCACCAGGTTGCCGCGGACACGCCGGTCGGCGTCCGCGAGCGCAGCGCCCTGGCCGGAGGCGTCGAACGCGTCCACGCCGGCTTCGCCGGCGTGGACCACGACCTCCACGCCGGGCAGTTCGCCGAGTTCACGCAGTTCCTTGGTGGTGAACTTGGCGTACGCGGGCCCGCGCCTGCCGATCATGTGCACTTCGCGGACCTTGCTCGCGTACAGCGCGTCCAGCACCGGCTGCGGCACGTCGGTGGAATGCAGTTCGGCCGGGTCCCTGGCCAGGACCCTGGCTACGTCGACGGCGACGTTGCCGACGCCGATGACGGCGACCGACTCGGCATCCAGGGTGAACGCGCCGGAATCGATGTCGGGATGGCCGCAGTACCAGTTCACGAAGTCGGTGGCCGCGTAGCTGCCCGCCAGGTCTTCGCCCGGGATCCCGAGCCGCCGGTCCCGCATCGCGCCGGTCGCGTAGATCACCGCGTCGTACACCGAAAGCAGTTCGTCGCGGGTGACGTCCTCGCCGATCCGCACTCCGCCCACGAAGCGGACGTCTGGGCTCTCCAGCACCTTGCGCAGGTACTGCGCGATGGACTTGATCGACTTGTGGTCCGGCGCCACGCCGTAACGGACCAGGCCGTACGGGGTAGGCAGCCGGTCGATCACGTCGACCCGGACGGCTACCGGCACCGGCAGCGCCGCGGCCTGCTTGACCAGAGCCTCAGCGGCGTACAGCCCGGCCGGACCAGAGCCGACAACGGCCACGTTGAGCATAAAGACTTACGCTACTCGACCGGCCGGCCTTCCGGTGCGGCCTCACGGGTCCGGCGCCCGTCGTCCTCAGGCGTGTCCAGGGCCTCGGCGGTGGTCCGGCGGGCCACCGCCTCGGTGATCCGCAGGGCCAGCTGCTGGGAGGTCAGGCCCGCCTCTTCCAGTACCTCGTCGCGCGTCCCGTGGGAGAGGAATTCCTGCGGCAGCCCGATCGTCTTCACCGGCACCTCCACGTCGTGATCGCGGAGCAGCCTGGCCACGGCGTCACCGAAGCCGCCGACCCGCCCGTTGTCCTCGACCGCCACCACGAGCCGGTGCCGCCGTGCGGCGCCGACTACGCCCTGGTCGACCGGCTTGGTCCAGCGCGGGTCGACCACGGTGACCCCGATCCCGTGATCGGCGAGCCGGTCCGCGACCTCGAGCCCGGTCAGCGCCATGGGGCCCGCCCCGAGGAGCAGGACGTCGGCACCCAGGCCCGGGCCGGGCTCGCGCAGCACGTCCATGCCGCCGCACGTGGCCACGGCCTCGACCTCGCCGCCCACCTTGCCCTTGGGGAACCTGACCACGGTCGGCCCGTCGGATACCTCCACCGCCTCGTTGAGCAGCTCGGCAACTCGCTTGGCGTCCCGGGGCGCGGCGATCTTCATGCCCGGGACGAGCTGCAGGATCGACCCGTCCCACATGCCGTGGTGGCTGGCCCCGTCCGGCCCGGTCACCCCGGCGCGGTCCAGTACGAACGTGACCGGGAGCCGGTGCAGGCCCACGTCCATCAGCGTCTGGTCGAAGGCGCGGTTGAGGAACGTGGAGTAGATGGCCACCACCGGGTGCAGGCCGCCCATGGCCAGGCCCGCGGCGCTGGTGACCGCGTGCTGCTCGGCGATTCCCACGTCGTAGACCCGGTCCGGATAGGCCGCGGCGAACTGGGCCAGGCCGGTGGGGTGCAACATGGCGGCGGTGATGGCGACGACATCGGCACGGCGTTGGCCGATGGCCAGCATCTCATCGCCGAACACCCTGCTCCACGTCCCCGGGGCGGCGCCGGCCGCCGGAACCTGGTGCAGGCAGTCGATCTCGTTCTGCTCGGCGGCCGGGTAGCCGAACCCCTTCTTGGTGATCACATGCACGATCACCGGCGCGCCGAAGCCGCGCGCGTGCCGTAGCGCGTACTCGGTCAGCCGCTCGTCGTGCCCGTCGATGGGGCCGACGTACTTGATGCCCAGGTCTTCGAACATCACCTGCGGCTGGATGACGTCCTTGATGCTCTTCTTGACTCGGTGCAGCGTCCCGTACAGCGGCGGGCCGACCAGCGGCGTTCGGGGCAGCGTCGTCTTGATGTAGTCGAGCACGTGCTCATACCGTGGGTTGACCCGGATCGCGGCCAGGTGCTCGGCCAGCCCGCCGATCGTCGGCTGGTACGACCAGCCGTTGTCGTTGACCACGATGACCAGCCGCGAGTCCTTCGCCGCGGCGATGTTGTTCAGCGCTTCCCAGGCCATGCCGCCGGTGAGCGCGCCGTCGCCGATGATGGCCACCACGGTCCGGTCCGGCTCACCGCGCAGCTTGAGCGCCTTGGCCAGCCCGTCGGCGTAGGACAGGCTGGTGGAGGCGTGCGAGTTCTCCACCAGGTCGTGCTCGGACTCGGCCCGGCTCGGGTAGCCGGTGAGCCCGCCCCGCTGCCGCAGCGTGTCGAACGTGGCGGCACGGCCGGTCAGCAGCTTGTGCACATACGCCTGATGACCGGTGTCCCAGACGATGCGGTCCTGCGGCGAGTCGAAGACCCGGTGGACCGCGATCGTGAGCTCGACCACGCCGAGGTTCGGCCCGAGGTGACCGCTGGTCCTGGTCACCGTCTCGATGAGGACGTCGCGGATCTCCCCGGCCAGGCGGGTGAGCTCGTCCTGGCTGAGTCCCCTGAGGTCCTCGGGACCGTTGATGCGCTCCAGCAGGGTCACGGCGGCTGCTCCTCGTGTGCTGCGGGCCTGGCGGGAACACGAACGAGCCGAGTCTACGGCCGGCATCGCCCGATAGCGCGCGCGGACCCGACGCAGGCGTGGCACTTGGTGCTCACCCCCGGGGGGAGACCCCCCGGGTACCTCCCCTCACGGGGGGGCTAGCCACCCCCCCGTACCCCCCCGACCCCCCGGACCCTTCTGGCAGCAGCAGCGGCCGTGCCGCAAGGACGCCGACGGCAAGCCCGCAGCCCGAGAGAATGAGCAGCAAGATCATCGGTATGCTCCAGCTGCCTGTGGCCGTGTGCAGCAGCCCGACCGCCAGCGGCCCGGTAGCGGCGATCAGGTAGCCGACCGATTGCGCGAAGCCGGACAGCGAGGCCGCCGTCCCCGCATCCGGGGCCCGCGCCATCATGAAGAAGATAGCCAGGCCCAGGCAGGCTCCCTGGCTGAAGCCGAGCACCAGGACCCACAGCGGAGCGGTGCCCAGCGGCGCCCAGAGCGTCCCGGCCAGGCCGACTGCCATGCCGATCATGCGCGGCACGACCAGGGCCCGCTGGCCGGGAAAACGGTGAGCGAGCAGCGGAACCACCAGCGCGGTAGCGAGGTTGCCCACGGCCATCAGGGCCAGCAGGTTCCCGGCCGCGACCGGCGACGCACCACGGCCCTGGAAGATGGTGGGCAACCAGGACAGCGCTGCGTAGAACAGGAGGCTCTGCAGGCCCATGAACGCCGTGACCTGCCAGGTGAGCGCGTACCTGTACAGCTTGATCCGGGCGGGGGCGAGGCCGGCCGACGCCGGAATCACGCACGCTGTGACCGGAGGCGCAGACGGTCGCCTCCTCCCGGGCGCCCCGTAGCCGAGCTGCGGGAGCCACAGCAGCACGGCCAGCGCGGCCGGGGCCGCCCACACCCCGAGCGCGAGCGCGATCGACCCGCCCGAGGCCTGATAGAGCGGCACGCTGAGCAGCGAGGAGAGAATGGCACCCACCGACAGCATGGTCAGGTAGATGCCGATCAGCAGCCCGGTTCGCTCGGGCCAGCGCCGCTTGGCCATGCTGGATAGCAGCACGTTCAGGATGGCGATCGCGCTGGCCGCCAGCACCGTGCCGGGGAACAGCATGGTCGAGGGCGCCACGCCGCGCAGCAGCAACCCCGCGGTGAGCACGGCCAGCGCGATCAGCAGGCTCCGCTCCTCGCCCCAGCGCCGGTTGATCCAGGCAGCAAAGGCGGAGACCCCGCCGAAGCAGATCACAGGCGTCGTAGCCAGCAGGGACAGCGCGCCCGGGGACAGGTGCAGCCGCGCCGACAGGTCAGGGAACAGCGGTGGCACGCTGGTGACCGCGGTGCGCAGGTTAAACCCGGCGGCCGCCACGGCCACGACCAGCAGCGTGATCTGAGAGGACCGGCGTCGGCCGGCGACCGGGCGTTCTGGCATCAGCAAGTAAAGCTATCTGAAAGCGAAAATAATCCTTTAGCCGAACGAACCATGGTTCGAGCGCCGGCCCTGATGACCGCCCGGCATCGGCTGGTCAGGGGTCTCCGCTGGCCAGGGCCAGCCAGCCGATCAGGCCGAGCGGGTAGATGAAATAGCCGAACCGGACGTCCGGCCCGAGCAGGAACATCAGTGCCAGCCCCGCCGCCAGCCGCCAGGTCGCCGAGGGAACGTCCCGCGGCGGCCGGATGACCAGCGAGATCGCCACGGCCAGGCCGGCCGCGAGCAGCAGGCCGATCGACACCACGTGCCCGGCGGTGCCCATGGCGGTGAGCAGGTGCCCGGGCAGCAGGCTCTCGGCGGGCGTCTTGTAGTGGGTCAGGCCGAGCGGGAACAGCACGCTGTTCTGCACCAACGCGGCGCCCGCTCCCGGCTTGGCCAGCACGGCGGGAGCCAGCAGCGCGATGAGGCCGACGACAGTGACCACCAGGGCCGCCAGGAAGCGCCACAGGGTCCGCACGCCGTCACGGGCCGCGAACATCACGGCCATGACCGGGACCGCGAGCCAGGCGGTCGACTTCAAGTCGCAGGCCACGGCGAGGGCCACCCCCGACCCGGCGGCCCGCGCGGCGCTCGCCTTCATGCCCCGGGGGACCACGGCCAGGGCCAGCGACAGCAGCATCAGCGCGAGCACGGGCGGATCGGTGGTGATCACGGCCAGGTTGAGCCCTATGACGGGCGAGGCCACCGCGATCCCCGTGGCCAGCAGCGTATTGCGCCGACACTCGAGGCACCCACGATGCGGTGCCGAGATCCAGAACGCGGCGGCGAGCAGGATCACGGTGACCACGGCCAGCCACACCCCGGCGTTACCGGCCAGGCCGCCGACCCGGGTCGCGGCCGGCATGCCGAACAGGGTCATGACCGGCAGGTAGGGGTTGTACGAGCGCCAGGACGTAAGCTGCGCGCCGGCCAGGTAGGGCGTGCCGTGGTGCAGCAGCAGTGCCGCCGACCGCTCGATGACGGCCATGCCGTCTTCGAGCGGATAGGCGACAGAGAGCCAAAGCAGCGGCGCGACGACAGCCAGCGCCACCGAGACCAGCACGGCGGCGGTCCGGACCCGAAGACCTGGCCAGCGCCACAGCATGAGCAGGGCCACGGCGTAGCCGCATGCCGCCCAGATCGCCCAGACCTGATCCCGGCCCGCGGAGAAGATGGCGGCGATGACCGCGTAGCCTCCGAACGCTGCGTAGGCGGCCATGATGCGGCGGCGATCGAGCCAGGGCCGGACCGGATGCGCGGGCCTTTGCGGGGTGGCGGTTTCGGCAGGAGCAGGCGCGCGGGCCGCCGCGGTTTCGGCGGAGGCAGGCTCGCCCGAGGCGAGCGTGCGTGCCCCGCCGCCCGGCCCAGGACGGCCCGTGTGGTTCGTGTACCGCGTCAGCTGGTCCCCCGTCGACCAGAAGGAAAACTGCTCGGTGTAGGCAGTCTAGGCGGCACGAAGCCCGGAGCCGACCTGCGGCCGCGTCAAGCCGGGCTCGTGTCGGGCGATTGCCCGGCCGGAAGCTGCCTGTTGACCAGCTCGGTACGGACGCTATCGAGGTGGGAGACGGTGCCGGCGGCGGGACCTGGGCCCTGCGAGAGGGGCACGGTCACGCCCTCGAGGGCGTCGTCGGTCCGCGGCGTGGTGCGCGTGAGCACGTCACCGAAGCCGGGCGCGGCCGCGTCGCGCTTGGTCAGCGGGTCCAGGTTCCAGCGCTGTTCGACCGTCTTCAGGATCGAGGTGTGGTCGAGCGGCATCCCCCCGGCCGGCGCCCTGTACACCGTGCCCGGCTCGATCAGCGGGGAGACCAGCACGGTGGGCACGCGGACCCCGAACCGGTTGAAGCCGAAGCCGAACTCCCCCGTGTCGTTGTCCGGCGGGACCGCCCCCCAGGGCGGCGGCACGTGGTCGTAGCAGCCACCATGCTCGTCGTAGGTGATCACGAGCAGCGTCCCGGGCCAGCCCTGGCCCGCCCGCAGCGCCTCGTACACGTCGTGGATGAGCTGCTCGCCCAGGGCCACGTCGTACGGCGGGTGCTGGCTGTTGCCCGTCGAGCTGCAGCTCGGCTCGAGGAAGGTGAAGGGCGGCAGGCTGCCGTTCTTCGCCGCGGCCAGGAATTCAGGGAATTCCCCGAAGTGGCTGGCGTCGGCCGAGGTGATCTGCGTGAACGTGTGCTTGGTGAGCGGCTCGGCGTCGTAGCCGTACACCGCCCAGCCGTAGTTCTTCGCCTGAAGCGCGCCGAAGATGGTCGGCGAGGAGAAGGTGAGCGTCTTGTCGTCCATGTGCCCCTGGCTGGTCGCCGCGCAGGCGAAGGCCCGGTTCGGCAGGGTCTCGGTCGGTACGGATGCGAACCACTGGTCGCAGACGGCGTACTGCTTGGCCAGCGTGGATAGCACGGGCAGCGCTTCGGGCGTGAAGCAGCCCATGATGTCGTTTCCCACCGTGCCGGCCTGGATGGCCCACTTCATGTTGGTCTCCCAGGTCAGGGTGTAGGCGTAATTCTTGACAAAGCCCTGGCCTGTCGATGCCTCTCCCGCCGACGCCGGACCGCTATTGCTGCCGTACAGCTGGTCGTTGGTGGCCATGTAACCTTCGCCTGGGTCGGCACCGGGCATGTAGTACGCGTTGGGGGTGTTCGGCCCGATCTGGAACACGGTGACCGGCTGGCCCGACGAGCTGGGGTTCGACTCGGTCCCGGCCAGGCCGTCGAACGGCTGCTGCGACGACGATACGTTGCCGGGATATAGGAAGCCGAGCATGTGGTCGAAGGAGCGGTTCTCCAGCATCAGGACCACTACGCTCTGCACGGAAGCCAGGCCGCCGTTGGCCATCGTGACACCCTCCCCTGGAATCCCTCTGGATTCCTTTGGCACCATGGGCTGAACCGGTCAAACACTACCTCGCGCGTTCAGCCGGACGCAGTGGATTGCCTATCGCGCCAGGGAGGCCTCGGCCGGGCGCCGGTTACCCGCGATCGCCGCCAGGGCCTGCCGAGCGGCGTCGACGTATTCGGCCACCTCGTCCACGAGAGCGGCCGCAGCCGGCTCCTTTCTGGTGGGAAACCGCCGGTACAGCGTGGCGATGCCGACGCCGGCCCGGGCGCCGATGGCCTCGAGCGGCGCTTCCAGCCCCTGCTCGGCGAACACGTCCCTAGCCACGGCCACGATCGCGTCCCGGTTGCGCGCCGCATCGGCCCGCAGAGCACGTTCGGGCTGGACTGGTGCGCGTCATGGGGATGCCGTGCCCCTGCTTGCGTGTCAGCCCGGGCTGTCCCGCTGACCTGAATCAGGAATCATTTGCTAGCCGAGGCAGGGAGCCTGCCGATGACGACGGTGGCGCCGAGCTCGGCGGAACTCACCACCCGCGGATTCAGGCCGCTGCCCGCGAAAGCCGCCGCGGCTTGCGGCGCCTGGCGCTCGCTGGTCTCGATCAGCAGGTGGCCGCCGGGGCCTAGCCAGGCGGGCGCACCGGCGGCGACACGCCGCAGCACATCCAGCCCGTCGGCCCCGCCGTCCAGCGCGACCAGCGGCTCGTGGGCCCGGGCCTCCGCAGGCAGCATGTTGATCTGTCCGGATGGCACGTACGGCACGTTGGCGGCCAGGATGGTGACTCGGCCCCGGAGCCTGCCGGGCAGCGGCTCGTACAGGTCGCCCCGGTAGACGTGCCCGGGGACGTTACGCCGGGCGCAGCGCACCGCGGCGGGATCGATGTCGACGGCGTGCACCTCGGCCCGGTCCGCCGCCGCGGCGAGCGCGGCGCCGATCGCGCCTGCGCCGCAGCACAGGTCGACGATGATGTCGGTCGGCCGGCTCTCGTCGCGGGGGGGGCCGGGCAGCAGCGCGACGGCCTGCTGGACGAGGAACTCCGTGCGGCGGCGCGGCACGAAGACCCCGGGGTCGACGGCAATCCGCAGCCCGCAGAACTCGGCCCAGCCCAGGACCTGCTCCAGCGGCAACCCGGCGGCCCGCCGGGCGACCATGGCCTCGAGCTCACCGGGGGTCCGGGCCGCGGAGATGAGCATCCGGGCCTCGTCCTCGGCGAAGACGCAGCCCGCGGCACGGAGCCGGGCGACGACCAGGGGATCCGGCGCGCGCTTATCCACGCCGGTAGCGAAGGTAGACGACCCGGGAGCTGAACGTCCGGGTCTCAAGCAGCTCGAGGCCGAGTCTCGGCATCAGCGGCGGGAAATAAGAGGTACCGCCGCCCAGCACGACGGGATTGACGAACTGCCGGTACTCGTCGATGAGATCCAGGTTGATCAACGTCGCGGCCAGGCCGGCGCCGCCGACCGAGAC
>Ga0187770_10001633_pt1 | contig 12055 bp, 14 predicted proteins | sample 0116_SJ02_MP02_2_FD_133154 | JGI IMG/M metagenome (GOLD analysis project Ga0187770, IMG submission 133154) | Tropical peat soil microbial communities from peatlands in Department of Meta, Colombia - 0116_SJ02_MP02_20_MG | ecosystem: Environmental > Terrestrial > Soil > Wetlands > Peat | place...
AAAGTCCTTTTTAAGGATTCTGAAACGGTTCCACCAAACGCCACAACGAAGAGATTGATTCCAGCATCATAAAGTTCCCTGGCCCGTTGGATAGTCAACATTCTCCTTCTGTACATGTCGGGTTGATTCTCTGACCCATCGCCGCTACAAGCATACGTGTCTTCGCCATCCGTAATCAAAATAATAAACTTTTTTCTGCAGGCGATTGCCGGATCAAACGGGTTGACATCTTTTGTAAAATATCCTTTTGCCTCTTCGAGAGAGGCAGCCAGAGGGGTACCGCCCAAGCCATCAGACTCTGCCCAATAATTAACATCGGACCAAATGTTGCTATAGGTACTTCCTATCCCCGAGGAAACCTTAATACTCCCTGTCCAAGGATCGCCATATTCACCATAGACATAATCGTTATCATTTGAATTCCAGAACCTCATATATCCGAATCGGATATTTAAACTTTTTTCATCCACTTCGTCGATCCGGCTATCATGATTATTGTCGAGAAGATCAAATATTATCTGTCTTGCAATATCGATCCTTCGATTTGGATAATTCGCCCAGTTTCCCGCAGGGTCCAAATTCATGCTCCCGGACTTATCCAGAAGGATCAATGCATCCGGTGGAATATTCGTCATAAAGAGTTCTGTATCCTCAGCCTTGGATCCATCGGGGCTAATGAATACCAGAGCCGTAAGGAATAGAAAGAAGGCGAACTTTTTCATTTCTCCTTATTTTTGCAGTTTCCTAACAACGATCTTTTTGGCAAAAAAGCCATTGGGATTCCGGAGGGCTTCAATCGTAACATGAAGTCTCGATTTCAGCACATTGATCTTTAAGTTATTCCCGTTCTCATCGACCACTTTGGTGTCTCGAGAGATAAAGATTTTCACTTCGTTTATGACAATGAACTTAAAATCCTTTTGGACACTCTCAATCACTCCAGGAAATAAAATCGTCTCCCCTATCCCAACCTGAGAGAATCCGAGATTAAATGCTGCAAAGATAACGATGAAAATGGTGAAGTGCATTAAAAAGACTCTCATGAAATTCATCTTTGTACGGACAGTGCAAACTGAATCCCCAGCCATTCGTGCTGAGCCTTTCGACTCACCGTTCGTCCTGAGGCCCTCGAAGGATGAACGAACGGCTCGCAACGCACCCTTCGACAGGCTCAGGGTGAACGGGGGCAACAATTGAGCAAAAGGATATGTCTAATCAACTATGGACTCCTTAGCAGCCATTAATCATATTCGGTACCCGCACGAAAAGGGCCGTAGCTCACCTGAACTTCCATCTCTTTTATTGCCCCAAAGGATTCGCCCGTCGCATTGACTTGAAAACGTTTAAATGCCCAGGAAGAGTCAAATCCGTCCATCGGATGTGATCCAAGAGATTGAAGGCCTCTTGGATTTTCTTTATCACCGGTCGTCCCACCCCAATAATAGGAATCTTCTTTAAGTTCCGTTTTTTGTATAGGGTTTGTATCTGGGATTTGACTGATTCCCACTTGAATTCCGGCCTCGGCAGCATAAAAGGCATCGGTCTTCAACCTTTCAGTTCCAGAGAGATTGGTTTCAAAATTCGTAGTGGTAATCGAACTGATTCCGATAAGGGTTAAAACAAGGAGCATTAAGAGGGCGATAATAATTGCAATACCTTTCTTCTCCCTTAAGGTATTTCTTTCCATCGTACGGAGATCCTTCTTGCTTTCAATCCGTTTTCCTGCCTGCCGCACGCAGAGGTAACGGAACCGCCATGAGGGATTAAGGAGATAATCCCATGTTCCTGATGTAAATATTCGAACCAATCTGTCTTCTTCGATAGCCGTCTCCTCCTTTGAAATCGGGGTCGGACATCTTTGTTCTTGCAGTGACCGTCACCTTAACCATCCGAATGTTCGGAGGATCTGCTGTCGGTTTCCCCTCTGTATCGAAATATTCAAATTGGATATCTTCTATGTTATCTGCGAGAGGTTGAGCACCTCCTCCAGTATTCTCATTCCTTTTGAGTGCAGGTATATCCTTAGTCAACCCTGTCTGATAGGTAATGGCCTGAATTTTAAAGATGGGGGTGTTTTCGGGATGATTGAATCTAAGCGCGCTCCCAAGAGTCAGAACCCTTCCGCTTCGCTCCAGAACCGTATTGCTTTCAATCCCTCCGATAGAAATGAATCGATGAGCTGATCCATCGAAATCGTCTGCAGCGTAATTTAGTTTGATCGTATTTCCAGAAACTGAAGAGACTAAGATAGGGCCTCCGTTATCTCGGCGGATCTGCTTAAATCCTCCGACGATTGTGATCTTGTCCGGCCCGGGTGTTATGACTTGCTTAAAACCATTCACCCCACCGACCAAATTTAGAACGTTGCCCACATTTCCAAAACCTGCCATCCTAATCTCGCTCATCATTCTATTGATTGCCACTCTCACACTCTGTTGAATGTCCACGACTTGCTCTTGGGTGTTATAGATCCTTTGCTGATTAATAAATACTCGATATAAGGCAGCAATGAGAATGCTGCTCATGACCAAAGCAATCAATAACTCAATCAGCGTAACCCCTTTATTAAAAAGGCGTATCTGAAAAATTTTCAAAATAGGATAGAGATGCTGAAACAAGTTCAGCATGACAGGGCGGGTAAAGTCTTTGGTTTTTGCCATCCCGAACTTGTTTCGGGATCTCGTTTTTAATTGAATATCCATACCCTTCATTGCGATCGTATGGTTGAAAAGGTCACATTGTGATCTATACCATCGTTCCACGTCACAGTATAGTGGATTGTTTTGAGATCACCATTGACAAGGACCGTATAGGACTGATTAAAGACGACCCCTGAAAGGATGGTCGGGACGGGATTATAATTTCCTGCTTGTAATGGGGCAGAATCGAGAGACAGATTTTTTAAAGATTCTAACCTGTCCTGAGCCAGATAAGTGGCTTGCATCAAATTATTGCTGAAGAAATTACCCCGGACAGAGGTGGTTTGCAGGGCGGCTACGGCGAGAAGGCCGATTGCGAGGAAGATCAACCCGATCAAAACCTCGATCAAAGAAAAGCCTCTTTGCTTTTTCATTTACTTAATTGTTACTCTTCCAGTGTCAGAGTTGAGTGTAAGGCTTTTTTGCTCCTTTTGCACCTTATAATGCTATGTCCCCTCCAGAGGAAGTTGAATTCGTATTATATACGGCATTCTTTCCAGCGATATTAATCGCAACAATTGAAATTTCGGATGGGAGGGTTTGAGTGGCTCCTTCGGTCTGGGTATTTCCCTGTGTATCGATATATTGGAGGACGCAACTCATAAGAAGAGCGAATGAAACCTGGTATCGGCTGTTCGTTGAAATGGCTTTCATCTGCGCGGTTCTCATCGTGGAAGCGATCTCTCTTGCTGCTTTTCTCAGGTTACAACTTCGCGTCCATCCGACGATATTGGGAATAAAGAATACGGCCCCAATGCCAATAATCACCATGGCAACTAACAACTCAATTATTGTCACTCCTTTCTTATTCATGAATCTCACCTCCTTCAGCTTAAAAATATCAGCCAAAAGATCATTGAAGGTGCTCTATCATTTTATTTCACTGGAAATCTTTGTCAACACAAAAAATATGGCTCTAGTAGCCTCTCACTTAAACGGGGTAAGGGCGACTTTAGTCGCCCTTTATACGCGGAGCCTAAAGCCTCCCCTACCCATGATTCCCCGAATGAGCGAGGGACTACAGGCTCTTCCGGGTGTTTTGTGGGTCACCTTCCTTTTCCCCCCTCTATTAACGCCCCCTTTCCATATTCCCCCCTCTTAAAATAAGAGGGGAAAGGGCGAATTATGATAGGGAATAGAGGGGAGTTACTTTCAGGCCAGTTTGGACAAGACACCCTGTATATCAAGCAAGACTTCATGGTTCCAAAAACGCATCACATCCATTCCTGCACTCCACCCGTCCTCCCCTTACATTAAGGGGAGGTGTGGAGGATTTCTACTTAGAGCATGAATGGAATTTTTTATTCAACGCACGATATGCTTCAAAAATCAAAAGGCTGGATGATTTTTGTACCCCCCCTCAAGTTGGCTATTGCCAAAAAGGAAATTGATTTTTTAGGGACTGAGAAAAGAGATTTGACGATGGACGAGAACGCAGATGAGAAACCTAAGAAATCACGTGTCGGAAGTGGCAGTGAGCATTGCCATGGTCCTCCACGCCAACGAGGACCAGGCGGCGGTCTGAGATTGCGAAAATTTACCCGTCGGGCCCGACGAACAAGTAGCAGATGGAGAGAAAACATTATGTCACGGAGAGTTTTTTGTCCTGCTTAGCAATTGAGTTGACAGACACTATCAAGATAACCCTTCTTGCAACTTACACCTACTACACAGCGCTCTAAATTAGTCTCAAGGTTGACGATTGCGGATTAAAAACATTCATACGGAGGTCCACAAATGAGAAAGACGGAGCCATTTGTCATCCTGCTTTTGTCTTGTTGCATTAGAATATTATCTGCTCCTGAGACTCCTTTTTGCAGCGAGCAAGCCGGCCTATGGAAAACCCGGCTATCACTCAAGCAATAAGCCGAGTTTTGTCACTACCTTTCCCTCTACAGTGGCCTCAACTCTATCTCCGACTTTGACCTTGACCTTAACCGCTTCGTCGCTCAATGAATATTCAACCCCCCTAATGGTGATCTTCTTCGCTGGTTTATTGAGTGCTTCAATCTTCCCTTCAACTCTGTTTTGGGCAAGGGAAGGTAGACTGAAGGCCACCACTATTAGAAAAGCTAAAAAAAATACCAGTAGCTTTTTTGTCATCTTTGTCACCTCCTTTCTTTCCAGTTAGATACTCCTGCGCCTACTAAACAAGATACAGCTTCGATATTTGTGCCAGCAAAAGAGACTAAGAACCTTCGTTGTTCAATAATTACTGAGTCCATCGCTGCCGATTGCAAGGAAGATCAACCCGATCAAAGCACTTACCAAAGAAAACCCCTTCTGTTTCTTAATCATTTATGGAGGGGTAATCGTAACTCTCGCGGTGGACGGTGTGAGCGTCAATATTTTTTGCGTCCCCTTAATATTTTGCAATGTGATGCTACCTGTAGAGGAAGTTGAGTTCGTATTAAATATAGCATTGTTTCCAGCGATATTAATTGCAGCAATTGAAATTCCTGTTGGGAGCGTTTGAGTGATTCCATCGGTCTGTGTATTTCCCTGTGTATCAATATATTGGAGGATATAACTCGCAGGAAGAGTAAATGAGACCTGGTATTGCATATTTGTTGAAATGGCTCTCATCTGCGCGGTTCTCATCGTGGAAGCGATGTCTCTTGCTGCCCTTCTCAGATTATAGCTTCGCTGCCATCCGCTGATATTGGGAATAAATAATACTGCTCCAATACCGATGATCACCATGACTATAATCAACTCAAGTAATGTCACTCCTTTCTTATTCATGAATCTCACCTCCCTCAGCTTAAGAAAATCAGGCGTAAGATCATTGAAGAGGCTCTACTATTTTATTTTACTGAAAATTTTTGTCAATATAAAAAATATTCGTCGACGTCCAAAAATATGAGCCGTCGAGTCCGAAAGGTCTTTTTTAAAATGAATTTTTTACCCCTTCAGGGAATAGGGTAATGCTTCCACTCAGAGCATGAGTTGAATCGCTTATTGAATCTCCACATTCAAAGTGAAGCGTTGGTAACTTCTCGCTCCTTCTTTATCAGAGGCTTCAATCTCAATTGAATGGGTACCGATATCTTGACTTCGGATAGCCCATCGAACCAAACCTGTATCCTTGTCGATCTCCATTCCTTTGGGTCCAGATTTTAAGGCAAAAAAGATGGGTTCATCGTCCGGGTCATAGGCTTTTACCTGGTAAATAAAATCATCCTCTTTTACAGAAGCCGGAGGAGATGAAATGATAACAGGTGGACTATTCGATATCATGATAGGTTGTGATCTTTTAGAGTGACCCTGGCTTTCTCTGTCATCAGGGGTCACCGTGACGGTGATAGAGTCTCCCTTCTTAAATCGGCCCTTGTCTAAGACCTCTGCCTTCTCTTCCTTGAGAACCGCTCCATTCTTTTCCCATTGATAGGTGTAATAAATTGAATCTCCATCAGGATCACGACCTTTTACATGAACCCTTATCGGGTCATCGGCATAAACCATTTTTGGCTCAATCCAGAGCTCTTGAATCTCAGGTGGAGAATTGAGAATCCTCACCGGGTCAGAAAGAAACGTACCTCCCTCCTTCTTCCCATCTGATGGGGTCACCTTCACGCGGATGAGATCCCCTTTCCTAAAATTTCCGATCTCTAAAATATTCTTGTTCTCAGCTAACATCTCTTCATCATTCTTCACCCATTGGTAATGATAGGTAACAGGATCGCCGTCCGGATCGTGACTTTCAGTAACGACAGCCAATTCGCTTCCAACATTAGGTCCTTCGGGCACAATTCTGACAGAGGTAACGACAGGAGGAGAGTTGGGCTTAGATATGGGTATGGAAGTGGGTTCATCTGATTTATCACAGGATAAGTTTATGGTGACAGATAAGAGAGTCAAGAGAAAAAAGAGTTTCTTAACGAATGACCACAAAGTAACATCCCCAATTCTATTCCAAGAAGGGATAGAGGTGTTTATTTTTACCCTTGACCTGTCTTGCAAGGAGGTAGACCCTTTTTGCGGTTCTTTTCCTATTGCCTTTATCGCATTCGCCTCCGACATAGACCCAACCTTCAGCTTTTAATTTATCCATCTCAACAGAGGAACCCTCGTCATTATAAAAAGTCCTATTTTTATCCAATAACAATGCCCTCTCACTGGCGACCATTAGAAAACGATTCTCCAATCAAGGGGAATGATGGATCTTGTAGTTGGAAGCTGTGGGGAAAAAACGCCTCCGGCCACGCCTCCGTATCCCACTAGAGTACCATTTATGACGGTCATGATAATCCCCGACGGGATACCGGCTCCGACAGTACCAATTGACCGGTCTGTTACTGAAGCAGTTTTCTCACCTTGGAGTATATTATTAAGATTCAGGACCAACACGGCATTTCCAGTCTGATATTGCAGGGTATAGACATTTCCCGATCCCGTACCAATAGTACAGACAGATTGGGTGTTGACAGGGGTGGGCGTAAACGTACTATAATATACGGCTCCCCCGAAAACAGTCGCGGGGGCGGTACACTTTTCACCAGGATTTGGGCTCTCACCAGGGCTTTCGTTCAGTGTAATAAACCAACCACTCATTGTTTTCAAATTACTGAGGAAGTTAGCTTTTTGAGTTTGTGTTGCAGTCGGCGATTGCAACACATCTGAAGTGGCATCAACCAGGTTACTTGGTGTTAGTGGCAAGGGGGTTGGAGGGCTTGTATCATTATCATAGTCCTTGATCGCATAGAGAGTGTTTACCACGGTGGTATCATTGGGCTTTTCTCGATCCCCTGTCCCCAAAAATAGCATATCATAAGTTCCACTTCCTATATCATTTTCAAACGTTACATCGGGAGGATAAAATATCTTTCCGCTACCTTTGAATATGATCTTCCCAGTCCAACTTCCAGTGTTACTCATATCTCCGATATCGAATCTCCAAACCTCTCCCCCAACATCCCCGACGTAGAGCCTTTCAATGAGGCCATCTCCGTTAACATCTATCGGGGTAATATCGCTGGGGATAGAATATTTCATGTTCAAGTCATTACCATATGAGTATTTCCAGATTTGGTTTCCATTCGTGATATTAACCACATAAATGGCTCTTCCGGATGCGTCTGTTCCAGCAGGAAGCGTATCCTCGTGTGTGGCATCATACCCGCCACCGATAAAAGCCACCACATTTGTTCCGGCCCCATTTTTAATCGTCCCGAGTACCGGAGTGCTCCAGGTTTGTCCCAATTCTTGATAGGCTGTCGTAGAAGTTGTGGTGGTGCCGTATACAATTTTACTGGGGCTGAGGCTCCATAAAAATTGTGGCTTTGAGGAAGTCGTAACGTCTAAGGCAGTGTATGTGTTTCCTCCTCTTCTCTCCCCGAAGATGAGAATTGCCTGATTGACTGATTTTATCGACCCATCATTGTTATAATTATAATTAACATAGGCTTTTGGAGAGCCATCCACAAAAATTTGTAAGGAAGCGAGGGAATTATTAAAATTTTGTAAATTTGGCAATAAGTCGGGGGGGATGAAGGCCCATAATTCATTGCCGGTGGCATTATCAAAGGCATGAAGCATTCCATCATTGGCTCCTGCATAAATCACGTCCTGATTGCCGTAATGGATCACCAAAGGCCTTGAATGGATAAAAGCTCCCAAGATCCAGCTTCTTGGGTTACCGGGACCAGTGTTCCAATTCCAAACATCCCATCCGTGGATAAAATCGATGATGTTGTTCGCATCGGTAGTATCCCCGGCTGGCAATCCTAAGAGTGCTGGAGTGATGGCTGTATTTGATTTAGTAAAGGCATTTGCACTATTGGTCAGATCCGTCTTGGTTCCCAGATAGGTATAGATGTTTCTTGAGTTAGGATTGACTGATAAGAGGAGCCCGCCAACCCCTCCTTGATCGACATTTCCCCCGTCTGGTGACGTACTCCAATAAGACTGGGCAGTGCTTATAATTGTACTCTCGCCGCTTATGACAGGGTTGTTATTTACATCAATCAGATCACCCACATTGTATGTTGAAGTGCTTGTTGTGGCAATTCCATATTTTTTGATATTTCCATCCCACATAGTAGTGGTCGTCGGTTTAAACATTCCTAAATACATGCTACTTTCGGAGCTTGTATTCTGAAATTGGCTGATTGGGACGACAGGGGCTACGTACGAAGTCGATTGTGCAATGAGTGTAATGATAAAATTTCTAATGTTCATAATCGCATTGTTGAGATCGGTAGGAGTCTGCGCAATAAAGGCATATCCGGATATTCCCATCTCGCCGGGGTCATCATATTGAACACCACTGTTATTACTGGTACTGGCATAATAATGGCCGTCAGAGGCTTTGGATGTTGAAGAACTCAGACACTGGCTAATACTGGACGGATAAATCTGGCCAGAGGGTATAGAATATAAAGTTGTTATTGATTGGGTTTGGTCTGTATTCTTTGTCCTCCCGTAATAGCCAACCCAGTTAAGCGTATTTTGTGAGTAATACGGCATATCGGCACCAAACCCTATAGCGAAAACGTAATATCCGGCCAATGCCAGGGCCCTTGACTGAGCAACCAGTTCCCTCCTTCTCTTATACTGATCGGTTTGGGTCTCCTGTCCGTTTCCGCTACACGCATATGTGTCAGCTCCATCCGTAATGAAGATCACAAATTTCTGGCGGCAAGCCTTATCAGTATCGTTGCTCTGTGTATAAGCAAAGTAGTATCCAGCTTCTTGCAACATCGCCGCATCCGGGGTCCCCCCGTTTGCCTGCTCGCCACTAACACTATTGGATGAAGAACTCGATGGGGTACAACTACTGCTGTTACAATAGATTTGACTGTACGATGTATTTTGAGGGTCCATCAGCGTAATACATCCTTGGTTGTAAGTGGTGGGGGTAACAGGGGAAGAACAATTATAAAATCTCATATATCCCATTCTGATCTTGAGATAAGCTTGGTCACTTGAATTGATGATTCCATCAGGAGTTCCGTGCCGGTTCCATTGTCTGCATCAAGAAAAGTGAAGATGGCCCTCTTTGCAATGCCAACCTTTGTACAATCCGTGGTGTGGCCCGTGCCCGAGTTCTGGTAGAGACCCGTATTATCACTACACGATGAGTCGCCATACATTGGACCTCCGGTCAAAGGAACATTATTACACTGATAGGTATGCCCTGTACCTGATTGAGAATAGTACGGACCATTAAAAGAATCATTGTAGTTGTTAGGCTGACCATAAGTTGAGCAATTAGAGCTTGATGATACATACAAGGTGCTATCTGCAGGAGTCCAGTTCATGCTTCCTGATAGGTCGAGAGCGATCAATGCGTCAGGGGGGACTTGTTGCATGAGTTGGGTAAGAATATAAAGATCCGTATCATTGGCAAAGGCATGGGAAAAAAGAATTAAAGGGATTAATAAGAGTGACAAACGGATTATTTTTTTCATGGCAGTAAATACCTCCCTCCATCATTGAACAGGGTCGAGTCTCACCATTTCTTCCTGAATTGTGGTTTGGGATAGAGGATAAGATGAACTGTTCTGATCCCATCCAACAGATTGAACCTGATAATATACATAGTTAAGATTGACAGCACTAAACCCCGTTCCCCTTGGGGGCCCTACCTGTGTGGTTAAATGTGTAATGGTTGCTACAGCACTGGTAGGATTCGGTGTATTACTCGCGCCACCAAAAGGAGCGTATTGATTTTGTGCATTAAAGTTACTTAGGTTGAAGTTTGCGGGATACGCCGTGATCTCGTTGATCCCGGTTTCAGCAGCATAAAAGGCATTTGTTGATCCCCTTTTGATCCCGGAGATTTTCATCTCAAATATAGAGGTATAGCTTGATGCAAGAGCAATCAGAGTCATAACAATTATCATGATGAGAGAAATGACCAAAGCTGCACCAGATTGCCCTCTTAAAATGGTATTAGCTTTTGTAGTCATATTCGGTCCCCCTATCCATTTCTTTTAAAGCTCTTTGATCAATATGCCTGCAAACTTCTAAGATACATATTTCTCAAAGTTATCGTAGAATCTAAAGTTCTCTGCGACACCATCGTCGTGATGTCTGTATTGACTGGTGCAGGCAACGCAGTTAGTACCACACGGACAGCAAATACTCTCGCCGCTCCCACCTTTGCTGCTGGAAGGAAATCAGCCTCGTTGATAATATTATCCCCGTTCTGATCATCTATTAGGCCGTCTCCGTTTGCATCAATGCCATAGCTGAAACTGAGGCTAATTACATTCTCCAATACAGATAGAGTGCCCTGAGAAACACTATTGATAGAGAGTGTCCGGTTCAAATTCCCCCCCACTGCTCGGTAGTCTACTGTGTATGTCGCTGGGCCACCTCCGACATATTCATAATTGACGGTGACATGTGTATTATCGTTGGGATCAGGGACAATCGGGGTGTTCGTTATAAGGGATGTACTGTAAGTGTTGGTATGAAACCCTGCCATTCGAAGATCTCTCTCTATAATTTCCATGGCACCTCTAATATTCTGTTGAACCTCGACCACTTGATCCTGAACTGTATATGCCCTAGTTTGTGTCATAAAGACCCGGTAGGCAGCGCCAATCGCTATCCCGAAAATGATCAATGCTACCAGCAATTCGATCAGGGTGACACCGATTTTATTAAGCATCCACCCGCTTTTAAATTCCTCTTCTCTCACCATTCCTCTCCTCAGGAGACTCAATGTGACCAAGGGATCACTGACACCATACTAAATGAGTTAGTCGTACTATCTGTCCAAGTAACCGTAATAGTAATCGTGGCAAGGGTGGTACCGGGAAGTGGAACGTTTGGGACAACAATCCAGGTTCTTGTATAAGTAATGCCCGAAGAATTACCCACAGGGTTGTCTTGAAGCTGTGTATTAAGTTGCGGTTGGATCATTGCAGATGGCGTTGCCAGCAATTGCTCAAGCTTGTTCTGGGCTAATGTAGCAGCCTCTGTCAGGTGACCCCCTAAAGCGTTATTCTTCATTGTCGTTGTCATCAAAGCAGCCAGAGCCAATAAAGTGATAGATAAGATGACTAAGGCTATTAAGATCTCAATTAATGAGAAACCATCGGATTTCAAGAAAAGTCTCAAATTAGACCTCCATGGAAATGGGTTTGTAAGTGGTATCTGCAAGACCCATACCAATAAATTCTTAAATTTGAGCTATGAGGCAGAGAATGGGTGGGCTAAATAAAATGTTTAATAATGTCAATGAGTTATAAGCTTAATCCATTTGATCCATGGGAAATAAACCTCAACCAGCGCAAGTTAGAAACTCCGTCTATGGACATATAAATATGAAAAAAATTTATAAATTTGGCGTAAATTCCCAAAGTCCAAAATCGTATTAAATTTTGATTGATTGGTTAATCATG
>Ga0187770_10001634_pt1 | contig 12055 bp, 9 predicted proteins | sample 0116_SJ02_MP02_2_FD_133154 | JGI IMG/M metagenome (GOLD analysis project Ga0187770, IMG submission 133154) | Tropical peat soil microbial communities from peatlands in Department of Meta, Colombia - 0116_SJ02_MP02_20_MG | ecosystem: Environmental > Terrestrial > Soil > Wetlands > Peat | place...
TACGCATGGTGTTAAACACAGAACATCGAGGTCGTAGTTCGGGGTAAGTTCCCAGCCCGGTATACCATTCGGCGTCGACCGTCGCCGCTTTCACAGTAAACCGATTTTGATTCTCCAATTCGAATCAGGAGTGCGACAAGTGGACTCGGTATCTGAATGAAGCCCTTCGCACCGGAAGGAATCCTTCTTTGATGAATGAATGGCCATTCAATCAACAGGGTGTGCAGGGTCCCCGCCATTCTTTTTCTGAGTAGCGTGCCTAACATCGTGTTGCTTTGCTTCAGGACACCAACCGAGTCCCGCCAACACGCCTGCCCCCTTTGCGACGAACGAGATTAATTTCAAGATAGGCAGGCCGGGGTTCCAAGTCCTGCACGGTTCCTTATATCCGAGGTTCGATGTCACGCTGCCACTGGCGAGAAGAGGTTTGACAGTCATGATTGCAGGGATGACGGTAGGTAGCAGAGGCGAACCGATGTTCGAGGGAAACTCATCCCCAGACAATCCAGCCTACCCCGTGGGCCGCGTCTATAGAGCCGTGACCGACGATGGGAGTAGTTCAGACTTGGAAAAGCGAACGCCTCGCAAGTGGGAATCAACTAGTACATTTCCTCGAAGGTCTTTTGAGGAACAACCCTGCATTCTCGGAAGAGTGGCCTTGGACTCTCAGAAGGAAGTGACAGCCTGAATGCTCAGAGTCGGCGTGATAATGTACGAGACCAGCCGCTCGAAGGGCCAGGAACTTGTGGCTCAGAGGATGGTGAGGGAGTTCAATCACCTCGGTCACTCGGCCTATCTTATCACGAGCGCCTATCACGACTGGGACCCTGTTGTCTCGGAGGAAGAAATTGAGGCAAGGGGTGGGTACCTGCACACCTTCGACCCGGGCCTTGGCATCCCTGTCATTCGAGTAGGAAGCGAAGTCGCAAGCTGGCCTCCGCGGAGGATACTGTTCAGGAACTTCGTAGGGGTACTGACGAAGATTGTCTCGGACCTGAAGCTGAACGTCCTGATTACCCATTCAACCCTCTGGAACGGACCGGAGGATACAATCAAGTTTGTAGTCTGGAACAGGCACTTGGCGGAGGAGGGCGCCCAGAATCCGCCCATCCTCTTCTGTCACATGAGCCACTTCCAGGAAGCCAGCGACGAGAGGTATACTGTCGAGGAACGAACCTTCAGGGAGGTCTGGAATAGGATAAGCCTGGAAGAGATCATGCGTCAGGCGGACTTCGTCATCGTTACCACTCCCCTGGAGAGAGAGCAAATGAAAGCATTGGGTGCGGACGACAGCAAGTTCGTCCTTCTGCCCGGGGGCATAGATGACGAAATATTCGAAACGGAGGAGAAGAACGAGACCATCAGACACAGGCTTGGACTTCGGGGGTCGGTTAAGCTGGTCACCTGCCTCGGAACCGTCGAGGAGAGGAAGAACGTGCTTTCGGTTGTTGAGGTTGCCAAGGCCTTTTCCCGGAACGATGGAGTTCACTTCGTGATAGCGGGAAGGTTGGAAGGCCCCTACGCTGAACAGGTCAAAGCGGCCGTTGAGGGGATGGGGAACGTGACCCTGCTGGGAGAGGTAAGCGACGAAGAAAAGGCGCGGCTCATCGACGAGACGTTCGTGAACATCACCATGAGAAGAAGCGAGGCGCTTGGAATTGCGCAGCTCGAATTCATGTACAGGGGGGTCCCGGTCATAACATCAGGGGTAGGTGGCCAGTCCTGGGTGGTTCAAAGCGGGGTTAATGGAATCGTCCTGATGGGGCCGGAGGACGTCGTGGGTGCCTCTGCTGCTGTCAGGTCGCTACTGGAGAACTCGAAGTTGAGAAGCAAGCTCTCGAAAGGAGCTCTTCGGACGTCATCGCAGGCCACCCTCTCCAATCTGATCGCTGGGCTTTCGCAGAAGCTCATGGAGAAACTCTCGAAAGAGCCTGGAATGGCTCCGCTCCAAGAGACGAAGGAGACACTCGTCGAGGCAAGGGTTCAGGGAGGAAAGAAACTCGCGGTGACCACGAAGCGACTCGTCATGTCTTCAGTGAAGGGGGGCAAATGGATCATTTCGGTTCCATACTCTGAGATAGTGAGAATTGATAGATTCGTCAGGCACTCGCGGCGTGTCCTTGCCATCGGCCTGGTCCTTTCAGCTGCCGCTTTCGCAGCCGAGTTCATTGCCCCGGCTCAGATACGAGCCTTGCTTGCTTCGGTGGGGGTGCTGTCGGTTGTCGGGGGATCGAGCACGTTTGACATGGCTCTGCGGATAGCTATCCCGGGCATTCCTCTGTTTGTGGCCTCGGCGCTCTACCTGACCCGTGTGAGGGTCGGCTACCTCGTTGAATATGGCAAGTCGCAGAAGCTCTTCCTCGAAAGGGGGTTCGGACGGGCCCTGAGAATTGCCGATTCTCTTATCCCCGAGAGGAGCTTAATCTCGAAGCCTGAAGAAGAGAAGGAAGCGCAAGAGAACGGGTAGCGGGGGGCCGGCCGATACAACAGTTGCAGCGGCTAGGATGGGTTGCGCCTTTCAGGCCCTTCCGATAGCAGGTCACTTTCATCAGCGTCATGTTCCTTTCTTCCGAGCAAGACATATTCAGCATTCGACCAGCCAAGGGGACAGGCCCAGGCAACATAGTCTGGTATCGATATCGGGTTGCTCTCGGACCTCCTGATGCCATTGGTCACCCTTTCGTTGAACTCCGTCTCGTTCTCCCTCCACTCCTCGTAGCCTTTCATAGGGGCTACCTTCTCCGGTATCTCCATCTTAAGGGTCGAGGCATTCCGAATGAACCGTAGACATTCTTCCATCGAGTCCGATTCGCCCAGCCTCTGATAGAACCTAGCCATCCAGAGGGTAAACAGGGGCCAGGACGCACCGGTCCCTCCGGTGTACCAGTGCCAGTCCTTCACCACTTCGAAATCACGGAACCGGTTTACGCCACCAACTTCCGTGTTCCAGAGTGTCTGCCTGAGGTGGCTCAGAGTCCTCTCCAGGGTTTTCCGGTTCTGGCAGAGCCCGAAGTAGAAGGGGGCGAGTTGGGCCACGTCTGGCGCTCTTACCAGAGTTCCGTCCGCCCTCAGATTTTTCACAAACAAGCCGTCTTCGCCATCGTAGAGGCGTTCGAGAATCCTGGCCCAGAGCCTCCTTCCCTCCTCTAACCACTTCTGGGCAGGTTCAGGATGCCCGAGAGTTGAAGCCACCCTGGACGCGTCGAGCAATCCCTTCACCGAGGCGGAGTTTGCCCAGATTTCGAAGCCTTCCTCTAGGGTCACGTTCTCATGAACGGAACAGTTGGTCTGGACGAGCCCTGTGGCTGCGTCTATGCCGTGGACAATAAAGATCGCCCCCTCGGCAACCAGTTCCCACATGCTTTCCAAGAAGCCGCGGTCTCCTGAAGACCTGTAAGTGTCGTAAACACCTTGGATTACGAGCGGGGTGACGTCAGCTTCCCTCTTCCTAGTCACATAGGGCATTCCTTTGTTGTATCTCTGGTATATCTCTCCGTCCTGCCTCCTGACTCGGTTGAGGTAGTGGTAGAATTTCATCGACCGGGCATGAAAACCATGCATGTTCAGAGCCATCGTCATGACCGACGCGTCCCTCGGGTAGACAAAGGGGTAGGCATCGTCACTCCGCGTAGCAAGAATGCCACCATCCTCTTCCTGCAGTCTGCAGATTATCTCGATGCTTTTCTTAGTAAACCCATCCTCGACAGGCAAGAGTCTGATTTCAATCAGTAGACCGTAATTAAATGTCGTTTTTGAACGGCTCGCCTCTGACTAAACTTTGGCCTAACGACGCGGCGTGTCGAGGCTCCGCTGGTAAGATTCGCTCGCGCACAAGGTATTCCAGTGAAGGTCCTGTCAAGAGGAACATCGTGGTCGGAGCGGCCGCCGTCGATAATAGCCCAGAACGTGTTTCCGCTGGGCGAGCCGGATTCTAGGCTGGTCGGAACATGTGGTCTAGGTCGAATCCATGCGCGTCCTCGTCGCATGGCAACCCTAGCGCCGCTCACCCACGAGCCAGATCGAAACGGTCAAGGTCCATTACCCTGTCCCATGCCGCGACAAAGTCGTGTAGGAATTTCTCTTGGGAGTCTTCACATCCGTAAACTTCCGCCAGGGCACGTAGTTGGGAGTTCGAACCAAAGAGGAGGTCGACACGAGTGCCGGTCCACTTGACTTCGCCAGTGGCGCGGTCGCGGCCCTCAAACAGGTCAGCGTCCTTCGAGGTTGGCTTCCACTCCGTGGCCATGTTGAGCAGGTTCACGAAGAAGTCGTTGGTAAGTGCTTCCGGCCGCCTCGTGAAGACTCCGTGTTGGGTCTGACCGAAGTTGGTGTTTAGGGCGCGCATACCCCCAATGAGAACTGTCATCTCGGGAGCAGTCAGCGTGAGCAGTTGCGCCCTGTCAACGAGGAGTTCCTCTGCTGATACGGCATATTTGGTTCTAAGGTAGTTACGAAAGCCGTCTGCGACCGGTTCGAGTACGGCGAATGACTCCACGTCCGTTTGCTCCTGCGATGCATCCATTCGCCCCGGTGCGAAGGGAACGGTCGCAGCGTGACCGGCATTCTTAGCCGCTTGCTCGACCCCCGCGCATCCGCCCAGGACTATCAGGTCAGCGAGCGAAACCTTCTTCCCACCCGATTGCTTGCTGTTGAACTCCTCCTGGATTCTCTCAAGGGTCTGTAACACGATCTTCAGTTGTGCCGGCTGGTTGACCTCCCAATCCCTCTGCGGTGCGAGGCGAATGCGCGCGCCGTTCGCCCCTCCGCGCTTGTCGGAACCGCGGAAGGTGGACGCCGACGCCCAGGCTGTCGAGACGAGTTGTGATACAGTCAGTTTAGAAGCCAGAATCTTGCTTTTGAGGGAGGCAACGTCATGCGAATCAATCAACTTGTGATTGACTGTGGGGATGGGATCTTGCCAGATGAGCTCCTCTGCTGGGACCTCCGGGCCAAGATAGCGCGTACGCGGACCCATGTCGCGGTGCGTAAGCTTGAACCATGCGCGGGCGAATGCGTCTGCGAACTGGTCCGGGTTCTCGTAGAAGCGCCTTGAAATCTTCTCGTAGGCGGGGTCGAACTTCAAGGCAAGGTCCGTTGTCAGCATGCCGGGCGCGCGACTCCTGGCCGAGTCCTGAGCGTCCGGGACCGTCCCGGCTCCTGCGCCCTGCTTTGGCTGCCATTGATACGCACCGGCCGGGCTTTTCGTCAGTTCCCAGTCATAGCCGAACAGGTTCTTGAAGAAATTGTTGCTCCACCTCGTAGGCGTACCGGACCAGGTGACCTCCGGTCCTCCGGTGATCGCGTCATCGCCCTTCCCGGTTCCGAAACTGCTCCTCCAGCCTAGACCCTGCTCTTCGATGCCGGCTGCTTCAGGATTGGGACCCACGCTGGACGCGGGGCCTGCGCCGTGGGTCTTGCCGAAGGTGTGGCCGCCGGCGATGAGCGCGACCGTCTCTTCGTCGTTCATGGACATGCGGGCAAAGGTCTCTCGGATGTCCTTGGCTGCCGCGACTGGATCGGGGTTGCCGTTCGGGCCCTCCGGATTGACATAGATCAGCCCCATCTGCACCGCAGCGAGCGGATTCTCGAGGTTTCGGTCGCCGGAGTATCGTTTGTCATCCAGCCACTTGTTTTCAGGGCCCCAGTACACATCTTCATCCGGCTCCCAGGCGTCGACACGACCACCCCCAAAGCCGAAAGTCTTGAGTCCCATCGACTCCAGGGCGACATTGCCCGCAAGAATCATGAGGTCTGCCCATGAGATTTTCTTGCCATACTTCTGCTTGACCGGCCAAAGCAAACGGCGCGCCTTGTCGAGGTTCGCGTTATCGGGCCAACTATTGAGAGGAGCGAAGCGCTGCTGGCCGCTACCTGCACCGCCGCGCCCGTCGCCTTTGCGGTATGTACCAGCGCTGTGCCATGCCATGCGAATGATCAGGGGTCCGTAGTTGCCGAAATCTGCCGGCCACCAGTCCTGTGAGTTCGTCATCACCGCCTTCAGATCCTTCTTCACGGCCGCGAGATCGAGACTCTCAAACTCCTTGGCGTAGTCGAAATCCTTACCCATGGGATTGGACAGCGACGAGTGCTGGTGCAACACCTTCAGGTTCAGCTGATTCGGCCACCAGTCCCTGTTCGACATGCCCCGAGCGCCTGTGGTAATCAATGGTCTTTCAGTCACTGCAAAATCACCTCGACTTTGGCTACAGGTCTGAATTATAGGTATTACCATTCGAAGAATCGGGCTGCTCTTGGCCTGCCAAGTTCATTGTCAACCATGTACACCAAGCGGCATCGAACATCACGGTCCCAGGCAAGCTCTGTGAAACTCGTGCCGACCTTGCTTACGTGTCAGCAGCGGGCTTCGGATTTGGCTGGGATTTGGCGGCCACCAGGGTGACCACTTCTGGGATTGCCCGCTCCACTTCCTGGGAGAGACCCTCACCGACTCCGCAATCCTTGGGCTCGATTCCAATTATGGTCACGGGACAGCAAAGGAGGCCCATGCGGCTGGCGAAATCGATCAGGTCGTGAAGTTCCAACGAGTGCAACCCGGGGAGTGAAGACAGCGGGCCAGGCCGGGGGGCGACCTCGTACTCCGTTACCGTCCCTGGAGGAGAGCCGGACCTTACGGCGTCAATTATGATCAGCTTCGAGGCACCACTGAATTCGGAGAGGAGCCAAAGATCGAACGTCTGGTGTGCGCGCACGATGGTGTCTTCACCCATGCTGCGGCGTTGAAGCTCCTTCGCCACTTCTATTCCAACCCCATCGTCTCTGAGGTAGGGGTTCCCAAGGCCGAGCACAACCGTCCTCCCGGTCGCTAGCTCGTCCGGGTCGGGAGCCGTCGGTTCCTCCAAGGGGCGTTCTGTTCCGTGTTGGAGACTTACCGGCGAGGGCAATCAGACTCACCTTGATCCTGGATGTGGGAAGACCCGCTCGTTTCGCTTCCCCGTGATCATTGAACCCACGAGCCCGAAGATGAAGCTGGCGTAAACGTGCATCATCACCAGGGCAACAAGCGCGAACGTAACCAGCCTGTGGAAGGTGAGCATGAAGGCCATCCCGGTGACGCCTGTCAACGGGCCGCCTATCAGGTCCGTCAGAGTGAAGACGAAGCCGAACTGCTGGGGGAAGGCGAGCGCTAGTCCAGTCAGGGCAAGAACCACCCCGAGGATCGCGAACGACCAGAAGACGACGATGACGCTGGGAACGAGCTTCTCAGTGTACTCCCCGGTCGCCGTGTCAAAGGCTATCGGGTTGGCCGGCTTCGGGGCCAGGCCGAACCAACCCCTTGTCTCCTTGACGATGAACCTAAGGGAGTAAGGTATCCTCCGGAGCCCCACCCAGTGGTAATCTCCGCCCGTGAGTATGCCGAGGACGTAGATCGTCGCTGTGGCTATGAACGCGATGCCGATTAGCACATGGGCAGTGACGTTGCTCACCGGAAAGAGCTGCCCGCCTAGTATTCCCCCCAGCTGAAAGCCAGTAATCACGAGCAGTCCCCCTTCGACGAACACGCACCAGTGTGCGATTCGGAACAGGAGGTCGTGCCTGAGTACCTTCGTTCGCTCTGGTGACGTCATCTCATCCAACCCTCACGTACCGGTCGTTGCCCCTGGCGTCCACGGCATGAATCGCGCAGGCCATGCACAAGTTGAACGACCTCACGACGTAGGCGGCAGGGCGCAAGTCGTCGTTGGTCCCTGTCTGGCCGACCGGGGTCCCCACAAGAGAGGTCTCCAGGGGTCCGCCGGGGGAGGCATTCCACGTGGTAGGTGCGAGCACTTGGTAGTTGGCCACCTTGGAATTCCCGATTCGAATCCAGTGGAGGAGCGAGCCCCTTGGGGCCTCCCAGAGTCCGATCCCTTCGGCGTTCCCGGGGTTCCGATAGCTGGACGTGTACGATGGCTGCCCTGCCTGCATCCCATCCAGCCAGCTTTCGAGTAGACCGGACTGCGGCAGGCCAAGACCCTGGAGCACGTCCACTGGCGACATGTTAAGGGGCTGGCCCAGGAACTGCAGGTTGGGGGTCGTGTTTGCAGAACCAACAAGTGCGAGGAGTTCGACGGCCTCGACGCTCATCCTGTCGAATGCCGACCCGTAGGGGCTGTAGGGGAGTCCAGGGACCCCCGATGCCACCCCGTGGATGATGCTCCCCAGCTTGGGGTAAATCCCTGAAACACATTCGCGTGCCAGAGGACCGGTCTCGCAGACCTTACCGTCATACATCGGCGCTTTCGTCCAGGTGTATGCTGGTGAAATCGACATATCGGGGATGGGAGTCTGTTCACCGATTACGGACTCTGACGGCTGCTGGTCGTACCACGACAGTGACGTGTTCTCAGTAATCTTGTTTGGGTCGAACGGAGCGGGACCGGTGCCCGGAGACGTGATCACGCCGCGCGGAATGAGAAGGGGCATGTTTCCGGTGCCGCTAGAGGTGGTCGGGTCGGGGAACGCCCCCATGGACAGGAAGTTGCCAGGGCCGTGACCGAGGGCCCCCAGCTGAACGACGTTCGCGGTGAGGTAGTTCCACACGATGGGGACTACGATGTCCGTCAGCGCACGGGCCTGGGCGACCTTGACCCTCGTCTGTTCGATTACGTCTGCGGTTGGCCGCACGGGATTTCCTCCCGGGACCGTCGCCCTCGGGTGCGGCGTCTTTCCTCCCCAGAGCGTGATTGCCTGGTTCATGTACTGCTGGGCAGGAACGATGAACTGGCGTAGTAGGTCTGCGTAGCCGGAGAGGGAGTAGGCGGGCTTCAGCGCGTCGATCAGGCCGTACAGGTGATAGTCGGGGCCTGCGAGGGCGAGTATGTGGACCATGTGCGAGTAGGCCCAGTCGGCGCCCATCACCACGTTTCGCGCCAGGACAGCGTTCGCCGGAACGGAAGTCTGTTCGGTGGAGTAGTCTGACGAGTAGCTTGTCATGCCTGCCGCATTCTCTACGGCCCTGACCGAGGCGACATGATGGTCGCAATAGCAGACACCGCAAATGGCCGACAGGATGGGGGCCGCGTCTCTCGGATCTCTGTTCAGCACAATGTTCTCGAACCCCCGGAAAAGCGTCCCCGTCGCCTTGGCTGAAGTCACGATGTTGCTTGAGTCGTCTACGCTCAGTTCGAGAGAAAGCTCCCCTTCGATTCTCGTCAGGGGGTCGATGACGACCGTCCTTGTCATTGCTTCGCCTCCGAGGTCGGCTCGGTGGGGGGAGCCGCCTTTTCCTTCTCTGGTTCCCCTTCTTTCTTGCCTATGCTTCTACGGATTGCGTGGACTGCAAGGATTCCCGCTGTTCCGGCGATTGCGACCTCTCCGACCTCATCGACGTTTACGCCAAGAATTGTGGGTGTATCCGCGACCGGGGCGTAGAAAGCGCTGGTTGGAGGATCGGGGAAGTTCGGATGCATGCATCCCCAGCACATGGGACCCGCCAGAGTGCAGAAGCCGGTCCCTCCGTTCCACTTTGTGGCTGGGCATGAGGACTGGGTGATGGGCCCCTTACAGCCGAGATTCCAGAAGCATCCCACCGGGTCGTCGAAGGTCTTCGCCATCTGCCCCCTGTTGTAGGCTTCCCTTCTCGGGCAGTTGTCGTGGATGTATGAGGTGAAGAACGCCTTCGGTCGTCCCTGATCGTCCAGGTCCGGGTCGAACCCCTGTAGGACCGTGGCCAAAGTTACGAGCGTCCAGTCGGGATTCGCGGGGCAGCCAGGGATGTTGATAATCTGATGCTTCGTCGAAACCGAGGCCAGCTTCAACGCCTCGCTGACCGGTACCGCCCCTGTGAGGTTGCCGGTGGCGGCAGGGATGCCCCCGAAGGAGGAGCACTGACCCACGGCGACGACATAGGAAGCCTTGGCGGCGAGCTTCTGCAGCAAATCGTATGTAGTCACTGGGGTTCCGTTCAGCTTGCCTGTGGTACAGAAGTACCCTTGGCTGCTTCCGTGCGGGGTACCGACCTGAGGAGTGCCTTCAACGACAAGCACGTCGACGGGGGCGTTTCCGAAGGCGGCATTGAAGAGCGGCACCTGCGAGAGGTCTTCCTGGGTGTAACCAGCCGTAACCCAACCGAGGTCGTAGTCCGGAGTCATGAGCGCCTTCCAGAAGTCGGCGGAGATTCCCAAATTCTCCACGGCCTCTATCAGGTCGGGATTGGAAGCCTGGAGCATTGATATCGTGCACCCTGTGTCACTGGCGAGGTTCAACCAAATCAGGTGAATCTTGCCTCCGTTCTGTTCGGCGACCTGACCGAACACTCGCTTGATCTCGGACGAGTAAAGGGTGACCACTGCCCCCACACCCATCAGGGCGCAGAGCTTCAGGAAATCACGGCGGGTTAGCTCGGCTCCCACGTCTGAAAAAATGAAGAAGCCAGCCTTTTACGCCCATGCGTACAAATGCGTGCAGGTCACTCCTCTTCGTCGGATGCGCCTCCCGTCATGGCGCGGAGATAGGAGTTCATGGACTTCCGGAGACCGCGGGCGAATTTCGTTCGAAGCAGAGCATCTGGACTTCCCCTTTCCACCGCCCTGGGGACTGAGGGGTCGTACGGGAGGAGCCCGAGAAGTGGCACCCCGAACTCCTTGGCCAGATTCCCGGGACCGGTGTCTCTGTGCTTCGCAGAGCCGCGGACCATGTTCCCGAGCACCCCCACGGTTGTCACCCCCCCACCTTTGAGTAGCTCGAGGACCCGGTGTGCGACTGAAACTGACAGTCGGTCTGGCATTGTGACCACGACCGCCGCCACGTCGTCCTTTCGTAGCGATGTGAGGGTCAGCATTATGTCGCCTGTGGCGGGAGGCATGTCCACGACAAGACAGTCCAGTTCTCCCCAATCGGTCAGCGCCAGCAGCTCAAGCAGGATTTCGTTGGCGCCCGCCCCGGCAAGCGGGATGGGACGTCCGGAGGCGAAGAGATCTACCGACATTACCTTCACTCCGCCAAGGGTCGGAGGGACCAGCCCCGACTCTCCTTCGACGGGGAGCCCCTTCGCACCAAGGAGGAGAGCGGATGAGGGCCCGTAGATGTCTGCGTCCATCAAGCCTGCCTTCAACCCTGTCGCGGCGGCAATGCCAGCCAGAGCCGCAGAGACCACGCTCTTCCCCACGCCCCCCTTTCCGCTCATGACCAGGAGGACGCGTTTGGTGTGGGCGAGGCGTCGATCAATCATGCCCCGCCTGAAATCTGGTCCGGATTCCGAATCAGGCATCTAGCACCACCTCCATGATTCTGACGCTCCTCCCTTCCTCGATTTCGAAGTAGCTCCTAGAGCAGTTGGGACACCTGGAGCACGAGTTCAAGAGCTCCGGGAGGAAGTGCATTATTTCTCTCTCGTCCCCGGATATGGCACCGGCGAGGTCCTGGAAGTCCCAGATCATGCCACAGCTTAGACACTTTATCTTCGACTTCTCGGGCTCCACGATGATTCTTGCCCCCTCGAGGGGGGTTCCCTTCTTCAGGTCGTTGAGGAGGCTCCTTACGAGGCGGACGTCGAACTGGGCGAGCTCTCCCACTCCTATTCTGACGCTCCGCACACGCCCCCCCTTCTCGGCCACTGTTTCTCCGACCGCGTCTATGATTCCTTGGACGAGAGAAAGTTCGTGCAAAGCCTCGGTTCCTGTCTTGGCCTTCGGATAATCGTTTTGGTGATTGGGCGTCGATTAGGGAATAGGTGTATTGAACGTCCGCCGGGAGTTTCTCTCAGGAGAATCGGAGGCGCGATAGCTGTGGGGCTCGGGGACGTGGTGCGCACGGACCTGACCCTGCTCCATGCACCATCGGTTTATGACTTCCGCAAAAGGACAATGATGCTCGGCCCCGTGGCAGATGCGGTCCCCTCCACGGACGAGTTCGAGATGTACCCGGTGGGCCTCACGAGCATAGCCACTTACCTCGGAAGGAACCACTACAATGTGCGAATCGTAAACTTGGCCTACAGGATGCTCCGTGACCCCTCCTACGACGTGGTCGACCGTCTCCGGAGAATGCGCTCCACCGTCTTCGGCATCGACCTCCATTGGCTCCCCCATGCCAATGGGGCGCTCGCCATAGGAGA
>Ga0187770_10001635_pt1 | contig 12052 bp, 9 predicted proteins | sample 0116_SJ02_MP02_2_FD_133154 | JGI IMG/M metagenome (GOLD analysis project Ga0187770, IMG submission 133154) | Tropical peat soil microbial communities from peatlands in Department of Meta, Colombia - 0116_SJ02_MP02_20_MG | ecosystem: Environmental > Terrestrial > Soil > Wetlands > Peat | place...
CCTCCAACCCACCGCAAATCCGCTTGACTCGCCTTGCTAAAATAGATTCATAGAACAAAACTTGCGGGTCGGCAGCATACATTCGGCAGAATGCGCACGCCCGAGATTCGTGCCCATCGGATGGAAATTGTGTCCGGAGGGGTATTCGTGTCCCCTTCCAGCGCAAGCCGAAAAAGCGAAGGTTGCCGCCGGCGAGAACGTGAAAGGCCCGAGGCGGAGCCAAAGGCGAAGAGCGAAAGCCGAACCGCGAGAGGCAAGAAGCCAAAAATCGAGAGCCAAGCTCAGACCCAAGGCCCTTCCGATCCACTGGGGCTGGGGAGGCGGGAGTACCGACGGCTGGCAAGGGAGGGGTTTTTCCTGACGGCTGACGGCTGACAGCTGATAGCCAAAAACCTAAGCCATTGAAGAATAAATACTTTACAAGCAACTCCTTATTCCTCAAAGACCTGGCGCCGCGCCGCCGCTAAGTCTTTGACTTTAAAAGACCGGTCACGGGGGGGGGTGGGGAGTACCGATGCTGAGAAAGGAAGGTTTTCCTGACGGCTGATGGCTGACGGCTGATAGCCAAAAAGCTAAGTCATTGAAGAATAAATACTTTACCTGTAAATCATTATTCTTCAAAGACCTGGCGGGAGACGGCCTCTAAGTCTTTGATTCCAAAAGACCGGGTATAGGGGGGTAGGGGCATCGGATTGGCGAGTGGAAGGCAACTGGCCAAGCTTTGCTGCGGCTGGTTCCGGCTAACTGAATGATTCCGAAATACTTATAAGTAAGTCCTTATTTTCCAAGGACCTGGGAAGCTGATTCCCAAACAGCCGAAGGCGGAAAGCAGCGAGGCTTACTAGCACTACCTAAGAGAGAGCAAGGCCGAGAGGCGAGAAGCGAGAAGCCGAGTGGCGAAAGCCGAAAAGCGAAAGCCGAGCGCCGAGAACCAAATTCTACGCAATGCTCTCCGCCGCGATCTTCTCGGTCACAAACGCTTCGATCACGTCGCCGATTTTCACGTCGCCGTAGTTGGCGATCGAGATGCCGCACTCCATGCCTGAGCGCACTTCGGACGCGTCATCCTTAAATCGCCGCAGCGATCCGACTTTTCCTTTGAACACGACCACGTTGTCGCGCAGCAGCCGCACCTCGGAATCGCGCTTGATCAACCCGTCGAGCACGCGGCATCCCGCAACCGTTCCGACTTTCGGAATGCGGAAGGTTTCGAGCACTTCCGCGCGTCCCTGATGCGTCTCCTTGATCGTCGGCTCCAGCAGACCGGTCATCGCTCGCTTGATCTCGTCCTGCAGCTCGTAAATGATCGAGTGCAGGCGGATGTCGACCTTTTCCTGCTCCGCCAGTTCCTGCGCCTTGCGCTCGGGACGCACGTTGAACCCGATGATGATCGCATTCGATGCCGAAGCCAGCAGCACGTCGGTTTCGGTGATCGCGCCGATGCCCGACCGCAGCAGCTTCAACCGCACCTTTTCGGTCGACAAACGGCCGAGCAGATCGCCCAGCACTTCGACCGAGCCCTGCACGTCGGCTTTCAGGATGACGTTCAGTTCCTTGGTGCCGGCAGTCTTCATCTGCTCGGCTAGGCCTTCGAGCGAAACACGGGAGCTCTTGGCCAGCGCCGCTTCGCGCGCCTTCTGCTCGCGGTATTCGGAAATGTCGCGCGCTTTCTCGCGGTCGGAAACGACGACAAACTGGTCGCCTGCCTGCGGCAGGCTCTCCAGGCCAAGGATTTCGACCGGCGTCGAAGGCGGAGCTTCCTTCAGCGGCGCGCCGCGGTCGTCGAACATGGCGCGAATCTTGCCGTAAGCGTTGCCGACCACGAAGTTGTCGCTCGCGTGCAGCGTGCCGTTCTGTACGAGGATGGTCGCGACCGGACCGCGCCCGCGGTCGAGCTTCGCTTCCAGCACTACGCCGCTCGCGGAGCGCGTCGGAACCGCCTTCAGCTCCTGCAGGTCTGCCGTCAGGCAGATCATCTCCAGCAGCAGGTTCAGGTTCGTCTTCTTCTTCGCCGAGACGTCGACGAACACCGTCTTGCCGCCCCAGTCTTCGGGCAGCAGGCCGCGGTCAGCCAACTGCTTCTTCACGCGGTCGGGCATCGCCTCGGGCTTGTCGATCTTGTTCACCGCCACGATAATCGGCACTTCGGCGGCGTGCGCGTGGTCGATGGCCTCAATGGTCTGCGGCATCACACCGTCATCGGCCGCAGTTACGAGCACGACGATGTCGGTAGCTTTCGCTCCGCGCGCGCGCATGCGGGTGAAGGCCTCGTGACCCGGCGTGTCGAGGAACACGATCTCGCGGCCATACGCTGGAGAAGCTGGATCGGTGATGCCGACTTTGTACGCGCCGATGTGCTGCGTGATTCCGCCCGCTTCGCCTTCGGCCACGTTGGTCGAACGAATGGCGTCGAGCAGTGTGGTCTTGCCGTGGTCGACGTGGCCCATGATGGTGACCACCGGAGGACGTGGAAGGGCTTCCGCTCCCTCCTCACTGGCCTCGGCCGCTTCGGCCGTATCCTTCGCCGCCTGCTCCTCGAACGTGATGACCTCGGTTTCCGCCCCGAAGAAGCGCGCCATCTCGCTCGCCAGTTCGGCGTCGAGCGTCTGGTTGATCGTGGCAAATACGCCCCGCATGACCAGTCGCGCGATCAGATCCTTGGCGCGAATGCCTAGCTTCTCGGCCAGATCCTTCACCGAAATGCCTTCGGTGATGGTGATGTTGCGCGTGATCGGCAGCGGCTCGTTGCTCACCGTCATGCGCGGCGGCGGAACGTAGCCCTTCATCGGGCCTTCTTTCACGCCCCGCGGCACGTATCTCTGTCCCGGTCGCCGCGCCGGTGCTCCTGGCCGTCCTCCCGGACGCGTCGTTCCCGGTGGAGGCAACGTCGAAGCGCCCGGTCCAACACCCAGCGGACGCTGGCCCGTCGGCGAAACGCGCGTCGGATGCATTGGTCGCCGCTCGCCCGGACGCAGCGGCGGACGCGCTCCTGGCGCAGCCGGCCGAGCAGAGCGCTGAAAGATCGGTTGCCCCGGAACTGGCCTTCCCGGCGCAGGCCGCGGCGGCGCTCCCGGCGGAGGCGCCGGCGCTTTATACACCGGTCGCGGCCCGGTCTGCGGCATGATGACGCGGGGCGGTGCTGCCGGCTTTTCAGGTGTTGCGGGTGGAGCAACCACGCTCTGCACCGGTGGCTGTGCCAGTGGCGGAGCGCTGGCGGAAGCAACTGGAGACGCGGGAACCCGCGGCGGACGCGCAACTGCCGGAGGAGCGCTGGAGGCTGCGGGCGTTACAACAGATGGCGCGGACGGAGCGGGTATGGTTCCCGCTGGCGGCGCTGCCGGCGCCTTCGGAGGAATCACCACGACTGCCGGCGGTCTTTGCGCTGCCACCGAGGCGGGCGTTACGAACCTGGGGGCGAGCGGTTCCTCCTCTGGTTTTGGAGCAGCCTTTGCCGGCGCAACTGGCGCCGGCGGAGCCTCCGCTTTGGCCTCAATCGATGGTGCCGTCACTGGCGGCTTCGCTACCGGCACGACTGGTGGCTTGGGCACTGGGTAAGCGACGCGGTGCTCGGCTGCCTCTTTCTGTTGCTGAATGGCGCGCAGCACATCGCCCGGATGGGAGATGTGCGATAAGTCGATCTTCGTCTTGATTTCGTCTTCGGGATGAGCGACGGCACGCGACGGCTTGGGGGCGGCTCCGGCCTCGGCGCGGGATCCGAGGCGCTGGCGCACAAGTTCAGCTTCGTGCTCCTCAAGCGAGCTGGAGTGAGTCTTCTTTTCGGTAACGCCGATCTCGGCCAGCACGTCAAGAATGGCTTTGCTCTTGACCTCCAGCTCACGGGCCAGATCATTGATTCGAATCTTCATCCGCTTTCTGTTTCCTCTTCCTGTCCCGCGTGGTGGCTGTCGACGTTTACGCTCGCATATCTAGCCTCGCCGAATCCTGCTCGACCGCAACGACGCTGTTTTCAACACCCACTTCATCGCCGCGCAAAGCGCGCATTCGATCCGGAAATCCCTCCGGATTCGCCAATTTCCCTGGTTCAGCTCTCTTTGTCGTTCGGAGCTTTGTTGTCTGGAACTGCGTGTTCGGAAGTTTCCGGAGCCACAGGCTCGGCGTCTTCGCTGGCCGCGGCGGGCTCGGCTTCTGCGCCTGCCGTCTCCACTTCGCTCGCGCCTGCCGCCAACGATTCCTCGGCAGAAGCCGCTTCCGACGCACCTTCTTCAGGGCTCTCAGGTTCGGCGGCCACGGTCTCGCCGCCATCGAGACTGGCGAAATAATTATTGACCGCAATGCTGATTTTTTCCACCGTTTTCGGGCCAATGCCTTCGATCGCCTCCAGCTGTTCGGGCGTCATATCGGCCAGGGCTTCCACCGTGCTAACGCCGGCTGCTTTCAGCTTTTCGACCAGGCCTTCGCCCAGGCCGGTGACACTCTCGAGCGGAGTCGTGGTTTGGGTGACCAACGAGGCCATCTGCTGCTCCACTTCCTGCCGCTTTTCTTCCTCGCTCTTGATGTCGATCTTCCAGCCCAGCAGCTTGGCAGCCAGCCGAACGTTCTGGCCTTTTTTCCCGATGGCCAATGAAAGCTGCGTATCGTCCACAACCACTTCCAGGTGTTTTTCAGCCGTATCCAGCACAGTCACCCGGCTCACTTTGGCCGGTTGGAGCGCCTTCTCGGCAAACGTGACCGGATCCTCGTGGTACTCGATGATGTCGATCTTCTCGCCGCGGAGTTCGCGAATGATTGATTGCACACGCATGCCCTTCATGCCCACGCATGCGCCGACTGCATCGACGTCCTTGTCCTTCGACATTACGGCGATCTTGGTGCGCTCTCCGGCTTCGCGCGCTATCGCGCGGATGAGAACCGTACCATCGTAAATTTCCGGCACCTCAGTCTGAAACAGATGTTGCACCAGTTCCGGCGCGGCGCGCGAGACGATTACACCCGGACCCTTGACGGCCTTCTCCACGCGAAGAATCACAACGCGAATTCGCTCACCGACGGCGAACGATTCGAGCCGCGACTGTTCCTTGCGGCCCATCTTTGCTTCGGCCTTGCCGATATCGACGATTACGTCCGGGCCCTCAATCCGCTTCACCGTTGCATTGACGATCTCGCCGACGTGGCCGACGTATTCGTTGTAGACGGTGTCGCGCTCGGCCTCGCGCACCTTTTGGAAAATCACCTGCTTGGCTAGCTGCGCCGCAATGCGGCCGAGGATGCCCTCAGTCGCCTTCGGGATCAGCAATTCGCCGCCAACCTCGGCGCTTGGATCCAGCTTGCGCGCCTGCTCCACGGTGACCTGGAGGTTTGCGTCTTCGACCTGCTCGGGCGTTTCGACGATCGACTTCACCGCGTAGGCGTTGATTTTTCCGCTGTCTTTATCGAGCACGGCGCGCAGGTTTTCCTGCGTCTTGTAGTACTTGCGCGTGGCCACAACAATGGCGTCTTCTACCGCGCTGACCACAATCTGCGGGTCGATACCCTTTTCCCTGCTGACCGCGTCAATGATGTTGTAGAGCTCGCTTGGCATAAAAAATCAGTTCTCAGTTCCCAGTGGTCAGTTCTCAGTCGCCCAGACGGCCACTGGCAACGGGGTTCTGGCAACCGGCAACTAGATCTCCGGCACCAGGTTCGCTTTTTCCACGTTCGCCAGCTCGACCTCAACCGACTGCGAACCGTCTTTGGGGCGCATCTTGCGTCGCGCCGCGCTCAAATCGAGCAAAAGCTTGCCACTTTCAACTCGTTCCAGCTTGCCTTCAAAATGCCGGTTGTTGTTCACCGGCTCGCGCGTCGTCACCTTCATTCGATGACCGCGGAAGCGCTCAAAATCCGCCGCCGTTTTCAGCTTGCGATCGAGGCCCGGAGACGAAACCTCGAGCACATACGCCCCGCCCGGCACCGCATCTTCGACGTCGATAATGGTGCCAAACTCGCGGCTGAACGCCGAGCAATCCTCGTGCGTTACGCCATCGGGATGATCCACCGACGGCACCGCACCCGGGCGATCGATATATATGCGCAACATGCGGTGCTTGCCCGATCCGAGGAACTCGACATCGACGACTTCGAGTCCGCTCGATCCGGCGACCCGCTCGGCGATCTCCCGGATCCTGTCCTGGTCAAAAGCCATGGCCTCAACCACTTACGCAAAAACCGCCGCGCCGAACTTAGCCCAAACTAAAAAGTGGGCTTTCGCCCACTGGTGTGCTTCGCCGAATCGGACACTACTACACAACAGTTTCCAATACTCAATATACGCCCGGACCATCGAAAACACAAACCCGGGGGTTAGAATCGCAGCCTGAGCCGGAGGCTTCCTTACATCACATGCGGCACGCAATCCTAGGAGCGGGCGGAGTGGGTGGAATGATGGGCGCTTGTTTGGCCCGCGCGGGCGAGGAAGTCACACTCGTCGTGCGACCGGAGACGGTTGCCATCCATCCGCCACAACTTCAATTCGAAAGCCCATTTGGGAGCTGGGCTGTGAACGTGAACTGGGCGGGGAGAGTTCCTCCGACGGACGTGCTGTGGATCACGCTCAAGGCTGCTCAACTACAGGCGGCGCTAAGTTCCCTCGCCGATGCCAAGGGAATCGGCGCCGTCGTGCCGCTGCTGAACGGAATTGACCACCTGGGTGTGCTGCGGTCGCGGTTCGGCGCGGAGCGCGTGATTCCAGCTACGATCGCGGGTGAAATGGAGCGGGTGAGCGTGGGCCACGTCGTCCATCGCTCGCCGTTTGCGGTGCTGAACATCTCAGCGCGCGGCCGCGGCCTGCTGCAGGGAGTGAGTGATCAACTGCGAAAGATCGGCTTCACCTGCAATTTCATCGACGACGAGACGACGCTCATGTGGAGCAAGCTGGTTTTCCTTGGCCCTTTCGCGCTGGCGACTACCGCTTTCGACGAATCGATCGGCGACGTGGTGGCGAATCAGGAGACGTGGCGGCAACTTGAGCAATGCGTACGCGAGACCTGTGCGGCGGGACTGGCAGAGGGCGCGAAAGTGGATGCCGAAGGGGTATTGCCATTGATCAGGAAAGCGCCTGCGGCCATGCGGAGCTCCATGCAGAAAGACGTCGATCACGGACGCCTGCCCGAGTTGGATGCGATTGGCGGAGCCATCGTGCGCGCAGCCGCTCGGCATGGGCTGCGCGTGCCGGCGACAGAGGAGTTAATGGCGCGGATTCGGCGGCGGATCGCTGCCGGCGGACATTCCGGCGGCTCAGGTTTATAATCTAGCGTTTTCATCCCCGTCTCGGAGCCTGCGCTATGGCACAAGCCACGATGGCCGCGAATCCCGCCCTGAAAGAAACCTACGTTCAGCTCAAAACCCGCATGGATAAGGCGGTAGAGGACTTCCGCCGCGAGATGGCGGCCACGCGCACCGGACGCGCCAACGTCCATATGCTCGACACAGTTTCGGTCGATTACTACGGCTCGCAAATGCCGCTCAACCAGATTGCGACGATTCATGCGCCCGAACCGCAGATGATCACTGTGCAGCCGTTCGATCCTTCCGCGCTGCAGGCGATGGAAAAGGCAATTCGAGCGGCCGATCTCGGGCTCAATCCAATGAACGACGGCAAGATGATCCGTGTTCCTGTGCCGCCGTTGACCGAAGAGCGCCGCAAGGAGATGGTGAAGCATCTGCACAAGATCCTCGAAGAGCACCGCACCGCTGTTCGCAACATTCGCCGCGACGGCAATGACGCCATCAAAAAATCCGCCAAAGACAAGAAAATCACCGAGGACGACGAGAAGCGCGCCCTTGAGGAGATTCAGAAGCTCACCGACGACGAAATCAAGAAGATGGAAGAGATGAGCAAGGCGAAGGAAAAGGAAGTACTGGAGTTCAAATAGCTGAGTGTGGCGCGGACACTCCTGTCCGCGCCGCATCATTCCCGCCGCGTCACTTCACGACGACTTTGACGGTAGCGGTGCTCCGACCGTATTCGTTGGTTGCCGACAGCGTGTAAGTCGTCGTCTTGGCTGGCACGACGACTGCCGAGGTCGCCGCGGTTACTCCCACCTGCGGCGTAACGATGTTGTACTCCTGGCCTGAAACGCTCCAGCCCAGCGTCACCGACTGACCTGGGGAAACTGTTTGTGGATTGGCCGTGAAACTCATAATCGTCGGATTCGCGCCCTGCGGAATATTGCTCTGTGTGTAGAGTGGGCTGATCTGCAGTACCTCGAACTCGGAAGCGGTAACAGTCTTAAGGGCGTCGAGATCGTTGTTATCCCAGTTGTCGTTGGGCGCGCCAGTGATGAACATCGAGCTGCCGTTATCGGCCATGATCATTCCGTACTGCTGCAGCGCTTTCAGGATGACCTGCGACTGCGGAGGAAATCCCGAAATATCGAAGCTCGACTTCAGGCGCAGGCGCATGCCCATGGGCGCGGCGAGCGAGTTCGTTGAATTCGCGGCCCAGTGGCTGGCTGGCGGCGTGAAGGCAGCCTTGCTGTTTTGGAGAGTGAAGCGCAAGGCATGGTTGATCGCACCCGCCGCTACTTCGTCATAGCGTGCGAGGCCGGGGAAGATCGGCAGGCCGGCGGCGTCGGCGGAGGTCCAGGTGTAAGGCCTTGTCTCATCCGCCAGAAGATTCCACACCGCGCCCGAGCCGGCGCTCCAGTTGCCGTTTTTCTGCTTGTAGGAAGAGTAAAGCTCATAGAGCCAGCAATTGTCGCGGTCGAGCACGAGCACATGGCGGTCGCCGTTTCCCGGATGCGGATAGCCTTCGATGGGTGCGTCGGCCGGAATCGGCATTGGTCCGGGATCGCTTTCGTCGCCATAGGCGGTGTAGTTGATCTTCACCAGCGGCTGCCCGCTAACGACGACGTAGGGAATGCCGATCGATTGCCCGTCGTACAAGCCGGAGCCGAAATCGGGATGCAACGGCGTGTTCTTGCCAATGAAATTGATGATCGCATCCGAATTGGGATCGACCGGCGCGCCGGCGATGTTCCGGTTCCAGAGATTGTCGGCGGGAAAAGGAACGAAGCCGTTCAACGAGGCGCCGATTCCGACCGAAATGCCGCTGCAATTCTGCGCCGCAAGCGCCCCGCAAGAAATGAAGAAGATAAGCAGGCAAATAAGAGTCTTTCGCATCGCAAAACTCCGGGGAAGGACTGATATTCCAATAACCGGACCTTACCACGCTGGCCGACAATGGCGAACACTCGAACGTGCCTTTCGGCGCCGACCTAACGGGCATAGCGAACCTGACCGCGTTTCGAGAAAATGGCCACGCGAATCTGGCGCCGAAGGCCCTGCAGGAATGCGCAAGTCCATTAAAACAGGCTCCCAGAGCGGCATTTGGAGGTAACAGTTACAAAAGAGTAGGAAACTCCACGCCGCGCCGCGGGTTAGTCTCTGTGTGCCAGGCAGAAACTTCACTCCCCCGAGCCGCCGGCATCCTGGAGAGAAGAGGTCATGAATCGAATTGTCAAGCTACTTGTCTTATCTGCCGCACTGGCCCTGCTGGTGGCCTGCGCGAACTCCAACAACAGCCAAACTGGAACTACGGGCAACCAGCAGGGAGCGCTTTTTGTTACGGGCGAAGACGCGCCCGTGTCCTCGGTGGTTGGATTCAACGTCACTATTAACAGCATCACGCTGAACAATTCCTCGACCACAGTGCAGGCGATGACTACACCGACGGCGGTCGATTTTGGCCGTCTCATGGGCCTGCGCTCTCTCCTCGCGTTCAACACGATTCCGCAAGGCACGTATACGAGCGCAACGTTCACATTCGCCACCAACCCCGCGCCGCTGATCAGTTACGTGGATCTCAGCGCCAATCCGATTTCGGTGCAGGAGCTGACGGGCACACTGAACCAGACCACGGTGACCGTTCCTTTCCCGTCCGGGGCGCCGTTGGCGGTCAGCAGCAACGGCCTGGTCGGTCTGCATATGGATTTTGATATCCGCGACTCGCTCGTCGTCAACGGCAGCAATCAAATCACGGGCGCGATCAATCCCGTGATGACGGTGCAGGCCGTTTCCGCCTCGGACGATGTCGGCCAGATCACCGAATTCACCGGCAACGTGGTTTCCACTGACACGAACTCCAATTCGTTCCTGATGCAAGGGCCCTATGGCTTCCAGGAAACGATTGATGTCAATGCCTCCACACAGTACAACGGCTCGAACAGCCTGAGCACGCTAACACCGGACGCAATTGTGTCGGTCGTCGGAACCGTGCAAGCCGATGGCAGCATTCTGGCCAGCGGAGTTGAGTTGATCTCGACCGACAAGGCGTTCATCTCGGGCCGCATTCTGGCTGTCAATCCAACCTCTGGCCCAGTGCAGACCCTGACCATGTGGGTGGGCGAGGAATTGGGAACGTCGGGCGTAATTCCGGTTGACACGGTGCAGACGATCGACCTGAGCGGCGTTTCGACTTACGACATTTGCTTCTTCGACAATTTGCTCACGCAGCAGGCGTTCAATGACGCGTCGCTGGTGGTGGGGCAACGGATCTTCGTCGGTGGAACGGTTTCGGGGGGTGTGTTTACGCCCGACATGGTGTCGCTGCGGCGTCAGGGTGTCGTGGGGGCGCTGGTTTCCGGCAGCGTTACTATCACCGGCGGCAACGGAAGCAATCAAGGTTACTTCCAGATGCAGAACGATGCGCTCATGAGCTACGCCGCGGGCGGACCGTTCACCGTGCTCACGGGCAACGCGACGGACTTCGAGAACATCGACGGGCTCGCCGGGTTGCAAGCTGCCGGCACACCCAACCTGATCTCCCGCGGATTGGTGTTTAAGAACCCGAACAACGGCAAGCCGGTGGTGGTGGCCGGCCATGTGCGCGTGCTGCCCACCGGAGACTAGTCACAAAACTCAATCGAGCCACTACATCCTTCAAATGGGCGGCCAAGCGGCCGCCCTTTTTTGAGCGACGGATTGCTAGGGGGGTCTACTTAGGTTCCTTCTTGTTCCTGATGTGTATTACCTTCTGAACTTCCGCGATCACGGTTCCGGATTCATCCTTAACCTCGGCCTGGAACGCGCGGTCAATTTTCTCCTCAGTCTTGAGCGCTTCCCGAATCCCGGCTAGATCGTCATCGCTCAATCGAAAGCTGACAGAAACCGTCCCTTTCCCCGGCTTTCGGAAGCGAATACTCGCGGCCTTGTCCCAGACGATGTAGTCGCGCCCCAGATTTTCAATCAGCATAAGCATGTAGAAAGGATCGGCCATGGAGTAGAGCGAGCCGCCGTAGTGGGTGCCGACGTAGTTCGAGTTCCAAATGCGGAGCTTCATCTCGACATCAATTTCCTTCCAATCGAGCTGAAGGCGCTTCACACGAATCCCCGCACCAAGAAACGGCGGCCACAGGTTCATGAGAATCCGCATATGGCGCTTCAAGACCTTCCATTTCCACATCGTGCCCCCTTCGGGACTGGGTTGTGCTGCCAGATTATCAGGGTGGCTCGCGACATCAGTGCAGAAAAACTTGCCTGCATAGGCAACGCGGCGGCGTTCGATTCCGTCTGTGTGGAGGTGGAACTTTTCGGGGCGTGACTCAGAGGAAGGGTCTGTCTCAGCCTTGGACGGTTTCCATTCTCTACCGTATAATTACGGTTTTCCTAACGCTCGTTTTTCGAGGTAGTTGCAATTCATCGCTGTCATGAGGATATCCCTGTGCGGGCCCCGCGCCTAGGCCGCCACAAGGGCGGGCAAAGGGCCAACCGGGAATCAGTCCACCATCGAAGCAGCCCGCGGCACAGTTCTGTTGTGCTGCACCTGCTCGGCCTCGCTGCTTTTCTGCTGCTGGTGGTACCGGCTTATGCGCAGCAGGACCTGATCGTCGGCATACAGATTCACGGCAACCGCCGCATTCCTGCCGACACGGTTAAGGCTCGCATCTTTACCAAGGTAGGTGACGTCTACGACACCGCCGCCCTGGAACGAGACTTCAATGCGCTCTGGAACACCGGCTATTTCGAAGACATCCGTTTCGAGCGGGAACAAAGCGCCAAGGGCTGGATTCTTCACATCTACGTCAAAGAGCGGCCAACCATCCGCGAGATCAACTAC
>Ga0187770_10001636_pt1 | contig 12046 bp, 8 predicted proteins | sample 0116_SJ02_MP02_2_FD_133154 | JGI IMG/M metagenome (GOLD analysis project Ga0187770, IMG submission 133154) | Tropical peat soil microbial communities from peatlands in Department of Meta, Colombia - 0116_SJ02_MP02_20_MG | ecosystem: Environmental > Terrestrial > Soil > Wetlands > Peat | place...
ACTTTGCCGCCGGGACCGATAACCGCGACTTGCGGGCCCTGGGCGCGAAACAACATCGCGTTCACCGGGATTGTGACCTTGTTCACGCCAGAGCCGACCGCGAAGTGTACCTCCCCGAGCGAGCCGGGCAGCAAACGTCCGTCCTTATTGGGCACGTCGACCTCTGTCAGCAGAGTGCGCGTGGCCGGATCAATGGCTTCGGCCGTGCGTACCACCTTGCCGAAAAATTTCTCGCCGGGAAACTCTTGCAAGGTGACAGTGGTTTTGGCGCCTACCTTTATATAGGGCGCGTAGGCCTGTGGCACGCTGGTGTAAACCCGTAGTGGATCGATCTGTGCGAGGTCAAACAGTTCTCGGCCGGTAGCGCCAGCGCCAGCGTTGATGAGTGCGCCGGGATCGACGTTGCGGCGAGTGAGCACACCGGAGAACGGCGCGTAGACATCCTTGAAGCCCTCAAGCTGCTCGAGGCGGCGCACGTTGGCGTCGGCAGCGGCCAGGTTCGCCTGGCTCTGCTTGTATCCGCTCTCGTACTGGTCCGCCTCCTGGGCGGAGACGGAATCCGTCTTGCGCAAGTTCTCCCAACGGTCGGCGCTGATTTTGGCCAGATCCATCTGCGCCAGGATTTGCAGACGCGTGGCGCGGGTCTGGTTCAACTCCTGATCAACCTCAGGTGTGTCGATCTTCGCCAGCAACTCGCCTTTGGTGACGCGGCTGCCAATGTCCTTATACCAGCGCACAAGATAGCCGTTGGTGCGGGCGTAAATCGGAGACTCCACGTAGGCCAGTAGAGAGCCGGGCAGCACAAGGTCCTCGTCGGGCTTCTCCGTCACTGGGAAAACGACGGCGACGGTGGGCACGGTTTCGCGTTCCGTCTCTTTGGCCAGGGCGCGGTCGTGGGTCATGTGGTCCCACAGAGTGAGCCCACCGGCAACCAGCAGCACCAGCAGCGCAACGGCTACCATCATCAGAGCTTTGCGCGGAGGTGCGGGGGGAAGTTCGGGAGGCTTCTGGATTCCCGGATGTTGGTGCCGGGAGTGCTGTTGAATCGCCTCGATATCCTCGTCACGCTGGGCCTGAGCACCATGTACATAGCGCGGTTCGCTTTGGCTCGGCTGCGAAGGATGGGCGTCGCCGCTCTGTTCGAGCCGCAGGGCATCCTCCGGGTTTTGTTTGGACTCGTTTTCTGCACTCATGCGCGACTCCGATTGCTGTGAAAACTGTTTACCTAACCTCGTGCTTATGCTTGCTTCTGGCGTGCACGCTTGGTCTCCTGATGGCCATGGAAGATGGCGAAGACGCTCGGCACAAAAAATAAGGTCGCGACCGTGGCAAACAGCAGTCCGCCAACCACGGCGCGGCCCAGCGGTGCGTTCTGCTCGCCGCCTTCACCGAAACCCAGAGCCATGGGCACCATTCCGATAATCATGGCCAGTGCGGTCATCAGCACAGGGCGCACGCGGGTATATCCGGCGGCGATGGCGGCCCGCACGGCGGGAACTCCTTCGTCCATCTGTTCGCGCGCGAAACTGACCATCAGGATGGAGTTGGCGGTGGCAACGCCCATGCACATAACCGCGCCGGTAAGCGACGGCACGCTCAACGTGGTGCGGGTCAGCAGCAGGAACCAGCAGATTCCCGCCAGCGCCCCCGGCAAGGCGGCGATGATGATGAACGGATCGAGCCAGGACTGGAAGTTGATGACGATCAGCAGGTAGACGAGCAGAATGGCTCCGGCCAATCCCGCGCCCAGCCCGAAGAATGACGAGCGCATGGTAGCTACCTGCCCGCGGACCACGATGTGAGTTCCGCGCGGGAGATGGCCCTCGAACGTCTTGAGCAATCGGTCGGTGTCCGCGGCGACCGCGCCCAGATCGCGATCCTGAGTGCTGGCGTAGACGTCGATGACCGGCTGTACGTTGTAGTGGTTCACCGTGGCGGGCCGCGCGACCGGATATAACTGCACCAGGTTACTGAGCAGCTGCGGCCCCTGCTGCGAGGTCACCGGTATGGCCATCAGGTCGTGCATGCTGGTGATGCGGTATTGCGGCGACTGCACCGCCACCTGGTAGGTAACCTCGTTGCGCGGGTTAAGCCAGAAATTCGGCGCCGTCTGGAAGCTGCCGCTCAGCGAAACCAGCACGCTCTGGGCCACGTCGCGGGCCGCGAGCCCAACCTGCGTGACCCGCGTGCGATCAATGTCCATGTGCAGCGTGGGCAGGGAAAGCAACTGCTGCACGTGTACATCGGCCGTGCCGGGAATGTGCCGCATTTGGTTGGCAATCTGCTGCGCAATAAGATAACTGCTTCCCATGTCCGTGCCGACGATCTGCACATCGATGGGCGCAGGCAGACCGAAGTTCAGAATCTGCGTAACGATGTCGGCCGGCTGGAAGAAGAACTCCACTCCGGGGAAACGCCGCGGCAGCACCTCCCGCAGATGCCGGATGTGGTTGGCGGTGGGATGGTGATGCTCCGGATCGAGCGCGATCAGGATCTCGACATCGCTGGTGCCAATGGTTCCGTTGGAACTGTAGGACTGGTTGATACCGGAGTTAGGCAGACCGATATTGTCGAGAACCGTCTGCAACTCACCTTTCGGAATCTCCTCGCGCAGTGCCGCTTCGACTTCGTCGCTGAGCCGTGCCGTCTCTTCCACGCGCAAGCCGGGACGAGCGCGCACATGCAGACGCAGCAGGCCGGCATCCACCTGGGGGAAGAAGTCCTGTCCCAGGAACGTGTACAGCCCGAGCGAGAGCAGGCAGAAGGCCAGGAAGAAAAGCACGAAGACGCCACGATGCTCGAGAGTGGTTTCCAGTAACTGCTGGTAGCCGCGGCGGAAGTCTTCAAACTTGCGCTCGAAGCCGCGCTGGAAGCGGCCCACGAACGTCTTGGGCCCGGCCGCGCGATGCTCGTGTCCGCGCATGATGTACATGACGAGCGTGGGGATGAGGGTTCGTGAGAGCAGGTAACTGGCCAGCATGGCAAAGCTGACCGCCTCCGCCAGCGGCACGAACAAAAATTTTGCCACGCCTGCAAGGAAGAACATGGGCACGAACACGATGCAGATGCTGAGCGTGGAGACGAAGGCAGGCACAGCGATCTGTTGCGCGCCGTCGAGGATGGCTTGCTTCATCTCCTTGCCCATGGCAAGGTTGCGCTCGATGTTTTCGATTTCCACGGTCGCGTCATCGACCAGGATGCCGACGGCGAGCGCCAGTCCTCCCAGGGTCATGATGTTGATGGTCTCGCCGATGGCGCCCAACATGATGATCGAAACAAAGATGGAGAGCGGGATGGAAATCGAGATGACGATCGTGGGCCGCCAATCGCCCAGGAAGATGAGGATCATGACGGCGGTAAGAATCGCGGCGATCCCCGCCTCGCGCACCACGCCATAGATTGACGCCCGCACAAACAGAGACTGGTCAAACAGCGAGGTAACCTTCAACTCCGGCGGCAGGGATTGTGCTGCCTGCACAACAATGTTCTTGATCCCAGCGACAATTTTCAGAGTGGAGGCGTTGCCGTTCTTGTAGATCGACATCAGCGCGCCGCGGTTCCCATCCTGACGCACGATGTTGGTCTGCGGTGCGAAGCCGTCGCGTATGTGGGCCACGTCACGCATGTACAGCGTGGACCCGTTGCTGGTTTTGACCGGCAGGTCGTTCAATTCCCGGATCGTCTGCGGGGTCCCGTTCATCTCAACGTTGTATTCCAGAGGGCCCATCTTGATGGTGCCAGTCGGGAGGATGATGTTCTGCGCGTTGACGGCGTTGACGATGTCAACCGGCGCGAGCCCGTAAGCCTGGAGCTTGGTCAAGTCCAGGTCTACCTGGATCTGGCGAATCTTGCCGCCGTAAGGATAGGGCGTAGCGGCGCCTGGTACCGTGGCCAGAAAGTTACGCAGAAAGTTCTGGCCCAGATCGAAGAGTTGCTGCTCGGGCAGGGTCTTGCTGCTCAAACCAAGCTGAATGATGGGTGTGGTCGAGGCGCTATAGGAGATGATCAGCGGCGGCGTAGTGCCGGGAGGCAGCCCGCGCACGGTGGTCTGGCAGATAGCCGTGATCTGCGCGATCGCTCCCTGAACGTTCGTGCCCGGACGGAAGAAAACCTTGATGATGCCCAGGCCGTATACCGACTGAGACTCCATGTGCTCGATATCGTTGACGGTTGTAGTAATGCCGCGCTCGGAATTAGCCACGATGCGGTCGGCCATGTCCACGGGCGACATGCCGGTATAGAACCAGACCACAGAAACCACGGGGATGTCGATGTTGGGGAAGATGTCCGTGGCCGTCCGCAGAATCGTGATGGGCGTCAGAATAATGATGACGAGCGCCATCACAACAAATGTGTAGGGACGTCTGAGAGCTAACGCTACAATCCACATCGGTTAGGCACCACTCCAGAGTTTGAACAGATGCACTGCACGGATGCAAAAGACAAACCCCACAGACTTGCTGTTAGATTCGATACTATGCGTATTGGATTCTAAGGTCCGGTTCTGATTATATATGGTAGGGTGAGAACCATGCGCCAGGAGTCTCGGGCTCGACGGTATGGCGATAGAGGCGGCAGCAAGCGCTCTCCGGGCCGTCCGCGCAGTGAACAGGCCCGCCTAGCCATTCTGAGCAGTACGTTGAAACTCCTGGGAGAAAATGGCTTTCCCGAGCTGACTATTGAAGACGTGGCGGCTCAGGCCAGCGTTGGCAAGGCAACCGTCTACCGCTGGTGGCCCAACAAGGCCGCCCTTATCGCAGACGCCTTCGCCAGCAGCACGAGCCGGACGCTCCATTTCCCCGATACCGGCTCGGTTTACACGGACATGAGCCAGCAGATGCGGCAAGTCGTCAAGATCTTTCGCAGCCGGCGTGGACGCATTGTCTCCGCCATTCTTGGCGGAGGTCAGAGCGACAGAGATCTCATCGCGGCGTTCCGCGAACGCTTCCTCTGGCCGCGCCGCCAGGAAGCGTACGCCACGCTCCGCCGTGGGATTGCGCGCGGCGAACTGCGCAAAAATGTGGATCTGGACTTGCTTCTCGACTCGCTCTACGGGCCCATTTACATGCGATTCCTGATCGGGCATGACAAGTTGACGCCCGACTTTGTCGACCGTCTTTGCAAACTGGTGCTGAGTGGCGCCCGCCCCGACCGGAAACTTCCGGTCCGCCGATCGCATAGACTCGTTGGCCGTGCCGAAGAATTCGTCCTACTGGGGCGTCCAGCGCGCGTGGGTCGTGAAAAGTCCGTACACAAAACAGATTTGATAAGCGACGAAAAGACCAAAGCTAAGACTTAGCAGCCCCGAAGCCAAGGCCAGCCGCCGAGAGAACTTCTGGCGGCCTTTTCCCGCCATCGTGAACGCGGAGGCAAGGCTCATGGTGATGAGCATCATGCCCGCAATCGTGCCCACACCAAAGATCAATAGGTAAGCGATCGCCCAATGGACGTTTCGGATCGTGGTCAAGACCAGCAACGCCACAGCTGCCGAACCGGCCAGTCCGTGAACGATGCCCACCACGAGCGGCCGAAGATATTGATACAGGCTGACTGTCCCAAACACGCGGTCCATCCAGGCCAGCGGCGTGTGGTCGGGCGAGTGGGGATGGCCCTCGGGTTGGTGAGCGTGCGGATGGTTATGGATGTAGTCTCCGTGGCTGTGGGGATGAGAGTGAACGGCTTTCACTTCCTCATGATCCGAAAGTGATCCGGCAGGCATGGAGCGCAGAAACCCGGCTACATTCATCAGGCCGAGGATAATCAGCATCACGGCAACCGACAGCTCCATGCTGAGCCCGACCCGAACCGGAATAACGAGATTAAAGAGAATGATGCCCGCGCCGACAATGAAGATGGTAAGGGTGTGGCCAACGCCCCAAAATGCCCCGATCAGGGCCGCCCGCATGCTGTTGCGCTGATGGCTGACGATGGTAGTGACGGCGATGACGTGGTCGGGATCTGTGGCGTGGCGCATCCCCAGGAAGAATCCTACCGCGAGGATGGAAAAAAAACCGATCATACCTTCCACTTAGGCTACTCAGATTGCTGCGCCTGGCGCAACTCTACCAGACTCGGTGCGAGAAATCCCAAAAGATTCCAGTCGACATACTTCAGGGCGCGGACGGGCGACCAAACCGGTAGGTGAAAGTTAGGCTTGCGTACGAGGGGATGCGCACTCCTACAACTTCCTGGATGTCGGAGGGATTGCATGCTGTCGGAAGGCTGGTTTCTTGCAGAAGTTTTCCGTGGGCCCCGGCGTCGCTAGGGCGAGAACTTGATTGTGCCGGCTGAGTTGGACCGACGCGTTGGGCAGAGCGCTCCCCGCAGGATCGACGACACGGCCTTTCAGAACGATCTCTTGAGCGGCCCCATGTCGCGAATGTGACAAAGAAGAACGGAATATAAATTTCCACAGGTAATCTCCGCGTAATCTCATTGTTTCCATAGACCGTAGTAGGGATTTGGCGAAATTGGGCGGGTTCAGTTCTTGCGCATTAGGGCTATTATGCGGCATACCGGCTACCAGCCCAGCCATAGTCCTTCTGCCCCCTCCCGGCATGCCCTTTTGGGACCTTACGAAGTGGAATGGGTAAGTGCACACTAGCCTTTCAACTAGGAGCCTGAGAACACAGTTTTATTCAAACTCATATGGGCCACTTCCCCTCTCGTTGGAATGCGCTTGTCGTTGTCCTCGCCCTGGCCACTCTGGTGGGCTGCCAGGGAGTGAGCACGGCCAAATCTAACTCACAAGGCACGCAGAATCCCCTGCCGGGCACTCTGAGTGCCACGCCCGGAAGCGTAAGCTTCGGGAATGTGCAGGTCGGGACCAGCCAAACCCAGTCCGACACGTTGACCAATACTGGCGGGACCAGTCTCACGATCACGCAGGCAGCGGTTACTGGGGCCGGTTTTAGTATCACCGGCTTGAGTCTGCCCTTGACTCTGACACCCGGGCAAACCGCGACCTTTAGCGTGGTCTTTGCTCCCCAATCTGCCGGCAGCGCGAGCGGGAATCTGGCACTCACCAACAGCGGCTCAAGCACGCTAAATGTCCTGCTTTCTGGGACGGCAGTGGCGGCGGGGAGCCTTAGCGGAAATCCGACCAGCTTCAGTTTTGGCAGCGTGCTGGTGGGCAGCAATCAGACGCAGACCGAAACTTTGAAAAACACCGGGGGCGAGAATCTCACGATTTCTCAGGCGACGGTTAGCGGTGCGGGGTTTAGCTATACGGGGCTGAGCCTGCCGCTGACGCTGGCGCCGAACCAAAGTACGACATTTGGTGTCGTCTTCGCCCCGACGTCCGCGGGCGCCAGCAACGGCGGTCTTTCGCTCACCATAAGCGGATCGAGCACCACGCTCGATATTGCCCTCTCCGGAACCGGAGCGACGCCCGCAACTCTGACCGCCACGCCCACGAGCATGACCTTTACGAGCGTCCAGGTCGGCCAGAATCAGACCCAAACCGAGACAGTGAAGAACACGGGTGGCGTGAATGCGACGATCTCGCAGGCGACGGTTTCCGGTACGGGCTTCAGCATCTCAGGGATAACCACACCGGTGACTCTGATCCCCGGGCAAAGCGCTTCTTTCAGCGTAACTTTTGCGCCGCAGTCTGCAGGCGACTTCAGCGGGAGTGTCTCGATCGCTTCGAATGCCTCAAATCCGACCTTGAGCGTAGCACTGAGCGGATCCGCGACCACGCAAAGCCAAGGCACATTGAGTGCTAGTGCTGTCAATGTCGGAAGCGTCACGGTTGGCACAAGTGGAACTCAGACCGGGACGCTGACTGCTGCCGGTGCGAGCGTATCGGTTACGTCAGTCAGCTTGCGCGGTACCAATCCTTCTGAGTTTTCCATCAGCGGCCTCTCGTTTCCTGTGACCGTCACCCCCAGCCAGCCTGTATCTTTCACTGTGACTTTCACACCTGGCGCAACTGGCGCGGCTGCCGCAACGGTTTCGTTCGCCAGCACTGCGTCCAACACGCCAAGCGCGGCAAGTCTCACGGGCACTGGCACGGCAGCGCCCGTCCATACCGTCAGCTTGACGTGGAAGGCCAGCACTACCTCGGGCGTCACCAGCTACAACGTCTATCGCGCCGTCTACGCGTCGAATGCCTGTGGTTCCTATTCGAACATCGGTTCCACCCCGAGTCCCACCACGGCGTATACCGACAGCGTGGTAGCCGACGGCACGACATACTGCTACGCGACCACGGCGGTGGATCCGAGTGGGGAAAGCGGATATTCCAACATTACCCAAGCCGTGATTCCGGCTCCATAACACTCGCTAGCAAGAAGCGAATGCAAGTGTTGCAACGGCTTGCAACCGGTCGCAGAAATTATCACTCTTGACAGTTCTGGGTTTGGCGTTAGAGTGAGGAACGTAGCTGTACGACTGCTTAGTGGGTGTGCAGTCCTCCCTGCCTTTTATCCGAATTGAGGAGAAGTAAAGTGAAATCAGTCGCCAAGTGTTCGGCGTGGGTAGTATTTGCCGCTCTTTTGTGTTTTGCCCCCTGTGCTTTTGGTCAAGGCACTGTCCACAACCGGGTGACGGGTGCGGGAAGTAACGTTCTGCGCGACGCTCCCTCTAGCTTCTTAGCCTTCGCCGTCGGCCCGAGTAACGACTTCTGGGGCGAAGGAGGCAACAAAGGGTGCGGGGATCGAAGAGAGGACCGCGATTGCAAGGCGGTGCCCGAGGGTGGAACAACTTTGACTTATGTGTTGCTTGCTGGTCTTAGTTGTCTGGGAGCGATGGTCTTGCGGTTCCGGAGGCAAGCTGGCGTGCGCTAGCAAGAAGTTGACTTTGTCGGGGAATCCGACAGCCAGAGCGATTCGAATCCACGCGGCGTGCCGAAATCGGGCACGCTATTTTTGTCGCAGCCTGGGTCTTTGCTGGCGTAGGCTCGGCGCCGAATTTTCCTGATCCAGCTTAAGAACGGATCCGATGGGATGCTTCCCGTCTGCGATAGCAGCCAGCCCTGAACGTGCTGCACTCATTTCTCACGATAATCGGTAATTTGTCTTTGAGTCTTGGTCACTGCGGGGGTGGAGGGTTGGGGACCCGACGCACTTTCCAAGGCCGCCGGTGAAATCTCTTTCAGGCGGAAAAGCCAGACGCTTGCTTTTTCTTGGGCTTCTTCGATCTGCTTGGCAGTCAGCATCTTCGTGATGAGTCCCTTGGCTTGCGATGCCCGTTCCAGCGCGATGAGGTACCACGTGTACGCGTCAACAATATCCTGGGGATCAGTTCGCCGGACCAGGTATAGCTGTGCCAGAGCCAGTTGTGCGGCCGGCAGACCCGCTTCCGCCGCCTTCTGAAGCATGGCGAACTCATCGGGGAAGCTGCCGTGATCGGAGCCATTGAGCCCATCTGGCACCGGCGCCTGGCCCGAGCCAGACTGGCTTAGCGTCATGAACAAAAGTTCAACGCGGCTGGAAACGCCGAGCTTGTCAAAGACTCGGAACAGATAATTCTTAACGGTGTGTTGGCTCAGCTTCAGGCGCTCCGCGATCTCGCGGTTGGTCAGCCCCTCGGCCAGGCAGCGCACCACTTGTAATTCCCGCTTGGAAAGCAGGCTCATACCGCTCGCATTCACGGCGCGGACGGTTGGAGCGCTAGCCAATGCTTCAGCGGCTACCACCAGCTCTCGGCTGTTGGCCCAGATCTGACCCTGGTACACGCATCGAACACACTTGCTGAGGACATCTGCGGGCTGGCTCTTGCCAAATATGCCTCTCGCACCAGCGCGAAACGCATTCAAAACAGCCTCATCCTTCAAGGAGTCCAGCAAGACTACAGCTCGAACCGGACGCACCGCGCGCAGTTCGCGCAGCACTTCGAACCCGCGAAAAGGCTGCTCGTCCAGACTGGCGCTGATTACCAGCACATCGACATCCAGGCCCATCACTGCGGCAACCAAGCTGTGGGAATCGGAGTCGAATGGGATCGCTTCCAGCAGGGGATCGCGTTTCAGCGCGTCCGCGAGCAGATGAGTGTGGATGCGAGAACTGTCGGCAACGAGCACTCGGATTTTGTTTTTCCGAGGGTCCGAATCGCTGAGCATTGGCACCCTCGCCTCAGAATTTGAATTAACTCCCAAGGCGCCGTCTGAATTCTGGGGGTGAAGAATTCCGAGAGGAAAGGCTGGACAAATCTTACCGTCTCGGGCGTTACGAATGCAACATTTTCGTTCTCTCGTGATGCAAATATTTGTTACAGGTTGCAAAACTATTCATATGATAACTGTTTGGGGTCGGCACAAGTCGCGAAACGTGAGCGGTGAACGCCCTATGGGGATTCGTAAATCACATTAAGCGCTATGGAATCAATAGAGTAGCAGAGGAATTTCCATGGTGAGTGTTAAAGCTAGCAAGGTCCTCCTCCTTCTCCTGATAGAGAAATGCGTCTCTAGCCCGTTATTCTCTAGTGGAGGAGACATTCAGCCCGCGATCTATGAGAAGTACAGCGTTAGGGTATGTGTACCCCTTGCAGCGATCTGCGATCCCGTGTAAGGTAATTGTGATTAGGGCAAGCCAAGGCATTGGCAGTAGTTCTCCCCCCCGCCCGATGGGTTCACCAAGAGCAGTGAAATTCAGGTCCCGAGCCCGCGCAACCGGCAGAGGATTGTTGACAGGCATGCTACAATCACTATAGAATTAGTAGACATTGTTTTGATACTCGACCTTCGGTCGAGCGGGGTGACCCGGAGACTGAAATCACCTTGAGCAACTGAACGAATCTTTTGAAGGCGAAGTGCAATTTGGATTAGCGGGAAATCACCTCCCCCCTCGGTTTCCTGCTCGATGTTATCCCCCCTGGATCTCACGGTTGAGGTCTTGACAGAACCAGTCCTGCGATTGATTTTGGGGTCATCCTGAGAAGGTGACTTAGAGGGCGAAGCTATGGCGATCAGCAGCTTATCATGGGAGTTTCCGCAGCCGGCTCCACTGGTTGAAACGGAAGTTCAAAACTGGTATGGGCTGCAGACGCGCGCCCGGCACGAAAAAATTGTGGCCCAGCGGCTCGAAGAAAGAGGCGTGACCACGTTCCTGCCTCTCGTCACCGAGGTGCACCGCTGGAGCGACCGTAAGAAATCAGTGCAGATGCCGCTGTTCCGTTGCTATGTGTTCGCGAAGTTTGTGCCGAACCGGTTGGAACGCCTGCGCGTTCTTCGCGTGGATGGAGTACTCGGGCTCGTCGGCGCCAGAGGCGAGGGCGCACCCATTCCAGACGAGCAAATCGATGCGGTGCGGAGCCTGGTGGAAGGGCCGATACCCTGGTCTCCTCATCCCTTCCTGCAGATCGGACAGCGTGTGCGCATCCGGAGCGGAGCACTTGATGGCCTGGAGGGCATCCTGGTCTCGCGCAATGGAGACCGCACTCTGGTCATTTCCGTGGATGCGATCCAGCGATCGCTCTCGGTTCGCGTGGAAGGCTACGAAGTCGAGCCTGCCTGAAAAGGTCCCGAGAATTGAAGCTGCCCCAAGAATTAAAGTTGTTCCGAAATAGCTCCTCTTTCCCTTGGTAAGGATCCCCTCAACTCATGGCGCCAAATACAACTGAAGCCCTTCGCTTGCTGGTCGTCAGCAGGGAATCGTCCGTTCTCCGCCTGCTTTGGTCCATTGCAGAATCTAACTCATGGCACCTGGAAACGGCGGCGAATGGTTGGGATGCCATGGAGCGAGTGCAATCCGACGTGGCGCCCCACCTCTTGTTGCTGGATCTTCCTCGCGGCGACGCTGACAGCATGCACCTCTTACCGTGGCTGCGCCGGCTCCGCCCTGATCTTCCGGTCGTCGTGCTTTGCTACCCGGAGGATGCGGGCAGACAAAAAGAAGCGACCCGCCTGGGCGCCAAGGGTGTCCTAGTCAGGCCCTTCAGTGAAGGACAACTCGAATTCCTAGTCCAAAGATATCTCGGATCGCCGAACGAAGATGCCGAAGCCGAGATGGCGAGCGAAGATATCGAATCGCTGGGCGAGGATGATTTCTTCCTCAGTGTCAGCCCCATCATGCAGAAGCTCCGAGCACAGGCGGAGTTGCTCGCG
>Ga0187770_10001637_pt1 | contig 12045 bp, 16 predicted proteins | sample 0116_SJ02_MP02_2_FD_133154 | JGI IMG/M metagenome (GOLD analysis project Ga0187770, IMG submission 133154) | Tropical peat soil microbial communities from peatlands in Department of Meta, Colombia - 0116_SJ02_MP02_20_MG | ecosystem: Environmental > Terrestrial > Soil > Wetlands > Peat | place...
CTGCCGAGATCAGCGGCCGCGGTATCCGATCCGCCACCAGCACGATCGTCAGCACCACCGCCACTCCCAGCACCACCAGCGGGGTCCCCAGCTTGCGGTTGTTCTTCGCTGACAAAAACAGTCGCCCCGCGAACACCCCGACCAGAAACTCCGGCACGCGCACCAGCGGATTGAAACTCAGAATATTTTTCCAGAGCAGCGTGGTTTCCGCGGAGTTGATCCTGTCGATCCCATCGGGGTGCAAAATGATGTACAGCACGGAGATCGCCAGGCTCACCAGCGACCAGAAAACAACGCCCCAAAACAAGGTTCGCGGCGTGAATCCCTTGCTCCATACCAGCAGCATCGGGAACAAGCTCCAGCACACCGCGTTCCAGGTCAGGGCCCCCTGAGGGAACCACGATTGCATCAGCGTGAGCGTCAGCACACACGCCGCCGCCAGATGCTGTTTGCTCCACGCCAGGAACGGTATGTTCAAGTGCCGCACCGCGAAAAAGAAAAACGGCGCGCTCACCAGCAGCGACAGCACATAAGCCGGATAAATTCGCGCGAAACGCGCCTGCCAAAACCGCCTTGGCCTCACTCCCGTTCCCGCATAGGTGTAAACCAGAAAAAATCCCGAAAGCACGAAGAACAGGTTTACGCCGATATAGCCCACCGCGGCGAAATTTTCATACCACCACGGCCCAGCGGGCAGCAGGCCCTCGATGCGCATGTGAAACACCACCACGTGGAGCGCGGCGAAGAACCGCAACGCGGTGAGCGCCTTCAGCTTAGGCAGCGCGGTGCTAGGATTGGCCACCGCCGTGGTCGCTGGCATCGCCATTCTTTACCTTTACCTCAGTACAGACGCCGCGACCCGGCCGATGGTCTCATGTGGTCTTGCCACAGCAGCAGCCACTGCAGCCGATCTTCCCCCCTTCTCGTCACGCGCTACTCATACTCACCACTGTCCTAACGCGCCGTCCACCCTCCATCAATCAAAATCGTCTCACCGGTGATCAACGACGCTGCCGGCGACGCCAGAAACACTACCGCACCGGCCACTTCCATGGGTTCACCGATCCGATGCAGCGCCGCTATGCGTTCTACGGTGTCCACCAAATGCCGCGGATCCGACAAATACTCCTCGGTCCCCGGCGTCCGGATGAAGGTCGGTGCCACCGCGTTTACGGTGATCCCGTGTTTGCCCCATTCCACCGCCAGGCATTTCGTCAAATGCGCGATGGCCGCCTTCGTCATACAATAAATGGATTCCGTCGGCAGCGCCGCAAATCCCGCCTGCGAGCTCATATTAATAATGGCTCCCTTTTTCTGCCGGATCATGGTCCGCGCCACCGCCTGGCTTACGAAAAAGGTCCCTTTCAAATTCACCGCCAGCGTCGCGTCAAAATCTTCTTCGCGCACATGCTCGGCCGGATTTTCCGGCGCGATCCCAGCATTGTTCACCAAAATATCGATGCGCCCGAATTCCCGTATCGTCTGATCAACGGCGCCGGCAATCTGCTCCATTTTGCTGACATCCATTTGCAGTGGCAGCGCCTTCCTGGCCATCGCTCGAATCTCCGTCGTCACGCCGGAATCAGCATGCACATCGCGCAATCCCAGCGCCACATCCGCTCCCGCGTGCGCCAGCGCCAACGAAATGGCTCGACCCAGCCCGCGCGCCGCTCCTGTCACCAGCGCCACTCTCCCGCCCAATCCAAATTCCGGATATTCCATCGCATCCTCCGTGAACACTAAAACAGCCGATTCTAATAACCCTATTCAACCTTGCCATTACTCCGCGCTTTCCTCCGAGTGCCTGACGGTAGTCACGGCAAGCAAGCTACGCCATCAATCTCTGCGCTGCCTCGACCGCGCTTGCGAAAACACTGTACCCTGCTTCGCTTTTGCTACATCCTATGGGCACCATGGAATACAGACAACTCGGCTATTCCGGTTTGCAAGTTCCCGTTCTTTCCTTTGGCACCGGCACTTTTGGTGGCGGCAACGAATTCTTCAAAGCTTGGGGCAGTTCCGACGTGGCGGAAGCCAAACGCCTGGTGGACGTCTGCCTCGACGCCGGCGCCAACCTTTTCGATACTGCGGACGTCTATTCCACTGGCAAATCCGAAGAAATTCTTGGCAAAGCCATTGCCGGCAAACGCAACCGCCTGCTCATTTCCACTAAAGCCACTTTTCGCATGGGCGACAGCCCCAACGATCTCGGCTCCTCGCGTCACCATTTGATTCACTCCTGCGAAGGCAGCTTGCGGCGGCTCGGTGTCGACTCCATCGACATTTATCACATGCACGGCTTTGATGCCCTCACTCCCGTCGAGGAAACCCTGAACACTCTGGACACTCTGGTGCAAAGCGGCAAGGTCCGCTACATTGCCTGCTCCAATTTCTCCGGCTGGCACCTCATGAAGTCGCTCTCCGTCTCGGAGCGCTATGGTTGGGCTCGTTATGTCGGCCACCAAGTCTACTATTCCCTGATCAATCGCGAATATGAATGGGAGTTGATGCCCCTCGGTCTCGATCAGAAAGTTTCCGCGTTGGTCTGGAGCCCGCTCGGCTGGGGCCGTCTGACAGGAAAGGTTCGCCGCAATGCCCCGCTGCCCGAAGTTAGCCGCCTGCACAAGACCGCACCGTACGGCCCACAGGTCGACAACGAACATCTCTACAAAATTGTCGATGCGCTCGATGAGATCGCCAAAGAATCCGGGAAAACCGTTCCGCAGATCGCTCTGAACTGGCTGTTGCAGCGGCCCACCGTCGCCAATGTCATCATGGGCGCTCGCGACGAACAACAGCTGCGCCAGAATCTCGGTTCCGTCGGCTGGAATTTAACCCCTGAACAAATCGCCAGGCTCGATAAGGCCAGCGCGCTGACTCCGGTCTATCCTTACTGGCATCAGCGCCAGTTCACAGAACGCAATCCTTTGCCGGTGCCACCTGCCGCTGCTCGGGCCTAGAGGGACCGGTCCGATCGAAGTCTATGCCCTGCGGCGCTGGAACAGCCTTCGGAATCCACCGCCAATCAGGCTACCCACGCCATAATAAATGACTATGTTGGTGATTGCGGCTGGAATGACAAACTCCCATCGGCGCATCGGGTCGGGGACATAATCCAGCTTGCCCGAGAAGGGCCACCAGTAGATTTCCCCTGCGGGAAGGAAGACGGGAAACGCCACAAAGTCACAGACCCAGCCAGTACATGTCATGGCGTTGTGAAAGAGGATCGCTGCCGCACTCGCGTACAGCGTCGCTAAACACAATCCGGTCTTGGACCATCGAATCCGGCGCTTTTGCCCGTCCATTTCGCTCTCAAGCCATGTTATGAACCCCACGCGTCAGCAGCAAGCGTCTGTCCACAGATAACAAACACCCGCCCGTTGCCATTCTCCATTTACGATTTTCTGTTTTCCGGGTTCCGTTTTCTGATCAAAAAAGGCCCGCTCCGACGCGAATCGAAGCGGGCCATTGATCGCCTTTGCGGAGGCGGCTTTAAGTCTTTTCGCTCTTTGCGTCCACAGCTTCCTGCAGCTTGCTTTTCTGTTTCTTTTCTTTCTTCTTGAACTCGTAGGTTACCAGTTCCAGAATCGCCACTTTCGCGCCGTCGCCCACGCGCACTCCCGCGGGAATAATCCGGGTGTACCCGCCGGCGCGGTCCGCGAATTTCGGCGCAATGTCGCTGAACAGCTTTTTGGTCACCTCCGGAGTCATGATGTACGACGCCGCCTGCCGGCGTGCCTGTAACGTGTCGCGCTTGCCCAGCGTAATCATTTTCTCCGCAACCGGCCGCGTCGCCTTGGCTCGTGTCAGAGTGGTGGTGATCCGTCCGTGCTCCAGCAAATTGGTCACCAGGTTCCGCAAGGTGGCGCGGCGGTGCCACGGATTGCGCCCCAGTTTTGATCCTGATTTCAGATGTCGCATGCGTTGAAAGTCCTTAGTTATTCATTTTAGGTTTCAAGTTAACCAACGTGGTCGCGCGGCTTTCCGCCGAAATTCGTCATCAGTTCTAAGTTCTAAACAAAGGCTCGGAATCTCTTTACCTATAACCGATAACTTAAAACTGATAACTTGTTACAGCCCAATATTCTCTTCCGAGCTCGGCAGCGCTGTCTGGCTCGGCAGTGGCGGCCAAATAATCCGGCCGTGCTCGTCGAACTTCATGCCCAGGCTGAGTCCCATCTTCACCAGTATGTCCTTGATCTCGTTCAGCGATTTCCGGCCGAAGTTCTTGGTCTTCAGCATTTCGTTTTCGCTCTTCTGCACCAGTTCGCGAATGGTCTGAATGTTGGCATTCTTCAAGCAGTTGTAGCTGCGCACCGACAGCTCCAGCTCTTCCACTGAACGGTCCAGGTGCTCTAGCCGCGGGTCATGCACCGTGTCCGTGGGCACTTCCACGTTCTCCACCGGCTCCTCGAAGTTGATGAAGATGCTCATGTGGTCCTTCACCAGCTTGGCAGCCAATCCCACCGCGTCTGAAGGAGTGATGGCGCCGTTGGTCCACACTTCCAGCATCAACTTCTCGTAGTCGGTCATCTGGCCCAAGCGGGCCGCTTCCACCGAAAAGTTCACCTTGCGCACCGGCGAGTGTACGCTGTCCACCGGGATGTACCCGATCGGCAGGTCTTCGTCGTAGTTGCGGTCCGCGGCCACGTACCCGCGGCCGTTCTTCACCCGCATCTCGATGCGCAGCTTCCCGCCTTCGCTCACCGTGGCGATGTACACGCTCTTGTCCAGAACCGCGAAATCCGCATCTTCCTCGATGTTCGCGCTGGTCACTACGCCCGGCGCTTCCACGTTCAGGTAGATGGTCTTCGGCAGGTCGTTGTTCAGCTTGATGGGCACCTGCTTCAGGTTCAGGATGATGTCCGTGGCGTCTTCCACCACGCCGGGGATCGAAGAAAATTCGTGCAACACTCCTTCGATCTTCACCGCGGTGATCGCTGCTCCCTCAATCGAGCTCAGCAGCGCCCGCCGCAAGGCGTTCCCTACTGTGGTGCCCCAGCCGCGCTCGAATGGCTGAGCGGAAAACCGCCCGTACTTCTCCGTCAGCGATTCGAACTCCGGCGCCAGCCGCTTCGGTTTTTGAAATCCCTTCCACATCGTGTTCCTTCCTTCTGTGGCCAACATCTGCGGCCACGAAACCGTTGAGGGTTATAAGTTCTAAGTTTTCAGTTCGAAGTCAATCTGCGTCCTGCCCTTTTTCCGAAACTTAAGACTTAATACTTAAAACTGATTACTTGGAATAAAGTTCGACGATCAATTGCTCGTTGATCGGCGGCGTTTGCACATCTTCGCGCTTCGGCAACGCCACCACTCTCGCCTTGAACTGATCGCGGTCCTGTTCCAGCCACGGCACGGTGTTTTGGCTCTGCGCCACATTGCGGGCGTCCAGCACCATGGCGTTCTGGTGCATCTTTTCCTTGATGGTGATTTCCTCTCCCACGTTGACCTGATACGACGGGATATTCACCTTTTTCCCGCTCACCCGCACGTGCCCGTGCAGCACCAGTTGCCGCGCCTGCGCTCGCGAAGACGCCAACCCGGCGCGCCACACGACGTTATCCAGCCGCCGCTCCAGCGTGATGATCAGGTTTTCACCGGTCGGACCCTTGGAGCGCACCGCCTTCTCGAAATAGTTGCGGAATTGCCGCTCCAGCAGCCCATAGGTGCGCTTCACCTTCTGCTTCTCGCGCAATTGCAGCCCGTATCCGGCTACTTTTGCGCGCCGCGACTGCCCGTGCTGGCCCGGCACGAAGTTGCGCTTCTCAATCGCACACTTGTCGGTAAAGCACCGCAGCCCCTTCAAAAACAGTTTCTGCCCTTCCCGGCGGCACAGGCGGCAGACTGCATCTCGATGTCTTGCCAACTTCTATTCTCCCTTCCCGAAACTCTTTCCTGTCCTAAGTAGTAAGTGGTAAGCACCAGATCCCTGCTGATTTGTCCCTAAAACTTAGAACTTACAACTAAAAACTGAAAACTAGCTCAGACTCTCCGGCGCTTTGGCGGACGGCAGCCATTGTGCGGAATCGGCGTCACATCCCGAATCACCACGATGTGCAGTCCCGCCGCAGCCAGTGCGCGCACCGCCGACTCGCGGCCCGAGCCCGGCCCCTTCACTCGCACTTCCACGCTTTTCATGCCGAACTGATCCCGCGCGGCGCTGGCCGCAGCCAGTGAGGCCTGCTGCGCGGCGTACGGCGTGCCCTTACGCGAACCTTTGAACCCGATCGCTCCGGCCGAGGAGTTGCACACCACCCGCCCATCCGGGTCGGTAATGGTGATCTGCGTGTTATTAAAAGACGCCGAGACGTGTACCAATCCGTGCGGTACGGTGCGCCGTTCCCGTTTCTTCTTGAATTCCTTCTTCTTCTTAGATGCCGCCGCCGGTTTCGCGGGTGCTGCCGCCCCGTCCGGCGCTGCCTTCTGTTGCTCTTTAGCCACGTTTCACTCCAAAAGTTATAAATAATTAGTAGTAAGTTCTAAGTAAGGCGAAATCGGTGTTTCCCACTTATTACTTAGAACTGAAAACCTAAAACTACCTCAGCCCTTCTTGCCTTTCACCGTCTTCTTGCCGGCGATGGCCCCGCGCCGCGGACCTTTGCGCGTCCGCGCGTTGGTGTGCGTCCTCTGCCCACGCACCGGCAAGTTGCGGCGATGACGGATTCCGCGATACGCCTGAATTTCAATCAGGCGCCGGATATTCATCTGAATCTCTTTGCGCAGGTCGCCTTCCACCCGCCCTTCCTGCTCGATCACCGTGCGGATCCGGTTGATTTCGTCTTCCGTTAGGTCGCGCACTTTCTTGGTGAAATCCACGTTGGCCTTTTCGGCAATACTCCGCGCGCGCACCTGTCCGATGCCATAGATCGAAGTCAACCCGATCCATAAGCGCTTCTGCGGCGGAAGATCAACACCTGCGATACGTGCCATGGTTCTGTGTTCCTTTCAAAACTTACGCCTAAAGTCCTGAGTTTGAGTCCTAAGTTCTAAGTTCCAAGTTGGCCGTGTTTCCTTACCACTGAAAACTTAGAACTTATAACCAGTTCATCCCTGACGCTGTTTGTGCTTCGGGTTCACACAAATCACCCGAACCACTCCGCGCCGGTGGATCACTTTGCATTTGTCGCAAATCTTCTTGACGCTTGCCCGAACCTTCATGCTTACTCCTTGCCCGCGTTCTGAGTTCCAAGTCTCAAGTTTAAAGTTCCAGGTAAACCCGGTTCCCTTATTGCTTAAGACTTAGAACCAATAACCATTCCTACTTGTAGCGATACACAATGCGCCCGCGAGTCAAATCGTACGGCGAAAGCTCCACCGCCACTTTGTCTCCCGCCAGAATCCGGATGAAGTTCTTTCTCATCTTCCCGGATACGTGCGCCAGCACCTTGTGCTTGTTCTCCAATTCCACCCGGAACATCGCGTTCGGCAATGGCTCCAATACTGTCGCCATCACTTCAATCGCGTCTTCCTTAGGGTTCCCGGAGTCTTCCCTATCGCCTTTTTTCCTGTCATCAAACGGCTGTTTGGCCATAGCCTCGATTACTTCTCCACATGCTGAGTTCCAAGTTTCCTCGGCTCTCAGTTTCAAGTAGTAAGGTTTAAGTTAAATCGCTCCCTACTTAAAACTTACAACTCATTGCTTACGACTGCCTCACCAACTGGGCCCGGTCATTTCCTTCGGCCGGGTCAAAATCCAAGGGCCGTTCGCCGTCACCGCCACGGTGTGCTCGAAATGCGCCGAAGGACTGCCATCGGCCGTTTCTGCCACCCATTCGCCGCGCATCTGCACGTCCGGACGCCCGGCGTTCACCATCGGTTCGATGGCGATGACCATGCCTTCCTGCAAACGCGCGCCATGTCCCGGTTCGCCGTAGTTCGGGAGATTAGGCTCATCATGCATTTTGGTGCCGATGCCGTGTCCCACGAACTCCCTCACTACCGAATACCCATGCTGCTCGACCCAACTCTGCACCGCGTGCCCGACGTCGCCCAGCCGGTTGCCCGGGCGCATTTTGTCGATGGCGCGGTCCAGCGATTCCTTGGTCACGTCCAGAAGCTTCTGCAGCTCCGGCCGGATGCGTCCAACGGGCACGGTTACCGCCGAATCGCCGTAGTACCCGTCGACTTCCATGCCAAAGTCGATCGAGACGATGTCGCCCTCGTGCAACTTGCGCTTGGGCGACGGTATCCCGTGAACAATTTCGCTGTTCACCGAAGTACACAGCACACAAGGATACCCGCGATACCCCTTGAATGCCGCCTTGCCCGGACCCTTCGCGATGTGCCTCACCGCAATTTCCTCCAGGTCCATCGTGCTCATTCCGGGCTTTACTTGCGCCCGCAACGCGGTCAAAACCTCATATACCGCCTGGCCGGCCCGGTACATCTTTTCCAGCTCCGCGGCGCTGCGTAATTGGATCGCCATCTCAATGCGCCCCGAGCATGCTGGCTACCGCCTGGCAAATCTCCTGCTCCACTTCCGCCACGCTCTTGCTCGCGTCCACCTCGTACAGCAGGCCCAGATGGCGGTAGTAGCTCACCAGCGGCGCGGTCAGTTTGTCGTAAGCGTGCAACCGCGGCTTGATCACTTCCTCCCGGTCATCAGGCCGCTGGTACAGCTCGTCACCGTCCAAATCACAAATTCCTTCCACCTTCGGCGGTCGATCATAAATGTTATAGATCGCGCCGCATTTCTTGCATACCCTGCGACCGGTTAACCTCCGGATCAGCAGCAAATAACCGATCACCATGTGAATCACCGTCGGCTGCTGAAATCCTTGCCGCTTCAGCAATTCACCCAGATACTTCGCCTGCGTGACCGTCCGCGGAAACCCGTCGAACACGAATCCATGACTGCAATCCGGCCGCTCGATCCGTTCCGCGACCATCTTCAAAACCACCGAGTCCGGCACCAACTCGCCCCGGTCCATGATCGGCTTGGCCTTCAGGCCCAGCGGCGTGCCCTTGGCGATATGCTCGCGAAGCATGTCGCCCGTGGACAGGTGCGGAACCCCGTATTTGCCGGCTAGCATCTTCGCTTGTGTGCCTTTTCCCGAACCCGGAGGTCCCAGAAAAATCACCGCGCGATTCAGTTTGCCGACAGGACGCTGTTCCAGCGGCACCAAGCCGTCTCCTTACCTACGGCTGCGCAGTCTTCCCTTACGCGCAAAGCCTTCGTAATTGCGCATGACGAGTTGTGCCTCCAACTGCTGCACCGTGTCCATCGCCACGCCCACAACGATCAGGAGCGAAGTGCCGCCGAAATAAAACGTCACACCTAAGCCGTGCAAAAACCAGCCCGGAAAATGCCGGTCGAACCAATCACCGCCAAGCCACACCGGCAAGTGGTTCAACGCAATACCCGCGATCATCCATTCCGGCAAAATGCAAACCAGCGCCAGGTAAATCGCCCCGATAAACGTCAGCCGCTTCAGAATCGTCGCCACATACTCCGAAGTGCTGCGCCCGGGACGAATGCCGGGGATAAACCCGCCGTTTTTGCGCATGTTGTCCGCGACTTCTGTGGGGTTGAACACGATGCCCACATAGAAGAACGCGAACACCACAATCATCACCACATACAACAGCGTATACAGCGGTTCCCCCCAGCGCAAAATGTTGGCGATGCCCTTCACGAACGGCCAGCGCGATCCCAACAACAACGCCGCGGTCGCCGGGAACGCCAGCAGCGAGCTGGCGAAAATCGGCGGAATCACGCCGCCGGAATTGACCCGCAAGGGCAGGTAAGTCGATTGCCCCCCCATGACGCGGCGGCCTACCACGCGCTTCGCGTATTGCACCGGAATGCGCCGCTGGGCGCCTTCCACGAACACGATGAACGCCACCACCGCGACCATCAAGGCCAACAGCAGAATCAGCACCATGGGCGTGAACGCGCCCCAGGCCTCGGTCCGGGACTTCTCCCACAAGTCAAAAATCGCCCGCGGCAGTCCCACGACGATGCCCACAAAAATGATCAGCGACATGCCATTGCCGATTCCGCGCTCGCTGATTTGTTCGCCCAACCACATGATGAACGTCGAACCGGTGGTGAGCGTCAGCACCGTCAGCAACCAAAAGCCCAACCCGGGGTGATACACCAGGGATTGCCCGCCATAGCTCTGCGCCTGCAAAGTTGTCGCGATGGTCGATGATTGAATTACGCTCAGAACAATCGTCAGGTACCGCGTGTACTGGGTGATTTTGCGCCGGCCCAGTTCCCCTTCCTTCTGCAGCCGCTCCAAATACGGGAACACCACGGTCATCAACTGCAAGATAATCGATGCCGTGATGTACGGCATGATTCCCAGCGCGAAAATGGTCATTCGCCGGAAAGTGCCGCCGGTGAACAGGTCGAAAATGCCCAACATCGAACCGGAGGCCGACTGATTGAACAGGCTCGTCAATACGTCGGTATTGATTCCCGGCGTGGGGATATGCGCGCCCAGACGATACACGGCCAGCAACGCCAGCGTAAAGAACAGCCGGTTGCGCAGATCTTCGATCCGGAACAGATTCAAAAATGCTTGCCAAAAACGACTCATAACATTCCCTTACTGCTACTTACCTTACGCGACCTGTACCACTTCAAACTTCCCACCCGCTTTGGTGATCTTTTCTTTAGCCGAGGCGCTGAACGCATGCGCGTGAATGGTCAAGCTGTTCTTCAGTTCGCCGTCGCCCAGAACCTTGATCGGGTCGGTAGCGCGACGAACGAATCCGTGCGCGCGCAACAACTCCGGTGTCACCGTCTCTCCCGCGGGGAACGCGTTCAGTTCTTCCAGGTTCACGATGGAGAACTTCACCCCGAACGGATTATGAAAGCCGCGCTTGGGAATGCGCCGGTGCAGCGGCATCTGCCCGCCTTCGAATCCACGCCGCCGGGAATAGCCTCGCCGGGACTGCTGCCCTTTGTTTCCCGCGCCCGCGGTCTTGCCCATCTTGGACCCCATCCCGCGACCCACGCGCACCTTGCGCTTGCGCGAGCCTTTCGCCGGACCTAAGGCCGAGAGCGAAACCGTGTTGTGTTCCTTTTTTGCCTTTTGTGCCATTGCTTACTCCACCACCTTCACCAGATGACGCACTTTGTGAATCATCCCGCGCGTTTCGGGAGTATCCTGGCGCTCCACCACCTGGTGCATTCTGCGAAAACCGAGTCCGCGAATGGTCTGCCGCATATCGTCAGTGCAACCGATAAAGCTGACCACCCACTTGACCTTCAGCGTTCCGCCACTTTTGGCGCTCTTTTTCTGCGCTGCCATTTCTTACTCCCCCGCTGCCTTTTCTACCGGCTCGGGCTTCGGCGCCGCTTTCGGCGGCCGGCCGGTCATTTCTTCCACCGTTTTCGAGCGCGTCTCCGCGACCTGCGTGGCATCCTTCAATCCCAGCAGCGCCGCGAAGGTGGCCTTGATGACGTTATGCGGGTTCGAAGTGCCCAGCGACTTCGTCAGCACGTTCTGAATGCCGGCAACCTGCATGACCTTGCGCACCGGACCACCGGCAATCACCCCCGTACCGTCGGGAGCGGGCTTCAGCAGCACCTGCGCCGAACCGTACCAGCCGGTCACCTGGTGCGGAATCGTGGAACCCTTCAGGTTCAGCTTGATCAGGTTTTTCTTGGCCTGCTCGATTCCCTTCTTGATGGCCATGGGGACTTCGCGAGCCTTGCCCATCCCGAAACCGGCATGTCCGTGACTGTCACCCACCACCACCAAAGCAGAAAAACTGAGGTTCTTGCCGCCCTTGACCACCTTGGTCACGCGATTGATGGCAATCACGTCATCCTTCAGGTCCGAGGGATTCACCTCCAAGAGCCGCCGCACTGCCAGACTGTCACGCAAAATTTGCTTGGACATAAGTTAGAACTGTAACCCCGCTTCCCGCGCCGCATCTGCCAGCGCCTTCACACGGCCGTGATACTTATATCCGCCGCGATCGAAAACCACGCTGACAACACCGGCCGCTTTGGCGCGATCGGCAATGAACTTGCCCACCGCTTTGGCGGAAGCCACGTTGCCCCCGCCCTTCAAATTCTTCTTCACTTCC
>Ga0187770_10001638_pt1 | contig 12033 bp, 7 predicted proteins | sample 0116_SJ02_MP02_2_FD_133154 | JGI IMG/M metagenome (GOLD analysis project Ga0187770, IMG submission 133154) | Tropical peat soil microbial communities from peatlands in Department of Meta, Colombia - 0116_SJ02_MP02_20_MG | ecosystem: Environmental > Terrestrial > Soil > Wetlands > Peat | place...
GAGGACGGGTGCGATCTGGGCTACTGCCAGACGGAACCGGCGCATGCCACTCCTCAGAATGTGTGAAACTATCCAAGCATCGGCGCCAAGTGCATTCTTCACCCACGGAGAATCAACGGCTTGCAATGGGGCTCTCGGCCCGGCGACGATTTCTTCGCACACTCTCAGTGGTCGGGACGGAGTCTCCCGACGAACCCTCGGGGGCCGGCGCCGCCGTCCGATCCCCTGAAGGCATTGTCAACCGACGCCGCGCGCATCGCACGCCTTCGGATTGGCGAGGCCCGCTGGCTTGACAGTGACTGCTGCATGCTACTACACTTCCCGCCGCAACTCAACCGCACGGCCACGGAGCGCCCGGAGTGCGCTCGGGAGGGCAAGCCCATGGCTAAGGTAAACCAGGCGGTCCTGGAAGCGTTGAGCCGCCACCTGGACGACGAGGATCCCGCCGTCCGCCAAGCCGCGGCCGAGAGTCTGGAGCGGCTGGACACCTATCGCTTGCTGGATGATCTCCTGGCCACCCTCGATTCTCCGGACCCGGCCGCGGTGGTGCGAACCCTCCACGTCCTCGCCAACCTGCGTCACGATCAGGCGCTGGTCGGCATCGTCCGGATGTTCCGCCACCAGCGCCCGGATCTCCGCGGCATCGCCGTGCGCCTGCTCGGTCCGCGACGCGATCCGCGGACCATCAAGCCGCTCGCGCAAATGCTGAATGATCCGAGTCACGACGTCCGGGTCCTGGCCATCGAGTCGCTGGCGAGCTTCGAGGATCGGCGCCTGACCGGGACCTTCGTGGCGCAATTGCGGGACCCCGATCCGGAGATCCGGGAGAAGGCGGTGGAGGCCCTGGAGCGATTGGGGGACTCCAGGGCCACGGGCGCGCTAACCGCCCTCCTGGAGGATCCGCATCCGGGTGTAAGATGCCGGGCGGCGAGCGCGCTGGGGCGTCTGGAAGTGCTGGAAGTGAAGGATACCCTATCCGGCTGAGGGGGAGCCGGTCGCTTCTCCTTGCTCCTGCAGGTACTTGGCCACGTCGAAGTTCTTGCTGGCAGGATCCACGGCCATGATGATGGTGCGGCGGAACTGGGCCGTGCCCGGGTCCTGTTCCATGAGGTCCACGCCCTGTTTGTCGGCCAGCCGCCGACCTGACCGGTCGAAGAGGAGCCGGACGAACGGGCGGGAGCTGTTGGTCGGGTTCGCCTTCACCACCAGTGCCATCTCGCCGGTGCTCAGCCGCACCAAACTCCCCACCGGGTAGATCCCCACCATCCGGACGAACACCTCCAGCAGCTTCGGATCGAAGACTGTCCCGGCCAAGCCCTGCAGCCGCGCTATCGCCTTGGACGGCTCGAAGGCGTTCTGGTAGATGCGCGAGGTCGTGATGGCATCGTAGGCGTCCGCGAGCTGCGCGATCATCCCGAAGAACCCCGGCTCTTTGTCGGAATCCACGATGGGATATCCTTTCCGGTCGTAGCGCAGATGGTGCTCCTGGATGACTTCCATGGCCGTCGGGCTCGCGGCGCCCATCTTCTCCACGATCCCGGCCCCGTCCAGGGGGTGCCGCTGGACCAGCGCCCACTCCTCGTCGCTCAGGCCCCGCGGCTTCTGGTAGAGGCTCTCCGGCCAGTGCACCTTCCCGATGTCGTGGAGGAGGGCGCCCAGGCCCAGTTCCCGGATCGTCTCGGCGTCCAGGTCCAAGGCCCGGCCCAGGGCGATGCACAGGACGCTCACGTTCACCGAGTGGTTGAAGAGATACTCGTCGTAGCTCTTGATCAGGGTGAGAGCCAGCATGGCGTTCTGGTCCTGGAGCACCCCATCCACCAGCTCCGAAACCACCGACTGAGCCTCGGCCAGGGAGGGGATTTTCCCCAGACGGGCTTCGGCCAAGATCCTCTTGGCCGATCCGACCGCCTCGCGGTAGACGGCCAAGCTTCGGCCCAGACCGGCCTGCCCTTCGCCCCCCTCACCTTCCTTGTCCGCTCCCGTCGGCCCCTTCCCCTCGGCCCCCTGTTCCCCCCCGGCCGTGGTCGGGGCCTGCTGGGACAGCCGGATGGCCCGGACATCCCGTCGACTCAGGACCTCATCCACGGCGCCCAGGCGGGCCAACGCCTCGGGCGACATAGCCAGGACCTGGACGCACTGGGACACATCCTGCGGGGAGCACCCGCGCAGGAACTCCACGCTGCCGATCCCCCGCTGCTCCAACCGCGTCGCGAACGCCTGGGCGATGGCCTCGGTCCCCGTGAAGGGGAGACCCACGGCGACTAGCGCGTGGTCCACCACGCCGAGCACCAGGGACTCCTGCACGCTCAGAATGGTGTCCAGATCCGCCACGATGCGGGCCAGGAATCGGGCGGCCGTCGGATGGGTGGGCGGATACATGCCCATGCTCTTCACCCCGGCCTGCAGATCGCGAAGCAGTGTTTCCAACTCGGTGAGGACATCCATAATCGGCATCCCGCCGTCACTCCCGCGCCGTGGCGGGAGGAACCATCAAGGTCAACCCGTTGCCCGGGGGTGCAGATCGCGTTCCTCGGCGGGCGTAATCCGGAGGGCCGCGGTGCACACCCGGCGCACGTCCCCCCGGCCGGAGCGTGCCCCGCCCACGACCACCTCGCCCGCCTCGGGGCGGCCCATGGAAAGGAGGGCCAGGGCCGCGGCCTGACGCAGCTCGTCGCCGGCCGCCCGCTGGAACCATGCCCGGGTGTAGAGCACTCGCTTCAGCATGGGGATGGCCCCCGCATCCCCCATGGCCCCTAGGGCGGTCACGGCAGCCTTCCGCACCGCAAAGGGCTTGCCTGACAGGACGCGCTGCCCCGCCAGCCGCAGGAGCGTCGGCGTGGCCAGCCTCAGTCTCGCCGCCCCGGCGAGGCCGACGGCCACCTCAAGGACATCCGGGTCGGGATCGCGTAACGCCTGCATGACCAGCCGCTGCACGGCCGGCTCGCCGAACCGTCCGCGCTCCCGGAGCACCCCGCTGCGGACCTGTGGGTCCCGATGCCGAAACAGGGAGGTCAGCAGGATCCCGCCGATCTCCCCGCCGAATCCCGCCAGGATCGGAACCAGTTGGCAGGCCCGGTCTCGATCGAGTTCCTGCAGGATCCCCGTGAGGTCGGGCTGGGCCACCTGGCAGAACCGCGCCAGGATCGCCACCAGCCGCTGCTTGGCCGTATCCCGCTCCTCCATGGCCAGCCGGTTGAGGAGCGGCAGAATCGCGCGCCCCCCCAGCTCTACCAGCATCGCCGACAGCGCCTCGACTGACTCGTCCGCCCCGGTCCGCAGGTGCTCCAAGAGGTAGGCCACCGTGTTGCCGCCTGCGACCAACTCCAGCGCCTTCGCCGCGCGCTCCTTTAGCGGCGTCTGGAGGTTCTCGGCGCGCTGGTGCCGGAGGAAGACCCCGAGAATGGCCAGGAGGTCCTGCGGCCAATCGTCATGGACCGCATGCACGGCAGCCTTCTCCAGCCGCGAGGCCGCCCACTCGTATCCCGCCATCCCACCGGAGGCCGCCTCTTTCTCCAGCCGCTGGATGAGAGCCGCGACGCTCAGCTCCTGCTGGGAGCCGAGGCCGGCCAGCGAGGACTCCGGCGTCGTCGGACCCTCTCTTCCCGCTTCCGCCCCCTTCAAGGACGCGGGCCCGCCCGGTCGGGCCGTCCCGGCCGGACCGGGCGTCCCCTCCACGCCCTGGCCCGCCTTCCCCGCGCCGGCCGAAGCCGTCGTGGCCTCCGCCCCACCCGCCGTCCCGTGCGCGCCGGTCCCCGTCCCTCTCCCGCCGGGACCGACCCCCTGACCCGATCCGGCGGTCCCGGGCCCGCCCGTGCCCCGACCCGCGGCGCCCGCCGCCGCGGCCACGCGCCGGAAATCGAACTCGTTCACCTGGATGTGGCCGACCCCGCGCGCCGCCAGAACCTTTGCCGGTCCCCCTTGCTGCACGAGGTGCTTCGGGTCACCGGTGATCACCCGCAGGAAGCCCGCCAGCTCCTCCGGCCCGATCTCTTCCGTGAAAAAGATCTTCTGGATGCGCCGCACGAACAGCTCGGCCGCCATGTTGGCGAGTTGTCGATTCTCCTTCCCCACGGGCTGTCCCTCGAAGCTGAAGCCAACCCGGCTCACGACGAGGGACAGCGGGGCGCGGGTGGCCACCGCAGACTGGAGCTGCTCGGCTGCTCGCTCCAGCGATCGGTTGAGCATGGGATGTCCCGCGGGATAGAAGGCCAGGTCCTTGGAGGATTTCCGGAGGGCGATCAGGAGTCCCTCCAAGGCCTTGAGGATGGGCGGCCCTGGAGTCCCAGGGGCCGCTGCCGCTGCTTGCCCCTGCCTATCCATGACAACGCCTTCTAACTATGGCCCTTGGGTCTCGCATCCTCCGCGCCCGCTGAGGCCCGACGGCCGCAAATATAGCAACCAACCAGTCGAAGTCAAAGGAATTCCAGGATGGGGAACTGGAAAGAATCCGACAAGTCAGCAGAGGGAGGCTGGATCCACGTCCAGATCCACGCGGACGCCTCGCGCCAGCGGGGACCTCTGCAGGCGCCGTGTCGCCTCGAGGACCTTAGCGTGGAGCGCGCCGGCATCCCGACCGCGCGCCAAGAGATGCCACCGGTGGCGCCCCCGGACCCGGTAGAGCGGCGCCGGCGCCGGGCCGCTCACGGCGTCTCCACGGATCCCCGCCTCGCGCAGCAGGCGCGCGAACTCCAGCGCGGCCCGCTCGGCGGCCGCCGCCTCGGGACTGCTGAGCACCGCTAGGACGGCCCGGGCGAACGGGGGCAGTCCGTGCTCGCGCCGCAGGGGACTCTCGGCCTCCCACAGGGCCGCATAGTCCTGCGCCTGCACGGCGCGCAGGATGTAGTGCTCCGGGTTGTAGGTCTGGATGACAGCCAGGCCGGGCCGGTCGCCCCGCCCGGCCCGTCCCACCACCTGCGTCAGGAGAGCGAAGGTGTGTTCCCCCGCGCGGAAATCCGGCAAATGCAGCGCCATGTCGGCCGACACCACGCCGACCAGAGTCACGTTGGGCACGTCGTGTCCCTTCCCGATCATTTGCGTCCCCACCAGGATGTCGATCGTCCCCTGCTCCAGGCCGTCCAGGATGCGCGCAGCCGCCTGCCAGTTCTGGGCCACATCCCGGTCCATGCGGGCCACCCGGGCCCGGGGGAACCGCTCCCGCACGGCCGCCTCGAGCTGCTGCGTCCCGAAGCCGAGATAGCGCAGCCGGCTACCCTGGCACTCTGGGCACCGCTCCGGCGGGCGTCGCTCGAAATCACAGGTGTGGCAGCGCAGGCGGCCGCGGCCCGCATGATAGGTGAGGGCCACGCTGCAGCGGGGGCAGCCCGCCGCCTCGCCGCACTCCTCGCACAGGAGCAGCGTGGAGAATCCCCGGCGATTGAGGAAGAGCAGGGCCTGCTCCCCCCGCGCCAGGCACTCGCGGAGGGCGGTGACGAGGGGCGGCGTGAGGAGCCGCTCGCCAGCCTCGACGCGCCGCAGGTCCACGATCTCCACTCGCGGGAGCGGCCGGGCCTCGATCCTTTGCGGCAGCCGGACCAGGTGGTATCGCCCGGCCTGGGCCCGCTCGAAGCTCTCCAGTGACGGCGTGGCCGAACCCAGGATCACTGGCGCCTGGAGCAGCTTGGCCCGCATGATGGCCACGTCCCGCCCGTGGTAGCGCGGCCCCTCCTCCTGCTTGTAGGACGGATCGTGCTCCTCGTCCACCACCACGATGCCCAGGCGGGGAAGCGGCGCGAAGACGGCCGAGCGCGCGCCCACGACGATGTCCGCCTCGCCGCGGCGGATCCGCCGCCAGGCGTCGTAGCGCTCCCCGCCCCTGAGGCCGCTGTGCAGGACCGCCACCCGGCCCCCGAACCGCGCCAGGAAGCGCCGCACGGTGAGCGGCGTGAGCGCGATCTCCGGGACCAGGACCAGGGCCTGGCGGGCCTGCGCCAGGGCGATCTCGATGGCCTGGAGGTACACCTCGGTCTTGCCGGAGCCGGTCACCCCGTAAAGCAGCACGGGCAGAAAGCGGCGCTCGGCGAGGGCGGCTTGAACCAGTTCGATGGCTTCGCCCTGGGTGGCCGTAGCCTCGCACGGCGACTCTGACGGCGCCAGCCCCTCGGGGCGCGCGAAGGGATCGCGCATCACCTCCACCGCGCACACCTGCACCAGGCCCCGCCGAATCAAGGCCGCCAGGGCGGCCGGATTGCCCGCCGCTGCCTCGGATCTCGGCAGGCCCTTCGGGGCCGTGGCCAGCGCCTGCAGGATCGCGCGCTGCTTCGTGGCCCGCGCCGGCAGGGGGGTCGTCTGCGCATCCACCCCGGGGGCGAGGAGGCAGTGCGGGATGGTCAGGGGTCGGATGCGCGGCGGCCGCATCTCTCCTGCAAGCTCCAGCAGGCCGCGCCGGGCCAGGCCGTGCGCCATGGCCCGGGCGCGCCGCCACCGTCGCGTGAGGGCCGGGAGCGGCGCTTCCCCTCGCACCCGCAGGAAGGCCAGGAGCTCCCGCTCACCGGGACGCAGGAAGCCCTCCCCATCCATGGCGGCCGCGCCGGCGGTCGTGACCCGGACCACCTGCCGCGCCAGGCTGTCGATCCCGGGCGGCAGCGCGGTCCGGATCACCTCGCCCCACGGGCAGACGTAGTACTCCGCCGCCCAGCGTGTGAGTTCGAGGAGGTGGGCGTCCAGAAGGGGCTCGGCGTCCAGGATCTCGCGCAGGTCCTTGGTGCTCGAGACCGGCGGGCGCTCCCTGGAGCCCACGAGGTACCCGGTCACCTGGCGCCCGCCGAGAGGGACGAGGACGCGCTTCCCCGGGGTGGCGAGACCGCGCCACTCCTCGGGCACGCGGTAAGTCAGGGGCGTCTCCACCGAGGTGGGAAAGACGACGTCAACGTAGGTGGGCTGGGTGCTAGTCATGGTGCGGCACGCCTGTTATCGGCGATCAGGCAATTCGGGATCGGGAGCGCCGTTTGCAGCTCTGCCTGATTGCCCAGTCGCCGGATTGCCCGGTTGCCACGCTCACCGAGTCGGCGCAAGGGAAGGGCAAGGATCACGTTAGGGGGAGCCACGGTCATCGGATCGGTGGGCGGCGGCGAGCCCCATCTCGCGCAGGAGGAGCTTCATGTCCTCCCAGACGGTCTTCTTCTCGTACGGGTTTCGCAGCAGGAACGCCGGGTGGTAGGTGGGCAGCAAGGGGATCCCCTGGAAGTCATAGAACTTCCCACGCAGGCGCGAGATGGGCTCCTTGGTCCGGAGCAGCGTCTGGGTCGCGGGGCCGCCCAGCGCGCAGATGAACTGCGGCCGGATCGCCTGGAGCTGCTTAAGCAGGAACGGCGAGCAGGCCAGGATCTCTTCGCTCTCCGGCGTCCGATTGCCCGGCGGCCGGCACTTGATGATGTTGCAGATGTAGACGTCCTCCCGCTGCATCCCCATGGCCAGGATGATCTTGGTGAGCAGCTGCCCGGCCCGGCCCACGAACGGCTCCCCCTGGGCGTCCTCGTCGGCGCCCGGCGCCTCGCCCACGAAGACCAGGCGCGCCTTCGGGTCGCCGACGCCGAAGACGATCTGAGTCCGGTGGGGGTGCAGCTTGCACCGCGTGCACTCCCCCAGCTCCTCGCGAACCTCGCGCAACGTCAGAGGCGGAGAGGCGACCGGCGATTCGGGCCACTGAACGTCGACCTGCTCCACGCCCAGCTCCCGTTGCGCCTCAAGATACGCACGGACCTCCCCCACGATCTCGCGCAGCTCAGCCCGAGGATTACTCGTCACGGTTCCCCCTGCGTTTCCGGCCTCAGCCTCGCTGCTTCAAAAGCCCGACGACGCGATCCAGCACCCGGTCGGCCACCGACCGCTTGCTTTGCACGGGAAGCTCCTCCACCTTTCCCTGGGCGTCCAGGATCTTCACCGCATTGGTGTCGGCGTCAAAGCCCGCGCCGGGCTGGCTGACATCGTTGGCCACCATCAGGTCTAGGTTCTTCCGCTGGAGCTTTTTCCGGGCGTTCTCCACCAGGTCCTCCGTCTCGGCCGCAAAGCCGACCAGGATCCGCCGTCCCTTTCGCTTCCCCACCTCGGCCAGGATGTCCGGCGTGGACTCCAGCGTCACCTCGCGGACCGCCTCGTCCTTCTTGATCTTCCGTGCCGCCACCTGCTTCGGCCGGTAGTCCGCCACCGCGGCCGCCTTGATCACCACCGTGGCGGCCGTGAGCTTCGCCAGAACCGCGTCGTGCATCTGCTGGGCCGTCTCCACGTGGATCACATCCACGCCCTGCGGCGGGCTAAGCGCCGTGGGCCCGCTGACGAGGATCACCCGCGCGCCGCGCGCCGCGGCCGCCTCGGCCATGGCATAGCCCATCTTGCCCGAGGAACGGTTCGAGAGGTACCGAACGGGGTCCAGGGGCTCCCGCGTGGGCCCGGCCGTGACCAGCACCACCTCGTCGGCGAGATCGCGAGCGGTCACAAGGATCCGCTCGATCGCCTCGACGATCTCCGGCGGCTCGACGAGGCGGCCGGGTCCCACCGAGCCCGATGCCAGTTCGCCGCTGGCCGGGCCCACGATGTGGACGCCCCGGTCGCGCAACCGACTGAGATTCTCCTGAACCGCGACGTGCTGGTACATGTCGCTGTCCATGGCCGGCGCGACGAGGATGGGGCAGCGACTGGCTAGGTAGATGCAGCTCAGGAAGTCGTCGGCCAATCCCAGCGCCAGCCGGGCGATTGTGCGCGCTGTGGCCGGGGCAATGACGAACAGATCGGCGCGCGCCGTCGCCTCGATGTGCCCGATGTGCGAGCCATAGGCCAGGGTGAACATGTCCAAAAGGACCGGCTGCCTGGAAAGCGTCTCGAACGTGAGCGGCGCCACGAACTTCGTCGCCGCCTCGGTCATGACCACCTGGACCTCGGCTCCCCGCTTCGTCAATTCGCGCAGGAGCTCCACCGCCTTGTACGCCGCGATGCTCCCCGTGACCCCGAGCAGGATCCGCTTTTCTTTGAGCACGATCGCACCTCACTCCCCGCTCCCACCAGCAAGTCCATCACTCCACCGGAGGCTCTCCTACAATAGCACCCTCTCATCCATGCCAACGCCCAACGCGGCGAAGCAGGGGTGCGGGTCACCGCGTCGCTTGGACCCGGTTGTTGGGAACCTCCAACTTTCAAAAGTGCCCTTGCTTCAGAACCTTGTCCGTTTCTGGGTCGGTTGCGTCGAGCATACCCTGAATCTTCTCAATCATCTTCTGGAAAACATCGGCGTAGTACTTCGCCGATTCCAGGAATTCAACATAAGGTTGCCGATGTTTGCGTCTTGCTTCAGCGCTTCTGTACTCCTGTCTGATGTTCGATGACATCCGCTTCGCCTTCCTCACAATGAGAACATCATCTATCTGCGTGGATGTGATGGAGACCGGAGTCATGTCTAAGTATTCGCAAACGAGGAAGTAAAGCGATGAAGGTACTGCGATCTTCAAGTCGCGACTTGTTGCCACGGCCTCCTGAAACATCGTCTTGTCGAGGTTCGTCTTGCATTCGGCACATACGTAACCCAGATGCGACTCGATGATTTCTGGCTCGCCGAAACCCTTGTCGAAAGAAGTCATCATATAAAGGCGTTTACCGAGGACGAAGTCCTGGTCCTTTGTTCGCAGTCTTGGGTGTCCGCCTCCTCCGGGATCCGCAATCGATGAAGTGAAGCTGAGTCCGGCGAACGTATTGCGCGGCCCAAACTCAAACGTCTGATCTTTCAACCGCAGGCTTCGATAGATGAGTTGTGGGAGGAACTCCTCCAGGATGGTGTTGTCGAGTTTCAGTTGGCCCTTCTGCCGATAAAGGAAGTCCTCCGGGCTATCGAATATAAGATCCAGCTCAACAAACCCTTTGTAGCGATTGGTCGCCTCAACAAGCTGCCGGACGGTGTTCTTCTGCCCCTGTTTGACGCGCTCGAGTTCATGAATCCACTCGGAGTATTTCCGCAGGGCTTCCTCAACCCTCGGCCTGTCTGCGGAAGGAAGTCGAAGATTGCGAAGAAGTGCGTTGAGCTTGTCAAGATGCGGTGTCGGAAGCCTTGAGGCGGTCGGTTGCTGATACAGATCTCCATCCTCTTTGACCATTATTACCCCTTCCCTGGTTTGATAACTCACGTATTGTGAGCTGTCGAAAAGCGGGGTCCCATCGATTTCGTTGACTCTTTCGATCGCTTCATGAAGGAGCGGACTATTCTGCTGTGAAACCGAAAACTCCGCATCTCTCAGAGCTTTTTGGGCAAGTTCTCTCCCAAGTTTCAGTGGAATGACCGGATCGCCGATGTAGCGTTCTTTACTTAGATTTAGAATGTCCTCGCGTATGGCTTCTCCAAAACGGTTGACAAATACTCTCTTCTGACGGAGAACAACCTCAAAAAGCCCGGATTCACGCGCAATTCGTTCAAGGATGGCAGCGTTGTAGAACGGTGCGCCAAGGACCCTCGATTCATGCCCTACGATCAAGACGGCACGGCCGCCAACCTTCATAACTCTGGAGAGTTCTTGGACGGCCTTGGTCATGTCAATGCAGTACTGCACGACGGTGAAGAACCGATTCCCCCGGTTGGCTCTGTTCGAGCCAATTTCTGATCTTGCCACTCGGAGCAAATCCCATCCAAGGAGTTCGACCGATCTGCGGTAGTTCTGGTGGTAGTTGAACACGTTGATGTACGGCGGAGATGTGAGGGCAAAGTCAACTGAATCGCCCTCCAAGGGGAGCGCACGAGCATCCTGCAAATCTGCCTTGACTGGCTGATGGGAGAAAGGCAACTGAGCAATGAGTTCAACGAGCGCATTGAATCGTTCCTGAACGAAGCCGTTTGTAAGCCGGTTGTTGTAGATATCGAGCAGTACAACGAGAGCATTTAATAGGATCTTGGCCTGATCACTGATTGCGTTTCCGATTCTTATGATCTTCGTTTCGACGACGGTGGGCTCAAGATCATCATCAGCGAAGAGGATTATCGGAAACTCATCATCGATACTACGCCGAAGTTCTTTCACAACTACTCTTCTTTTCTCTCTATCTGTGTTTGTAAACTCATAGAGTTTGCTGAAGCACCAAGCAGCCGGATTTATCTCGAATCCATAAGCTGGAAGCGACATGGCAGCAGCCTCGTACAGGACTGTGCCACTTCCTGCGAAGGGATCCAAGGCCACAGAACCGGGGAGACAGTACGCATCGAGCAGGCACTCAACGAGCTGCGGGGAGAACTGACCCCGCCAAGCGAAGAGGTTAGATCGATTTTTCTCCTCGATGTTCAACAAGCTTGACGGCAGCGGCTTCCCGAAGTCCTTCAAGTCCTTGCCCCTCTTTACCGTGGTTCCTGACCACACTCATGACCGGGGCTGCTAAGACTCACCTCACGGAGGTTTCAAGCTGGAACGCCCGGCGCTCCTGAACCGATCGTTCCCCCAGATGCCGACGTGGATTCCCGCACATCCAGCACGAGCATGGCTGGCGAGCGTGCGCGATCCGGCCCACCTGGCGAGGCTTGTCTTTGGCGGAGCCGCCGTAGTAGCGCCACACACGGCGCTTCATCCGGCTTTCATGATGCCGCCGCAAGGCCCGCGATCGCATCACTTGGGCACCTACCCGAGCTGCGCGCTTGTCTGACGACACGTCGGTCGAATCTCTGGAATGCCTCGCATGACGCGTGGTCGTCCGTTCATATTCCGTGGAATCATAAGAAGATCCCCACCGCCTGCTTGGGCTGGACGCTGAGGACGTCCGCCACCGGCTGGCACTTGATGGTGAAGAGGCAGAAAACCTCGCCGGGCAATTTTACGCGGTGCTCGGAAAGGACATAGTAGTTGGCCTGCCCCTTGGCGATGATCAGCCGAGCCGACTGCATGGCTTCCTTGAGATCGGCAGACGCCTCTTCCCACGAGATCCCCAGGGTGTCCGGTCCCGCGACGATCAGCCGATCCGCGGCGGAATCCAACCCGACCATGCGGCCATCCTCCATCGTGGCGTCGGAGGTGATGGGCCCGCCGCGCAGCGCCGAGGTGACGTGACAGCCCAACCGGCGCAACTCCTGGACCA
>Ga0187770_10001640_pt1 | contig 12032 bp, 8 predicted proteins | sample 0116_SJ02_MP02_2_FD_133154 | JGI IMG/M metagenome (GOLD analysis project Ga0187770, IMG submission 133154) | Tropical peat soil microbial communities from peatlands in Department of Meta, Colombia - 0116_SJ02_MP02_20_MG | ecosystem: Environmental > Terrestrial > Soil > Wetlands > Peat | place...
GGGGAAATCGGCTTGATGCCGACACCGGAATCCTCACGTACGCGCTTGGATCCTCCTTTGAGCATTTGCGTGTTCAAGAAGGCGATCAGCTCCTTGACTTCCGGCGTTCCTGATTTCCATTCGATTCCCGCATAAACGTCCTCGGTGTTTTCGCGGAAGATAACGACATTCATGCGCTCGGGAGCACGCACGGGCGACGGCACGCCCTCGAAGTAACGCACTGGCCTTACGCAAGCGTAGAGGTCGAGCACTTGCCGCAGCGTCACATTCAGCGAACGTATCCCACCGCCGACGGGAGTCGTCAGCGGGCCCTTGATTGCCACGCGAAAGTCGCGAATGGCATCCACCGTGTCCTGCGGCAGCCATTCCTTGAATTGATTGAATGACTTCTCGCCTGCAAAAACCTCAAGCCAGACAATCTTTCGCTTTCCGTCGTATGCCTTCTGGACTGCTGCATCGAACACACGTTGCGCGGCTCGCCAGATGTCGCGTCCCGTGCCGTCGCCTTCGATAAATGGGATGATGGGGCAGTCGGGCACGCAGAATTTGCCATTCGAGTATTCGATGCCCTTGCCCTCAGCGGGCGCCGCAACGCCGTTGTAAGACGTCTTCATCGTTTTCCAACTCCATATTCTTCTTGGCTGTGGCCGAGAATTGCGATTATTGCTGCCAACCAAGTTAGCACATTCGACGTTGTCTTGCCTCACTCTCGATTCCAAGCGTCTTCTCGAAACCTCCTATTATATCAAGCGCTGCGAATCGGTTCGGACGGGCGGGGTGATACACGGCATTGTCCGCGCAAAGTTTGCGCGCCGAGAATTGCGCGCTCAAACATACGGAAAAGGGCCACTTCTGTGCGGGGAGAATCGTCGTAATTGGTTGAGGCGTCAGGTGTTACGACGGATCCAAGGCCGGTTACGCCACTTACAGATTTTCCTCTAAAGCTGCGCAACGCACAAGGAAGTACCTTCAATCCAGATCCTGAATTTGCAGTTCAAGCTAGCTTGCGTATTCTTGTCGATCAACGTGACGTCAACTATATCCAGGTCTGCAACGTTGCCTTCTTCGATGTACGAGAATTCAGAGTGGAAGCTGTGGTTTTCACACCTTCTATCTGAAAAGGTCATGGGCGTGTTGTCCACGAGGCACATCAGAACAAGCTCAACTGTGTCGCCGATTCCGACATCCGTGCTCTGGCAGGCCGAGTTAAGCCAAACTCCATAGTCTACCGTCCGTTCAGTGACTCGATCTTTGGACTGGAATCGAATCTTTGCAATGACATTTAAGGCACGACCGATCTTACGGTCGCGCAAAATCCTGTTTTCAAATCTCAGGATTAGGCTTTGAACAGACTTCATGCGTTCGTCTTCGTCGCGTGGGTCACAAAATCCTTCGCTGGCGAATGGACTTATGAAGACGGGTTTTTGCTTTGACCCTGCAAATTCCAAATTCGGATGTGGCTGTTCAGTCTGGACTCGCCCGGTTTGTGAGCCTGACGATGGGTTCTGACCGATGTCCTTGCGGGCTATTTCCATCAATGCATCTTCAAATGCGCTGGCTTTCATATCGAAGCCGTTCATGGTGGGACACCCGCGCTGGCTTGGCTCGCGAGGCGCGTCTCTCGAGATTGCGTATTTGACTAATTCTTCGTACCTTTCCAGAACTTTTTCCCTTGCGAGCGTGTCGGCTATGAATAATCTGTCGCGGATAACGCGATACCCTCTACGCATTCCCTTTTCGGGGTCGTTGATTTCAATGCCGGGCGTGATGACGTTTATTGGTAGAAATGCATAACCTATCTGGCTGAGTGCTTCGTGCAATTCGTGAATTAACTCACGCCATTCCTCATAGCGTTCGCGCCCCGGTGCACCAGATGGCAGAACCGGCAGTGTCAAGCTCACGTTTGGTGAGTTCACCCTTTGTGAAATATGCGAACCCGTGGCCACGGGTGAACTGGAGATTTGGGATTTCTCTATCTTCGTCTGAGTTTGCGGTTCTCTTTCACGGAAGGATTTCAGCAACCAACCAATAAGCGCAACCAGAGCAGTTCCGCCGACACCACTAAACAGCAACCCAAGGTGATTTGATAGCCAGTTCACGCGCTGATTCTAACACCAAATTTGAGATGTCCTTGTATAGCCCGCCTTTGGTTTAGATAGTCGGGGCCTCAGAATCTGGTGCGACTGCAAATATCGAGTAGGCCTCGCGCGGGGCCCAATCTATCCCTCTCAGGGAATTACCTCGCCACCCATCAAAATGCTCGGTCCCTGTTTGGACGAGTCGAGTTCGTAGTATTCGATTTTTGAGTCTTTGAATTGGCTCTTAGGGTTTCGGAGCGTCAAGATGGCGTAGTTGTGAAAATACCATCCGTCCGAGTTAACACTCAGCTGCAACATCCCCGGTGCGAGGCCAGGCAACGCGCTCTGACCCTGCAGGTCCGGGTTTTGGATAAGGCCATACGGGTTTTGCGCCTTCAAGCAAGGGATTGCCGAGGCTCCAACGCAGCGGCCCTTCTTTAGACCAAGATACGGATTAAAGAACTCAAAGTTGTGTTCGTGCCCCCACAGCCAAAGCGCAATGTTGCTCATGAAAGGTCCAAAGACGGAGCACAGCTTTGGATTGTAGGCGAGAGGCTTTCCCGATCCTCCTACCCCAACTCCGTCTCCAAAAGCGGTGAAAGGCTGATGGTGTGAGAGGAGAATTGTTTGCCGGCCTCCAGCGTTTCGCAACTTATCGACATGCCAGTCCGCCTCCTGCGCATCCAGAAACGTAACGTTGGTTGCCACGGTGATGGGATCGCAGTCATGAAGTCCTGTGTCCATGCCTAGAATCTGCCAGTTCGCGCTTCTCAAGCAAAAATAACTCGCCTTTTGCTGGTATGGTTTCAAAGCAGGTGTCGTGTTGAGCTGCGCCAAAACCCAATAAAAGGGGTCGCCGCCCGCATACATATCGTGATTGCCGGACAGGTTATAGACGGGAATGTTGGGCGCGACTGCGTTAATAGGATCAAGGAAATTCCCGCGAAACTCGTCAGCCATTCCAGCATAATAGACGTCACCTAGATGGATGAGGACGTCCGGGCTCTTCTTCATAACTTCAGAAAGAAGCCATTTTGCGTCATCAAGGCCCGTGCCCCAATCCGCAATCACGCCGATGACAAGGTCCGGTTTATCTGGCAGAGGGATTACAAAGTCGTTTAGGGTCGAGTAGCGCACATACGGGATAGGGTCAAGCGACGCTTTCCACGCTAAATAAATCGCAAGTGCGATTGTCCAGAGTGGGTCGCATGTGCTGTACCGAAGTTCATCTTCGAGCTGCGCTGCTCTTTGCTTATTACGCGTGATCTCCGCCCAGACGTATTCCGCCGCTAGCTTGGCGCAATCCCCGATGATGTTGCCAAACCTGTCGGTTACTGGTGTCCGCTGACCGCTTAGAAGTGCGGCGGCCGCGGCGTTAAACTGTGTCATTTCCGGTTGGGTCGCACTGAGATAGAGCTGCTCGCCTGGTCGTCTTTGGGAGATGGCCTTGTGAATCGCATGCTGCCAAACGGCGGCGATGGGGTTTCGGAAAGTATCGATTGTTCTAATCATCGCATTCCTCCTTGTAGAGAACTCCCGTGTGTCCCGATGTAGAGGCCCTTTTATAGCTGGTTAAGAGAGGAACTATATATCCCAACCTGACGGAGTTCAATACGCGCCTGAGGAGATTCGTAGCTGACACCATCGAGAAGAAATATAAAAACTCGTAACATCCCTCAACGTTTGCGCGCAGAACTAAAGATGCATACCCGAGATTGGTAGGCCCACTGAGGAGGAACCATGCTTCGCAACTCTTTGATGATTGTGGTTGCAGCGGCTGTATTCACGGCACCTGGTTTTGCTCAGCAAACGCCGGATCTTAGCGGAACATGGAAACTCAATATCGAAAGGAGCGACGTCGGCCCAATGCCGCATCCAGAGGGCCGGACGGACGTAATCGAACAGCATGGCTCCAGCATCAAGCAGAGCGCGGAGTCGGAGACCGAGTACGGGAAGCGGGAATTCATGCTCACTTTTGCTTGGCTGATTCGTGGAAGGTTCGGATTTCTTCCATTAGATTTTTCGATACGTTGCATCCAAATTCCTTCTAAATGAAATCCGGGCGATTACTTTTTTGGATTTGACGCGTGCGGCGGTGCACGATACCCTACCCAGCTTGGCAAACCAGCCCGGGGCTAGCTTGAGGCGGGCCTCTGGTCGAAATCCTAGCGGCAAAACTCTTCAAAGCCAAAGCGACGACAGGAGAAATAAGAATGACAGCAAAGGAAGTCTTGCAGTTTATCAAGGAAGAAAAGATCGAGGTTGTGGACCTCAAGTTCGTGGACTTGCCGGGCCTGTGGCAGCATTTCACGGCCTCCGTTGCCGAGTTTGACGAGGAGGCCTTTTCCGAAGGCGTGGGATTCGACGGATCGAGCATTCGAGGTTTTCAGGCAATCAACGAAAGCGACATGCTCCTGATGCCCGACCCCGACACGGCCTTTTTGGACCCCTTCACCGAGGTTAAGACCCTGAGCATTATTTGCGACGTGAAAGATCCGGTGACCGGCGCTCTCTACTCACGCGACCCGCGCCACGTGGCGAAGAAGGCGGAAGCCCACTTGAAGTCCACGGGCGTCGCCGACACTGCGTACTTTGGCCCCGAGGCGGAGTTCTATATTTTCGACAGCGCTCGTTACGATCAATCTTATAACCACGGTTTCTACTTCATCGATTCCGAAGAAGGATTCTGGAATAGCGGCAAGGAAGTCGTAGTTGACGGGAAAAAGAACCTCGGCTACAAGATTCGCTACAAGGAAGGCTACTTCCCGGTACCTCCGGCCGACACGCTCCAAGACATCCGGACCGAGATGCTGCTTACGCTGAACCGCATCGGCGTGCGGTCGGAAATCCACCACCACGAAGTGGGTACCGCAGGCCAGACCGAAATCGACATGCACTTCGACACGCTGCTCAAGATGGGCGACAACACCATGAAGTACAAATACGTCACCAAGAACGTCGCCCGCCGCCATGGAAAGACGGTCACATTCATGCCCAAGCCGCTCTTCCAGGACAACGGCTCTGGAATGCACGTCCACTCCAGCCTGTGGAAGAACAAGGCGAACGTTTTCTACGGCAAGGGTGGATATGCCGACCTCAGCCAGGCCGCGATTCACTACATCGGTGGCGTTCTCGCGCATGCGCCGGCTTTGCTGGCTTTCTGCGCGCCGACAACGAATTCCTATCGGCGCTTGGTTCCTGGATATGAAGCTCCCATCAATTTGATTTACTCGCAGCGGAACCGAAGTGCGTGTTGCCGGATTCCGGTTTATTCACGCAGCGAGAAGGCCAAGCGTATCGAGTTCCGTTGCCCCGACCCATCCGCTAACCCGTATTTGGCGATGAGCGCTATTCTCATGGCCGGCCTCGATGGCATCGAAAAGAAGACCGTTCCGCCCGACCCGATCGATAAGGACCTTTATGAGCTCGAGCACGAGGAGAAGGCCAAGGTGAAGTCCACGCCTGGAAGCCTGGAGGAAGTGCTCAATGCTCTCGAGGCGGACCACGCATTCCTCACAAAAGGCAACGTGTTCACGAAGGACCTGATCGAGACGTGGCTGGAGTACAAGCGAAAGAAGGAGCTGGACTCCGTGCGTCTGCGTCCGCACCCGCAGGAGTTCGTCCTCTATTTCGACATCTAGAACCTGGGGGGACACGAAGCAGCAAGGACCTCAGAATCCGGTCGTTACGCGAACGCCCTGGCTGAAAAGCCAGGGCGTTTGTTTTTGATGCAGGTTTTCAGATTTGCTAGCGCTGGGACTCGAAAGGGGAAGCAGGCAAACCGTCGTCGTTGTACAAATTGCCTTCCGGGCTGCTGTCCCAGTCGTATCGGACGTATTCGGGCGATGGGACCTGCGAGTTCGACGCCACGACAGTTTGCCCGTCGACATAAGCATCTGCAGGGACAAACTTGTGATCGGCGCCCGCAATCTCAAAGCCCTTCAGAACGGGCCCCTCTGCTACTAGACCATCCGTAGCGTGATCGAACCAGATACGAAGGGTGTGATCCTCGCGAGTAGCTTGCCTGTACAGCGGTCCGGAGTACTCAACCTTCTCCCCATAGATAATCGCGCGTGCGGCGAGCGCCAGGCGGTGGCCGACGTCCTGCTTATTGGTAGGGTGAATGTTTACGGGGTCCCCCATATCGATCGTGACGGCCATTCCTGTGTTCCTGAGGGCGAGCGCTCTTCTTTGCGCATCACGAACCTCAGGCCACATCCCTTCCGATTCAGTTTTGAAATTCGCAAGCTGCACAATAAGGAAAGGGGAGTCCCCTTCGCCCCATTGTTGTCGCCAGTCTTGAATTAATGTCCTGAGCAAACTCTCATATAGAGGCGCACGAGCCGGATCGGTATTGCTTTCTCCTTGGTACCAAATGACGCCTCGAATAGGGAATCGGGTCAGAGGGGCGATCATTCCGTTGTAATCGCTGGCGGGCGCCCACGATTTCAGTTCCGGATGCCACGGAAAGTGAGGAGGTTCTTTGCCTGCCGCCTTTGCTACCTCGATTTCATGCTGTTGCCTCGCGCGCTCGGTTGACCAAGCCGATTCCTTGTCTGTCATCTTGGAATACGCCGCGAGGAGCGGCATGAAGGAAGCATTCGCCGACAAGGCTCCGAGACTCGTCCATGCCTCCGCTGGCGTGCCACCCCAACTGGCCTCGATCAAGCCGATGGGGACGTTCTCATGCTCTTGAATGTCCTTTCCGAAGAAATATGCGACGGCAGAAAAATCCGTCACGCTTTCCGGCGAGCACGCTACCCACGGTTCAGCCGATACATCTTCGAGCGGGTAATCGGAATAAGCCCTCTTCACGTGAAATAGCCTGATCCGAGGGCGGTTGGCAGCGGCCAATTCCACTTGCGCATTTGCCGCGTCCTTTAAGGCAAACTCCATGTTGGATTGGCCGGATGCCAGCCACACGTCGCCAACGAGGATATCGGTTAGGGCGATTGTGTTCTCGCCGCGGATCCCCATCTCGAATGGGCCGCCGGCCGCTCCCGGCGAAAGATTCACACTCCAACGCCCCAAAGAGTCCGCGGTCGTTGCTCGAGTTTCCCCTCGGAAGGAAACAGAAATGGCTTCGTCTGGCGCTGCATTGCCCCAGACATGAACTGGGCGGTCGCGCTGAACGACCATGTGGCTCGCAATTACCGCAGGGAGCTTCACCTCCGCGAGCGCAGAGGTGCCCTGGAGTACCACGACAGCGGTCAATAGCAAGATCTGTTTGCAGATTGTCCTGCAAGTAGTGATCGATGGGAAAAAGCCACTTGGGTTCATTGTGTGTCGGCCCCTGCGCAGAGTCCGTGCGGGCAGTTGTTTAATCGTAATATTCGGCGCCGAGGTGTGTGATCAGCTCTTCGCCCATCATCCATCGCAGCGTGTTCTTCAGCTTCATCAATTGAATGAACAGGTCGTGCTCCGGATAAAGCTCACGCGCGCACATTGGAGATTTGAAATAGAAGCTCAGCCATTCTTGGATGCCCCTCAAACCGGCGCGTTGCGCGAGGTCGAAAAACAAGGCCAGGTCGAGCACGATGGGAGCGGCGAGAATCGAATCGCGGCAAAGGAAGTCCACCTTGATTTGCATGGGATAGCCCAGCCACCCGAAGATATCGATGTTATCCCATCCTTCCTTGTTGTCGCCGCGCGGCGGGTAGTAATTGATGCGCACCTTGTGGTGGAACTTGCCGTACAGCTCAGGATAAAGCTTCGGCTGCAGGATGTACTCCAGCGCGCCGAGCTTCGATTCTTCCTTTGTCTTGAACGATCCGGGATCATCCAGGACCTCGCCGTCGCGGTTTCCCAAGATATTTGTCGAGAACCATCCATTCAATCCCAGCATGCGCGCTTTGAAGCCGGGCGAGAGGATCGTCTTCATCAGCGTCTGGCCTGTCTTGAAATCCTTGCCGCCGATGGGGACTCCCTTTGCTTTCGCATAGTCTTCCAGCGCCGGGATGTCCACCGTCAGATTCGGCGCACCGTTAGCGAACGGGACGCCTTCGCTGATCGCCGCATATGCGTACAGCATCGACGGAGGAATTGAGGGGTGGTTGGACTTCATGCCTTTTTCAAATGACGGGAGGTCCTGGTGAACCTCTTCGGGCTTGAGAAACACTTCGGTCGAGGCGCACCACACCATCACCAGGCGATCAAGTTTGTTTTTCTTTTTGAAATCGCGGATATCCTCGCGGATCTGCTCGGCAAGATCGAATTTGGTCTTCCCCTTTTTTACGTGCGTGCCATGGAGGTTCTTCACCCAATTCTGGTCGAACGCGCCTTTCATCGGCTTGATCTTCTTCAGGAGTTTCTGGGCCTTGGCCAGGTCATGAGGACTGAGCACGCCTGCCTTTGACGCCGCTTCATAAGCATCGTCAGGGAAAATGTCCCATCCGCCGAAAACGATATCGCCCAGGTTTGCCAGGGGAACGAAGTCCTTGATCTTGGGCGCCCGTCCTTCGGTGCGTTTTCCAAGGCGAATTGTTCCCATTTGCGTCAGTGAACCGACAGGAATCGATTCGCCACGCCGCACCAATTCCACGCCGGCCATCACCGTTGTACTGACGGCGCCCATCCCGGGCGTTAGTACTCCCAGCTTTCCTTTTGGCGGAGCAATACTTGCGGGCCTACGCATCTGATAACCCCCTAGTGTAACTCGACGAGCTGGTCGCCGTAAGACGCCTTCCGTACGGACCACTCGGTCCTATACAAAGTGAACCTGCCGAGAATATGGTCCACTTGCGCGCTGAAAAGATCTCGCTACGGCAAAAGGTCGCGCCTCGTGTGAACCGAAACAAAACAAATCATCATGCTGCAACCGGGTTTGTTTTGCAATTCGATTCCGGGGAATTCTTCGGGGAGGGAAAGAATAAAATTGGCGAAAGGATACGCCGTCTCCGCCCGTATGCAAAGCGATTCGCGATTGAAAATGGCTGCCTGTTATGTGCGAGCGCGTTGATCGTATCTTGACTACAGCCGTGTAACGTGAATCGAGCCATCACCCGTGTTGATCTTCACGAGCCCTCCGCCGCCGTTCATTTTGCCACGGATCGAAGAGCGGCTGAGCGAACCCTCGACACTCACGGGCATGTCCAAGGTGATGTTGCCGTCTCCCGTGTGCGCATCAAGGTCCGCGTGGAAGTCTCCCGGCACGCGGAGGGTAATTTGACCGTCGCCCGACTGCATCGTCCACCCGGAGCCCGTCTTTGAACCAGGGCCGGCTTGCACTTCAACATTGCCATCACCTGACTTTAGATTGAGCGAATCGAAGCGCCCCTTCAGCACTAAATTCCCATCGCCGGTATCGGCGCTGACCGACCCATCGAGGTTGCTTGCTTGGATGTTTCCGTCGCCGGTATGAAAGCGAATGTCGCCCTTCAACCCATCTGCTGTGACGTTGCCGTCGCCCGTATCAATATGAATCTGTCCCGACATCCCCTGGGTAGAAACATTCCCATCGCCGGTATGTGCTTCGATGTCCAATTCCCGCGGCACGCGCAACTCGACCTGGACCGACTTGTGTCCGTTGAATTGAAACAACGACCATCCCGTGTGCGGTGTTTTCACATTCAACGTGACTTGATTGCCGTTCTGACTCTCCTCGATCCGCACGTCGTGGGGACCAATCTTGTATCCTGACGTGATAACGCGGGCATCAATCGTGTTCTGGTCTGCAGAAACAATGGTCACATTGCCGTCGTCGGTCGATACGTGGAGGGTGGCGCGGCCACTGACTGTGTAACTCTTCGACCACTCATCGGCGCGCGCGGGAGCGGCAACGATTGCCGCCGATAGCAGAACCAATACAATAGCTGGCGATGTTTCTCGTTTCATAATGCACCCTCCGTTTCCTTCGATGAGTAGCCGGACCACGCTCACCCCTTGGTTCGTGGTGTGCAGACGCACAGCCTCGCTGCAGGATAGCCTTTCGGTGCACCAACGCAGCAGCGCTTCGCTTCCAGCTTCCAATGTGTGGTACGCCTTACCTTGGCCAAATGTTCCGTAGAAACTGAGGTCGAACGCACAATTACACCCTGGCTTGCGTGTTCATGGTCGCGCCAGCCTCTTCTTACCGACCGTTGGTTGTGCCCCAAGAGGTTTTGGTCTGAGCGCACGGAGGAACTGGTCGAGCGGCAGCGTGTTGAGCACGTCGTTTTTCTCAATCCATCCGCGCCGAGCGGTCTCGACGCCATATTTCATGAACGTCAGGTTCTTCGCCGCGTGAGAATCCGTGGAAATCACGATCTTCACGCCGCGCTCTTTGGCCATTCGCAGATGGACGTCTTTCAAATCCAAACGGTCCGGGTAGGCGTTGCACTCCATGGCCACTCCGTGTTTCTTGGCTGCGTCGAGGATACGCTCCATGTCGTAGGTAAAGGGCTCGCGCCGGAGCACAAGCCGTCCCGTCGGATGGGCAATGATTTGCGTGTAGGGGTTCTCGATGGCAGCCAGAAGCCGGTCGGTCATTTCCTCCTTTCCGAGATTCATGTACGAATGGACCGACGCGACAACCACATCGAGTTGCGCGAGCACTTCGTCGTCCAAATCCAGACGGCCCTCCTTCAAAATGTCCACTTCAATTCCCGCCAGCAATCGAATACCTTCGACGCGCTTTTGCGCGGCGCGGATTTTCTCGATTTGCTCCAGTGTTCGTTTTTCATCCATGCCATTCGCGACGGTGACCGCCTTCGAATGGTCGGTGAGAGCAATGTATTCGTAGCCGAGCATCCGCGCGGCTTCACCCATTTCCTCGATCGAATTATTTCCGTCGGAAGCGGTCGTGTGCATCTGCAGGTCGCCGCGAATGTCTTCCAGCTTCACAAGCTTCGGCAGCCAGCCCATTTCGGCAGCTTCGATCTCGCCCGTGTTCTCGCGCAATTCAGGTTCGATATAATCCAGCTTCAACCGCTCGTAGATTTCCGCTTCCGTTTTGCGTGCAATGACCTTTCCGCCTTTCAAACTCGTCAGCGCATACTCGTTCAGCGTCCAGCCCATCTCATTGGCGCGGCCGCGCAAGGCGACGTTATGCTCTTTCGACCCCGTGAAGTACATCAGCGCCGCGCCAAAGCTATTGCTGTCGAGCAGGCGGACATCGACCTGCAGCCCGCTGTCGAGAAGGACGCTCACTTTGTTCTCTCCATGGGCCAGCTTTTCCTGGATGCGGGGATATTTCAGAATATGCCGGGCGACGGTCCCAATAGCCTTCTCCAAGTTGGTCTTTGGACGCATGGACACGAGCAGGTCGAGGTCACCAATGGTCTCTTTTCCGCGCCGCAGCGAGCCTGCGGGGGTCACAGACTCGACCGCATCGCCCACGCCGCGAATGTACGCACACAATGTTGCAGCCTCCTCGTCGGCGACATTCAGGAGGAAGCGTCCGGCCGAGCGCTTGAACATGTCCGCGGCTTTCAGTATGTTGTGCTCGCTTTTTTCGCCAAAGCCCTCGACGTCACGCAGCTTGCCCTCGCGGGCCAGCTTTTCGACGCCCTCGACCGTAGCCACTTTGAATTTCTTCCACAACAATGCCACCTTCTTCGGCCCGAGCGATTGGAGTTGAAGCAGGTCAAGGATGGTGGGCTGATACTTCTTGAGCAGTTTTCGGCGCAAGGCGTAGTCGCCCGTGCGAAGAATCTCGTGGATGTGTTCCGCCATCCCTTCGCCCACTCCGGGCAGAGCTTTCAGCTTGGCGTCGTCTTTCGCAATATCCTCGATTCTGTCCGGCAGGGAATCGAGCAGTTGCGCAACCTTCTCGTAGCTCCGGTATCGCCCGACGATGGCGCCATCGATTTCCAAGAGCTGCGCCGTTTCTCTCAGGATTTTTGCGACTTCTCGGTTCTCCATGATGTGCTCCATTCGTCTATCGCGACATGCACGCTGGAAAGGCGTCCGGCGAGTTTTGTTGCCGACACCATCCTTTGCGCAGGTCAATCATCGCTGCCTGCCCCGAGCCACAAA
>Ga0187770_10001642_pt1 | contig 12028 bp, 16 predicted proteins | sample 0116_SJ02_MP02_2_FD_133154 | JGI IMG/M metagenome (GOLD analysis project Ga0187770, IMG submission 133154) | Tropical peat soil microbial communities from peatlands in Department of Meta, Colombia - 0116_SJ02_MP02_20_MG | ecosystem: Environmental > Terrestrial > Soil > Wetlands > Peat | place...
AGCGACCTGATCCTCTGCCACGGCCCCGCTTTGGACACGTCCAGGAGGTCGATGTAGTCCTGGGGGATCGCTCTTACCGCTTCGTAGACCCCAAACGCGATGTTCCAGGACATGCTGGTGAAGATCAGGATGATGACCGCCAGGTTCGCCCCTACGAAGTTGGGTAGGGCTCCGTACACCGCGGCGATGACAAAGGGAAAGAAACCCAGGATAGGAATGGACTGGAATATGTCGAGCAGCGGGAGTATCACGCTCTCCGCCCTCCTATTCCTCGCCGCCAGAATTCCCACCGCCAGCGCAAAGACTATGCTAAGCCCGAGGGCGAGTATCATGCGCACCCATGACGCGGCTATGTCAAGGGCAATGAGACCAAACTGAAGAGCAGCCGTGAAACTTCAGAAAACTTTGCGAAGTCCTTCGGTATTTACGGTTCTCGGTCTAGGCGATGTAAGGAGTGCTTGACGAATCGAAGCGTCGTATTGTTTCGAATTCTCCCTTGTCCCTGAATGCCGAGAACTTGTCGAGGTCCGGGAAGAAATGGTCCAGTGGCCTGACCGCCATCTCGGAAGCGACGTGTCTCTTTCCTAGGAATCCGTCCGTGATCCTCTTCCCAAGGTCTCTGACCTGTCTGTCGCTGGTGTACCCCAGGCTATGCAGGTACTCGTGAAGCAGTATCATGAAGACGTAAGAGTTCCGTTTTGATTTCGACTTCGAAAGCTTCTCCACGATCCTCAGCAGGTTCCTGTTCATCACGATGGCGTTGGAGCCCATTTCGTGGTAGGCCCCCACGTTGTTCGGGATGTCACCGAGCACCAGAGAAAGGCCGCCTCTGTGCTTTCCGAGGTACTCCTCCGTGGCCTTCTTGACCATCTCGAAAATCTGGTCGAATCCGCTGGCCGTGGACAGCGCTCTCCGATTGACTGGGGCTTCCAATGGTAAGCAGTAGCCGCAGGAGGTAGTTAAATTCCTCCGTCAATCAGTTCCCAGTTACGAGGGATTGCCCTCTAGTACAATCCGTCTTCCAGCGGTTTCTCCAGGTCGTCGATCCTGACGGGAAGGTCATCCCACCTGAACTTCTGTACCTGTGTCACAGTTCGGCGGGTTCTCATCAAGGTTATAACTCGCGTAATAACAAAGATACTTACGGGCTTGGGGTTGCCCCAGTTGACCCACACTGTCTCACACGCTAACTAACCTAGGTTTATACGCGGGTCATTACAGTGTTTGCCTCCTTGCCGGTCGTGTTCAAGGTCAAACTGGGGAGGACGGGTCACAGCCTCAAGGTCACCCTTCCAAGGCCGGTCATTGACGGTTTTGGCTGGAAGGAGGGAGACGAGATAGTCCTGTTCGTCACCGACAACGACATCGTGCTGAAGAAGAATCCCGACGCCGCCTAGGCGATCGACTTCCCGCAGTGCTCACAGAAGAGCATCGGCTGGCTCAGCACTTTCCCGCAGTGGGGACACGACAGCTCGTTCCTCTTCCTCGGCTCCTCGTCGGGCTTTACCCCTCGCGTGCTCCTCCTTCCAAGCCAGACAGCGATCTCCACCATCGTCACTATGGGGATGAAGATTACGATGTCAAGAAGCGGTCCACCGTCGGGGGTAAGGAAAAGACCGGTGACGACCCAGATCAGGAACCAGATGATCCACCTGTTGTGGGAGAAGAAGTCGGCTTCCACGACCCTGAGCCTTATGGTGGTGTAAACGAAGACGGGGCTGGTGAACGACACACCTGTGGCTCCTATGATTAGGAACACAACGTAGTAGAACGCCCCGGCATCTACCTGGAAGGTGATCTGGGTGGCGACGAAGAAGGGGGCGAGCGCTATGATCAGGAATCTGGCCAGGACGTAATAGCCGAACAGAAGGCCAACCACGAAGAGCAGCGATGTCGAAAGTACGAAGGGGTAGATCAGCGCCCTCTCCTTCTCCTTCAGGGCCGGGTCGATGAACTTGTACGTCTCGTAGGCTATCACGGGCATGTCTAGGGCAAGGGCCAGAATGAGGGCGGCCACGAAGTAGATCTCCATCCCCTCGCCTATCCCGTTCGCCGCGATCAGGCGCCAGCAGCCCGGTGGAGCGACTCCAACCACCGGGCAGGGGTTCGGGAGGATGTCGGTCACTACCCGCCCGAGGAAGCTCGCGATGACCGTGTTCTGGATGAACCCCAGGCCCAGGTACTGCCCCGGGTTCTGAACGGCCTGCATGGGGTTGGCCGGGAAGAAGATGAGCACAAGGAAGATCACCAGGAAACTGATGGCGACGATCTTGAGCCGGCGCCGCAGCTCGTCGAAGTGCTCAAAGAGAGGAAAACGTCCAGAAAACAAGCTGATACTTGCTGACAGTGCAGGCTATTTTACGCTTGGGCTTGGGCCTTCGCCAGTATCTCCTGCGAAAGCTGCTCCCTGCTCTTGCCTTCGGTACTGATCCCCAGCTGCCTCGCGGTCTCCACCAGTACCTGATCGCCGGTCTTTGGCGGGCTGGGCGCTTGAGGGCTCATGGTCACCGAGCTTTCGACTTCGTGGGAAGCCTTGTCGAATTCTCTCTTGGCCTGGCCCAGACCTCTTGCGAGTTCCGGTATCTTCTGAGGGCCCCACAGGAAGATGGCGATGACTATTACCCCGATAATGATCCACTGAAGTGGGTCGCCTAACGCCATGTCTCTGACAAACTCCCCTCCTTCCTCTAATTAAGCTTTCGAGCCTTGCATCCTCCAAGTGGTGTCAGGGGCGGCCCATTGAGGACTTGGGTGAATGGCCGGGGTTCCTCACTTGGAAACTCGCTGAAATCGCGTTTTCACGCCGGCCAAGTGAGCGCTAACGTTTTATGACTGACGAGGGCGGCGTCTCTGTTGACCCTGGGCGCTTCCCTCGAGAACTACTGGAAGCTCACAAAGCCACGAATCTGGATCCTACTGGTCTTCACCGGCATAGTCGCGATGCTCGTTGCCTACAAGCAGACCCCGGGCCCCACATTCTCCTCGTGGCTCGCCGTGATTACCGTATCCTCCCTGGTCCTGGGGAGCGCTTCGGCCGACGTCCTGACCAACTACAACGACAGGGACATCGATGGAATAATGAAACGGACCAGGAAACGGGCCATTCCTTCGGGGGCGATAAAGCCCAGGAACGCCCTCATCTTCGGCCTAACGATGGCGGTCCTTTCGGTACTGCTCCCTCTGTTCCTGGTCAACGCATGGGCTGCGTCTTTCATGCTGGTCGGGCTGGTCGATAATGTCGTCGTCTACTCGGTGCTGCTGAAGAGGAAGTCCTGGACCAACATAGTCCTTGGCGGGATTTCCGGCGGGATGCCCGTCCTCGTGGGCTATTCGGCTGTGGCCGCCACCGTTACACCCATCGCTTTGTACATGTCGGCCCTCGTAATCGTCTGGATTCCCACTCATGTATGGAGCCTCGCCGTGTTCAGCAAGGATGACTACGCGGCAGCGAACGTCCCCATGCTTCCGGTTGTCTTCGGTGAGCGTGTGGCGTCGGTCTGCATAGCTGGCACCAGCGCGCTCCTGACGATCTTCTCGCTCATCCTGATCTTCTTCAGTCCAAGCATCCTCTATGCCGTGTCGGCGGTAGTTCTCGGAGCCGTTGTCTTGGCCTACAGTGCAAAGCTTGCGATCGACAGGAAGAGAGAGACCGCCTGGACCCTCTTCAAGCTGACGAGCCCCTACCTGGCGGTAATCTTCATGCTGCTGGGCCTGACCGTATGGTTCTAGCGGTGGCTCCGGCGCCCGCCAGATGAAGTATTCTTAATCACACCATTAACCACATTTGAGCAGTTCTCTTCTAAGCAGGAGTGGCTCCAATTCAACCGGGCAGCATGGAGTCCGCACAGCAGGTGCGACGGCCACTGGAGGCCATAGCCAAGGGCGAGGGGTACACCTTGATTGCGAGCCTCCCGAAGAACAGCACGGCGCTTGCCGTCCAGGCCGAGCAGGCGGGAGTTGATGCCATCATGCTGAACATAGAAGGCGACGAAGGCTCGTCGACCGGCCACTTCGGGAGCTATGACCTCCACGACATCTACATCAACGACGTCATCTCTACGGTCTCTGTCCCGTGCGGGATCTTCATCGGAGGCGGGAGACCGCTGACTCCCGATTACTGGGAGCGTATCATGTCCAGCGCCTTCAGCTTCGTGGAGATGTACGCTCACCACATGCCGATGTTCGTCCTGGCCGACTACCGGGTGAAGAAGATCGGCGCCATTTCCACCGGCTACATCCTTGAACAGGTAAAGCAGCTGTCCGACATGGAAGGGCTGGAGGCCATTGACGTCGCCACGGTACCTCCCCAGACTCGGGGGACGCCGTTCACCGTTCTCGACTACGCGACCCTGGGGGTCCTCGCCGAGCTATCGAGCAAACCGCTCCTCCTGCGAACTCAGAAGGTCCTGACGGCGTCAGACATAGCCAACGTGGTGGCCCGGGGGGTGAAGGGGCTTGTGGCCGACCCGTCAATCTTCTCCGGCACGGACGAAGCGTATAAGGGCGAGCTGGCTAGCCTCGCCCCAAGGCGAAAGCCGGCTGAAGTCGAGTAAACTCCAGGCAGTGATTCTGGCGGGAGGTCTCGGGACGAGGCTGAGGCCCTACACCTTCCTTCTCCCGAAGCCGATGCTCCCAGTGGGTCCGAAACCCATCATGGAACACATCATCGGCTGGCTCAAGGACGGCGGCATTTCGGATGTGGTGGTGTCGACGGGTTACCTCGGTAGGATGATCGCGGAGTACTTCGGTAACGGTGCGCCCTGGGGAGTCCGGCTTACCTATGCCACCTCTCCTCACCCCCTGGGGACTGCGGGTCAGCTGAAAGCCGCCGAGTCGAAGATCGGTGGCCGGTTTGTGTGCGTCTATGGGGACGCCCTCCTCGACTTCGATCTCTCGCAGGCGGTGGCGTTCCACGAAAGCAAGAAGGCAACGGCGACCATGGTGCTGATGAAGTACAGCGAGGAGATGAAGTACGGTTTCATGGAGACGGACAAGGAAGGCAGGCTGACCGACTGGAAGGAGAAGCCCAAGGTGACCGGATACATCAACGTCGGCTGCTACGTCATGGAGAAGCAGTTCCTGCGCTACATCCCCCGCGGCGAGGTCTTCGAGATGAACGACGCTTTCAAGCGGGCAAAGGAGGCGGGAGCGAGACTCTACGCCGTCAAGGCCGAAGGGACCTTCAACGACATCGGAGACAGAAGGTCGTACAAGGACGCCAACGACAGGTACATGAAGAAAATCGGCAAGGCGACCTGACCCTGAAGCTGGTCATATTCGAGGACGACGGCCTGCAGGGATTCGGGCCCCTCGTCGCCCTCCGCCACGCCGGCGCACTCAGAAGGGGGACGAAGATGCTTCTCGAGGCCATCGAGCTGGCGGTCGGGATCAAGGGAGGGGCCGACCTGTGGGGAAGGGGGATGCTAGAGAACGCATCTCGGGAGTCTCTTGCCAGGGAATACAACGCCGATTCGAAGGAGACCACCCTCTTCGTCAACGCCCGAGCAAGGCCCGACAGGCACCTCCAGGCCCTCGCTTCGAGACCTTCGTCATTCGCGGCCCTAGCCCAGGGGGAGCTGGTCGCAGCAAGGCTCCCGGGTAGCTCCTTCAACCCCGGAGTCGTAGGCAGGAAGGAGGTGGCGAGGATCGGCAAGAAGGTGGAACGCCTCGAGGCGCCCCCGGACAGCCTGTTCGGAGGGTACTGGGACCTCGTCGACAGCAACGGACTCGCGGTAGCGGAACAGGCGGAGCACTTCGCCGATTCCCTGGCCCTTCCCGACGCCGTCGATGTGAAGGGTCCTCCGTCCAACCTCCGGATCGAAGGAACCGCGGAGGTCGAGAAGTACGTAGCCTTCGACGCCAGGCCGGGTCCCATCGTCGTTGAGAGGGGCGCCATCATCGAGAGCTTCTCCCGGATTACGGGACCTACGTACATCGGCGCAAACACGAAGCTGCATTCGGCGCTGGTGGAAGGAGGAACTTCCATCTTCGAGGTGTGTAACCTCGGCGGCCAGGTGGAGAGTTCTGTGGTGATGGCGCATACAAACAAGGCTCACGAGGGTTACGTCGGCCACGCCTACGTGGGGGAGTGGGCCAACCTCGGTGCCGGGACCACCTTCAGCAACCTGAAGAACACCTACGGGAACGTCAGGGTCGAGCTCGCCGCGGGGAGAATGGACTCTGGAATGCTCAAGCTCGGTCCGGCCGTGGGAGACATGTGCAAGATATCCATAGGAGCGCTCGTCTACGCCGGGAAGCTGGTAGGCACGGGGTCCCATGTCTCAGGTCTGGCCTCACACAGCGTCCCGAGCTTTACCCACTTCGACGGTTTCGCTGGCAGGATGGTGGAGCTCCGGCTCGAATCGGTGCTGGAGACCCAGCGGAGGATGATGGAAAGACGTGGCAGGACCCTGACCAGGGCCGAAGAGGAGCTCATCAGGAAGGCCTTCGTCGCCACCGCCGCCGAGAGGAGGAGGGCCAGGGTGAAGGCCGGGAGAATAGGTTGACCTCGCACCATTACGGTGCGGGTATCGCCTAGCTACCTTATCCCCACGAGCTGTGCGAGTTCCCTTCGTGCGCTCGCGCCCAGGGTCTGGGCTGCGCTTTCGGGGGATATCTCGTTGGCATAGATGCCCCCGCCTATCTCGAGGCCTCCCGGGACTTTCTTTCCTGGATAGATCTCCATGTGCCAGTGTATCTGTTTGGTCGTCTTCTTCTCCGACGAGCTGTGGAAGACCATGGCGAAGTTCGGGCTGTCCAGGGCCTTCGCCATTCCGCCAAGCGTGGACCTGAGCATGAGGGCCAGATCCATCATCTCCTTCTGAGAAAGCTTGAGCATGCTAGTCATGTGGCGCTTCGGGTAAATCCAGAACTCGTTGGGATGGCTGGAGACCCACGGCGCGAACGCGATGAAGAAGTCGGTGGCGAGTATCTGGCGCGGCCCGCCCGTCTCCGTGCCCACGACCTGGCACATGGGGCAGATCCCCAGATCGTTGAGCGACGTCTGAACCGTCTCGGCCTCGGCCTCCACGGCAGGGGGGACCCGGGGGGTGGTCAAGATCTGTATGCTCGGATGGACGGCTGTCGGGGTCCCATCCCTCTCGCTGTTGACGTACACCAGCACGTACGAGACCCCCTTCTGAGAGTACAGCCATCTCACCTTGTCCTGTAGCGACGCGAGGATGTTGGTCCACTGTTCGATGTCTATCTTCGGGAACGACTGGTCGTGCCTCGGGGTCGCCACTAGCACGTAGTGGTATCCCACGGCGGGCTCGCTGTAATGGGGAGGTTCGCCGAAGGACGGCGGCGCGTTGGGGGTTACCATGGGATTCTTCGAAGGGAAGATCCTCACCGCCCACCCTTTGACCACGTCCCCTTCGGAATCGGACTGCTTGAGGAGGGTGTCTCCTCTCTTTACGAGGACGAGATCCGCGGGCGGGGTCAGATCCTCATTCCCGGCGCAGTAGTTGCATCTCTCGGATTTCTGCGGGAGCACCTGCCCCGGCTTGACGCCGCGGTCGGGAAGGATTATCGAAATCTTTTCCGTAAAATAATCCTTCCTGATCTCGACCATGGACGCGACTCGCCGCCCTGGTCTGCATATTAGCGTTGTGAGTGACCGAAGCCGCAGGCCAAAAGAAATATTATCGCACCCTACGACCGGCCAGAGCGTCCGTGAAGCTCGGCTACATACTGCTCGACGGGTGCGCCGACCGTCCGAACCCGCGACTGAACTTTACGACGCCGCTGGAAGCGGCCTACACCCCAAACCTGGACGAAATAGCAAGACGGTCGAAACTCGGCCGAGTCATCACCGTAGGGAGAGGGGTTGCCCCGGAGTCGGACATCGCCGTCTTCAACATGCTGGGCTACTCCTTCGGCGAGGGGTACCCCGGGAGGGGGGTCGTCGAGGCCGTTGGGTCGGGACTGGAGGTTGCGAATGGGGACTTGGCGCTGAGGGCCAACCTGGCCTCAGTGAAAGGCAAGCGCATAGTGGACAGACGGGCGGGGCGGGACCTCACCCAGGATGAGGCTCAGAAGCTGGCGGAAGAGTTGAAGCGTGTGAAGTTGGAAGGTGCCGAGTTCGATTACAGGGCCACCGTCTCCTATCGCGGTGTGCTGGTGATAAGAGCGGGAGGGAGGTTGTCGGGGGACGTTTCCAACACAGACCCTGCCTACGCGAGGGTCGGAGGATTCGGGGCTGCCAGGGTGATCTCATCCAGGGAAAGTGCCCTACCCTCGACTCCGCTCTCGGACGGTCCGGCGGCGAAGAGGGCGGCGAAGCTCATCAACGAATTCGTGTCTAAGAGCGCAAAGGTCCTCGCGGAAAGCCCGGTGAATCGGGAGCGCGTTAGACAGGGGAAGCTCCCGGCGAACTACGTCCTACTCCGCGACGCCGGGGACCACCTCCCGGCGGTCAAGAGCTTCAAAGAGAGGCACGGAACCACGGGCACCGCGCTGGTCGAGCTGCCGGCGGAAGTGGGGATCGCAAAGATCCTGGGAATGAAGATGGTGAGCGTCAGAGACGCGAAGGAACTGAAGGAGAAATCCAGGCTCTTTGCCCAGGAGCTTCGGAACGATGGGGTCGTCTACGCCCACATAAAGGGCCCCGACGAGTTCGGCCACGACGGTGACGCCGTGGGCAAGAAGAAGAACATCGAGTCCATCGACAGAGACTTCTTTGCCACGGTTTCAGACCTTCATCACGACGTGAGGCTTGGGGTCTCCTGCGACCACGCCACTCCGTGCACCATCAAGATGCACTCGGCCGACCCGGTTCCTCTGCTCTCTACGACGGATTCCAAGGGTGATGCGATGAGATTTACGGAGAAAAGTGCTAGAAGAGGTTCGCTCGGCGAATTCAGGGGCGCCGAAGTGCTCGACCTGCTCCTCGGTCACGACTAGACGGGGAACTTCCGGAGGCTCTTGGTCGCCTCGACTGCGACCCTGATTGCGTCGTCCACCCCGGCGTCGGGAGTGAACTCGCTTGTCGCCCTGTTTGCAACGACCGCCAGGACTGCTCCGACCCTGAGGCCGAAGAGCCTGCCGAGGGTGAACAGGGTGGCAGCCTCCATCTCGAAGCAGAGTACCTTGGCGGCCCTCATGTCCTCGACCAGGTGCGCTCTGCCCTTCGGAAAGTAGCCCCCGAACGACTTCCTTCCCTGACCCAGGTAGAACGAGTCCGTCGACGCCGATATGCCGACCGGCGCCGTAATCCCCAGCCTTTCGGCTGCCTCTTTCAGGGCAAGGACCACCCCGGGGGTGGCAGCCGCCGGATAACCCGGCGAGACGTACTGCCAGCTCGTCCCCTCCATCCGGACGGCGGCGTCCGCGATGACCACGGATCCGACATCCAGCTTCGGAGTGATGGCACCACACGTCCCGACCCTGATCATCGTCCTAACACCGAGCCCTGCGAGCTCCTCCACTGCGATTGCGGTGGAAGGTCCCCCAATGCCTGTGCTCATCACCAGGACCCTCTCCCTTCCGGCGTATCCCGAGTAGGCCGTGTATTCCCTGTTCGAAGAGACCGGGGCGGCTCTCTCCAGTTTCTTCGCGATAAGAGGAACCCTGCCAGGATCTCCGGGGAGCAGGGCCACTTCGGCTGCGTCCTCCCTCCCGAGCCTGATGTGGTAGGGTCGTCCTTTTTCGTCCTTGGGCTCCTGAGCCATTGTTCCCGATGCCCTTCTCCCGGTGAGATTACCGGCAGATATCAACAGTTCGCCGACCTTTCACACGGCCGGCTGGTAACAGTTCCTGCACCTTGGCTCGTACAGCTCCTTTCCCCCGACAACCACCAGCGGCGAATCACGTGGAGCAGGCCTTCCCCCGATGAGCCGCTGTGTCCGGCTAGCCTCCTGCCCGCAGACCACACAGACCGCGCTGAGGTACCTCACCCTGTCCGCCCTTGCGGCCAGCTCCATCGTCGTAGGGAACGGTTCGGCCCTGAAGTTGAGGTTCAGTCCGCAGGCGATGACCTTCTTCTCCTGGGCGAGCCCGTCGAGAATGGGGACCAGCTCGAGAGGGAAGAAGTTGATCTCGTCCACCCCGATGGCGTCGAGATTGCTTGTCCTGGCCACCTCCTCGATCCTCCGGAGGCCCTCCTGCGAGTTGGACACAGAATAGGCGTCATACCTGAGGCCGTTGTGGGTCACCACTTCCTTGGCGCTGTAGCGGTCGTCGAAAGCGATCTTGAAAATCGCTCCCTTCCTCTTGGCATAGACCTCTCTCTCGACGAGCCGAATAAGCTCGGATGTCTTCCCCGAGAACATCGGCCCGATGATGACTTCGAGGGTCAAACGACTTGCACCGTCCTGGGCGTGGATTTATCGGTTCTCTCCGAACCTGCGACTCTTCTTAAGATACCAGAGCGCCGCTTCGGCTCCATGACGCCTCCCCGCGTACGGCATGCGAAAACCTCGAACAATCAAGCCCTTTCGCACTTTGTGTACATCCTCACCTGCGCCGACGGCACCTTCTACACGGGCTATACGACGGACCCCATGAGGAGATTGAGAGAGCACAACGCTGGGACGGCGTCGAAGTACACGCGAGCCCGCCTCCCCGTGACGCTCTCGTTCCTCGAGGGCGCTCCCTCGAAGGGTGCGGCGCTTCGTCGGGAATTCGAGGTAAAGAGACTAGGCAGGGGGAGGAAAATGCTCCTCTGCAGAGATTATCCGGGCGTCGGGGTCCCCAGCTCACGCTAGGCTAGGGAACCAGCGGGCATCTTGGCTGTATCGCTGATCTTACTTGCCTACGACTATTTCGATCGAGGAGATGTTTCTCGTTTCAGGGCCTTCGCCCACGACTTCGGTGCTTATGCCGATGTCCTTCACCTTGAACTGGCCTGCTCCGAGCCTCTTGGTGACGATTTCCGCCACGTCCACGGCCCTGCTGATGGCCATTCCCCTGGCCTTCACCACCACTTCGCCCGCCTGAGTAAGCTGGATGAGCGCGCTCATGGCGTAGTTCATCACAGGCTTCTGGCCGACGAAGATGTGGTTGGACGGAGAATTCCTCTGCACGGGTGGGCTCTCGGGATGGGTGTTCGTTCGTGTGGGCATTGGGTGTTCCTCTGGTTTCTTTGACTCTGTTTCATTGGTTTCGGTTTTCTTTCTTGGCATGTAGTGGTCTTCTTTCGCACGGCCGCGCCGTCGCATATTTAATGCTTTGACTAGCCAAAATGGCCATACAAGACGCGTCTTCAACCGAAGATCCTAGAGAAGTACTACCGAGCACTTCTTTCGGAGTGAATCTTGCCTTGTCTTTCCTCCAGTTGCGACCCCGATCACCAGAATGATCACTCCTATCGGCATCAGTGCCCAGAGCCCTAGAACAGAGAGGGTAGCGTCTATCTGTTCTGAGTTGTAGCCTGTGATTAGGTAACTGAGACCAAGAGATACAAATCCCAGCGCAAGGACGAAACAGCCGATAGCCGCTATGACAGGCCTCAATGAGGGTGCCCTGTTCTCGACAGAACTTGCCTATGGATAATGCTATGGGGAAGATCGGACATGAAACGTTTCAAAAGGTCGCTGAAGGTCCTGCTACTTCGCCAACGCCTTGATTGGGATGTCCTGAGTCAGGCCGTTGGGGAGAGACCTCCGTATGGAGATGGGCAGGGCGTCCTCTTCGAGCTCCATCGTCGCCACCTGGATGGCTCCCCCGTACTTCCCTTCGATGGCGATGAAGGGGGGCGCGCCCATGGCGATCTGAAGCGACCTGGCGCCAACGATCCGTGCCTTCTCGAACCTCGTCAGCTTGGGAGGCCCTATCTTGATTTCAAAAGCTTCCATTGAAGGCTGCCTGACCTTCCTCGGTGATTTCGCTGGGGACATGAAGGGCCTCGGAGATGCCCGCCCCTCTAGGTCGTATGATAAGTGTTTTCTGGCCCGACGCCCAAAAGGGCAATAAACACGTCCCCGGGAGCTTCACTCGTTGTCGGCGTCGGCGGAGACGGCGGCGGGTTCTGTATCCAAGGTGGATTGCACCGCCTCATTTCGTGGGCGGGGTGAAGCGAAAGTCGCGC